>Ga0302046_10000528_pt1 | contig 37925 bp, 29 predicted proteins | sample RVTome_11_FD_200261 | JGI IMG/M metagenome (GOLD analysis project Ga0302046, IMG submission 200261) | Soil microbial communities from uranium-contaminated site in the Upper Colorado River Basin, Wyoming, United States - RVT147D111 (version 2) ...
CGGGATAGGGAACTCCGCCTTTTGCGTCGCCGGGTCGACGTGCACAGCCTGCCTGCAAGTGTCGAGGGTGTCATCATCCGCGGACAAGAGGCCGAGTCCGCTGTGCTGAGGAACGAAGAGCTTTCCGGCCACAAAATCAGTCGCCGTACCGAATGGGTCGGTGAAGCGTCCCTCGTGCCCTTGTAGGAGTACTGTCTCGGTCTGTATGACGCCGTTTATATCGTCGAGGGTCGTTCCGGGCGGGTCCAGAAGCCAGTGGCCGGGTTGATCTCTCAGCGAATCCCCTTCGAAGTTGGTTGGGCTTTCGACCCTGGGAAAGCCCGCTTGAATCAACTGATAGCCCATGGACTTTCTCTGGAAAAAAGCGTTGTAGATCGCATTTCCCACAACCCGATAGTATTCGTAAAGTCCCTCGGGCGTATAGTCGTCATCGACCGCCCAAATCTCTGAGTTGCACAGGCAAGAGTCCTGCCCGATGATATCAAGAACGCCATCCTCATCGCCATCATAGCATCTTTTGGGCAACCGCGCTTCCGAGGTGAGCAAGTTGGCGCCTGAGAGCTTCACGTGGGCCAACGCCTGAAACCAACGGGAATCGCTCGCCACGTGTTCTGCCAACGCCTCGATCATGTCAACGTAGAGCCGTCGGTAGGTAGTGTCCATCGGTGAGCCGAGCCTCATGTCGTAGCCGCAATTATTGTGAGGCGGCGACTCTTCACTGCCCCAGTCCTTGAATTCGTACGGCACGACCGGGCCCGGACCGGCAGTGCCGGTGTAGTCGTTGAAAACCCAGGTGGGAGTGCCATTCTTTCCGGCGCTTACGTCGAGTGTAAAGAGCTTGCCGTTTTCGACTGCCTTATTCATTTCCCGGTCGAGATCGTCCCAAAAGTACTCGATAACGCCCACGCTGTCGATCTGGATGTCGCTCCAATTCAGGCGCAGAATGACGCCGGTGACGTCTGGATTAATCCAGGTCGTCTCGAGTAACTGATTAGGCGCCCCCTCTCGTGGACAGAGCTTGTATGAGTTTCCATCCAGTGAAGTGACTTGCCTGGGTTGGCATGCCGGGTGCTCCAATTCGCAGTCACACGTTTCGGTAGACAGGAGCTGCACCAATCCAGGCCCATCGTCACCCAGGACGAAGATTCCCGACACTCCCTTTCGGGTCGGGCCGGTGAACTCGTTAGGGTCCGCAGCGGCGAAGGCGTGATCCAGCTCGTTGTCGGCGATACCGCAGGGGTCGGAGTTCGGGAATAGAGCGGGATCACCGATCTGTACAATCGCGTCTGTCGTGGACAGATTCGTCCACTGGATCGTTTGACCCGCCTCTATACTGACCGGATTGGGCGTGAAGGTCCCGTCCTGATTCACCGTTATAGTCACATCCGGCGCGAGCGCGGGCGGAGTACACGCGTGCACCATCAAAATTGTACAAACCATGAGTGGGACCATGCCTGCAAGACGCGCTCTCCCACACGTCAGCCCGTTTGGGTGAGTCTGCATGATGTCTTCCTCTCCATGTTTATAGGTTCTTCAGAAGCCCAACGATCAAGCTAACTGGCGCAAAGCGGGCTGACGTGGCTGAGATTCAGGCAAAAACGCCGCCCCGCTTTGCGTCCGCGTTGAGCGCCGTGTTAGGCAGCCCTGCCGCTACGGTGCTTCTGCGACCTCTTCCACCGGCTTCGGTTGTCGCTTGACGACCTTCCTTTCAGTCTGCTTTGCTCGCTCACGCGCATGGCGGAAGAGCGCAGCGATGTCGTAGTTGAAACGCGCAGCATAAGCCTCACGCACGGCGCGGACCTTCTCAATTACCTCGTCCCTCGTTTCCGGTGTTTCGTTCATGACTTATCTCCGAGTAATTCTTCCGGGGTGCAGATCACGGGCGGCTTGTACCCGCTCAAACGACAGACTCGCTCAATCCGATCCCGGAGTATGGCGTTAGCGATGTGCTTGAAGTTCCAGGTTAGCAAGTAGTCCATCCCGCTCACGGCGGCGACAGCGATGTGCGCCGCGTCCACGGCTGCCTTCTTCGGTAGGGGCACCTCACACATCAGCCGTTCCGCGAGGGCGTTGGCTTGCTCTTCTGGTTCAATGAGCGGGAGCCCTTCCAGCACTTCTGAACGCTCGGCTGCCGCTTCGGCGTCGCCAGCCTCAGACTCATCGAGGACGAACGGCGAGATGAAGATCTCGTAGCGGTCTCGCTCTGTGAGCCACCACTCCCGCGTAAGTTGCTGGCGTCCTGCGGTGATAAGGTCGCGGCTGAACCGCGAGGTCAGGTAGCCGATGATGGAGGTTTCGAGGTAGAGCGCGGGCTTCATCCTTTCACACTATGGTTCATTTACTCGGACGAGCAGGAGGGACAACACCATTCTTCCGTTCCATTCGTGTCAGAGGACCACCCTGCATTGATCAAATGCATAGCTGCTTGCTCAAAGTGCTCATCCTCACTAACACCTGCTTGGGCCTTCCAACGGCCTGCTCAATGCCGCACACGCTGCACCGGACCCGCTGAAAGAACAGCAGGTGGGTGTAGAGAGAGAATAGAGCCGGAGTCATTTCGTTCATCGTGAATGAGCTGCCTAACCCGGTATTGGAGCGGACCGTGCGAGACCGTCGCGTGACGCGCCGCGGCGCGCCGGAGAAAACATCGTGCGGCCGCTCAACACCACGTTAGACAGCAACAACGGGCGAAGCGCCCTATCCCCAGAATACAGGCGAACACCTTCGATGACCTGAGCCGCTGACCGCGTGGGGACCATCCTGCTCAGTTGGAAACCTGCCTGCCCGAGCAGATCGCGATATTCCCCCTCGGTGCTCTCGCGGCCGCCCGTCACCACCATCATATGAAGATGGGATCTGGCTGGCGCTATCTGGTTTGTTGTCGGTGGACATGACTATAACTCTCCCGTCACGGCATGTGGCGATGCGGTTGGGTTCTCCCGCGTGTTTGTGTTCCACGGGAATGCTTCAACAAGGTAGTGAGGCGCCATCACCTGCGCAAAAGAAACCGAAGGCGGCAGGGCAATAACCCGTGCCCTTCATCCGTTCAAAGAGACAACCGTACGGCACCCCGTAGCGCGCACGTCTGAATTCAGCGGGTGTCCGATCTATCACGCTGCTCCGGCTGCATCATCTTTCGCCGGGGCAGGCCCGTCATCTTTGTTTGAGAGGAAAGACTATGGAAGCATTGTCTCGCATGATCGCGATGGCCCTGGTAGTTGCGTTTGTTCTGATCGGATGCGCCGAGCAAGCGGCCGAGCAGGATCAGCTTATCCCGGAGGGCGAGGAAGCCCAGCCGGCGCCCCTCGATGCCCTGGCCGACGGGCGGCAAGGGTTGCAGTACGCGGAGAAGCGGCAGGCCGCCGAGCCGGACGCGACGAACGGCTACGTCCCGCCTGAAGACTCCGACGAAGCGTATGCCCGCATCGAGGAGAACCCGTTTAAAATGACCGAGGATCATCCGCTATCGACGTTCTCCATCGACGTCGACGCGGCTTCGTACAGCAACATCCGGCGCATCCTGCGGCAGGGCTGGGCGCCTCCGAAAGATGCCGTGCGGATCGAAGAGATGGTCAACTACTTCGTCTACGACTATCCCGAGCCCGATGAAGAACATCCGTTCTCGATCACGGCGGAGGTAGGTCCGGCCCCCTGGAACCCGGCGCATCGGCTCGTCCACCTCGGCTTGCAGGGTCGCCGTATGCACAGTGATGAGCAGCCCGACAACAACCTGGTCTTTTTGCTCGACGTCTCCGGCTCGATGGAGGCCGACGACAAGCTGCCGTTGTTGAAGAAAGCCTTCGGGATGCTCGTCGAGGCGATGACCGAGCGCGACCGCGTGGCTATCGTCGTCTACGCCGGGGCGGCGGGCCTGGTCCTGCCTTCGACGCCCGGCGACCGAAAAGAGACCATCCTCAAGGCCCTCGACCGGCTCGAAGCCGGCGGGTCGACGGCGGGAGCCGCCGGCATCCAGCTCGCCTATGAAGTCGCCCTGGAACATTTCATCGAGGGCGGCAACAACCGGGTCATCCTCGCCACCGACGGCGACTTCAACGTCGGCCCCTCCGGCGACGATGCGCTCATTACCCTCATCGAATCCATGCGCGACCGGGGTACGTTTTTGACCGTGCTGGGTTTCGGCACGGGCAACCTGAAAGACGCCAAGATGGAGCAGATTGCCGACCACGGCAACGGCAACTACTACTACATCGACGGCGAGTTGGAAGCCCGCAAGGTGCTGGTGACCGACCTGCGGGGGACGCTCTTTACCATCGCCAAGGACGTCAAGATCCAGGTCGAGTTCAACCCCGCCGTGGTGGCCGCGTACCGCCTCATCGGCTATGAGAACCGCCTGCTGGCCGATGAAGACTTCGAGGACGACACCAAAGACGCAGGCGAACTGGGCGCCGGCCATACCGTCACCGCCCTCTACGAGGTGATCCCCGTCGGGGTGCCGACCGACACGGCGGTCCGGGACCGGGGCGACCTCAAGTATCAGCAGAACGCGTTGACGACGCAGGCCGTGGCGTCGGGCGAGATGATGACCGTAAAGCTGCGCTACAAAGCGCCGGACGGCGACGCGAGCCGCCTTACCGAGCGCGTGGTGATGCAGGCGGCGTCGGACGAGACCCCCGGCAATAATTTCTATTTTTCAGCCGCCGTCGCCGAGTTCGGGATGCTGCTCCGTGATTCCGAGCACAAAGGAGGCGCCACGCTGGAGCAGGTGCTCGGCCTGGCGCGGGATGCCCTCGGTGAAGACCGTGAAGGCTATCGCGCCGAGTTCATCGGCCTCGTCGAGGACTATCAGGCCATCCTCGGGGACGGCAGCGTGTCGGAAGTCCGGCGGTAGGACCCGTTGGTTTTTATGGTATGGAGGGGTGGACGTAGGGAGGTATGGACGTTCAAAGGGCGATCTCATCGCTGAAGAAATCGTCCATACCTCCCTCGTTCATACCCTGACCGCGTAAGCGAATTCGGTATCACATCTCCCCGGAGCAAAAAACCTCAAAGAAAGGCACCATTCCGCTCTCAAGGAATCTGTATTGCTGCCGATAAATCATTACGGACGCCATGCGCCGTTATTTTCGGCGTATGATCCTGTTGGAGATTGGACGAATTGCGTAGTCCTGCGCCATCGGACATCGTCATTCATTCCAAAGACCAGAGCAACCTCGCAGATGCCATATACCGCGGAAATCAGCCGTCGCCAACCTGGTTGTATTTTCTTTCTCATCGACCAGTCCACCTCCATGAACCTGCCGTTTGGAGGCGGCGACGATGCCAGCCGAGCCGAGTGCCTTACCGGCGCCATCAATCGCCTGCTGCAGGAGTTGGTGGTGCGGTGTACCAAATCGCAGGACGAAGGCGTCCGCTCGTACTTCGACGTCGGCGTCTTTGGGTATGGAAGCGAGTCCTTCGGGCCGGTGCTGGGCGGGACGCTCGCCGGCCGGGCGCTCGTCTCGATTCGGGACGTCGCCGAGCATCCGCTCCGGCTGGTGTCGAGCGTGCAGGCGCTCCCCGGCGGCGACGGCAGCTTCGTGGAAGCCGAGGTGCGCTTTCCCGTATGGTTTGAACTCGACGCGCTGGGCAAGACGCCCATGTGTGAAGCCCTGCGCGCCGCCCGTACGATCCTGGAGCCCTGGACCCGTCAGCACAAGTTCTCGTTTCCGCCGCTCGTGTTCAACATCACCGACGGCGAGGCGACCGACGGCGACCCGCGTGTTCCAGCCCAGGAACTCCGCCAACTGACGACCAAGGACGGGAACGTCTTGCTCTTCAACGTGCATATCTCGGCCAGCACCGATGAGCCCGTGCTCTACCCGAATCTTCCGGAGGCGCTCCCCGACGACTTCGCGGCGCAACTGTTTGAGATGTCGAGTGTGCTGCCGGTGAGCTTTCTAGATAAATTTCGAGATGAAGACTACCACGTAGAGACGGAGGCACGTGCTTTCGTGTTCAACGCCGGCATCGTGGAAGTCATCCGGTGCCTGGACATCGGAACGCGGCTCAAGATGCGGCGCTAGCGCGGAGGGTCGGGGTGGCTTTTGACGATATGATACAGATCTCCTTGTCGGAGCACGACAAGCTCAACACCCCGGCTCGCGTCGGCCCTGATGCCCCCGGCCTGCCCAGGCTGTCGCTCAAGATATCCGCCTACGCGTTGCACAAGGAGGGCACGGATATGAGCCTGTACGAGGATGCCTTTGCGTTCGACGAGGCTATCCTGCGTGCAGCCGTAGCCGACGGCGCCAGCGATGCTTTTGAGGCCGGCACCTGGGCCCGCCTGCTGGTGGCGACGTTCGTCCATGCGCCCCCCAGCGCGGAACCCGATCTCTTTTTTGAGTGGCTTCAGGGGCCGGCCCGCGCCTGGCAGGCTACACTGGATTGGGAGAGGTTGCCCTGGTATGCCGAGCAAAAAGCACGCGACGTGGGGGGCCTTGCCACCCTCCTCGGTTTTCGGCTGGAGCGCGCTGCCGACGCCGGTCGCAATCCGGGAACGGCGCAGTGGAGCGCCCTGGCCGTCGGGGATGCCTGCCTGCTGCACGTACGCAAACACAACGTACTGATTCGATTCCCGCTGGAAAGCGTCAGCGCCTTTAACGCCACGCCGGAACTGTTGTCGACGCGCCTTGAACATGACCGGGCTTTGCTCAAGGAAGATGCCCTGCGCCACCTGTCCGGGAGCTGCCAGGCCGGCGATCTCTTCTTGCTGGCTACCGACGCCATGGCCGAATGGCTCTACAGCCTTGCCGACCTTGACGAGTTGAAGCTGGGTTGGGAAAGCGTGTCCAACCTCATCGAAGAAGATTTCGATACGCTCATCCGGGAGTTGAGAACGCAGTCCATCATCCGCAATGACGACGTGACGTTGCTCGTGGTGCGCGTCGTCGAGGCGGACGCATCGTGATGCCGCCTTGTACGGTTAAAATACCCGCCACGGCATCCGATACCAACGGTTGCTCTCCCCTTTACTTTGCGCGTTGAAGGACCATGTCCGTGGATGTCCACTGGCCAACGGCGGTAGATTACCAGGCGGCTTTACAGACGCCTGCGCTCTGCTTCAGCCATCCCGCGTTGAAGGAGGCGACGGTGCATACGGACACCTTCGGGCTCCCGCTGGTGGCGACGGGTAACGTGGTGGTGGTCTTTCGCATTCGTGCCGGGGAAGCGGATGTAGCGGTCCGCTGCTTTACGCGCAAGACGGATTTCGACGTCGTGGCGTATCGGTATCACGCCCTGAACCAGCATTTGCAGCAGGTCGATCTGCCGGCCGTGGTGCCGTGTACGTTTCTTCCGAGTGAGATCCAGGTGCACGACGCATGGTATCCGGTCGTCCAGATGCCCTGGATGCAGGGCCTTCCGCTCCATCGCTATATCGAAAAGTACCTGGAAGCACCCGAAGTCTTGCTTCGGCTGGCCGAGCAATGGCGCACCCTGATGGCCCAGTTGCGGGCCGCCCGGTTTGCCCACGGAGACCTCTCCGACGGTAACGTCCTTGTCGATAATACCGGGTGCATCCACCTGATCGACTACGACGCGGCCTACGTGCCTGCCCTGGAGGGCGAACCGCCCGCGGAAGTAGGAAAGCCCGACTATCAACACCCCGACCGGATGCGCCCCGGCAATCCGCACTACGGGTACTATGCCCCCAACCTCGATGCGTTTTCCGCCCTGGCGATCTATGTGTCGATACGGGCCCTGGCCGAGGATCCCTCGCGCTGGGAATGTTATCACACCGGCGAGAATCTGCTCTTTGACCAGGAAGATTACCGCAACCCGGGCTACACGCCGATCTGGCTGGATCTGCGTAACGGAGCCGGCGAAGAGGTGCGGCGCCTGATTCAGATCCTGGAAGGCTACTGTCGCGCTTCGGTAGCCGACCTGCCGACCCTGGAGCATGCCTTGCAGGGAGAGATACCGCCGCGCCGGGAGCAGCGAAAGGCGCAACTGGCCGAAGATCCGACCGTCTTGTCGGCCCATCTGGAGGTGGCGCCAGGGCCGGGACCGTTGTCGCGGCTCTGGCAGGCGTTTCTGGCCTGGGTACGGCAGCCTATCCAACTGCCTTTCATGATCGGGATAGGGGCCTTCGTTGTAGTGGGTATGGTGCTTCTGATGATGCTGAGCCGTTCCGGAGACGGAGCGGGGCGGCGTCTCAACCTGGCGCTCCCTCCTTCGGCCGCCGCCTCGTATCTGGTGCCCGAGGACCTTGTCGGGTTTTATACCGGGTATGCCACGTCGCTCGACGGAGACCGCGAGCCGATGGCCTTGAGCATCGATTCGCTCAACGTACATCCCGAGACCGGCGAAGTACAATTCAACTACGATGTCAACTGGAAATCCCATCGCGTGGCCGGCGTTGGGACGTACAACGTGGCTACGGGTCATCTCGACCTGGAAAGTCACTTTGTGTTGTATGTGGCCAGGGCGTCGACGGACGAAGTCGAGCTGGTTTCGCTGACGCACCGCGATCAACGCCCGCTGGTGAAGGTCAATAAACGGTTTACGCCATGAACAGGTATATCGCTGTACTCCTGCTGGGCTATGCGCTCTGTGCGAGTGGATGTCAGGAATCCGATGCCACCCCGCCCGTCGTAGAGGACAATGAACGAACCCTGCTGCTGGAAGCGCAGGCCGACTCGCTCTATCGGCGAACCCTCGATCTGGAGGAGGAGAACCGGCTCAAGCATGAGTTCCTGGAAGAGTACGTCACGCTGATCAACCGGACCCTGAGGGATCTGGAAGCCATCACCGAGCGCGAGGGCATGATCCATCAAGTGCGCATGGAGATCCGCGCCGGCGAGGCGAGCACCAGCACCATGGGAACCATCGAACAGCAGATTCAGGACAACCTTGCTACCATCGAGCGGTACGTCGAAGAGAGTGTAAAGCAGCGCGGAGAACTCGAGCGCCAGCGCGCCCAACTTCACCGCCTGGCCCGGTCGCGCGCGGTGGACGTATCCAGCTTCGAAGAGACCATCGAAAAACTCAATGCCCTGATTGAAGAGAAAGAGCAGACCATCCTGCGTCTGCGCCAGGAGGCCGAGGCCATGCTGGTACGCATCGACGACCTTGAAGAAGAGAAGACGGTCCTCGTCGAAGAAAACACGGAACTGCGCGAAGCCTACTACATCGTCGGCACGCGGGATGAACTCATGGATAAAGCAGTCATCGACCGGCGCGGCGGCTTCCTGAACATCGGCCGAAAGACGCGCATCGACCACCTCGACGCGACGCATTTCAACGCCGTCACCGTCGAAACCCGCGAAATTTTTGTTGGAGAGGCCGTCGAGAAATATCAGATCCTCACCAATCACCAGGCGAACGAAGTCCTCTATCGCTTCGAAGAACACGAAGACGGACTCCATTTGCACATCGCCGACCCGGAAGAGTTCTGGAAAGTCTCGCGGTATCTGATCGTTGAAGTGAAGCGATGAAAAGGGCGTTCCGGGTTCGGGGTTTCACGTTTCTTGCTTCCTAACCCCGAGCCCCCGTTTGCGTTAGCATCGCTATCCATCCCGGCGTCTACCCCTCTCATACATTATTCAGACGCTTAACGGGATCTTTTCTTGTCCTTGCCGCACGATTTGGCTAACTTCATGCCTTGTTTGAAGCAGGTCCTTCCTGTCTTGCGCCCGGACAAGCCCCCTGAGGATTATTCTCCCTTTGTATGTTTGAGCAACTGCTCTTTTTCACCCTCGCCCTTGTGGCGGTCACGGCGGCACTCGGGATGCTCATCTCGCGGAATCCCGTGTCGAGCGCATTGTGGCTCGTGCTCAACCTTTTCTGCATCGCCGGGCTGTATCTGACGCTCAGCGCGCAGTTTATCGCCGTCATCCAGGTGCTGGTCTACGCCGGGGCGATCATGGTGCTGTTTCTGTTCGTGATCATGCTCTTGAACCTGGCGGCCCTGCCCCGTCCGGAGCGGATCGACTGGAAACGGGTCGTGGCCTTTGTGCTCGGGATGGCGATTCTGGCCCAGCTCGTCTATATCGTCGCGATGGGGCTCGGCGCGCTGCCCGAGCCGGTAGCGATCGAGCAGGCGGCCCAGTCCGGCACGGCGATCGAGATAGCCCTGGAACTCTTCACGCGGTATGCGCTGGCATTTGAGGTCATCGGGGTGTTGCTCCTGGTAGCGACCATCGGTGCCGTCATGCTTGCCCAGCGGAAGTTTGCCTGAAGGTTTCAGGTTCCAGGCTTTTCAGGTTCCAGGTTTCTTTTCGGAGTACCCGCAACCTGCCAACCTGCCAACCTGCCAACCACATTGCCATGGAATTGACGCTCAACTGGTACCTTGCGCTCAGCGCCGTGCTTTTCACCATCGGGGTGCTCGGGGTTCTTTTCCGGAGCAATGCCATCGTCATCTTGATGTCGGTCGAGTTGATGCTCAACGCGGTGAACCTGACGCTGGTGGCATTGAGCCAGTCGATGGGCGACACGGCCGGGCAGGTGCTGGTGTTTTTCGTGATGTCCGTGGCGGCGGCGGAGGCGGCCGTCGGGCTCGCCATCATCATCGCCATCTTTCGCAACAAGCTCACCGTCGACATCAACAAGATCAACCTGTTTAAATATTAATGCCGCGTAGCGGTGGGCCCTGTTTTCTATGGACACAGACCTTCTCGTACGGCTGATTCTCCTGTTACCGCTGGCCGGGGCGGTGTTCAACGGGATCCTCGGGTTGTTCATCCGGGGGCTTCGTAAGAACGAATGGGTGATCGGGGGTATAGGGACGGCCGTTGTGGCGGTCCCGTTTTTGCTTACGGTCTATCTGTTTACCGCCGGCTTCGACGAAGCGCACATCGCCTCGTACTACACCTGGATGGCCGTCGGCGACCTTCAGATCGACTTTGCCTATCGCATCGATCACCTGTCGCTGATCATGGCGCTCGTCGTCACCGGCGTGGGCGCGTTGATCCACCTCTATTCGATCGGCTACATGCACGGCGACCGGGGGTTCTGGAAGTTCTTCGCCTACCTGAACCTCTTCATCTTCATGATGCTGAACCTGATCCTGGGGGACAACCTGCTCGTGTTGTTCCTCGGCTGGGAAGGCGTCGGGTTGTGTTCCTATCTGCTCATCGGGTTCTGGTACGAGGATCTGAAAAACAGCGCGGCGGCCAACAAGGCCTTCATCGTCAACCGGGTGGGGGATTTTGCCTTTCTGATGGCGATGTTCATCCTCTTCAAAAACCTCGGCGGGCTCGACTTCGGTACGCTTCTGGCGTTTGCGGACGGCGTCGGTGCCGGCGCCGTGCCGGGGTGGGTGCACTGGGTCGTGTTGCTGTTGTTCATCGGCGCCACCGGCAAGAGTGCGCAGATCCCCCTGTTCGTCTGGCTGCCCGACGCCATGGCCGGCCCGACGCCCGTCTCCGCCCTGATCCACGCCGCGACGATGGTTACGAGCGGCCTCTACCTGCTGGCGCGGCTCTCGTCGTTCGTGCTCCTCTCGCCGTCGATGATGATGATCGTCGCCGTCGTCGGGGCCCTGACGGCGATCATGGCGGCGACGATCGCCCTCACCCAGAACGACATCAAGCGTGTGCTGGCCTATTCGACCGTCTCGCAACTCGGCTATATGTTCATGGCCGCCGGCGTCGGGGCGTTCTTCGTCTCGATCTTTCACCTCTTCACGCACGCCTTCTTCAAAGCGTGCCTCTTCCTCGGCTCGGGCAGCGTGATCCACGGGATGCATCACGTCGAGCACGAACTGCATCATCGCGGTCGCGAAGGTCCCCTCGATCCGCAGGACATGCGTACGATGGGCGGCCTGAAAAAGTACATGGCATCGACGCGGTGGACGTATCTGTTTGCCACCGTCGCCATCGCAGGGATCCCGCTGACGGCCGGCTTCTTTTCGAAAGACGAGATCCTGTTCAAGGCCTTCGAATACGGGTACGACGGGCACTTCTACGCGTGGTTCGTGTGGGGGGTGGGCATCGTGACGGCGCTCCTGACGGCGTTTTACATGATGCGCTCGTACATGCTGACGTTTGAAGGCGAGCCGCGCTGGCCCATGGCCGACACCGTTCACCCGCACGAGTCGCCCTGGACGATCACGGTGCCGCTCTGGGTGCTGGGCGGCCTGTCGCTCGTCGCAGGGTTTCTCGGTCTGCCGGGGGTGATCGCCCACGGCGAGCTGAACTGGATCCACGGCTACCTGGCGGGGCACGACGGCCACGCCGGGCCGGTCGCCGAGGCGGCGGTGGAAGGCCACGCCGGGCTCGGCATCGAGTGGGGGCTTATCGTACTCGGGTCCCTGATCGCGCTTGTGGGCGTAGGGTGGGCCTGGCGGTTCTACGGACGGCACGGGCTCGCCGGCGATGCGCTCCTGCGCGAACGCTTCGGCACGCTGTATCGCTGGTGGGAGGGCAAGTACTTCTGGGACGAGTTCTACCAGAAGACCGTCGTCCGGCTGGTTATCGGCGGGGCCGAACACGGGCTGGCGCCGTTCGACCTGAAGGTGATCGACGGCATCGTCAACGGGCTGGCCGCGTTGATGCGGGGCATCAGCCGCCTGCTGCGCCACATCCAGACCGGCATCGTGCAAAACTACGCCCTGGCTATCGTCTTTGGCGTCGTGGTCATCATCGCGTTGATGTTGTCGGGGTAAAGGTCATGGGTGAAAAAAAGACACTTGACCCAGGAACCAATGACGAACGCCACAAAGCATCACTGGACAGGCTTGAAATAAATGGATTTGCCCATCACATCCGTCATCATCTTCCTGCCGCTGGCCGGGGCGCTCGGGTTGTTGCTCCTGCGCAGCGACCAGGCGGTACGCTACGCGGCCCTTGCGGTGACGAGCGTCACGTTCCTCGTGTCGCTTTTGCTGTGGACGGGCTTCGACCTGACGGCGCCGCCGGACCAGCTTCAGTTCAGCGACGTCACGGAAGCCCTGATCTCGTCTAACATCGACGTCAAGTATGCCGTCGGCATCGACGGGCTGAGCCTGCTGCTGGTGTTGCTGACGACGCTGCTCGGGCCCATCGTGGTGCTCTCGTCGTGGACGTACATCGGCAAGCAGGTCAAGGGTTATTACGCGCTGCTGCTGATCTTGCAGACGGGCATGACGGGCGTTTTCTGCGCCTTCGACCTGTTTCTGTTCTACATCTTCTTCGAACTGACCCTGATCCCGATGTATTTCATCATCGGCATCTGGGGCGGAGAGAACCGGATCTATGCCGCCGTCAAGTTTGTGATCTACACGCTCGTCGGCTCGCTGCTGATGCTCGTGGCGCTGCTGTATCTCGGGTATGCCGCCGGCCATGCCGTCAACGACGGGGTCTTTACGACGGATTACTTCATCCTGTTGAGCTACAACGTGCCGCTCGATACGCAGACGTGGCTGTTCTTCCTCTTTGCCTTTGCCTTCGCCATCAAGGTGCCCATGTTTCCGCTGCACACGTGGCTGCCGGATGCCCACGTGCAGGCGCCCACGGGCGGTTCGGTCATCCTGGCGGGCGTGTTGCTCAAGATGGGGACGTACGGTCTGGTTCGCTTCTGCCTGCCGTTTTTCCCCAATGCCGCGCACGAGCATGCCGCTTTGTTTGCCGTGCTGGCGGTCGTCGGCATCGTCTACGGCGCCCTGGTCTCGCGGGCGCAGCCGGACGCCAAGAAGCTGGTAGCCTACTCCTCCGTAAGCCACCTCGGCTTCGTCGTGCTGGGCATCTTCGCCTTCACCATCGAGAGCTTACAGGGGGCGATGATTCAGATGATCAACCACGGTATTTCGACCGGCGCGTTGTTCCTTATCGTCGGCATGCTCTACGAACGCCGCCACACCCGGCTCATGGCCGACTTCGGCGGCATCGCCCGGACGGTTCCTGTGCTGACGTTTTTCATGGTGGTGACCGTGCTGGCGTCGGCCGGGTTGCCCGGCTTGAACGGTTTTGTCGGTGAGTTTTTGATCCTCGTCGGCGCCTTCAGCAGTACGACGGTCGGCATGCCGCTGCTGATCGCGCTGGCTACGACGGGCGTGGTCCTGGCGGCCGTATACTTGCTCTGGATGGTATATCGGACGTTTTTCGGCGCGATTACGGAGGAAGAAAACCGTACGATGGCCGACCTCAATGTACGCGAGGTCGTCGTGCTCCTGCCGCTGTTGATCTTGATGGTGCTCATGGGGGTCATGCCGCAACCCTTCCTGGAGCGGAGCGAGCCGGCTACGACCTACCTGCTGGATACCATCGAACAGAAACGCATCGCCGCCCTGGAAGATGCCGGGCGGCGGTTTCCCACCGCCCACGTCACCCTCGACGGCGAATGAAAGGAAGCCCGAGACCGGCGCCCGATTCGTCGCCGAGGCTCCGGTGAAACGCTAAGAGCTTGCCGTACCCGTTCAGCTTCATCGCTGCTTTTACCCACAAGCCGAGCCAGGCAGCATGCATCGGTACTCGATTCATTCCCTCTTCTTCCACCGGCTGATCCTTGTCCCGGCCTTTTTGCTGGCCCTGATCCTGCTTCCGCCGGTCTCCGCCGAAGCGGCCGGGGGGGGGCCCGCCGGCCCGCCGGCCCAGGCCGAGGTGAGCCGCTTCACGGGGCCGGACGTGTTGCCGGATGCTCCGGCTCAGGAAGCGCCAGAGGCGCAGGAGGAACATCACGAGGAGCCGGTGCCGCCTTTCTGGCTGGTGTTGCCGTTCGTTGCGTTGCTTTTGATGATCGCCACCGGGCCGCTCTTCTATGCCCATCACTGGCATCATCACTACCCGAAGTATACCGTCGGGCTCGGCGCACTGGTGACGCTGTACTACCTTTTCGTCCTGCATTCGCCCACCTCAATGATGCATGCGTTGCAGGAATACCTGTCGTTCATCGCGCTGGTGGCGTCGTTGTTTATCGCAGCCAGCGGCATCTTTCTCAAGGTCAACGCCCGGGGCACGCCCCTGGCCAACGTCGCTCTGCTCTCCGTCGGGGCCGTGATTGCCAACCTGATCGCGACGACGGGGGCCGCCATGCTCTTCATCCGGCCGTACATGCGGCTGAATCAGGGGCGCCTCAAGGCGTATCACATCGTCTTCTTCATCTTCATCGTCGCCAATGTGGGGGGGGCTTTGACACCCATCGGGGATCCTCCGCTTTTCCTGGGCTTCCTGCGCGGCGTGCCGTTCTTCTGGACGTTCACGCACGTATGGTACATCTGGGTGCCGACGATGCTCGCCATCCTCGCCATCTTCTTCGTCATCGACACCCGGAACAAGGCCGAGAGCATCACGCCCATCGAGCCGGGGAAGACCATCGTGGTGCAGGGATCCCGCAGCTTTCTCTTTGTGCTCGTCATCGTCGTGTCGGTCTTCATCGACCCCAACGTGTTCGGCTGGGTGCCCAGGTTGCAGATCGAATCGGTGTCTCTGCCGTTCGGCATCCGCGAGATCATCATGTTTTCGATGTGCTATCTCGCCTTCAAGTTCTGCGACAAAGATGCGCTGGAAAAAAACGAGTTCAGCTTCGAGCCGATCCGCGAGGTGGGCTGGCTCTTCCTGGGCATCTTCGCCTGCATGGTCCCCGCCCTCGCCCTGATCTCGGACTTCGCCAACCGTAACGCGGATGTGTTGACGACGGGGATGTTTTACTGGGGCACCGGCTCGCTTTCGTCGGTCCTCGACAACGCGCCGACGTATCTCAACTTCCTGGCTGCTGCGATGGGCAAATTCGGCGTGGACGTCAACATACCGGCCGAGGTGGCCGACTTTGCTAACCCGCAACTGGTGCATCCCGAGTCCTGGCTCTACCTCCAGGCGATCTCGGTCGCGGCGGTGTTCTTCGGGGCGATGACCTACATCGGCAACGCGCCCAACTTCATGGTGAAAGCCATCGCCGAGGCCAACAACGTCGATGCCCCTTCGTTCGGCGGCTATCTCGTCAAGTACGCCATTCCGATCTTGCTTCCGGTCTATTTTGTGGTCTGGGTGGTCTTCTACAGCGGTTGGATTCTTTAGGATTTCGGGCGAAATCCTAAAGAATCCAAAAGCTAAAACCCGAAATCCGTTATGTCTTCGCGTGAGCCGTTAACATCCCAGCAGATAGACGAGGCCCTGGCTGAGTTGCCGGGGTGGCGGTATGAAGACGACGCGCTGAAAAAGACGTTTCGGTGTACCGATTTCCGGGAAGCGATCAGTTTCATCGTGCGTATGGCATTCTCCGCCGAGGAACTCAACCATCACCCGGTGCTGCACAACGTCTACAACACCGTCGACGTAGTGCTGACGACGCATGATGCAGGCAACAAAGTAACCGACATGGACATTCGGCTGGCCCGCGCCGTCGAAGGGTTTGCGTGGTTTTAATTTTTCTCCGGGCGGAGAAAAATTAAACATTGGACGTGTGACGAGTACCTCATTTGTCGAACACCCCGCAGCGTGCTGCGGGAATTAAAATTGCGAAGCAATTTTATGGATCTTGCACAGGCATACGATACACTCGGGGCCGACCTCGGCGGGGGCTTTTCGCTGCTGTTGCTGGCGGTCGTCGGGATGGTCCTGATCGTCTGGGATGTGTTTAAGAACGACGACCCCGCGCTGCCCTGGATCGGGGCGGCGGCGTTGGCCGTTGCGCTCGTCTGGGAAGTATTTCACCTCGGGAGCCTCGCGACGACGGCCTTCTACGACCTGATCCGGGTAGGCGGCTTTGCCTCCTTCATCAACATCGTCGTGCTGGGCAGTGGACTTTGCAGCCTCGTGCTCTCGGTGCCGTACCTGCGGCGGATCAAGCACGGCTACGGCGAAGTCTATGCCTTGATTCTTTTCGCTACCGCGGGGATGGTGCTGCTGGCTACGGCCAACAACCTGATCACCATCTTCGTCGGGTTTGAGACGATGTCGATTGCGCTTTACATCCTCACCGGGCTGGTGCGCGAGGACGAAGGGGCCATCGAAAGCGCGCTCAAGTATTTCCTCCTCGGCGCCTTTTCGACGGGTTTCTTCCTCTACGGCATCGCGCTGCTCTACGGCGCTACCGGGACGATGTACCTGCCGGAGATGGCTGAAGGGCTTGCCGCCCGCGATGCGCAGATCATGTTCTGGTCGGGCGTGGCGCTCTTTCTGATCGGCTTTTTGTTCAAAGTCAGCGCTGTGCCTTTCCACATGTGGACGCCCGATGTGTATCAGGGGGCGCCGACGACGCTGACGGGCTACATGTCGACGGCGTCGAAGGCAGCCGCTTTTGCCTCGTTGATTCTCGTGCTTTTCTACGCGTTCGACGGGATGCCCGAAGCGCACCGCTGGGGCCGGGTGCTGTCGGTCGTGGCCCTGGTGACGATGGTGCTGGGCAACGTCCTGGCGCTGGCGCAGAACAACGTCAAGCGGATGCTGGCGTACTCGTCGATTGCACATGCCGGCTACGTGCTGGTCGGCCTCGCCGCCGGCACCGGCGACGGTTATGCCGGGGCGCTCTATTACCTGCTCGTCTATGCCCTGATGAACATCGGAGCCTTCGGGGTGATGGCGCTGCTGGAATGGGACGGCAAGGAAGGCCGCCTGCAAACCATCGACTCGCTCGCCGGGATCGGATTCCGGAAGCCGCTCCTGGGTGTGACGATGGGCATCTTCATGTTCAGCCTGACCGGCTTTCCTCCCTTCGGCGGTTTCTTCGGCAAGGTGGCCGTCTTTGCGCCGGCCATCGATGCCGGGTTGACGTGGTTGGCCCTCATCGGTGTGCTGTCCAGCGTGCTGTCCGCGTACTACTATCTTCGGGTGCTGTTTGTCTTCTGGATGCGTTCCCCGGACGAGCAGGCCGACGAGGTACGGCAGGCCGCGTTCACGGTGCCGGCCGCCTCGGCCACGGTCCTTATCGCCTGCGCCGTGCTGCTGGTCGTCATCGGTTTTCTGCCCTGGGTTCGTGAGATCACGCAAGTCTTCTTCGAACAGGGCGCGTCGATGGCACTGCTCCCCTGACCATGCGCGATCTGATCCAGGAGCTTATTCCCCATGCGCCGCACCTGGGCCTGTACGTCGCCCCGGCCATTCCCGAGGATAAGCTGCGCAACGCGTTGGATGACTATGCCGGGGCGTTGCGGCCCGAAGAGGCCCTTGCCCTGTTCGACGCGACGCTGATGGGGAGTGCCAGGGACGGCGCCGTCTTCGCGGCCGATCGGTTCGTCTTCCAGAACAACAACCTGGAGCCTGCCCACGAGGTTCGCTATGAGGACCTCGTGCAGGTGGACAAGAAGCGCGGCTTTCTCAAAGGCGCCAAGGTGTGCCTCAGCGTCAACCGAGGGCGGGCTACCTTCGACCTGACGTTCGACTGTTCGGGCAAGCCGGAGGCGCTGGCGTTTCTCTATCGTTTTCTCCACGAAGCCATGCTCCGGCCCGAGGCACGCTTGCCGGAAGCGGACGTGCCGCGCACTGCCGCCGGCTCGGACCTGCAAGCCCTCCGCAACGCCCTCGACGCCCTCCGCGCCGACGGACGCCTCGTTGAGGACGACTACCGACGCATTCTGGACGCCCTCAGCTAACCCAATCCCGCCGCCAACCGCAAGCGCCCGACCCCTCACCAGGAGGAGCCGGGCGCTTGCGGTCTATCTCATTTTCCAAAAATCCGCCCAGGATTTTTGGAACCCTATTTCATCAACGTGATGCGCTGCGTCTGCACCACACCCGACGCCTCCAGCCGCACCAGGTACACCCCCGTCGGCAACTGGCTCGCCTCGAACACCACGGCGTGCACACCGGCAGACACCGTACCGTCCACCAGCACCGCCACCTCACGGCCCAGCAAGTCGTAGACCGCCAGCTTCACACGGCTGGCCTCCACCACGCTGAAGGGCACCGTCGTCGTCGGGTTGAACGGGTTCGGGTAGTTCATCCCCAGCACGATATCCCGGCCGTCGAGCATACGCGCCTGCGAAGCCGACACCGTGAAGCTTGCCTCCGAGACGTCGTTCTCCTCCGGCGGGTCGTCGAAGAGATTGAACAGGTCCGTCGGATCCGGCAGGCTCGACCCCGTGATCGAAGCCGTGTTCGTCACCGTGCCCGTGCAGGCTGAACCCACCACCGTCACGATCTCCAGCGTCAGGCTCTCGCCTAGCTTGACGTTGCCCACGTCCCAGAGGCCGCTGGCTTCGTCGTAGGTGCCGCGCGAGGCCGTGGCGCTGACGAAGGTCAGGCACGCGGGCAGGAGGTCGGTGACCTCGACGTTGGCGGTGGACTGGGGTCCGCCGTTAGAGAGCGTGAGCGTGTAGGTGACGGTGTCGGCGGCGGCGGGGGCGTCGTTGTCGACGGTTTTTTCGAGGGCGAGGTCGGCGACGAAGCGATGTCCGCGGTTGATGACGCCGCCGGGTCCGGCCTCGGGCACGAAGTCGGGCACGACGCGGCCTTCCAGCACCAGCACGGAGACTTCCCCGAAGTTGTTGCTGGTGTCGGTGTCGTCCAGGTCGGTAGCGGTGATCTCGGCACTGTTGGTGTAGATGCCGGAGGCCTCGAAGGTGACGTTGATCCAGAGTTCGGCGACGGCGCCGTTGGCCAGGTCGCCGATGTCCCAGAGGCCGGTATTTGCGTCGAACGTGCCCAGGGTGGCAACCGCTCCGGTGACGGTGAGATAGTTCGGGAGGTAGTCGGTCACCTGTACGCCAGTGTCGTCCTCAGGGCCGTTGTTGATGACGGTGAGGTAGTAGGTGCCGGTCTGGTCGTTATGGGTCTGAACGGTTTTCGTAAGGGCGAGGTCCGTGCCCGATGAGCAGGGTACGTCTACGATTTCGAAGGAAAAGTCGCAGGCGGTGTTCACCGTCGAGGCGGTTGTTGTGACCACGATGTAGTAGTCCAGGCCGTCAGGAATCGGGAAGCTGAAGGGTTGCGTTACGCTCGACCCGACGTCGCCGAGGAAGTTAAGCCCCTGGTTGTTCGGGTCGTAGCCGTTAACGTAGGCATTGGCATGGGCATTGGTCCCACAGGTACCTACGTCGAAGTTGACCGTGGCGCACGTGCCGGTGCCGGTGTTGCCGTAGGGACCGAAGACCTCGTAGTTATAGGGAGTGCCGACATTGAAGATGCCGGGATAGGCCTTGCCGCCGCAGGTGCTGGGGATGCCGTCTCGGAAGATGCGTCCGAACTGGGTAGGACTCGAGGGCTCCATGGTGCCCGGGATGACGCCGGACGGGCAATCGAACGAGGAGGTGAGGCTTTTGAGGGAGGCGGTGAAGTCCCTGAGCGCAAAGCCGGTCCTGACGTTGGTGTTGCGGAAAGCGTCGACCGGGTCGGTGGCGTTCTGAGCCTGTGCTCCATCGGGAAGGGCGATAAGCACGGCGATCAGCATCGTCAGCAGACCAGGCAGGGGTGAGCGGTGGTAGCGCGGTGTTTGCATAAGACTCCTCTTTAGCGTAAGCAGCGTGGGAAGTGTTGTGCGTCGGACAGCAGGGCTGCGTTTACCTGTCCTTGCTGTATCTACCCGCTCCTTTTCGGGGATGATGCATCGAACAGGAGCATTTTGGAGAGCACAGCCGGTCTTCGGGGTGTAGGACAGCCGATGCGCCGGAAGTATCGGCCGATTTTTTTCCAACCGACATGCAATATCAAAAATAGCAAGTCAAAGAAGCAAACCCTGCGCAATTATTTTGAAGGCGGCACGGGGATGGACTGCCGGGATGGGTAGAGACGGCTTGTCGGTCGGCGAGGGGGGTGGGATGCTACGAAAACATATCACGGGCCTTTGCCGTTAAAGCTACCCCATGCGTGTTGATCACCCCGAGCAATTGATCACCCCAAGTATAAGGAGGCAACCTTATGGCTTTTACCTTACCTGATCTGCCCTACCCGCACGATGCGCTGGAACCCACCATCGATGCGCAGACGATGCAGATTCATCATGGAAAGCACCACCAGGGATACACCAATAACCTAAATGCGGCCCTGGAAGGCCACACCGGGCTCCAAGGCCAATCCATCGAAGACCTGCTGCGCAACATCGATAACGTGCCGGAAGGGATCCGTGAGGCGGTGCGCAACAACGGCGGTGGATATGCCAACCACAGCCTCTTCTGGCGCGTCATGTCGTCCGGCGGCGGGGGGGCACCCTCCGGCGCCCTGGCCGATGCGATCAACGATACTTTCGGCTCCTTCGACACGTTCAAAGAGCAGTTTGGTACGGCCGCTACGAAGCGTTTCGGCAGCGGATGGGCCTGGCTCGTTGCCGACGGCGACGGCAACCTGCATGTGTATTCGACGGCGAACCAGGACAGCCCCTATATGGAGGGCCATACGCCCCTGCTCGGGCTCGACGTGTGGGAACACGCCTATTACCTCAAATACCAGAACCGGCGCGGCGATTACGTCGGCAACTGGTGGAATGTGGTCAACTGGGATGAGGTCGCGGCAAACTATGCCGAGGCGACGTCCTGACGTCGGCACCGGACCTACGTTGTTTACAATACAGGGCAGTGGAGGCTTCTTCGCTGCCCTCACGCTTTTTCGCGCAGCAATCGCTTTACGTTGTGGAAGATGTAGCCCTGCCCCTCCCCACGGACGTCGCCATTCGCTGGATGACGTATGACCCGGCCCGCGAAGCGGCGTGGGCAGCGCTCCTAACGCCGGAAGAGCAGGCGCGGGCGTCCCGCTTCAAGCATGAAGGACGGCGACGTATGTTTACCCTCGGGCGTGCGGCGGCCCGGACGTTGCTCGCCGAGCGATTGGACCTGGCGCCGGCCGAAGTGCCGCTCCACGTGGCAGACGACGGCGGCGTGGACGTCGTCGGGGCAGCGATGAAGGTGTCTATCTCGCACTCGGGCGGGCACGCGGTAGCGGCCGTCGCCGAGCGCGTCGTCGGGATCGACCTGGAACGCATCGCCCCGCGTCATCCTCGCCTGCCGGGTTTTTTGTTGCATCCCGATGAATATCCCGTGTTCGAGGCCCTCCCGCTCGACCGGGCGCGGGCGCTCATGCTTTACTGGACGCTCAAAGAAGCCACGCTCAAAGCGCTCCGCACCGGCTTTCGCCGCTCGCCCAAGGAAATCCGTCTGTCCGTCGACCTCGCGGCCGAGACCGGCCTGGCCCACATCGTTGAGGAAGCGCCGATGCACCTCCGTTTCACAGAGCGCGGCTCCTATTATCTCGCCGTCGCTTTTGCCCAATAGCCCTCTTCTTGGCGTTTTTCGACCCTCCCGACGTGCTGACGGCCCGCTTGATTTCTTTTCCGGGTCGCCTACCCCGATGCTTGCATCGGAAAGCAACCGCTTCCTTAGACGGATACCTCGGAGCGTGCTCCCAGGAGGGTCATCGTAGGAGAAAAGCCGTAACCGGCACGTGCTTCCCTCGTCTGTTAAAAACCTCCCCGCGCCCCATGCGTTGCACAGACAGATAGTTGCCTGGAAGAAGCGCTTCCGTTTTTTACGTATGCACAACGAACCAAAGCCCATGACCTACCGCCCGTCTCATCCGATCCGGTTCGTCACCGCCGCCAGCCTGTTCGACGGGCACGACGCCGCCATCAACATCATGCGCCGCGTCTTGCAGGCCAGCGGGGCCGAGGTCATTCACCTCGGGCACAACCGCTCGGTCCGAGAGATCGTCGACACGGCGATTCAAGAAGATGTGCAGGGCATCGCCGTCTCGTCCTACCAGGGCGGCCACATGGAGTTCTTCACCTACATGCACGACCTGCTCCGGGAGCGCGGTGCCGGGCACATCAAGATCTTCGGCGGCGGCGGCGGCGTGATCGTTTCCGAAGAGATTGCGGCCCTCGAAGCCTACGGCATCACGAAAATCTTCTCGCCGGACGACGGCATGCGGATGGGACTCCAGGGGATGATCGATGCGATGCTGGCGCAGTGCGATTATCCGATTCTGGATGTTGGATTTTCGATGTTGGATTCGGTGAAAGGGCTAGATGCGCGAGAGGTGGCACGGACGCTGTCGCACGTTGAAAACCAGAAGCCTGCCTCCGTCCCGGTAGCCGTGGAGGCCGGGGGGACGGAAAGGACAGCCTCTGGTGCCGGAGGCGACGGCAGCACCCTGGCGCAATCCGTTCCCCAATCCCGAATCCCCAATCCCGAATCCAACATCCCGGTGCTGGGTGTCACCGGGACGGGGGGGGCGGGGAAGTCGACGCTGACGGATGAACTGATACGGCGTTTTCTCAACGACTTCGACGACGTCCACGTCGCCGTCTTGTCGGTCGACCCGACGCGGCGGCGTACCGGCGGGGCGCTGCTGGGCGATCGCATCCGGATGAATGCCATCTACGGAGAACACAGCGAGCGGGTCTACATGCGGAGCTTTGCCACGCGGCAGGCACACCGCGCCACCAGCCAGGCCCTCCGCGAGGCCGTCGACGTATGCCGCGCCGCCGGCTTCGACCTGATCGTCGTAGAAACAGCCGGCATCGGCCAGAGCGATACCGAAATCACCGAACTGGTCGACGTCTCGCTCTACGTGATGACCGCCGACTTCGGCGCGCCGACGCAACTCGAAAAGATCGGCATGCTCGACGTCGCCGACTTCGTAGCCCTCAACAAGTTTGAGAAGCGCGGCAGCCAGGATGCCTTGCGCGACGTCCGCAAGCAGGTCCAGCGCAACCGGGCTGCCTTCGGGCAGGGGCCGGAGGAGATGCCCGTCTACCCCACGATGGCCTCACACTTCGACGATCCCGGCGTCTCGCGGCTCTACCTGGCGCTCCTCAATCACCTCAACATCCGGTTCGCCTTTGGTCGTACCTCGCATGTCTACCGCGCAGACGGTCTCCCGGATGTCGATCCAGGCACCCTCGCCGTCATTCCGCCCCGGCGGCAGCGCTACCTGGGCGAGATTGCCGAGACGTGCAGGACCTATCGCACCTGGGCCGAACAGCAGGTCGACTATGCCTGCCGATGGGGGCAGGCCGTGGGGGCCGGTCAGCAGGTGGAAGCATGGGGGCCGGACGATCAGGAGCAACTCACCGGGCGCCTCGGCGAGATGGCGGCGTACTGGTGGGGCAAGCTGGATGCCCGCTGCAAGCACATCCTGGAGCACTGGGAGGACGTAGCCGCCCGGTACCGGCAGGATGCCTTTACGTATGCCGTGCGGCAACGCGCCATCACCGTGCCGCTCTACCATACCTCGCTCTCCGGCACACGCGTGCCCCGCGTAGTGCTGCCTCGGACCGAAGATCCCGGTGCGCGGTTGCGCTTTGCCCTGCTCGAAAACCTGCCCGGCTACTACCCTTTTACCGCCGGCGTCTTCCCGTTCAAACGCGACGGCGAAGATCCCACGCGTATGTTTGCCGGCGAGGGGAGTCCGGAGCGTACCAACCGGCGCTTTCATCTCGTCTCGGCGGATATGCCCGCCAAGCGGCTCTCCACCGCCTTCGACTCGGTCACGCTCTACGGCTTCGACCCCGACGAACGCCCCGACATCTACGGCAAGGTCGGTAACTCCGGCGTCTCCATCTGTACGCTGGACGACATGAAAAAGCTGTATTCGGGGTTCGACCTGACCGACCCGAAGACGTCCGTCTCGATGACCATCAACGGCCCGGCGCCGATGCTCCTGGCGATGTTTCTCAACACCGCCGTCGACCAGCAGGTAGAACGTTTTTTGAAGGCGCAAGGGCGATGGACCGAGGCGGAGGCCGTCAGCGCCCGGTACGACACGACGTATACACCTTACGGCCCGAAGGGGCGCGAAGCCGACCTGCCGCCCCCGCACGACGGCGGCGGCCTTGGCCTGCTCGGCTGCTCGGGGGCGGACCTCGTCGCGGCGGGCATCCTCTCGCAGGACGAATACGAGGCGCTCAAGGCGCAGGCGCTCGGCGTGGTGCGCGGCACCGTCCAGGCGGACATCCTCAAGGAAGACCAGGCCCAGAACACCTGTATCTTTTCCACCGAGTTCGGCCTGCGGATGATGGGCGACATCCAGCAGTATTTCATCGACCACCAGGTCCGCAATTTCTACTCGGTCTCTATCTCCGGCTACCACATCGCCGAAGCCGGGGCCAACCCGATCTCGCAACTCGCCTTCACGCTCGCCAACGGTTTCACGTTCGTCGAGTACTACCTCGGGCGCGGGATGCCCATCGACGACTTCGCGCCGAACCTGTCGTTCTTCTTCTCGAACGGGATGGACCCCGAGTACAGCGTCATCGGGCGCGTGGCGCGGCGTATCTGGGCCGTGGCGATGCGCGAGCGCTACGGCGCGGGCGAGCGCAGCCAGAAGCTCAAGTATCACATCCAGACCTCCGGCCGGAGCCTCCACGCCCAGGAGATCCAGTTCAACGACATTCGAACGACGCTCCAGGCGCTCTACGCCGTCTACGACAACTGTAACAGCCTCCACACCAACGCCTACGACGAAGCCATTACGACGCCCACCGAAGAGAGCGTCCGCCGCGCCATCGCGATTCAACTCATCATCAACCGCGAGCTGGGGCTGGCCAACAACGAGAACCCGCTCCAGGGCAGCTTCATCGTCGAAGAACTCACCGACCTGGTCGAGGAGGCCGTGCTGTCGGAGTTTGAGCGGATCAACGACCGGGGCGGTGTGCTCGGCGCCATGGAGTCCATGTACCAGCGGGGTAAGATCCAGGAGGAGTCGCTTTACTACGAGCGTCGGAAGCTCTCGGGCGAGGTGCCGATCATCGGCGTCAACACGTTTCAGGCCACCAACGGCCACGAGCAAGCGGACGCTCCCAGGACCGTCGAACTGATGCGCTCGTCGGAGGAGGAGAAGCAGCATCAGCTGGCTACCCTGCGGGCGTTCCAGCAGCGCCACGCCGAGCACGCCCCGGCGGCGCTCCAGCGCCTGCAGGACGTCGCCCGGCAGGGCGGCAACGTCTTCGAGGAACTGATGGAAACCGTCAAGGTCTGCTCGCTCGGCCAGATCACCCATGCCCTCTTCGAGGTCGGCGGCCAGTATCGTCGCAATATGTGATGCGTGTCTACAAAGTCCCGTAGGGACGCCCTGTACGTAGAAAGAAGCGTATTATTTGAATGGAGCCCCGTCAGGGGCGGCCCGTGTTGGGAGTCGTATTCATCATCAGCCGAGAGGGGTGGATGCTCGTAGCCATAGAAGGCATCGACGGTGCCGGCAAGCATACGCAGACGGAATTACTCAAGCAAAAAGCCGAAGCCGCGGGGTTGCGCGTCGGCGTGTTGTCGTTTCCACGCTACGGCGAGACGGTGATGGCGCGGTCCGTGGCCGATTACTTAAACGGCAAGTTCGGCGCCATCGATGCCCTGCCGCCGCACTTCCCGGCGCTGCTCTACGCGGGCGATCGCTTCGAAAGCCGCGACGTGATCCGCCGCCTGCTCGCCACCTCGGACGTGTTGCTGATCGACCGGTATGTGGCCTCCAACCTCGCGCACCAGGCGGCCAAGGTGCCCGCCGAAGAACGGGACGCGTTCATCGCCTGGCTCACGCAGGTCGAGCACGGGGTCTACGGCCTGCCCCACCCGGACGTTACCGTCTACCTGGACGTGCCCGTGGCCGTGGCCGCTTCGCTGATTGCGAAGAAGAAGCCCCGGACCTACACAGACGCCGCCGCTGACCTGCACGAACGCGACCTGGACTACCTGGCGGCCTGCCGGGATGCGTACCGGTTGCTTGCCCGTCGGGATCATGGCAATCCGTGGATTACGGTTGACTGCGTCGATGCGCAGGAGGCGCTACGGGATCCGCAGGCGATCCACGCGGATGTCTGGGATGCCCTGCACGGTTTATTACGACCCCAGGCCGCATCGAGATAAAACGTGTTTACGTCGCATAGCGTATATTACGCGCGGGGCTGAAGCGGATGGGAAGCGGTGTTGGGAACCGGACCCGGGCTTCAGGCAAATCAACAGCGTACTCAAGCCAGTCAGGAGGTTACGATGAGCAAAAATGCAGGGGTGTATCTGGTGCTTTTCCTGTTTCTCGGCGGTGCCTGGGCCGGATGTATCGGTTGCTTCGGAAGCGACGATGCGCCCGCGTCTACCCAGTCTTCCCAGTCCGACGATGGGGACCGGGATGCCGGGCAAGACGACGCAGGCGATGCCGACGAACCCGCAGAGAACCTCGCCGACGCGATGAAACAGGCGCAAAACGCCATGAAGGACGCGTTCAGCGGCGGTGACGTGAAGGAGTCGGTCGATTTTCGCAAACTCAGAGACGTGCTCCCCGACGATTTCGGCGGCATGGACCGCACCAATGCCGAAGGCCAGCGCAACCGGTTCATGGGCATGGAAATGTCGCAGGCGGAGGCAACCTATGAGGATGACGGGGCGTCCGTAAAGATCACGATCGTTGACCTGGGGACGCTCACCGAGTTGGCCCGCATGGGCTACGCCGCCTGGCTTTCGACCGAAATCGACCGGGAATCGGATCGCGGCTTTGAGCGGACCGGTACGTTCGAAGCCGGTGGGGAAGCGTATCCGTACTATGAAAAGTTCGAAAGCGCCGATGGGGAGGTAGGCACCTGTGAGGTCAAGCTGTGGGTGGCCGAGCGCTTCGTCGTAGACATCACGGGTCATCGCGTCGCGATGGGTCAGTGTGAGGATGCGCGTGACGAGGTGGATTATGACGACCTGGATGATATGAAGACAGAGGGTATGGCGGAAGAATGACGCGCCTCGGTCCGGAACGGCGTACGCCTGAGGTCCAGTAACCAGGAAGAGGCGCGGTTCGCCGTGCTTCTTCCTGGTTCCATCCCAGAGATTCTACCCGAGGAGGAAAGGCATGTCCGGCTTATTAGACGTGTTGAGTCAGCAGTTGGGCGGTCCGGCACTACAGCAGATGAGTAGTCAGGTCGGGGCCGATCCGGGCAGTACCCAGAAGGCCCTTGCCGCAGCCTTGCCGCTGCTCGTCGGCGGGCTGGCGCGCAACGCCAATCAGTCGCCTTCCGGCGCGCAATCGCTCGCCCACGCCCTGGAACGAGACCACGACGGCAGCGTGCTTGACGGCCTGGGGGCGTTGCTTGGCGGTGCCGGGGGCGGGGGCGCCCTGGGCAGCCTGCTCGGCGGCGGTGCGGGCAGGGAGTCGGGAGGCCTCGGCGGGCTTCTCGGCGGGTTGATGGGCGGCAACGCACCGCCCAGCCGGGCTACCGACGGCGACGGCATCCTCGGGCATATCCTCGGCAGCCGGCGGGGCGCCGTCGAGCAAGGCGTGGCGCGTGCCAGCGGCCTCAAGGCCGCCCAGGTAAGCCAGCTGCTAGCGATGGCGGCTCCCCTTGTGATGAGCGCGCTGGGCCGCGTGAAACGCCAGCAAAACCTGGATGCAGGCGGGCTGGCCGGCCTGCTGGGCCGGGAGCGCGCCCAGGTAGAACGCCGCACCTCCGGCATGCCGGAGGGCGGCCTGCTCGGCTTCCTGGACATGGACAACGACGGCGACGTCTCCGACGACGTCGCGAAGATCGGATCGTTCCTGAGCCAGTCCGTCGTGCTGAATAAGCTGTTTGGGAAGTAGGGTTGCGGCGTTTCGGAGTTAAACGGATAGGAGCGTGGGACACAGGTGAACAACGCTGACACGCAAACACTAGAACGCTCAACCACGCAAGCACCCTATTCCCGCACGTGTCCGTCGCCGATGCCGATCCACTTGTAGGTGGTCAGGGCTTCGAGGCCCATCGGGCCACGGGCGTGCAGCTTCTGCGTGCTCACGGCCACCTCGGCGCCCAGCCCGAACTGTCCGCCGTCGGTAAAGCGGGTGCTGGCGTTGACGTACACCGCCGCCGAGTCTATCTCGTTGACGAAGCGTTCGGCGTGGGCGTCGTCGCGGGTCAGGATGCTGTCGGAGTGGTCGGTGCTGTGCCGTTGGATGTGGTCGATGGCCTCTTCGAGCCCGTCGACCAGCTTGATGCCGAGCACGAGGGAGAGCCATTCCTGGTCGAAGTCGTCCGGCCCGGCCAGCGTGGCCTGGTCGCCGTAGCCGGCGTCCTGAAGGGTAGAAAGCGCGTCGGCTGTGGTACGTAGCGCCACGCCGTGCGGTCCGAGCCGCCGGGCAACCTGCGGGAGGAACGGAGCGGCTACGGCGCGATGGACCAGCAGGGTGTCGAGGGCATTGCAGACGCCGGGGCGTTGGACCTTGGCATTCTCCACGATGTCCACGGCGCGGTCCAGGTCGGCGCTGTCATCGACGAAGACGTGGCAGATGCCGATGCCGCCGGTGATGACGGGGATGGTGCTCTGTTCTCGGCACAGCCGGTGCAACCCGGCTCCGCCGCGCGGCACGATCATATCGACGTAGGCATCCATCCGGAGTAGTTGGGTCACCAGCGCGCGGTCCGGGTTGTCGATGTACTGGACGGCTGCTTCCGGGAGCCCCTGCTCCCTGAGCGCCTCCTGGATCACCTCGACGAGGGCGAGGTTGCTGCGCAGGGTCTCGCTGCCGCCGCGCAGCATCACGGCGTTACCCGTTTTGAGGCACAACGTGGCAATGTCGATCGTGACGTTGGGGCGGGCTTCGTAGATCACGCCGAGCACGCCCAGCGGGACGCGCCGCCGGCTCAACCGCATGCCGTTGTCCAGGATGCGGCTGTCGAGGAGGGTGCCGACGGGGTCCGGCAGGGCGGCGACGTGCCGCGTGTCCGCCGCGAGGGCCGCCATCCGGCGTTCGTCGAGGCGCAGCCGGTCCAACAGGGCGTCGCTCCATCCGTTCGCTGCGGCGTCGCTCAGGTCGCGTGCGTTCCGGGCCAGCACCGCGTCGGTATGCGCTTCGAGCGCGTCGGCAATCGCGAAGAGCGCGGCGTTTTTCTGCTCGGTCGAAAGGATGCCGAGGCGCCGGCTGGCGGCTCGGGCCGACGTGCCCATCGTTTCCAGGTCGGTTTGCACGAGTTCCGTCATCGGGCGGCCTTGTTGAGAGGGAGGGGAAAGGGAAGCGTATGGATGCGGATCGGTGTTTCTCCCACACCCGTGCCCAGGATGTATTACGCCAGGATCAAATCGTTCCGGTGGACGGCCACGGGGCCGTAGGCATACCCGAGCCGTTCGGTGATCTGGTTGGATTGGCAGCCCCGGATGCGGGCCAGCTCGTCGCTGTCGTAGCGGGCGATGCCGCGCCCCAGCGCTTCACGGCCGGGGCCGAGGATAGAGACCGTGTCGCCGCGCAGGAACGTGCCCTCCACGGCGGCGATGCCGGCGGGGAGGAGGCTGCTGCCTGCTTCGCGCAGCGCCCGGGCGGCCCCCGCATCAACCATGAGGCAGCCGCTCGGCGCCGGCCCGGCGAAGATCCAGCGCTTGCGGCTTTCGAGGGGTGTCTCCAGGGCAGGAAAGCGCGTGCCCACGGCCTCGCCGGCCGCTACGCGGGCGATGACGTCCGGGGCGTGGCCCGAGGCGATCACGACGTCGGCACCGGCCCGGCGGGCCACGTCGGCCGCCTGGAGCTTGGTAGCCATGCCGCCCACGCCGAGACCGCTGACGCTGTCGCCTGCCCGCGTGCGGAGCGTGTCGTCGATGGCACGGACTTCCGGGATGAGCCGGGCGTCGGGGGCGGTACGCGGGTCGGCGGTAAACAGGCCGGGCTGGTCGGTGAGGAGCATCAACAGGTCGGCTTCGGCCAGCAGCACGGCGAGCGCCGAGAGGTTGTCGTTATCGCCTACCTTGATCTCGGCGGTAGCGACCGCGTCGTTTTCGTTGATGATGGGGATGATGCGGTGTTCGAGCAGGGCCTGCAACGTGTCGCGTGCATTGAGGAAGCGGCGGCGGTCTTCGACGTCGGCCCGCGTAAGCAGCATCTGCCCGACGTGGATGCCGTAGAGGTCGAACAGGCTTTCCCAGACGAGCATCAGGCGGCTCTGCCCGACGGCTGCCAGCATCTGCTTGCCGGCGACGGTCGCCGGCATCGTATCCAGATTGAGCCGCTCGCGTCCTGCGGCGATCGCTCCCGACGTGCACAGGATCACGTCGCAATGGGCTCGGTGGAGCGCGGCACACTGACGGGTCAGTTCGACCATATGCGCCCGGTCCAACCGAAGCTGCCCTCCGGTCAGCACGCTCGTACCCAGCTTGATGACGATGCGCTGATACATACCGCTCTGCGAAAGGTGGACGGTCTAACTCTCGCGGGCGACGGGGTTTGTTCCGAGGCGCGGTTCATCCAACGTGTTCTCCATCGCGGATTCTTTTTCGTCTCTCGTTTTTTTGCGAAATTGCAAGATCACGGCACTTTGTGGGGGCGGTTTGCCCCGGTAATGCTGCGAACAGCGTCCGTCGTCCAGTCATCGCCGAGGCATCAGGCTATGGGAACGCAACAGGTTCGTCAGGTTATGCTTCAGGACGTCGCGGCGTTGCGTCGCTTTTCCCGGCAACTCATTCAGGACGTGCGTGCCCTGGAACGGATGCTCCGCGAGGAGATGTTTGAGACGGGCATCCGACGGATCGGGGCCGAGCAGGAGCTGTTTCTTGTCGATGAGCGCGGCCAGCCCGCCCCGATCATCGAGCAGGTGCTGGCCCAGACCACCGACCGACGGGTCGTCACCGAACTGGCGCAATTCAACCTGGAATTCAACCTCGATCCCTGCGTCTTCGGGGAGAACTGTCTGCGGCATACCGAGCAGCAGTTGAACGAGATGCTCGGCTACGTGCGCGGCCTCGTCCAAGGCGTCGGCGGTGAAGTCGTTCTGGTGGGCATCCTGCCGACGATTCACATCTCGGACCTGACGCTCGACAACATGACGCAGAGGCCGCGCTACAGGGCGCTCAACGATGTGTTGTCCTACCTGCGCGGCGGCATGGTCCAGCTGCAGATTCGCGGCGTCGACGAGTTGTTCGTCCGGCACGACAACATCATGGTCGAGGGGTGTAATGCCAGCTTTCAGATCCATTTCCAGGTCAACTCCGAAGAATTTCCGCGCTTTTACAACATCGCCCAGGCTATCGCCGGGCCGTGCATGGCGGTGGCTGCCAACGCGCCGCTCCTCTTCGGCAAACGCCTCTGGCAGGAGACCCGCATCGCCGTATTTCAGCAAGCCGTCGACACCCGCAGCAGCAACCTGTATTTGCGCGAGATGAGCCCTCGGGTGCACTTCGGGACCGGCTGGGTGCAGGACTCCATCACCGAGATTTTCACGGAGGACATCGCCCGGTTCCAGGTGTTGCTGGCCGCCGAGGACGAGGTCGAAAATGCGATGGATCTCGTCGAAGCGGGGCGCGTCCCCCGGCTCAAGGCGCTTCAAGTCCACAACAGCACGGTGTACCGATGGAACCGGGCCTGCTACGGCATCACCAACGGCGTGCCGCATCTGCGCATCGAGAATCGGATCCTCCCGTCCGGCCCGACGCCGGCGGACGAGGTCGCCAACGCCGCGTTCTGGTTCGGGCTCGTGAGCGGCCTCGCCGAGGAATACGGGGACATCACCGAGGTCATGGACTTCGACGCCGCCAAAAGCAACTTCATGGCGGCAGCCCGCAGAGGACTGGCTTCGCAACTCGTCTGGGAGGGCGGTAAGAGCATACCGGCGCACGATTTGATCTGCGACCGGCTGATGCCTGTTGCCCGTAAAGGACTGCTGGCGGCCGGCATCGACCGCGACGACGTCGATCATTACCTGGGCATCCTCGAAAAGCGCGTCGAGACGGGGCGTACGGGGGCCGAGTGGCAGTTGGCGTCTCTCGCCCACATGAAAGGGCAGGGCAGCCGTGCCGACCGGCTGTACGCGCTCGTCGGTGCGATGATCAACCGGCAACGGGACGGACAGCCCGTTCACACCTGGGACCTGGCGGAGTTAGACGAGGTGCCCGGCCCGGGCCGCCTGAGCAGCACGCGCGTCGAAGACCTCATGTCTACCGACTTACTCACTGTGCACGAGGACGAGCTGGTCGAGTTCGTCGCCTGGCTGATGGACTGGCGGCGCGTCCGGCACATGCTCGTCGAGGACGGCAAACAGCACCTCGTCGGCATCGTCAGCGGCCGCGCCGTGATGCGTTTCCTCGCCGATGCCTCCCTCGACGACCGTCACACCGTGCCCATCAAGGAGATCATGATTCGCGATCCGATCACGATCTCACCGGAGAAGAAGAGCGCGGAGGCGATCCGCTGTATGCGGGAGCATCGCATCGGTGCCCTACCCGTCGTGCGCCATGGGCACCTCGTCGGCATCATCACCGAGCGCGACTTCCTCAACATCGCCGGCGCCTTGCTCGATCAATCGATGGAGGAAGAGGAGGGATGAATCATCGCGCGCGGTTCACGGTCCAGTGGTATTCAAACCGCACGTTCGGCAAGTCCTTGATTTGCGCGGCGGTGCGGTCTGCCAGGCGTTGCCGTAACGCCGCATAGCCGGGGCGCTCCGGGGGCATGTACCCGAGGAGGAAGGTCCCGGCGGGCGCGGCGGGCCGGTCGAAGTCGGCGCCGTACCAGTCGAGCAGGGCGGAGACGACGAGTTGTTCGCCCTCGACGCGGAAATGGACGGGGCTTGCGGTGAAGTCGCGCATGGCCGCGTCAAGCTCGGCGTCGACGGTTGCGGCGGTGAAGGCGCGGCGGCGCAGGCGCGGGCACGAGACGGCGGCGCAGTTGAGGCCGACGTGCAGGCGCGGGTCGAGGCGGCCCAGCCGGAACGGTTGCAACAGGGCGCGTCCTTCCCTGCGCCGGAGGATGACGTTCTCGATCTCGTTGAGCGTCATGTCGGTCCCGGCCGTGCGGTAGGGCGTGTCGAAAAAAGCCTCCGCGAAGCCGTCGTCGATGATGTTGTCGACCGCAGGCGTCTCGATGATGTTTTGCAGCATCTGGACGTTGTAGGCATTCATCCAGAAAGCCAGTTGCTGCGTGTGCGTCTTGAGCTGCGTCGCGTCGAAATCCTCAACGGCCTTGAGGACGCGGCGGAACGCCAGGCTGGACGTACCTTGCAGCAGGTCGTAGCGGACCAGCCCGTCGTCGGTGACCACTTTTTGCAACAGGGCTGTCAGCGCGGCCTCGTAATCGGAGGCGGGCTGTACGTCGCCGGCCCGGCTGTCCTGCACGGCACGAGGCGAAGGCGGGAGGGCGGCATCGAGAGGCGAGGCCGTAAAGACGAGGCAGGCAAGCACGAACGGAACCATCGCAGCGCGTCGGGGCTGGGAGTCAGGGTTGATTCTTTGACGGGTCGCCTACCCCGATGCGTGCATCGGAAAGCAACCGCTTCCTTAGACGGATACCTCGGAGCGTGCTCCCAGGAGGGTCATTTCAACTGAAACACGCAAACGCTCCTTGGGTGCCGGGATCGGGGTTCGTGTTACCGGAAACAGAACTGCGGAAAATCGGAGGTCACGCATTGCGCGCAGGTCTGCTGGTTGCCGTTCAGAAAAGCCCGCACTGCAGGCCACGGAAGGACGTGTTTGCTGACGCCGCCCAGGATGCCGACGCCGTGGTCCACATTGGTGACGATGTCGGCCAGCGCCAGCGTCTCGTCGTCCAGCGCGAGAAAGTCGGGCCATTCCGGCCCTGCGGCGGCTATGACAACCTGGACGTCGTCCACAAGCGGGCAACTTCGGGCGCGGCTGAAGAAATCGTTATAGGGGGCGAACTGAAGGCCGAGGCCGTCGGACAGCTCGGCGACGCGATCCAGGTACGACAGCGTCAGGGTCTGGGCGTTGGCTTCCGCTTCTCCCGGAAACCGATACGTGACGATGAGGATCAAGGCGGCGAGGCGTTCGATGCCGGGCATCTCGATCGAGACGGTGAGGGCGGAGGGGGGCAGGTTCGGTTGCTGCGGGAAGGCAAGCGTGGGTTCGGGAAAAGGAGGGGGGAGCGTCACCGTAGCCGTGCTGGCGGCACCGTCCGACCGCGTCACGGTGAGGCGGTACGTGGCGCCGTGCTCGACGGGTTGAGCCGACCAGAAGTTGTAGGCGATACGGTCTTCGAACCGGAACAGCGAGTCGTGCAGGAGGATCTGCCGGCCTGAAGACAGGTTTTCCAGCCGGGCGACCGCATCCAGCGGGCCGGGGGAGAGGGCGATGGAGTCGCGGAGGGGGGTGATGCGAAGGTACTGCGTATCCGCGGCGGCGTCGAGGTAGCCGAAGACCGAGAAGTGCAGGTCGCTCTCCTGAAACGGGTCAAGCCGGGTGTCGCAGCCGGTCGCTATCGACAGGGTGACGAAGACGCCCGCTACCCATCGCAGGCAAAGCATCCGGGCAGGGGATCGGGCCATGAACATCACGGGCACTGCGAGACTACAGACGGATCGGCGGTGCCTGAAAATACAGCTTTGTCCGTGGAAAAAAACAGCGGCGCCGGGGAAAGATCTGAGACATCGCCCCAACAAAACAACAAAGCCCGTCACGAATGCGACGGGCTTTGAGAAGGAGCATCCGGACGCAGCAAGCTGGTTGTTGTCGGGGTTCATCAGGAGACGCTGGAAGCCACGGCGGAAGTGATAACGGCGCTGCGAAAAAAAGAAGGGCAGGTTCATCGCGGAGGACCTGCCGGGCACCGGGCGCGGCGCACGGCGGCGCTCAGGGCGGCGCAGGCGCAACTCATACACGCCGAGAAGATGGCCTCGCTGGAGGCGCTTACCGCCGGCATCGCCCACGAGATCAAGAACCCCCTCAACAAGGTCCGTGCTTTTCCTCGACGTCATCCTGAGGAGGGCACCGACGAAGGATCTCGTCCTTTCCGTCGAGCAAGCCCGCTGCGGCGAGATCCTTCGCCTGCGGCTCAGGATGACGCGAAAGAGAGGGTTGCACAAGCAATTCAGAGAACGGCTATACCCATCGTATTTCAGAAGCACGCCACGCGGAAGGCGTCGTCGAGTTCGGGATGCAGGATCAGCGTGCGTGTGCCGGCCGAGGCGGCCCGGTTGCAGAGGGCATTTTTCATGGCTTCTGCGCGGGATCGGCTGTCCGTGTACTCGGCGTTGAGGATGGGCTTACCCTGCTGCCGGAACACCTCCAACTGGGCGCACTCGTCGTACTGGTGGCATTCTTCGTTGAGTTCGAAGTCGAAGTAATCGACCAGGTCGGCCGCCTGTTCGCCGTCGTTTTTCAGGGCAATCGACAGGCCGCGCCGGTGTGCTTCGTTCGCCAGGTGGCGGTTGAAGGCGAGCTGGTCGCGGGGCGTGATGCCGAAGCCGGTATCGTTGTAGAAGGCAGTCACGTTGTCGGGCTCCACGCCGTCGCAACCGCGCTGCACGGCCAGGTCCAGGCGTTTTTCCATGACGTCGATCACCGAGCGGGAGCGTACGTCGAGCCAGCGTTCGTCGTCATAGCCGTCGAGCGTGCGCCCCAGGTCGGAGGCGAGGAACCGGTCGTAGTCGGGGCGATAATTCTCGCCCGAGCCGGCGGAGAAGTAGCAGAGGACCTTGCGGCCCTGTGCATGGAGGGCCTGGATCACCGCGTCCGGCGCCTCGAACAGGTCTACGTCGTAAATTTCGGCGTCGTACGCCGTGTTGACGTCACCCTGGATTTGCCACTGCCAGGTGACGGCAGGCGCAGGCCGATACCAGGTGCCTTCGGTGACGGGCGCGACGTCCGGGTTCAGGTTAGCGGCGGGGGAGGGCTCCGTAGCGTCCTCCATCCCGTCGGATGCGCTGCATCCGGCAGCAAGCACCAGGAAAACAAGCGGCAGAAGCCAGGTCGTCCCGGGAAGGCGGCATCCGGCGCGGGCGGGGCTGTTGGGGCGGGCGTTCATGGAATAGCCGGGTAAAAGGGATACGGGAAGTGGAGATGAGCGGCGCCGTTCGGGTTGTTCTGGCTCATTGGCGTGTTACCGAAATGGTGCCGTCCGCCGGGGTGTTACAGGTGTCCTCGTCGTTTTCGTAGGGGCCGGACAGGTCGTCGGCCGATCGCGCACGGGCCTCGTAAATCATGGTGCAGTCGCTGCGGCCGCTTTCCTGCCGGAGTCTCAGCCGCGCCGTACCGTCGGCCAGCCGTTCACCAGTCACGGTACCCCCCGCCGTCCCGGACGTAAAGCGCCAGCCCCACTGGCCGGTGATAGACCCGTCGCGGTCTACGAGATCCATCTCGATACGGCCCGGGAAGCTGCGATGCGTAATCTGGCCGGCCCAGCGACCGCTGAGGTCGATCGCTTCTTGCAACGGGTCGTTGCTGTCGCAGCCGGTAGCGAAGACCAGGAAAGCGGCGAGGAAGAGGGCGGTGGTGTAGAAGCGGTTCATAGGCGTCATGGCGTAACCTCTCTATCGTAAAGGTAGGGTGTCTGTGTGTTCTTCGTCTAATGACGCAGGAAACGGGCGCGGAAGTGCTAAGCAGGAATAAAAAAAGGCAGGCACCGCACGCGATGCCTGCCTTCGAATAGGGAGATCCTGACCGGTTCAGTCGAACGAGAGCGTCCCGTCGCCCAACTCCTCGATGTCGAAGTCGTCAGAGAATCTGCCGCCGGAGTAGATCGTGTATTCGGTGCCCTCTCGGTTGAAGAGGTAGAACGCGGCTTCGCGCTCGACGTAGGCGGCCGCGCCTACCGAAGCAATGGGCGATCCGCCCCTGTTGAAGTCGGTTACGTAGTTGTAGACGCGGCTCCACCGTTCCGCCTCGTAGTCCCAGGCCTGGTACCGCGTGCCGGCCTTGTTGAAGAAGAAGATGCGTTCCGGGTTGACGCTGCTGCCGACGGAACTCACCACCACGGCGGCGCCGACGTCCTCGATGTCCGGCTCTCCGAAATCGCCGCTATCGTCTCCGAAGTCCTCGGCCTCGTCGAAGGCGTTGCTGTCTCGTTCGTAGATCGTGTACCGATCCCCGGCTTCATTGAAGAAATACGTCTCCGAGCCGTCGAGCGTGCTCGCGGCGGCGCCGATACGGCTGAAGGGAATCTGGCCGTTTTCGAGTTCGTCGATGCCTCGGGCTTGCGAGAAGGAGCCGTCGATCGGGTTCCAGTAGACGAACCGGTCGCCGTCCTTGTTGATCAGGATGATCCGGCTGTCGGCGGCGTTGGGATAGGCGGCGCCGACGGCGACTTCTCGCTCGTCCGGTTCCGGGGCGGGGTCGTCGATGCGGAACGCGGTTTGTCCATCGCTGAGGGCGTTGCCGGCCACATCGCGTACGCCCTGCACGGTGACGGTGTAGCTTCCTGCATCGAGCGGGGCGGGGAGGGTGAGTTCGGCGGCCTGGGAAGCACGGCGGTACACGGCCGAGCCGG
>Ga0302046_10000529_pt1 | contig 37917 bp, 33 predicted proteins | sample RVTome_11_FD_200261 | JGI IMG/M metagenome (GOLD analysis project Ga0302046, IMG submission 200261) | Soil microbial communities from uranium-contaminated site in the Upper Colorado River Basin, Wyoming, United States - RVT147D111 (version 2) ...
TACCTGCCGAATGTGCCCATCATGACCTCCAGCTTCGGCGCTCAATCGGCCGCCATGCTGCACCTCGTCACCACTATGCGACCCGACATCCCGGTGGTGCTGATCGACACCGGCTACCTCTTCCCCGAAACCTATGACTTCATCGACGCGCTGACCGAGCGCCTCGGCTTGAATCTCCAGGTCTTCCGCCCCCGCCTCAGCCCGGCCTGGCAAGAGGAACGTTATGGCCGTATGTGGGAGGCCGGGGCAGAGGGCATCCGGCGCTACAACCAGATCAACAAAGTCGAGCCGATGCAGGAAGCACTCGAAGCGCTGGAGGTGGGCACCTGGTTCAGCGGCCTGAGGCGCCTGCAATCGAAAAGCCGCGCGAAAACACCGGTGCTGCAGCGCCAGGGCCGCGCGGTCAAAGTCCACCCGCTGGCCGACTGGAGCGACCGTGACATCCACCGTTACCTCAAGGAATTCGACCTGCCCTACCACCCGCTCTGGGAGCAGGGCTACGTGTCGATCGGCGACATCCACACCACCCGACCGCTGACCGCCGAGATCACCGAAGAGGAAACCCGCTTCTTCGGCCTCTTGCGCGAATGCGGCCTCCATGAACCCGAGCACTTCCATCCATCGAACTAGCTGCAATCTCATATTGCTCCGACGGGCTGTGCCCCAAACCTGATTGCCGGCCTGCAGCAGGTAACAGAACGGCCCTTCGTCTCATGTATCCGCGGTCCCTTCGGGACTGCCCTCGCTCCTCGTTGCTTGGTGGACGCGCCCATGACAGCCCTTCCCTGGGCTGCATGGGCTAGTTGCGCATCCATGCGCAACTGTCCAGTCGCAACGTCGTTGCTCGGCGCTGCCAAATCGACGAAGGGCCGTTCTGTCGCCTGCTTCACGCGTACGTGGTGCTGGCTGGGGGGTTAGGCCGGTCATCGACTTGGTAGCGCCGCGCGACGCAGGCGTGACTGGACAATTCGGCAGGGAGGCCGAATTAGCGCATGCAGGCCAGGGATGGCCTGTCATGCGCGTGTCCACAAAACGCCAAAGAGCGAGGGAAGTCCCGCAGGGACCGCGGACTCAGGAGATGGCCGGCCTAACCCCCCAGCCGGTGCAAATCACTCAGTTGCCGGTTGAGAGTGACGTTTCGGGAATTCGCAATTTAGAGATTAAAGCCGCCGTTGCAGCAAGTCGAAAACGGCTGCCCCAGCCTGGGGTGCTGATTCACGCCGGATAGCGAACGCGCCAGGGGCGGCGTCGGCGCAGTCGGGTCGTTGGCCTGCTCGATGGCCCCTTCGATGCGCTCGCGGTCGACCGCCGGCGCCACCATCTCGACGAAGGCGTACATGTAGTCGCGCAAAAACCGATCCTTGCGAAAACCGACCCAGGTCGTGCAGCTCGGGAATATCCCGGCGCCGTTGAAGGCCATGATGCCGGCATCGCGCGCCTGGTCGTAGGCCATGCAGGCCACGATGCCGACCCCCATGCCCTTTCGCACGTAAGTCTTGATCACGTCCGGATCCTCGGCCGTGAACACCACGTTCGGCTCGACGCCGGCTTCACTGAACGCAAGCGCCAGCTCTGAGCCTTCGTCGAAGCTGTGCGTGTAGGAAATGATCGGGTGCCTGGCGATGTCCTTTAGAGTCATCTTCTTTACCGCGGCCAGGGGATGATCGGCCTTGACGATGACAATCCGCTCCCAGTGGTAGATCGGGAACGCCACCAGGTCCTGGAACAGATCGCTGCGGCCCGAAGCGATGGCGAAATCCGCCTCGTGGTCCTGCACCTGGCGGGCGATCTGGTCGCTGGTGCCCTGGTGCAGCCGCACGGAGATGCCGGGGTAACGCTGGTGGAAGCCGTCGAGCAACTCGGGCAGAACGTAACGGGCCTGGGTATGGGTGGTGGCGATCGCGAGTTCACCGCTTTCCTGGCCGGACAGCTCGCTTGAGAGCGACTTGATGTTGTCGACCTCGCTGAGGATCCGTCGCGCACGCTCGACGATATCCCTGCCGGCCTCGGTAAGGCCCGTCAGGCTCTTGCCTTTGCGGCGGAACAGCTGAAGCGAGAGCTCGTCCTCGAGCATCTTGAGCTGCTTGCTCACCCCCGGCTGCGAGGTGTAGAGCGCCTGAGCGGCCGCGGTGATGTTGAGGCCGTTGTCGACCACACCCACCAGGTATCTGAGTTGCTGCAATTTCATGACTTCACCAAACGATCAAATCACGCCTCGCCGGAGGATAGTATAGTCAGATCAATAAGTTCTGAGTATGACCAGAGTGTTGGGAATTCCCTTGCACGCGCTTATCACGGCACGGCATAACGGCAGACGGAAGTTGTATTTCACAGGCCCCGGGGCGGCCGCTAGCATCGAAGTCGCTTGGCTTTCCGGGGACTTCGCTGATGCCTTATTTCCCAATTTTCATGAACCTCGACGGCAGGCCCGTGCTGGTGGTCGGCGGCGGCAAGGTGGCGGCGCGAAAAGTGGCCGCGCTGCTGAAGGCCGGCGCACGGGTTTCGCTGATCTCGGCCGCCCTCGGCGGCGAGCTCGAGGCGCGCCGCGCCGGCGGTGAAATTGAGTGGCTTGGAACCGACTTCTTCCCCGAACGGATCGAGGGGTTCAGGCTCGCATTCGCCGCTACCGATGATCCCGCGCTCAACCGCGCCGTCTTCGAGGCCGGCGAGGCCTTCAACGTGCCTGTCAACGCCGTCGACGACCGCGAACATTGCCATTTCATTTCGCCGGCGGTCGTCGACCGCGATCCCGTCCAGGTGGCGGTGTCGACCGGCGGCGCCTCGCCGCTCCTCGCCCGGGCCATTCGCGGCTGGATCGAGGCACTGCTTCCGCACGGCCTCGGCACGGTCGCCACGGCCGCAGCCAGGCTGCGCCATAGAATCGGAAGCCGGCTGTCGCCGGACGATCGGCGCAGGCGCTGGGAATTCCTGTTCGATCGCGCGCGAATCGTGCGCTGGAGCGGTGAGCCGGTCGAGACGATCGAAGCGGCCATGCGGCGGGAATTGAGGCGCGTGGAAGGCCAGCAGATGTGCGGGAAGGTGTACCTCGTGGGTGCCGGTCCGGGGCGTCCCGACCTGCTGACGCTGCGGGCGGTGGAAGTGCTGCAACAGGCCGACCTGGTGCTCCACGACCGGCTGGTGCCGGAGGAAATCCTCGACCGGGCCCGGCGCGACGCCGAGCGGGTCGACGTCGGCAAGCGCGCGGGCGAGCACCACGGCGTGCAGGCGCGGATCCACGCCTTGATGGTGGAAGCCGCCCGGGCCGGCAAGACGGTGGTCCGCCTCAAGGGTGGAGACGCCTTCATCTTCGGGCGCGGCGGCGAGGAGCTGCAGCACCTCAAGGCCCATGGCATCGATTACGAGGTGGTGCCCGGGATCACCGCGGCGCTTGGCTGCGCTGCTTATGCCGGCATCCCCCTCACGCACCGCGATCATGCCCAGCAGGTGACGCTTGCGACAGGCCACTTGCAAGGGCAGGCCTATGGCAGTGACGCTGGCAGTTTTCCCGATTATTCGAAGATGAGCTGCACGGGCGGGGCGGGCCACACGCTGGTCATTTACATGGGCGTGAGGCAGGCATTACGGGTCCGCCAGAAATTGCTGGAGCAGGGCCGTGCCGCATCGACACCCGCCGCGCTCATCATCGACGGTACGCTCGACCGCCAGCGCGTGCTTTTTGGTACTATTTCCCGCCTTCCCGCGATGGCGAGGCAGGTTCCTGACGGCGCGCCGGGGCTTTTCATCATCGGTGAAGTGGCCGCACTGGGTCGGGAGCTGTCGTGGTTCGGCGCCGCCCCGATACTCGAAGCGGCTGCATGAAGGCGACCGAGGACAAAGGAGAAAGTCATAATGATCTACAACAATGTCTTGGAGACCATCGGCCGCACGCCGGTGGTCCGCATCCAGCGCCTGGCACCGGAAGGCGTCGAGATGTACGTCAAGCTCGAGGCCTTCAATCCCTTGAGCTCGGTCAAGGACCGCCTTGCCATCGGCATCATCGAGCATGCCGAGCGGAACGGCCAGATCCAGCCCGGCCAGACCGTGATCGAGGCGACCTCCGGCAACACCGGCATCGCGTTGGCCATGGTCTGCGCCGTCAAGGGCTATCCCTTTGTATCGGTGATGGCGGAGTCGTTTTCCGTCGAGCGGCGCAAGCTGATGCGGTTCCTCGGCGCCAGGCTGGTCCTCACGCCGGCCAAGGAACGCGCCACCGGTATGGTGCGCGTAACCGAGGCGCTGGCGGCCAAGCACGGCTGGTTCATGACCCAGCAATTCGAGAACGAGGCCAATCCCGCCTACCACCGAAACACCACCGGGCCGGAGATTCTCAGCGATTTCTCCAGCAAGCGGCTCGACTATTTCGTCAGCGGCTACGGCACCGGCGGCACCATCACCGGCGCGGGCCAGATGATCAAGCTCGCGCGACCCGGCACGAAAATCATCTCCACCGAGCCGGCTGGCGCGGCGTTGCTGGAGGGCAAGGAATGGCAGCCGCACAAGATCCAGGGCTGGACGCCGGATTTCATTCCCGACGTGCTCGACCGCAAGATCGCGGACCGCAACATCCCGGTGACCGACGAAGAGGCCATTGCCGCTTCGAAAGCGCTGGCCACCAACGAGGGCATCTTTTGCGGTATATCCTCGGGCGGCACATTCGCCGCGGCGCTCAAGGTGGCGGAGGAGGCCGAGCCCGGTTCGGTGATCGTTGCCATTCTGCCGGATACCGGCGAGCGTTACCTCTCGACCCCGCTGTTCGAGGGCATCGCCGAGGGGCCGGATGAGAGCCAGCAACTCTTGGAAGGCCTTGATTATTGATTGCAGGAGCGGCGCCCTCGCCGCGATTGTCTACGTGAACCGCAGCAGCGAGGCCGGCAGCTTGCTGAATGACTCGGCCAGGGTCTCGAAGAACGAGTTCAGCGCGGAGGTGGTGCGCCAGACCAGGGCAATGGTGCGGGTCGGCCCGGGCTGATCGAAGGGTTTGATGACCACGTTGGCGGTTTTGGCGATCGGCGGCTTCACGGCCAGCAGGGGCATCAGCGTGATGCCGACGTCGGCAGCCACCATCTGTCGCAAGGTTTCCATGCTGGTGGCGTGAAAATCCACGCGTTCGCTGGCGCCCGCCAGGGCGCAGACCTCGAGGGCATGCTCGCGCATGCAGTGGCCTTCTTCCAGCAGCAGCAGCTCGCTGCCGCGCAGGTCCTCGGTGGTGACCGACGACTTGCGTGCCAGCGGGTGACCCTCGGGCACCGCCAGCACGAAAGGCTCCTCGAAGAGTACCGCCACGCGCAGGCCGTGATCGTCGATCGGCAGCGCCAGCAACGCGGCATCGAGTGTTCCCCGATGAAGCATAGTGAGGATTTCGTCGGTCTTCTCTTCTGCGAGCTGCAGCGTCAGCTTGGGGAATTTCTTACGTAACGTGGGTATGACATGCGGCAAGAGATACGGCGCCAGGGTCGGAAAAATGCCAAGGCGCAGGGTGCCCTCGGCGGGATTGATGTTCCTGCGCGCCACCGCGCGGATCTGCTCGATCTCGTTGAGCACGCTGCGCGCGCGCTCGGCGATCTCCTTGCCCACAGGAGTTAGCATGACCTTCCTCGGGGCGCGTTCCACCAGCTGCACGCCGAGTTCCTCTTCGAGCTTGCGTACCTGGGTGCTCAGGGTCGGCTGGCTGACGAAGCAGGCCTTTGCGGCCCTGCTGAAATGCTTGAGGTCGGAAAGTTTGACGAAATACTGCAACGCACGGACATTCATAGGCGCATTCTATACATTTCTGGCCTCGCCATTGCTGCAGGCGGTGGAAGTCGATGGAGCGGAGCTCGCTCGCCTGCGCGCGGGTGAAGTGCTTATCGAAGAAAAACGGCTCGACGAATCTGGCGGATACGTGCGTGTGCAGGTGCTGATCGAGGCGTCCGCCGAGACCGTGTGGGGGGTGATCTCGAGCTGTGCGCACGCGCATCGCTACCTCAACGGCCTGAAGCAATGTGAAGTGCTGGTCGACGAGCCAGGCAGGGCGGTAACGCATCACGTTATCGACCCGGGCTGGCTGACCCCTACGATGGACTATCGTTTCGAGACTCGCCGCACGCCTTACCGCCGCATGGATTTCAATCTCATCGAAGGCAACCTGAAGGAAATGGAGGGCTACTGGCGCCTGGTTCCCGGCGATTCCGGAGTGGTCGTGGAGCACGAGGTTCGCATCAAACCGCGGGCCCCCGCGCCGATGTGGTTGATCCGGCGCAAGCTCCGCAATGATCTGCCGGACATGATGGCCTGCATCCGCAACCTGTCCGACGGGTCGCTCACGAGTGAACTTGCAAGGAGTGACCAGGCAGCGTGCGGCGGGCGGGCCGCCGACTAAGGCCGGCTTGAAGGCAAATCAGTAACGCCAGTCCCCGAACTCGACCTCGATCCAGGCGCCGAAGCCAAGCGACATCTCACGTTCTTCCGACACCAGCTCGCGCGGCCAGGTCACGCTGGGACCGAGTGACAAATAAAGCCATTCTCTCGTGAAGGGGCGCCGCCAGATGAGGTTCAAACCATATTCCCTGAGCTCCACGGGATGGTCGGTCGCGCCGGAGACGAAGGCGCGCAGCGAAATGGCGTTGTCGCCCTCCAGGCGGTGGTACCAGGTCTGGCCGAAATACCATTCTGTCCCCTCGGTGTCTTCCGAGAGCGTCGCGATCGCTTCGCTGCGCAGCATGTCGGACGGGTTGAGCGCGTGGGTAAATTCGCCGCGGCTGGTGGTGCCGAATCCGTCGTCGCTGCGCCAGAAAAAGGTCTGGCGGAAGTGGAAGTCGGTATTCTCGCTGAAGGCCTTGTTGTAGTAGTACTGCAGCTTGGTGTAGGGCCTCGGAGGGACGCGTAGTCGTACGCCGGCGTCCCAGTCCCAGCCGCTCCGGCGGTTGCGGCTGCGGTGACCGAGCCCGAGCAGCCACTCCGGCTCCTGGTCTCGCTGGTTGACCACGCCGGGGTTGAAGAAGTCCAGGTCCTCGCCGGCCGTATCGGAGACGTAGGTGGTCTCGTCCACCCGCCCGACGATGAGATCCAAGCGGCGGTCCATGTTGGGCAGGGGCGCTCTGACGCGTACGCGAAGTCTCGGATCGAAATCGTCGTAGTCGGTATACTCCGCGCCGGCGATGAACCAGCCCCTGACCGCGTCCTCGTCGAAATCCTGCGAGTCGCCCCAAAGGCCGTCAAACCAGCGAAAACTGTGGCAGGACCAGCTGCGGAACGTCTCCCGGGTTTTTTCCTGAACCGGGTGGCCGGCATGCTCCGCGTCACAGGCGTCGAACGATTCCGCCGAGGTCTCGGTAGTGTCGGCGGTCTCGGCAGTTTCCGCCGCGGCGGCGGCGTTCAGTAGCAGAAGCAGCGCGAACAGTGCCCAAGATATCCTTGTGCCGTGATTTTTCATCCCGAAGTTTGATAAGCGTTGTGCCATGCTGTGTCCCTCGGCCCACTATCAATATCACCCAAAGGGCGGCAACTGCAATGGCCTTCCCGTAGAATACTGCCTCCTTTTCGGCTATGCGTCTGCATCATCAATGAACCGTACAGTCCTGACCGGGATCACCACCACGGGCACGCCCCACCTGGGCAATTACGTGGGTGCGATCAAGCCCGCCATCGAAGCCAGCCGTGCAAAGGCGGTGCGGTCGTATTATTTCCTCGCCGACTACCATGCCCTGGTGAAGAACCGCGATCCGCAAAGGCTGCGCCGTTCCGCCCTGGAGATCGCGGCGACCTGGCTGGCGCTCGGCCTGGATACCGACAAGGCGACGTTTTACCGCCAATCCGACATCCCGGAGATCCTGGAACTCACCTGGATTCTGACCTGTTTTACCGCCAAGGGTTTGATGAACCGCGCACACGCCTACAAGGCGGCGGTGCAGGAGAACACGGACGCCGGCGAGGACCAGGATTTTGCGATCACCATGGGGCTTTTCTGCTATCCCATCCTGATGTCGGCCGACATCCTCATGTTCAATGCCAACGAGGTGCCGGTGGGGAAGGATCAGGTCCAGCACCTTGAGATGGCCCGCGATATCGCCCAGCGCTTCAACCATCACTACGGTGAGCTGTTCACGCTCCCCAACGCGGTCATCGACGAGCATGTGGCCGTGCTGCCGGGCCAGGACGGGCGCAAAATGTCCAAGAGTTACGACAACACGATCCCGCTGTGGCTGCCGGAAAAGCAGTTGCGCAAAGCGGTTATGAAGATCGTCACCAACTCGCTGGAACCGGGCGAGCCCAAGGATCCGGACGACTCCACCCTGTTCGCCGTCTACGCGGCTTTAGCCAATGAGGATCAGCGGGAGGAAATGCGACGGGCCTACCGCGAAGGCATCGCCTGGGGCGAGGCCAAGCAGCGCACCTTCGAGCTGGTCAACGCCGAGCTGGCGGCGCCGCGCGAGCGTTACGAGGCGCTGATCGCTGAGCCTGAGGGTATCGAAGCCGTGCTCCTCAAGGGCGCCGAGCGGGCACGGGCGGAGGCGACGCCGTTTCTTCAGCAGGTTCGCGAGGCCGTGGGGATCCGCGCCCTCGCCTGAGGTTGTGGGTACTTCGGAGAAAACCAGGTCGGCCAGCCGCCGCTGCCTCGTTGCGGCGTTCTACCGCTTCGTGCCGCTGCCGGATTACCGAGCGTTGCGGTCTTCGATCAGCCGTTGCTGCGAGGAGTTGGGGCTGTTGGGGACCATCCTGCTCGCCTCCGAGGGCATCAACGGCACGGTGGCCGGGCCCGCGCGCCAGGTCCGCCGGCTGTTCGAAAAACTCGCCGGGGACGAGCGTCTCAAGAAGCTCGATTACAAGGAATCCTGGTGCGATCACCCGCCCTTCTACCGCATGAAGGTAAGGCTGAAGAAAGAGATCGTCAGCATGGGCGTTGCCGGGGTCGATCCCGCCGCCCGGGCCGGGGAGTATGTCCCGCCGGAGGAGTGGAATGCGCTGATTCGCCGCGACGATGTTCGGGTGGTCGACAGCCGCAATGAATATGAAGTCCATCTCGGCCGATTCGAACGCGCGGAGAACCCGCACACCCGGTCGTTCCGCGATTTCCCCAAATGGGCCGACGCCCACCTCGACCCTGCCAGGGACAGGCACGTGGCCATGTACTGCACGGGCGGAATCCGCTGCGAGAAGGCCACCGCCTACCTGCTGGAAAAGGGCTTCGAGCACGTCTATCACCTCGACGGCGGAGTACTGAATTACCTGGAGCGGATCGACCGCGCGGAAAGCGCCTGGCAGGGCGATTGTTTCGTCTTCGACAACCGCGTGACTGTTGATCATGACCTCGACGAAGGCGATTACGAGGTCTGCCCGGCCTGCCGCATGCCGTTGAGCGACGAAGACCGGGCATCGCCAGAATTCGAGCTGCACGTTTCCTGTCCGAAATGCTTCCACCGGCTGACAGACGAGAAGCGCGAGGGCCTGCTGGAGCGGGCCAGGCAGATGACGCTCGCGGCACAGCGCGGTGAGCGCCATTTAGGAATGCGGCAGAAACCGCCTGTCGGGGCGGATCGTTCCGGATCCAGTGATTAGGCGCTATGCTCTGCAAGGACCCATGACCTTCCAGGCACCCAGCACAGACCCCACCCGGCTCCTGTCCGGTCAGAGCGGCCAGCAGGAGGAAAAGGCACCCGAAGAGGAAGCTGCGCAGCCCCAGGCGCTGGAACTCGACGTCGACGTTGCCCAGTACGTCCCCGAGGCCGTGCGACCCGGCTGGGAATTTCTTGCCGACTATCCGCTTGTGCTGGTGCTTTTGCTTGGAGCCATCGGCTGGGGCATCGGCAAGGCGCTGCAGCTGGTGGTGCGCAAGTTGATGGATCAGGCAGCCAGCCGCACCAAAACCGACCTCGACGACCGGCTGATCAGGCTGCTTTCCGCGCCGATCATCCAGACCACCGTCACGCTGGCGCTGATCGTGGCGGTCATGGCTTTCGAAGGCAGCACCGTCTTGGAGAAAGTGGCGGTCCGGATCCTGGTGACGCTGCTGCTGCTGTTCTGGGCGCGAGCCTGGCTCAAGGCCACCCACCTCGCCCTCGAAGCCATGTCGAAGAACGTGCGTCGCTTCGAATTGTTCCAGCCGCGCACGGTGCCGCTGTTCGAGATGGGCATCAAAGTGTTGCTGGTGCTGGTCTTCGCCTACCTCTTCATGGGCGTGTGGGGCATCGACGGCACGGCCTGGCTGGCCTCGGCCGGTATCATCGGTATCGCCATCGGTTTCGCCGCCCGCGACACGCTGGCGAACCTGATTTCGGGCGTCTCCATCATCGCCGATGCGCCGTACAAGATCGGTGATTACATCGTGCTCGATACCGGCGAGCGCGGAATCGTGACCAGCCTTGGCATCCGCTCAACCCGCCTGTTGACCCGTGACGACGTGGAAATCTCCATCCCGAACGCCGTCATCGGCAACGCAAAAATCACCAACGAGAGCGGCGGGCCTTGGGTCAAGCAGAGGATTCGCGTGCCCGTCGGGGTGGCCTACGGCAGCGATACCGAGAAGGTGGTGAAGGTCCTCGAGGGCGTGGCGCGCGACAATCCGGACATCATCGAACGGCCCGAGCCGCGCGTGCGCATGCGGGCCTTTGGGCAGAGCTCACTCGATTTCGAACTGATGGGCTGGATCGACCACCCGGAAGACCGCGGCAAGGTCAGCCATGATCTCTTCCTGGAGATCGACAGGCGCTTCCGCGAGGCCGGCATCGTCATTCCGTTCCCGCAGCGGGACGTGCATCTCTATCGTCAGGAGGGCACGACGGGCTCGGAGCCGAACCTGAGGGATCCCGATTCGGTGGGGGGCAAGGACGAAAGCGCTCAGGCCGACCAGGACTGACCCAGCCGGGCCAGGATCGCCTCGGCGGCGCCTTCCAGCGGGATCTCCTCGTTCGCCTCGGCCGTGCGCCTGCGGTATTCCAGCTTTCCCTCGTCCAGCCCGCGCTCGCCGACCACCACGCGGTGCGGGATGCCGATCAGCTCGATATCGTTAAACATCACGCCCGGCCGCAGGTCGCGGTCGTCCAAAAGGCACTCGACGCCGGCCTCGCACAGCTCGGTGTAGAGCTTCTCGGCGGCTTCCCTGACCCGATGCGATTTCTTCGCGTTCATCGGCAGGATCGCCACCTGGAAGGGCGCCAGCGGCTCCGGCCAGCAGATACCCTTATCGTCGTGGTGCTGTTCGATGGCGGCTGCCACGATGCGCGAGACGCCGATCCCGTAGCAGCCCATGGGCATGGCGTGTGACTTGCCGTCCTCGCCCAGCACCACCGCGTTGAGGGATTTCGAGTACTTGATGCCGAGCTGGAAGATGTGCCCCACTTCGATGCCGCGGGCGAGCTTCAGCTCCCCCTTGCCGTCCGGGCTGGGATCGCCCTCGACGACGTTGCGCAGATCGGCCAGAACCGGGATTTCAGCATCGCGGCCCCAGTTGATTCCGAAGAAGTGCTTGCCCTCCGTGTTGGCACCGGCAACGAAATCCGACACCACCGCGACACTGTAGTCCGCGATACAGGGAATCGGCAGGTCCACCGGCCCCAGGGAGCCGGGCCCGGCGCCGATGGCCTTGCGGATTTCTTCCTCGGTGGCGAAGCGCAAAGGGCTCGCGACCTGCTTGAGCTTGGCGGCTTTGAGCTCGTTGAGCTCGTGGTCGCCGCGCACGAGGAGCGCTATGAGCTCGTCCTCCGAATCTTCGGCCGCTTGCACGACCAGGGTCTTGATCGTCTTGTCGATTTTCACGCCATGCTTTTCGACGAGATCGGCGATGGTGTGCACACCCGCCGTGTCCACCAGCTCCATTTCCCGTTCCGGCGCGGTCGCGCTGGCTTGTGGTCGGGGCGCTTCGGCCAGCTCGATGTTGGCCGCGAAATCGGACTCGCTGGAAAATACGATCTGGTCTTCACCGGAATCGGCCAGCACATGGAACTCGTGGGAGGCGCTGCCGCCGATTTCGCCCGAATCGGCCCGCACGGCCCGGAATCCGAGGCCTGCCCGCGTGAAGATGCGCGAATAGACCTCATACATCTCCCAATAGGTCTTCTCCAGGCTCGCCTGGTCCATGTGGAAGGAGTAGGCGTCCTTCATCAGGAACTCGCGGGCGCGCATGACGCCGAAGCGCGGGCGAATCTCGTCGCGAAATTTGGTCTGGATCTGGTAGAAAGTGATCGGGAGCTGTTTGTAGCTGCGCAGCTCGTTGCGGGCGAGGTCGGTGATGACTTCTTCGTGGGTGGGCCCGAACACGTAGTCACGGCCCTGGCGGTCGGTGATCTTCAAGAGCAGGTCACCGTAGTCCTTCCAGCGTCCGGTTTCCTGCCACAGCTCGGCGGGCTGCACGGCCGGCATGAGCATCTCGAGGTAGCCGGCGCGGTCCATCTCCTCGCGTACGATGTTTTCGACCTTGCGCAGCACACGCCAACCCAGTGGGGTCCACGTGTAAATCCCCGAGGTGAGCTTGCGTATCATGCCGCTGCGCAGCATCAGCCGATGGCTGACGATTTCGGCGTCTGCGGGGGTTTCGCGGGTGGTGACGAGATGGAACTGGCTGGCTTTCATCTGATCCAGGCGGTGTGAACAGGTCCTAGTTTCGGGCTCGCGGGCAGCGGCCGCGGGAGCGGCCGAAAGCCGGCTGACACAAAGCCCGGAATTCTAATGGTGCGGAGCGCCCCAGGCCAGTGGCGCGGCTAAGGGCAGTTGGCGTCGAGGAAACTGCGCAGCTGCTCGACTTCGTCCACGCGCTCTTCATCGTCCATGCGGACCGTCTCGCCGTCTTCGTTGGTGTAGGTCACGCGCCGGTTCGGTTCGATCTGCTCGAGCCGGTTGCGGGTCTGCAGGCACAGCGCTGCGAGGGCCTCCCGATCGGACTGCCTCCGGTCGCTCGATTCGGCAATCTCCTGGCGCCTCAGATCGGCGGCCGACATTTCCTCATTGACAGTCCCCGCGGTGCCGTCGAAATCAATGCCCGCGACCTCCGCCTCGCCCGCGGCGGGCTCCGATGCCGGCAGGTCAGCGATTTCGGACTTCTGGCCGGATGGCGGGGGCGTCTGGCTGAAATGCGTGACGCCGTTTTCGTCTGTCCAGCGGTAGACTTCGGCCCACACCGCCGTCGATGCCATCAGGCAGCAGGCAAGGGCCGCCAGCGCCGCTTTTGTACGCATGTACCCTTGATTCATGTCACACCCGCTGCCAATTCCCTACCCCCTGTCAGTTAGGATACTGTTATACCACACCCGTCCCTGGATAATGGTTACAGCTGAAGTCTTGCACCGATGAGATCGGGATCCGACAACAAGATTCGCCGAGGGGTCTACCTCCTGCCGAACGCCCTGACCACCGGGGCCTTGTTCGCCGGCTTCTTTTCCATTATTTCCGGCATCAGCGGGCGATACGGCAGCTCGGCCGTGGCGGTGCTGGTCGCGGCGCTCCTGGACGCGCTCGACGGTCGTGTCGCGCGGCTCACCAGGACCGAGACCGACTTCGGTGAACAGTACGACAGCCTTTCCGACCTCGTGTCATTCGGCCTGGCGCCTGCCCTGCTGGCCTTCAACTGGTCGCTCGCGAGCCTCGGCCAATGGAGTCCGCTGGCGGCTAAACTGGGGTGGCTCGCGGCCTTCATCTTCGTCGCCTGCGCCGCCCTCAGGCTTGCTCGCTTCAATACCCAGGCCAAGGTCGCGGACAAGCGCTACTTCCAAGGCCTGGCGAGCCCGGCGGCCGCGGTTACCCTGGTCTCCACGATTTGGTTCTGCGTCGACCGGGAGATCAGCGGCGAATCCGTGGCCTGGCTGCTGTGGATCGAGACCGTCTTCCTCGGCTTGCTGATGTTTTCCCGCGTGCGATACGTGAGCGGCAAGAGCTGGCCGCGCGGCGACCGCATCCCGGTCGCCTGGATGTTCGCCATGGTGCTGATCATCGTCTTGCTGGCGGTCGACCCACCCTTGGTGCTGATGCTTTGCGGCCTGTTTTACATTTTCTCCGGGCTCGTGATTACCGTCATGGGCCGGCGTGAATGGCGATCGCGGCGCCTGCAACGCCTGCGCCGCAGGAAGAACAAAACCGACAAGAAGGAAGGCGGATCCGAGTCGGCCACAGGCCGGGGTAAGCGTTGATGGACGCGCGCCGACTGGCATATCTCGACGCCATGGGCATCGATGTGTGGCAACCTCGCCGGGAGGCTTTGCCTGCATCTGCGGCGGACACCGCGCCGCACATCGCACTCAGCGGTGGTGACGGAGATATTCTCTGCATCGCGCACAGTGCCGAGGAATGCGGCCTCGAGCTCGCGGCCGATATCGCCCGCGCCATGCGCAGCCCGCCGGTCTGGGCCTGGCCGTCGGTGGGCCACGCGGGCGAGGCAAAAGTGATGACCGTGCAGGGGGCGGCCGCCCAAGGGCTGCTCACCCGGGTGCTGGTATTCGGGGAAGATCTCGCCGAAGCCCTTTTCGGCGGGGAGGCGCCCGAGGTCATCGCCGGTGCCCGGGTCCACGTGGTTCCGGACCTCGAAAGGCTTGGCCGCGACCGTGAGGCCAAGCGTATACTCTGGGGCGTCATGCGCGAATACGGCATCGCGGCCCCTCGAAACCCTGCATCGAGCAAGACATGAGTGCGGAACCACGACCTTTCGATCCCGAAATCCGTTTGTTGGGCCAGGCGGACCTGGACCGGATCGTCGAGATCGAGCGCAGCGCATATCCTTTCCCCTGGTCGCGCGGAATCTTCGCGGATTGTCTTCGGGTGGGCTACGACTGCTGGGGTTTGCAGGTGCGCGATCTGCTGATCGCCTATGCCATTCAGACCCACGCCTCCGGCGAATCCCACCTGCTCAATCTCTGCGTGGACCCCGAATGGCAGCGCGCCGGTTACGGCAGCATCCTGCTCGAGCACGCCGTTTGCCACGCCTCCCTTAACGGATGCGGCAACATGTTCCTGGAGGTGCGCCCGAGCAACCCGGTGGCCATCGGGCTGTATAAACGCCGGGGGTTCAATGTGGTGGGCGAGCGGCGCAACTATTACCGCGCCGAGAAAGGCCGCGAGGCCGCCATCGTGATGCGGCTGGATCTCGAAGCGGGCCGGGCCGACCCACCCCGGGGCGGACTGCGGCCCAACCCCTTCTAGGTCGCTCTAATCCTTCATGGACTCCATGCGCTTGATCTGCTCCAGCAGCTGATCGACGGAAGCTTGGTGGGCGGCCAGGCGCTCCCGCTCCTGTTCCACCACCTCGGCCGGGGCGCCCTCGACGAAACGCTTGTTGTCGAGCTTGTTGCGTGACTTCTTGAGGTTCGCCTTCTCGCCTTCCAGTCGGCGGTTGAGCCGTTCCAGCTCGGTGTCCGGGTCGACCAGGCCCTGCAGTGGGATCAGCAGGCGCAGGGGTCCGACCAGCGAGACCGCGCACTTGGACGTATCGGTGTCATCGGCCTTCCATTCGAAGGCTTCGACTCGGGCCAGCCGCGCGATCATTGCCTGGAAGCGGTCGAAACGTTTCCGGTCTGGGTCTGCGCCGCCCTGGAACCACAGGGGCAGGGGGCGCGAGGGCGAAAGGTCGAGTTCGGAGCGGATCTGGCGCACCCCCTGGATCACCGACTTGAGCCATTCGACGTCCTCGATGGTTTCATCGGCCCGCGCGCCGGATGCCCGGGCCGTCGGGTACGGCTGGGTCATGATACTGTCGCCGTCGATGCCCAGCGGTTCGCGGAGACGTTGCCAGATCTCTTCGCTGATGAACGGCATGAGCGGGTGTATGGCGCGCAGCAGCCGCTCCAGGACGCTGAGCAGCGTACGCCGGGTTGCCGCCTGTTGCTCGGGGCTGCCTTCCTGCAGTGCTGCCTTGGAGAATTCCAGGTACCAGTCGCAATACTCGTTCCAGGTGAACTCGTAAAGGACCTGCGCCGCCAGGTCGAGGCGGAACGACTCGAGGTGCCGTTCCAGCTCCGCGAGGGTGGCGTCCAGGCGGGCCTCGATCCATTGTTCCACTTCACCGCCGTGGTCTTCCGTCGCATCGGCCGCGGCAATCTCGCCGCCCTCGGTCTGGCCCAACACGTAGCGCGCCGCGTTCCAGATCTTATTGCAGAAATTGCGATAGCCCTCGATGCGGCCGAGGTCGAAGCGGATGTCTCTTCCGGTGGTGGCCAGCGAGGCGAAGGTGAAGCGCAGGGCGTCCGTGCCGTAGGCGGAGATGCCGTTGGGAAACTCCTTGCGTGTCGACTTCTCGATGGCCGGCGCCATCTGCGGCTGCATCAGACCCGTCGTCCGCTTGGTGATCAGGTCGTCGAGAGCGATGCCGTCGATGAGGTCGAGAGGGTCGAGTACGTTGCCCTTGGACTTTGACATTTTCTGTCCGTGGGCATCGCGGATCAGGCCGTGGATGTACACGGTGTGAAAGGGCACGTCGCCCTGTAACTTCAGGCCCATCATGATCATGCGGGCCACCCAGAAGAAGATGATGTCGAAGCCGGTCACCAGCACGTCGGTGGGGTAAAAGCGTGCCAGGCGCTCGGTCTCCTCCGGCCAGCCCAGGGTCGAGAACGGCCATAGCGCCGAGGAAAACCAGGTGTCGAGCACGTCCTCGTCCTGGCTGAGTGGCGTGGCGTCATCCAGCCTTGAGCGCCGGCGCGCGTCGGCCTCGTCCATGCCGACGTGAATATTCCCTTCGGCGTCGTACCAGGCCGGTATGCGGTGTCCCCACCAGAGTTGGCGGCTGATGCACCAGTCCTGGATGTTGTGCATCCAGGCGTAATAGGTTTTGTTCCAGTTCTCCGGCACGAAGCGGATGCGCCCGTCCTCCACCGCCGCAATGGCAGGCCGGGCCAGCGGCTCGATTTTTACGAACCATTGATCGGTGAGAAACGGCTCCACCACAGCGCCCGAGCGGTCGCCGCGCGGGATCACCATGCGGTGGTCCTCGACTTTTTCAAGCAGGCCTTCCTTCTTGAGGTCGGCAACGATGCGTTCGCGGGCAATGAAACGATCGAGGCCGCGGTAGGCCTCCGGTGCGTTGTCGTTCAGTGTCGCATCGGGGTTCAGCACGTTGATCTGATCGAGGCCGTGGCGCTGGCCGACTTCATAGTCGTTGAAGTCGTGCGCCGGCGTGATCTTGACGCAGCCCGTGCCGAACTCGGGGTCGACGTAGGCGTCCTCGATGACGGGAATCTGCCGGCCGGTGAGCGGCAGCTCCAGCATCTCGCCCAGCAAATTGCGGTAACGGGGATCCTCCGGGCTGACCGCCACCGCGGTATCGCCCAGCATGGTTTCGGGCCGCGTGGTGGCCACTACCACGTCGCCGCGGCCGTCGGCCCGCGGGTAGCGGATGTGCCACAGCTTGCCGCCTTCTTCCTGTGACAGGACTTCGAGGTCGGACAGCGCGGTGCGCAGCTCCGGGTCCCAGTTGACGAGGCGCTTGCCGCGGTAAATCAGGCCGCTTTCATAGAGCTCGACGAAGACCGTCCGCACGGCCATGGACAGGGGGTCGTCCATGGTGAAGCAAAAGTGCTCCCAGTCGACCGAGGCGCCCAGCCGGCGCAGCTGCCGTTCGATGGTGCCGCCCGATTCTTCCTTCCAGGCCCATACAGCCTCCTCGAACTTCTCCCGCCCCAGTTCGTAACGGGATGTGCCCTCGGCGGCGAGTTGGCGTTCGACCACCATCTGGGTGGCGATGCCGGCGTGATCGACTCCGGGCTGCCACAGCGTATCGCGGCCCTGCATGCGCCGCCAGCGCGTGAGGGCGTCCATGATGGTGGACTGGAAGGCGTGCCCCATGTGAAGGCTGCCCGTGACGTTGGGCGGCGGCAGCATGATGCAGTAACTCTCGCCCCCCGCCACGGGCGCGAAATAGCCGCGCTCCTCCCAACGCCGGTACCAGGCTTCCTCGATGGCCTGCGGCTGATAGCTCTTGTCCACCGGTTCAGACCGCGCGCGCGGCAGATCAGCGGGCCAGGTCGATGAGGAACTGCGTCAGCAGGCCGGTCGGACGCCCAGTGGCGCCCTCCGTCTCTCCCCATTTCCACGCCGAGCCCGCAACGTCCAGGTGTGCCCAGGCCTGATCCTTGGCGAAACGGGACAGGAAAACACCTGCCGTGATGACGCCAGCCGGCATCCCGCCGACGTTCTTGATGTCGGCGAAGGGCGTCTCGAGTTGCTCCAGGTACTCCTCCCAGATCGGCAGCCGCCAGGCGCGGTCCATGCTTTTCTCCCCGGCATCCAGCAGCCGCTGGGCGAGGGTGTCGTCATTGCTCATGAGACCGGAGGCGTGGTGGCCCAGCGCGACCACGCAGGCGCCCGTCAGAGTGGCGGCGTCAATAAGATAACGTGGCTTGAAGCGCGCGGCATAGGTCAGCGCATCGCACAGGATCAGCCGGCCCTCGGCGTCGGTGTTGCGGATTTCGATGGTCTTGCCCGACATACTGGTGAGCACGTCGCCCGGGCGGTAGGCATTGCCATCCGGCATGTTCTCGACGGCGGGGACGATGCATACGACGTTGAGAGCGAGGCCGAGTTCGGCGCAGGCTACGAAGGCTCCCATCACGCCGGCCGCACCGCACATGTCCATTTTCATCTCGTCCATGTTCGGAGGCGGCTTGAGGGAAATGCCGCCCGTATCGAAGGTGACGCCCTTTCCGACCATCACCACCGGCTGGCCATCCGGCTTCGCGCCGGAATACTTGAGAACGATCAGTTTCGGGTTGTTGGCGCTGCCGCGCGCAACGCCCAGCAGCGCGTCCATGCCGAGCTCCGCCATGTCCGCGGCTTCAAGCACCTCGAGCTCGACCTTGTCGTAGGCCGCAGCGATGGCTTTCGCCTCCTGTGCAAGGTAGGCCGGATTGCAGATGTTGGGCGGAAGATCGCCGAGGTGGCGGGCCTTCAGGAAGCCCTTGGCCATCCCCCGCGACTCCTCGATGGCTTGTTCCGCTCCGGGGCCGTCGTGGAAGGTGGCAGCCTTGAGCGGCACCGGCGCGTCATCCTTGCGCCGCTTGGTGGAAGTGTAGAGATAGTTGGCGCGCTGCAGGGCGAGGGCGAGCTGGCGCAGCCGCCAATTGGGTTCCACCCCGTCAATCTCGAGATCATGCGCGAAGACATGGCATTCGGTTAGCGGATGGTCCCGCAAGGCTTGACCGGCGGCCAGGCAGGCACGGTCCCAGCGTGCCGCACTGAGTTTCTCCTGTTTGCCGACGCCGATGACCATCAGGCGCTCGGCGGCGATGCCCGGGAGGCCGTGGAGCATCGTGGTCTTGCCCATTGAGGTGTTGACGTCGCGGGACTCGAGCAGATGCGAGAGCCGACCGTCGCTCGCGCGATCGATTTCCTGCGCCGAATGGCTCAGCGCTCCGCCTTCGGCTGCAGCGATCACAATGCACGGTGAATCGGCTTCCGCGATGGGCGTCGAACTCAGGCTCAGTTGCATGTCTTGTTGTCCTTTGTCGCGAAGCGTTCGGCGCCCGTGCCCTGTACACTGCTCGAGGGAATTGTGGTCGGACCGAAAAGCAAGCGGGCTATTTTAGCAGGCGGCTGCAAGGCCCGAACAAGCTCGGGCAGGACCGATGCTGCCTTGTTGCCGTCTCGGCGACCATGGCATATTTCGCGAACAGATGGAAGAAATCGCAGCGACGCGTCCAATGATCGACCCTTCCTGTGGCCTTGCCCGCCGGGGTGACCTCTGAACATTCTCCAGAAATACCTTTTGCGCGAATGGTTCTGGACCTTCCTGGCCGCGGTGGCGGTTCTTGTCACCGTTATGATCGCCATGGCCCTGGGCGAACTCCTCAGCGACGTCGCCAACGGGCGCGTGCCGCCGGGCCTGATCGGCCTGATGATGGTTCTGCGGATCCCGGAGGTGCTCAACAACATCGTCCCGCTGGCCGTGTTCATCGGCGTCACCTGGGGGCTGGGTCGCCTCTACCGCGACCAGGAAATGGCGGTCATGCGCGCGAGCGGCTTCGACTGGTCGAAGCTGCTGAGACCGCTGTTCAAGCTGTTGCTACCGATCGCCGCCATCATGATGGTCAGTTCGCTCTACCTCGCGCCACGGGCCGCCGGCTACCAGGAAGTCCGGCTCGAGGAAGCCTTCCGGACCGCATCCGAATGGGGTCTCGGCACCGGCCAGTTCCACGTCCTGCGCGGGGGCGACACGGTGCTCTACGTCGAGTCCGTGGAGGAAGACGGCCGGACGCTTAACAACATATTCATCCAGCAACGGCGCGATGAACGCGAGCAGGTGTGGATCGCTAAGAAGGGTTTTTATTGGCTGGATGAGGAAACCGGAATCCGCTACCTCACCCTGGAGAACGGGCAGATCACGGAGGGGACACCGGATGCCCTGGATTTCGGGATCATCCGCTTCAGCCGCAACGACCTTCGCCTGCCTCAGCCCGAGCCGCGCGGATTTGCCGAAGAGATCGAGGCCCGCACCAGCCGCGGGATGCTGTTTTCTTCTGAGCCCGAGGAAATCGCCGAGCTGCAGTTCCGGGTTTCGCCGGCCATCGCCGTCATCGTCCTCGGTCTGCTGGCCGTGCCGCTGGCGCACACCGCGCCCCGCGAGGGCCGCGGCGGGCGAATCGTACTCGGCTTGCTCGCCTACGTGGTGTACGCCAACGTGCTCTATCTGGGGCGCGTATGGATCGCCAACGGGACGATACCGCCGCTGGTGGGGCTCTGGTGGGTACACCTGCTGGTACTGCTGATCGCCCTGGTCTGGTTGCAGCGCCAGGGCCGCCTGTACGGCGGGAGCGCCAAATGATCAGGCTGGTCGACCGCTACGTGGGCATCGCCGCGATGCAGGGCACGCTGCTGGTGTGGGTCGGGCTGACGGTGCTCTACATGCTGATTTCGGTGCTCACCGAGATCCGCGAGTCGGGCGTCGGGTACGGGCTGGCAGATGCGTCGTGGTTCGTGCTGTGGACGACGCCGCGCATGGCCTACCAGATCTTCCCCTTCGCCGCCTTGTTGGGCGTGCTGGTGGGCGTCGGCAGCCTGGCCGCTTCCAACGAAATGGTGGCGTTCAGGACCTCCGGGGTGTCGCGCCTGAGACTGGCGATTGCGGCCCTGGGTGGCGCGCTGGTGCTGGGCATTCCGGTGGTGATCATCGGCGAATGGGTCGCCCCGACCGCCGAGCACCAGGCGCGGGCCTTTCGCTTGGCGGAACGAGGTGATCACGCCATCATCGGCGGCACCCGCGGGATGTGGATGCGCGACGGGCGGGATTTCGTGAATATCCAGCTCGCGCTGCTGTCGGCCGATCGCGGCGAGCAGTCGATCGATTTCAAGGACGTCGTGATCTACGGCTTTTCCGAATCGGCGCAGCTGGAATCGATCACGCGGGCGCGGAACGCCAGCCACGACGGCACAGCCTGGCGCCTCGACCGGGTGTCGACCATTCGATTCGAAGGCGACACCGCGGTGAAAAAACACAGCCAAAGCCAGAGCTGGCCAACGGAGGTGCGCCCCGAATTGCTCGATTCCGCGGTGACCCGACCGCAGCGGCTGTCCATGCGGGCTCTGTGGGACTTCATTCGATACCTGGGCGAGAACGGCCTCGACGACCGGGTGTACCAGGGGGCCTTCTGGGAGAAGGCTTTCTATCCGCTGACCATCGTGGCGCTGGTGCTGGCGGCGATGCCCTTCGTGTTCGGATCGGCGCGCAGCCAAAACCTCGGCGTGCGGATGTTCGTCGGAATGATGTTGGGCGCGCTGTTCATGATCGTCAGCCGCAGCGTGGAGAATTTCGGCGAAGCCTACGGCGTGCCCGCGATCCTCAGCAGTCTCTTGCCCGCCCTCTTGCTCGGGCTGGCGGCGGTCTTCGTCCTGAGACGGTCGGTATAACCCGGAGCAAGATGGGCCGTCCTGGCCCACTTGCATCGAGCCTTTGAAAAGCGCGGTTTTCAAAGGCTCGCGCCCTTCGGGCGTTGGCACATCCTTGTGCCAACAGTCCGCTTGCGTAGCGTCAAGAACTTAGCCGGAAGTGACATTTAGCGCAAAGGCGGGCGCACCATGATGCTCCTGCTGGCGATGTCGTGCCAGGTGCGGCGCTCGCGGTCGAACAGCGCCCACATGAAGCCAAGGCCCAGCGCCGCCACGGAAACCAGGGAAACGCCGAAGCGCAGCAAGCAGCGCCCCCAACCGGGCGAATCGCCGCCGTCGAAGTCCAGACGCACGCGCCAGGCGCGCATGCCCAGCGTCAGCCCACCGTGCCGCCAGCACCAGGCGAGGTAGAAGAACCAAGTGGCGAACAGCACCACGGTCGGCAGCGGGTCCTGCAAAGCCGTCTGGCGGGACAGCGGCGTGAACAGGAGGAGGGCCGTCACCGCCATCATCAACGCGATGACGGCGACCGCGTCGTAGGCCATCACCAGGAGTCGCCGGCCCAGCCCGCAGGGGCGCTCGGGCGCGGTTGTGACGCGAACGGCGGGCGCCGCGAGATTGTCTGGTATCGCGCGCTTGGCTTGGATATTCTGGGAACCCGGCATGTTGAAGCAATCATCCCACAATTTTTCGGACGACCAGTCGATCGACGCCTTTCTCGACGCCATCTGGGCCGAACGCGGGCTCAGCCGCAACACGCTCGATTCCTACCGCTACGATCTCAGGAACCTCGCACACTACCTGCGCTGCAGCCACGCTTCGAGCCTCGAGGCTGCGAGCCGGGACCAGATGCTCGCCTTCCTGGCGCAGGAAGTCCGCGGCGGGCGGACTGCGCGGTCACTATCCCGCTACCTGTCGGGCTTCCGCCAGTATTATCGCTGGCTGTTGCGGGAGGGCCGGATTGCAACAGACCCGACGGCGCTTATCGAGAGCCCCAAGCTGGGACGGGGGCTTCCGAAAGTCATCGACGAGGAGGGCGTCACACGCCTGCTGGAGGCGCCGGATGTTTCCACGCCCCTGGGCCTGCGCGATCGAGCGATGCTCGAAACCATGTACGCAACAGGGTTGCGGGTCAGCGAACTGGTCGGGCTGGATCTCGCCAATCTAAACCTCAACCAGGGAGTCGTGCGCGTGCTTGGCAAGGGCAGCAAGGAGCGCCTGGTGCCGCTGGGCGAGCACGCGCTGGAATGGCTGAAGCGTTATCTGGCGGAAGGACGAAGCGGCTTGCTGAAGGGGCGGCACAGCCAGGCCGTGTTTGTAACCGCCCGCGGGGGTGGAATGAGCCGGCAGGCATTCTGGCACGCCATCAAGCGCCATGCGATGGCGGCCGGGATCCGCCAGAATCTGTCGCCACACGCGCTGCGGCATTCCTTCGCAACCCACCTGCTGAACCACGGAGCCGATCTGCGGGTAGTCCAACTCCTGCTGGGGCATAGTGACCTTTCGACCACCCAGATTTATACTCATATAGCGCGCGAGGGCCTGAAACAGCTGCATCGCAAGCACCATCCAAGGGGATGAACAAACATGACAACGAGTTGTCCATTGCCATGCGCACCGACTGCGGTGCGCAATAACAGCAACAGTGAATTCGATGAGGCACGCCATGAGCAATAATCCCATGAGCAATAAAGCGAATGTGATGGCGATCGCTGCGGGCTTGATTACAGCCATGGCGGCATTCCCCACCCTGGCCCAGGACGATTACGCGGTTGTCGAACAACGCATACGCGAGCTGGCACCCAACGCCGAAAGTATTGCGGTGTCGGAAACGCCGGTTGAAGGTATTCTCCAGGTGCAGATCCAGGGCGATATCGTCTATACCTCCAGCGACGGGCGCTATCTTTTCCAGGGCCGGATCATCGATCTCGACACCCGCGAAGACCTCACCGAGCAGGCCAAGGCGGTCCAGCGCCTGGAGCTGATGAAAGGCATCGACGAGTCGAAGCAGATCGCCTTCGAGCCCGAAAATCCGGCGTACGAGCTCATTGTCTTTACCGACATCGATTGCGGTTATTGCCGCAAGCTGCACGCGGAAATCGAAGCGTACAACGCGCAGGGCATCGGCATCCGTTACATGGCCTTCCCGCGCGCCGGCATCGGCTCGAACTCCTACAACAAGTTCGTATCCGCGTGGTGCGCGGACGACCAGCAATCCGCGCTCACCGAGGCCAAGGCGGGCAAAGACCCGGAGCCGCTGCAGTGCGAAAACCCGGTGGCGGAGCAATACCAGCTGGGAGTCGCCATGGGCGTGACCGGCACGCCGGCGCTGCTCATGAACGACGGTCAGTTGATCCCGGGCTACGTACCGCCGGACAAGCTCAAAGCCCGGCTCGAGCAAATGACCGGGACTCCGACGGCGGCGGAGTAACAGCCCGCCAAAAATACCGAAAAAGGCCGGATTTATCCGGCCTTTCCATTAGCAGGGGACGAGGGAGACCGCTCTTGAGCGAGTTCATTTGCATGCGGGGCGAACCGCCGCTGTCCGCCTTCCGCCTGCAGAAACTGGAGGATCGCATTCATGAACGCTGCGGCGTGCGCGAGGCGCCCGCCGCGCACTTCCTGTACCTGCTGGAAGTGTCCCAGACGCCATCCGCCAACGCATTGCAGCGGCTCGAGAGCCTGCTCCACGCGACCCGCACCGACTCGCTGGAAGAAAACGGCCTGGCGCTGGTCATCCCGCGAATCGGTACCCGGTCTGCCTGGTCGAGCAAAGCGACGGACATCGCCCGCCGCTGCCACCTCGAAGTGGTCGAACGCATTGAGCGGGGCGTGGCTTTTCGCGTGACCGGGGTCGCGGAGTCGCTGGGTGAAATTCCGGCAAGCGTCAGGGAATTGCTGCACGATCGCATGATCCAGGTAGTGGTCTCCACGCTCGACGCGGCGTGGGCGCTGTTCGCCCGCCACCATCCCGCTCCGCTCCGGCGGATCGAGGTTGGCGCACTGGCTGAATACAACCGCGAGATGGGCCTCGCGCTCTCCGATGAAGAAATCGAATACCTCGCCCGCGCGTTCCGGCACTTGGGTCGCGATCCGTCAGACGCCGAACTGATGATGTTCGCGCAGGCCAATTCCGAGCACTGCCGCCACAAGATCTTCAACGCGGCGTTCACAGTGGACGGCGAGCCGCAGGAGCGGTCGTTGTTCGCGATGATCCGCAATACGCACACGCGCTCGCCGGCCGGCGTCCTTTCCGCTTACCACGACAATTCCGCGGTCATCGCCGGCCCGCGGGGCGAGCGGTTGTTCACAAGCCCGACCTCGGGTGCCTACGCCTGGCAGGAGGAGTCCCTGCCGTTCCAGATCAAGGTGGAGACGCATAACCATCCCACCGCCATCTCACCGTTCCCGGGGGCGGCCACGGGCTCTGGCGGCGAGATCCGCGACGAATCGGCTACCGGTCGGGGTGCCCGGCCCAAGGCCGGGCTGACGGGGTTCAGCGTCTCCCACCTCGACCTGCCGGGCCTGGAGCTACCGTGGCGCCGGGCGTTCGGCAAGCCGGGCCGCATCGCGAGTCCACTCGAAATCATGATCGAAGGCCCGCTCGGCGGGGCCGCGTTCAACAACGAATTCGGCCGCCCCGCGCTGGCCGGCTACTTCCGCAGTTTCGAGGCCGAAATCGGTGGGCGCCTGTGGGGTTACCACAAACCCATCATGGTCGCAGGCGGCATGGGGGCCATTCGTGAGAACCAGGTGCAAAAGCGCGCACTGGTTCCGGGCGCGAAGATCGTCGTGCTGGGTGGCCCCGCGATGCTGATCGGCCTGGGTGGCGGCGCGGCGTCCTCGATGGGCAGCGGCCAGGGCGAGGAGGACCTGGATTACGCCTCGGTGCAGCGCGGCAATCCCGAGATGCAGCGGCGCTGCCAGGAAGTGATCGATGCCTGTTGGGCGCTGGGCGAGGACAACCCCATGCTGTCCATCCACGACGTCGGCGCGGGCGGTCTCAGCAACGCCATCCCCGAACTGCTCCACGGCGGTGGCTGCGGGGGCAGTCTGGAGTTGCGCGAAGTGCTGAACGCCGACCTCGGGATGTCGCCAATGGAGATCTGGTGCAACGAAGCGCAGGAACGCTACGTCATGGCCATTTCGCCCGACGGCCTCGAGCGCTTCGAGGCGTTCTGCCAACGCGAGTGCTGCCCGTACGCGATCCTCGGCGAAGCCTGCGAGGAGCGGCGCCTGGAGCTCAGCGACCGCCTGCTCGACGACCGCCCCGTGGACATGCCGCTCGCAGTGCTGCTCGGAAATCCCCCCAGGCTGCGGCGGGAAGCGCGGCGCAGCCCGGTCGAAGCGCTGCCGCTCGATCTCGATGGCGACGATCTCGAAGGCCACCTCCGCCGGGTGCTGCGCTTTCCCGTCGTGGGCTGCAAGTCCTTCCTGGTGACGATCGGCGATCGTACCGTTGGCGGCCTGAGCGCCCGCGATCAGATGGTGGGGCCCTGGCAGATTCCGGTCGCCGACGCAGGCGTGACCCTGAGCGGGTTCCGCAGCCGCGGCGGGGAAGCGATGGCCATGGGAGAGCGCACGCCGCTTGCCGTCATCGACGCCGCGGCATCGGGGCGGATGGCGGTGGCCGAGGCCGTGACCAACATCGCCTCGGCGGCGGTGGCGACCATCTCGGACGTTCGGCTGTCGGCCAACTGGATGGCGGCGGCCGGCGAGGAAGGCCAGGACGCGGCCCTGTTCGATACGGTCCGCGCGGTGGGGATGGAGCTCTGCCCCGAACTCGGCATCGCCATCCCGGTGGGCAAGGATTCACTGTCCATGAAAACCTTGTGGCAGCAGGACGGCGAGGAGCGCCGCATGCTCGCCCCGGTATCGCTGATCGTTTCCGCCTTCGCGCCGGTGACCGACGTGGCGCGCTGCATGACGCCCATGCTGCAGGTGGAAAGGCGGGCGACGCGGCTGCTTCTGATCGACCTCGGCCGCGGCCGCAACCGTCTCGGCGGCTCGGCCCTCGCGCAAGCCAACGGCCAGTTCGGCAGCGAGGTGCCCGATCTCGACGAGCCGGACCTCTTGCGCGGTTTTTTCACCGCCATCCAGGCGCTCAATGCGGCCGGAAAGATCCTCGCCTACCACGACCGCTCGGACGGCGGCCTGATTGTGAGCCTGCTCGAAATGGGCTTCTCCGCCCACTGCGGGCTCACACTTCGCCCCGCCGTTGCCGAGGGGGACTTGCTGGCATTCCTGTTCGGCGAGGAGGCGGGTGCGGTGATCCAGGTGGCCGAGGAGGACTTGGTTGGCGTCCACGCCGAGTTCTCGCGGCAGGGCCTTGGCGAGCACCTCCACGACCTCGGCGCCCCGGCCAGCCAACCGCGTTTGCGCCTCTGGGCCGAGGGCAACAGCAAGCCCTTGCTCGACCTCGCCATGACAGACCTGCAGCGCGACTGGATGGAGACCAGCCACGCGGTGCAGCGCCTGCGCGACAACCCGCAAACCGCCGACGCCGAGCTGGCCGCCGCACTGGACTGGTCGGCGCCGGGTCTCGCGCCGCGGCTGTCCTTCGATCCTGCCGATAACCCCGCCGCGCCGATGATCGCCCGGGGCGCTCGACCACCGGTGGCGATACTGCGCGAGCAGGGCGTCAACGGTCAGCTGGAGATGGCGGCGGCTTTTGATTTCGCGGGTTTCGAATCCGTCGACGTGCACATGAGCGACCTGCAGTCGGGCCGCTCCTCGCTCCCTTCGTTCTCCGGCTTCGTCGCCTGCGGGGGCTTTTCCTATGGTGACGTGCTCGGGGCTGGGCAGGGCTGGGCCAAGTCGATCCTCTACTCGGACTCCCTGCGCGCCATGTTCGCCGATTTCCTCTCCGATACTGGAAAATTCGCGCTCGGGGTGTGCAACGGCTGTCAGATGCTGGCCGCGCTGGCTGAGTTGGTGCCGGGCAGCGAGCATTGGCCCCGCTTCCTCGGCAACCGCTCGGAACAGTTCGAGGCGCGCCTCGGCCTGGTGGAGGTGGTGCGTACCAATTCGCTCTTTTTCACCGGCATGGAAGGCGCGCGGTTGCCGATCGCGGTCGCCCACGGCGAGGGCCGCGCCGAGTTCGCCGGCGGCCGGCTGCCGGACCACGGGGTCTGCCTGCGCTTCGTCGACAGCGAAGGCCGCCCCGCAGATGGGTATCCGGCCAATCCGAACGGCTCCCCGGGCGGCATCACGGGCCTCACCAACCTTGACGGGCGGGTTACCATCCTGATGCCGCATCCGGAGCGCACGCTGAGGCGAGTAAACTTCTCCTGGTCGCCCGTCGACTGGCCGGACCCATCGCCGTGGCGACGTATGTTCGAAAACGCCCGCCTGTGGGTCGCCTGAACGCCGGACAAACAGAGCAATGAACAAAAACCGAAAAAAACATGACGAACTCCGCCTCAGCGAACTGCTGATCCTGGCCGGGCTGTGGATGCTGTTCGGCTTCATGCTGTGGTTCTACCTCTCCGCCTTTCACGGGGCGCCCTCGCGGTTTGCGGCCGAGGCGATCCTGCAGTACTTATTGGGCGACGACTTCTACAACATCATCGTCAATCCCGAGCAGCATTTTCTGTTCCAGGTCCAGACCAACATCATGTTCGACTTCAGGGACGGCACCACCGATCAGCTCGGCTTCATCGTCAACCCGCTGGTCTACACTTACGGCCTGCCCCTGCTGTTCGGCCTGGTGATGGGTTCGGACACGTCCTGGCTGCGCAAGATCGTCACCCTCCTGATCGGCTACGTGGTGATCACCGCCGTGCAGATCTGGGGCGTGGTGTGGCAGTCGCTGAAAATGCTGGCCTTCAACTTCGGCCACCAGACCCACGGCGTCATCGAGGAGGCCGGGATTTCCGACGAAGTCATTGCCATCTGCTACCAACTCGGCTCGCTGATCCTGCCGGCGCTGGCGCCGATTTTCGTGTGGGTGTTGATGAACCGGCCGCTGGTGGAGCAATTTGTCGGCTGGGGACAAGGGGAATTCACAGTATCCAAACCGAACAAATCCGTCTAGTAGTGTTCACAGCTACCATATAATTGGACGCAAGCTGGGAATGCGCATCAAACAAGGGACTTCAGGAGTTATCTAGTGCAAGCGACCACAGGCCAGGAATTCGCAGAACAGGCGAGCCAGGCGCCGGGCACCGCCATCGGGCGGACCGCCACGGACCGGCTGTGCGAAATCCTCATGGAGCGCGAGCGACTCAAGCAGGCCGACCTGCGCCGGGCCGAGGCCTACCGCGACCAGCACGGCGGAGACCTGGTCACCCTGCTGGTACGGCTGGGTCTCGTCTCGGAAAAAGACGTGGCGGAGGCGGATGCCGAAATGCTCGGTTTGACGCTGGTGCGAACCGCTGACCTGCCCGAGGATGTCCCGCACATTCAGGGCATCTCAGTCCGTTTCCTCAAGCAGAACCTGATCCTGCCCATCGCCGAGACTGAAGACGAGCTGACGGTGGTGATGGCGAATCCCAGAGACGAATTCGCCGCCCAGGCCCTGAGGATGGCCAGCGGCAAGAAAATCAGGCCGCAGGTGGGCATCGCATCTGAGGTGGAGAACGGCATCGAGAAGCTGCTCGGCGGCGGGCGCAGCGCCATGGGCCAGATCGTGGATCGGCTCGGTGGCGATGGCGAAAATGAAATCGAGGACGTCGAGCACTTGCGCGACCTGGCCTCCGAGGCGCCCGTCATTCGGCTGGTCAATCTGCTGATGCAACGGGCCGTCGAGGAGCGTGCCTCGGACATCCATATCGAGCCCTTCGAGAACCGCCTCAAGGTGCGTTATCGCGTCGACGGCGTGCTACAGGAAGTGGAAGCCCCACCGTCAAGCTCCACCGCCGCCGTCATCAGTCGCATCAAGATCATGGCCAAGCTCAATATCGCCGAGCGCCGTCTGCCGCAGGACGGGCGCATCATGCACCGCGTGCAGGGCAAGGAGCTCGACCTGCGTGTTTCGACCGTACCGACCTCGCACGGTGAAAGCGTGGTCATGCGAATCCTCGACCGGGAGAGCATCGTGCTCGACTTCGACTCGCTGGGCTTTGACGACGAACTGCGCAAGTATTTCGTCAGGCAACTCGAGATACCGCACGGCATTATCCTGGTCACCGGCCCGACCGGTTCCGGCAAGACCACGACCCTTTACACCGCTTTGAGCCTGCTCAACACGCCGGCGCGCAAGATCATCACCGTCGAGGACCCGGTCGAGTACCAGCTCGAGGGCATCAACCAGATCCAGGCCAAGGCCTCCATCGGCCTCGATTTTTCACACGCCTTGCGTGCCATCGTGCGCCAGGACCCCGACGTCATCATGATCGGTGAGATGCGCGACCTGGAAACCGCGCGAATCGCCATCCAGTCGGCGCTCACGGGCCACCTGGTGCTTTCCACGGTGCACACCAACGACGCCGCGGGTGGCGTCACCCGAATGTTGGACATGGGGGTCGAAGATTACCTGCTGACTTCCACGGTCAATGCCATCCTTGCCCAGCGCCTGGTGCGCACACTCGACCCCCAAACCCGCGAGCCGGTGGAGGTTCTGCCGGAAGTCGCGCGCGAAATCGGCCTCACGGCTTTCGGCGAACGAGACCAGTACGTTGTCTATAAGCCTGGCACTTCGGAGGAGAACCCGACGGGCTACCGAGGCCGGACTTCAATCCTGGAACTGCTCACGATGACCGACCCGATCCGCCGGCTGGTGATGCAGCACGCCACCGCGGGCGAGATCGCGGACCGGGCCGTCAAGGAGGGCATGCGAACCATGTACCTCGACGGCCTCAAGAAATGCCTGGCGGGCGTCACCACCGTCGAAGAAGTACTGCGGGTTACCCAGGAAGGGTAGGGAACCACCTCCATGCCAGTTTTCGAATACAAAGCGGTCTCCCCCAGCGGCGACACCGTGCAGGGCACCATGGAAGCTCCCACCATGGACATGGTGATCCTGAAGCTTCAGGAGGCCGGCAACATCCCGCTGCAGGCCAGGGAAGCGGGCGGCGGGCTGGGGCTCGGCAATCTCAACCTGAGCCGCAAGGGGATGAACAAGCGCGAAGTGGGGCAGTTCACCCAACAGCTTTCCACCCTGCTCGGCGCAGGACTGCCGCTCGATCGCTCGCTGCAGGTGCTCAAGGACCTGGCGGAGAACGACCGCGTAAGCCGCACGGTCGCCGAGATCCGCGATCGCGTGCGGGAAGGCGGCAGTCTGTCCGACGCCCTCGAGGAGCGTCACGGCACCTTCAGCCGGCTGTATATCAACATGGTGCGCGCAGGCGAAATCGGTGGCACGCTGGATTCCACCCTCGAGCGCCTGACCGACTACCTGGAACGCTCACGTGAACTGCGCGACAGCGTCATATCGGCGATCATCTACCCGGTGCTGTTGCTGCTGCTGGCGGCCGGCTCGCTGATCCTGCTGCTGGTGTATGTGATCCCGCAGTTCACGCCGATCTTCGAGGAACTCGGCGGCGACCTTCCAACGATCACCAAGGTGGTCCTGGGGGCCGCGGCAATTTTGCAGAAATTCTGGTGGGCTCTGATCGGGATCACCGTGCTGATCGTCGTGCAGTTCCGGCGCATGCTGGAGAACCAGGAAAAACGCTTTTCCTGGGATACGCGCGTGCTCAAGCTTCGCTGGGTGGGCGACCTCGTGGCCAAGCTGGAGGCCGCCCGCCTGAGCCGCACCCTGGGCACGTTGCTGACCAACGGCGTGCCCTTGCTTTCGGCACTTTCGATTGCCCGCAATGTCATAAACAACACGGTGTTGCGCAAGGATGTCGAGGACGCCGCGCTGCAGGTCAAGACCGGCGGCGGATTGGCAAGAAACCTCGCCAGCGGCGGGCGTTTCCCCCGCCTTGCCCTGCAGATGATCAGCGTGGGCGAAGAAACCGGCCAGCTCGATTCCATGCTGCTGAAAGTGGCGGATACCTACGACCGCGAGGTTCGCAACACCATCGATCGCCTGCTGTCGGTGTTCACGCCGGTGGTGACGATGCTGCTGGCGGCCCTGATCGGCACCATCGTGTTGTCCGTGCTGCTGGCCATCTTGAGCATCAACGATCTGGTGGGATAAGGAGTTTTCAAACAATGATCAACAGAACTCGCAATTATGAACGCCGCGCCCGAAACGCGCGCCAACGCGGCTTCACCCTCGTGGAGCTGCTGCTGGTGCTGGTCATCCTGGCCCTGATCGGCGGCCTGGTTCTGCCGAGCATCATCGGCCAGGCCGAGGGCGCCAAGGTCAAGGCGGCGGCCTCGCAGATCGATCGCATATCCATGGCGGTCGAAAGCTATTATCTCGACACCGGTTCCATACCGGAAAACCTCGAGCATCTGGTCGACGAGCCCGGTGATGCCGACGGCTGGAACGGGCCGTATCTCAAGCGGTCCTCGCTCAAGGACCCGTGGGGGCGCGAGTACGAATTCCGCCAGCCGGGCGAACACGGCGATTTCGATATCCTGTCCTTGGGTGCCGACGGCCAGCCGGGCGGCGAAGACACCAAAGCCGACATCACGAGCTGGGAATGAGCGGCTGAAGGACCCAAGGTCCTGCGCCGGGACTGGCCATGAATCTGCGATCCCTCAGGAAAGCCCACCCGGGCCGCGGGTTTACCCTGGTCGAACTGTTGGTAGTGATGGTGATCGCCGCCCTGGTGTTGGCCCTGGTCGGCACTTCCATCTCGCGCAGCGTGAGCGGGGCCGAGATGCGCACCGCTGCCCGCAAGGTGGCGGCCAACCTCCGTTACACGCGTACCCAGGCGATCCTCCAGAAAAGCGAACAGGTGTTCCTGGTCGACACCGAGGCCAGGACTTTCCAGGCGCCCGAGCGCGAGCCGGTTGAACTCCCGGAAGGCATGCGCATGGCACTGACCACCGCGCGAACGGAACTTACCGGCGAAAGCGTGGGCGGTATCCGTTTTTATCCCGACGGCGGTTCGACCGGCGGATATGTCGAACTGGAAACCAACGAGCGAATCTACAAGGTCAGCGTGGCCTGGCTGACGGGTGAGACCGTGGTGGAGCGCCTCGATGACTAGAGCCGGACTGGTACTTCAATGTGGGACGTTCGAATGAAGTACGCGAAGGGTTTCACCTTGTTGGAGGTCCTGCTGGCCTTCGTGATCTTCGCGATGAGCTTCGCCGTGGTGTTGCAGATCATTTCCGGGTCCATTCGCAACACCATGCGCTCCAAGCAGTACACCGAAGTCGCGCTCATTGCCCAATCTGTGATGGACACCGTGGGGTTGGAAATTCCGCTGGAGGAAGGCGGCCAGGCCAGCGGTGAGTCGGGCCAGTACCGATGGTCCGTGGAAATCTACCCTTATGAGCTGCCGGAAGAGCGCGAGGCGGATTTCGCGTCGCTGCAGATCGCCGACCTCACCGGGATCGACCTGCTGCAGGTCGAACTCATCGTCGCGTGGGGCGAATCACCCGCCGATCGATCGCGCCGATTCAGTACTGTCAAGGCGGTGCTGGCCCGGAGGGGCCCGTGAAGGGCAAGCGACGTAACGATCGCCGGCGGCACCGAGCTCGCGGTTTCACCCTGGTCGAGCTGTTGTTGGCCATCACCCTGCTGAGCATCCTGCTGGGGCTCGCCTACGGCGGCTTCCGCGCATCGACGCGCGCCACCGACAGGGGCCAGGACATCTTGGAAGAAAGCAGCCGCCTGCGGCTGGCGCACCAGTTCGTCCATCGCCAGCTCAACCAGATCCTGCCGATTTCATTCGCCGACCCGGAGCGTGATGACCTGCCCATCGTATTTGAGGGCAGCACCGACACCATCCGCTACGTGGGCCCCATGCCCGGCTATCTCGGTTTTGGCGGCCCCCAGGTGCAGGAACTCAGCTTCGTTACCGTCGAAAACCGCCGCGCGCTGGTCCTCTCGCATGCCCTGCTCCAGGAATTCGAGGAGGCCGACATGGCGGCGCGCGAACCCATCATGCTGATCGATGGTATCGAGAGCGCCCAGTTCGCGTTCCAGGGCCGTGGTGAGCAGGGCGAGCCCGGCGCCTGGCAGAGCAGCTGGGACGATACCGCCATCCTTCCTCTGGCGGTTTCTCTTGAGATCACCTTCGGCGAGGGGGCGCACATGGAATGGCCGCTGCTGGTGGCGTCGGTCCGTATCGACGGCCTGGCCATTTCGCAGATGCTGGAAGAAGCGGGCGTGCGGGCGCCCAGCCAGTATTCAACCACCATCCAGGACCTCATCAACCGCCGCGGGAGCAACAACTGAGCCATGGCACGCTCCGCATCACAGGGCTTAGCCGACCACGCCGTGGCCGTGCGGCGGCAGCGAGGCGTCGCGCTGATCATGGTGCTTTGGGTGCTTCTGCTTGTCACCATCACCAGCGGAGCCTTCGCGCTGATGGCGCGCATGGACCAACTCGAGGCACATTCCGTCATGTGGAGCACTCGCGCGCGCCTGGCGGCGGAAGCCGGAATCAACCTGGCGATTCTGCATCTGCGCGATCCCATCGAAGAATCGCGCTGGGTGCCGGACGGCCGTCCTTATGAGCTGATCTACGAGGATGTGCTGCTGGAGATCGAGGTCACCGATGAGCGGGGCAAGGTCAACATCAACGACGCTGACGAGGCCGCGCTGGCCAGGCTGTTTGCCGGCAACGGCATGGAAGAGGAATACGCCGAGCTGCTCGCGGCGGCGGTCGCCGACTGGCGCGACCCGGATGAGATGGAACGGCCAAACGGCGCCGAGGACGCGGCATACGAATCCGCCGGGCTGGAAATCGGGCCAGGCAACCACCGCTTTGTGCTGATCGAAGAGCTGTTGCAGGTACTGGGCATGCCGTGGGAGTTGTTCAAGCGCATCGAGCACGCCATCACCGTCTACGAGGACGCCCCGCTACCGGATCCCGCCTACGGCCCCGCCGCAGCCCTGGTGGCTTTGCCGGACATCACGCCCGAAGAAGCGGTGAACTTCGTCGAGGAACGGCACTCTCAGCAACCGGGCAGCGGACCCGGAGTGGCCCTCCCGACAGGCGAGGTGGCAATGGAACGCCGAAGGGGGCTGACGTATAGTATCCAGGCCAAGGCAACCCTCCCCAACGGGGTGTGGGATCAGCTCCGCGCCACCATAAGACTGGGCGGCAGCCAGAACGGCCGCCCGTTCCTCATCCTGCGTTGGCGAGAAGGATTTCACGAGTAGAACCCCACGAGTAGAACCCATGGCATTGGCTCTCGACAACAAGCTCCAGGAGTGGCGCGCCCGCGTCCAATCGAGCCCGCTCAACGCGTACTGGCGCTGGTGGCTTGGCGAGCTCAAGGCCCTGATGCCCGATTCCTGGCGCGAAAAGCTTCTGCACGCCATGCGCCGTGTCACGCTGGAAGTCGGCGACGGCACCATGGTGCTCGGCGTTGAAGAGAACCAGGCCGTCGAGCGCCGCGAGACCTTCTCACTTTCCCAGGACAGCGACCTCCAGAAGCAACAGCTCCGCGACCTGCTCGCCGAACAGGAACTGCTCGAGGTGCCCAGGGCACTCATGCTGGAAAGCAAGGGCGTACTGCGCAAGGAAGTGCGCTTGCCGGTGGCCGCGGAATCGAATCTTAGGCAGGTCCTGCGCTTCGAGATGGATCGCCAGACGCCGTTTCGCGCCGATGACGTCTACTTCGACTGGACAATCCTGGGTCACGACAAGGAGGCCGGCCAGGTCCGCATCGATCTCGTCGTGGTGCCTCGAGCGGGCATCGACTCCACCACCCAGATGCTGGCATCCAGGGGGCTCGGCGTGAGCTGCGTGGATGTCTTGCACGATGGCCAGCCGCTTGGCCTCAACCTGCTACCGCCCGACCGTCGCATCAAGGTGATCAATCGCAAAGTCCGCCTCAATCAGGTGCTGGCTGCGGGCGCGGTCATTCTCGTTGCGTTGGCCATGGGGCTTTCCCTGTATCTGCGCTCGCACCAGGTGACCGAGCTGGAGCAGGCCATCGAAGAAGTTCGCGAGGAGGCTTTACGGGTACAGCGCATCCGTGACCAGATCAACGACACCATGGAATCTGCAGGATTCCTCGCTCAGCGCCGGATAGCGACGCCCATGGCGGTCGACGTGCTCGCCGATGTCACCGAGACGCTTCCGGACGACACCTATCTCGACCGCCTGGTGGTCGGCCAGAACTCCGTGCAGATGCAGGGCAAATCCCAGAACGCCCAGCAGCTCATTGAGCGGGTCAATGAATCCCCGCTGATGGATGCGGCCGCCTTCCGAGGCTCGACGCGCCTCGATCCCCGCAGCGGCCTGGAAGTGTTCGAGATCAATGCCAACGTCGTTTCCAGAATCGCAAGCCCGGAGGCCGGAGGCTGATGGCGCTGGCGGTCGAACAAGGCAACAGCAGGATGACGGCGGTGCTGCTGTTCGTCATCGCGGTCATCGTCGTATACCTCGTGTGCTTTCACTGGTTCATCCTCAAGCACGCCGACTATTCGGAAGAGATCAGCGGCCTGCGCGACCAACTCGGCCGTTTCACCCAAGTGGCGGCAATGCGCGACATGTACGAAGAGCGGCTGCGCGACCTGCAGGCCAACCGCTCCGATCAAAACTTGTTTGTGGAAGAACGCGACTTCAACGAAGCGGCAGCGGCCATGTCCGAGCGCCTCGGCCTGGCGGTGGACGCACGGGCTGCCAACAGTTGCCAGATCGTGAGCCGCCAACCGGTGCGCCCGAGGGTCCAGGAACGTTACGAAAAGGTCACTGTGAACGTGCGCATGCGGTGCGGCATCGATGACGTCAAATCCATCCTGCATTGGCTGGAAACCAGCATACCGCTGATCATCGTCGAAGAGATGACCATCGTGAAGCCGCGGACCCGTCGCGCGCGCGACACCCAGGATTCGGGCATTCTCGACGTACGCTTCAACATGTCGGGGTACCTGCCGTGATCAGATCGCTCGAGAGCAACACGCTGGGCCTGGTGCTGGCCTCCACATGCGGCGCGCTGTTGGCGGTCTGCCTCGGGCTGATCGTGGTGTGGGCGATGCCGCCGTCTGCCGTTTCGGGTGAGGGCGACCCGGCCGATGCCGATATCTCGGCCGATATCGCTTCACTGCAGTCGTCCAGGCCGCTCGAGGAGTACGCCATCGTTTCGGAGCGCCCTGTGTTCAACGAGGACCGCCGCCCGGCGCCGGTGCTCGCCGAAGAAAACGGGGAGGAACTGCCGCCCGAACCGCCAATCGGCGTGCCGGACGTCCAGCTCGCCGGCATCGTCATCACGCCCTCGTTGCGGATGGCAACCCTGAAATCCCCGGACCACAAGCAGTCGCTCGTGGCCTTCGAAGGCAAGCCGCTGGAAGGCGATTTCGGCACCTGGCAGGTCAGCCGCATAGAGGAGCGGATGGTCACGCTGGCCTCGGCCGATGGCGAGGAGCTGCAGCTCGATCTGCAGGTCCATGACGCGGTGATCAAGGAGCCGCCAAAGCCCGAGACGCCCGCCAGCGCGCTCGAGCAGGAAGGCGGGGAGGAATTGCAGCCGCAGGAGGGGGAGGCGGAGGTTTCTGAGCCGATGTCACGCGCGGAGGAGATCAGGCAGCGCATCGAGGAACGGCGCGAAGAACTGCGCCGCGCCGCCGAGGATCGCGACGCAGCCCAGGCGGAGAATTACCGGGACGCCATCCAGTCGATGATCCAGAAATCCCAGGATCGCGGCCAGGAGGAACCGGCGCAGAAGGACGGATGAAGACATGCCCCCGAAAGTCGAAACAGCGGGCCGCGCTTAAACGCATAAGAAAGGTTGGAGATTGATGTACACGCATTTTCTGAAACGAGTTTTGATGGTCGTGACGGTCGTAGCGGTAGTGGCGGCCTGCGCCACGCCGTCACGCGTCATCCGCCCTCAGACCGCCAGCAAGACTGCCGAATCGGCCGCCGGGGTCCTAAAATCCGATACGGTCATCCCGGCGTCCGAGCCGAGCGAGGCCAGCCAGGGCATCGACGAGATCGAGCTCTACGAGGGCAGCGGCGTGTTCATCGACGAGGAGGCTGCGGCCTCCCGCGGCAAAGCGGTTTCCGAGGACGGTGAAATCGTCCTGAATTTCGAAGGCGAGTCGATCCAGTCGGTGGTTCACACGATACTCGGCGAAGTGCTCAAGGAGACCTTCGTGATCGGTCCGGGCGTGAGCGGCGA
>Ga0302046_10000530_pt1 | contig 37914 bp, 33 predicted proteins | sample RVTome_11_FD_200261 | JGI IMG/M metagenome (GOLD analysis project Ga0302046, IMG submission 200261) | Soil microbial communities from uranium-contaminated site in the Upper Colorado River Basin, Wyoming, United States - RVT147D111 (version 2) ...
CCGTGCGTCCTTTGCCAGTTCGGCAAACCGCGCATCCTTCATGAGTTCGGCGAAGCGCACATCTTTCATGAGCTCGGCAAACCGCGCATCCTTGGCCAGTTCCGCAAACCGCGCATCCTTGGCCAGTTCAGCAAACCGCGCATCCTTGGCCAGTTCCGCGAACCGCGCATCCTTGGCCAGTTCCGCGAACCGCACATCCTTGGCCAGTTCCGCGAACCGTGCATCCTTCATGAGTTCGGCGAAGCGCGCATCTTTCATCAGCTCGGCAAAGCGGGCGTCTTTTGCCAACTCGGCGAATCGCGCATCCTTGCGGAGTTCGGCAAACCGTGCATCCTTCTCGAGTTCGGCAAACCGCGCATCCTTCATAAGCTCGGCGAACCGCGCATCTTTCAGTAACTCTGCAAATCGAGCGTCTTTTGCCAGTTCGGCAAACCGTGCGTCCTTCCGGAGTTCAGCAAACCGTGCATCCTTGGCCAGCTCCGCGAACCGTGCGTCTTTTGCCAGTTCAGCGAACCGCGCATCCTTGGCCAGTTCGGCGAACCGTGCATCCTTGGCCAGCTCTGCAAACCGCGCATCTTTCATGAGTTCGGCGAACCGCGCATCCTTGGCAAGTTCTGCAAACCGCGCATCCTGCATGAGAGCCTTGAAGTTCGGATCATTGATCAGCTTCTGTACCTGGTCACTCTGGAGAAGCTGTTGAAACTCCGGATCGTCCAGATTGACATCGGCTGCCGTCATCTGCTCGGCCCGGTATTTCTCAGCTTTTTGAATTCCACCGATCGTTCCGGCGGCGTCGTCGGAATCTACGGGCGGATAAAACAGCGCAAAGTACGTTACGACGAGCGCTGCGACGGTGATTCCTCCGATGGAGAGAAACCGTTTACGTCTGTCAGTTACGGGGCTGTTGCTCATACTCCCCTCCTTCTTTTGATTGTGAACAGTGATTAGTGAGAACTCTGTTCGAGTGTGACAGATACATCAGAACGTTTCGCGCCGTTGATCATGATATCGGCGTTCAGCGCGACCGCGTCAGCGGATTTTCTGAAGAAAATAAACTCATACGACATCGCTCCGGAACCTTTGAGTTCAAGACGGCCGGGGTGAATACTCACGGTGCCGGGCGACTGATCGGAGGCCTGAAAGCGCTCAAACAGCAGTTTGCCCTCGTCAAACTTCACAATGAAATCGATTTCTTCTGATGCATTGATGGATGCCGTCGCGATCACGGTGTTCCCCGTTGCTTCAGCAGTAAAGGTTCCCTGAATTTCCGGGAAGTCAATTTCCGCCGAGTGAATTGCCTGGGACGGAGCAGACGATCCGATGGCTCCAACAAGAGAGGAAGTATCCGAAGGGCTTCCCGTTAGAAAAGCAAACAACAGAATTCCGGCTACAGCTCCACCGGCAAACGTATACGCATACCGAACATTCGTGCCTTCGGTAAGTTTTTTGATAAGAGAGAAGAGTGGGTAGACCCGCTGTGAAGACGGCCTGGGTTTCGGAAGGGAAGCGAGGATCCGTCTCTTGAGCGAAGGGGGGGGCTCGAGCCGGGGAGCGGCTTTCAAAAATGAGGCGAGATGCCTCAATTCATCAAAAGTCCGGCGCGCTCCAGGGTTCTTTGACAGCAAAGCCTGCACCTGTTGGCGCTCTCTAGAAGAGTTTGTACCATCCAATTCCTGGTTCAACAGTTCGAGCAATCGCTTGTCAAGCATGGGAAATTCCTCTTTTCAACAACAGACCCTTGAGTTTCTTTCTGGCAGAAAACAGTCTCGACTTGACGGTGTTTTCATGAATGTCGAGGATCTGTCCGATTTCTCTGTAGGAGAGGTCCTGAAAATGATTCAAGATCACAACAACGCGGTAGTCGATTTTAAGATCGAGAAGCGCCATATCAATGGAAGCCGTCATTTCGTGATCGTGAAAATTTTCTTCTTGTTCACGCTTTCCGGAATGGACGTCCTCATCGAAAGTGTCAAATCTCTTTTTTCGGTTGAGAAAATTAATGGACTCGTTAACGGCAATCTTGTAGAGCCAGCTGAAGAACTTGAATTTTGGGTCAAAAGTGTTGAGTTTCTCGAATGCCTTGACGAACACCGACTGCGCAATGTCTTCAGCGTCTTCTTTGCTGGAGGTGAAGCGAAATGCGAGATTAAAGACCGGTTTCTGATAGCGATCAACCAGGATCTCAAAGGCCTTCTGATTGCCGTTGAGACAGTGCTGAACCAGAACGTGATCCTGCTCGTGTTTCATGAACTACACCGGTCGATAAAGAAAGTTGGCGTGCAGGGTTAGCAAGGTACGCGGTTTTCAGGGAGAGATGCAACAAAAAGGCCCAATACAGGCAAAAAACGACGAATGGGGCTACTGGATCTCGAAAATCATGTCAAAACGGGCGTAATGGAAGACATCCCGAATGTTCTTTGCCATGTTGATCAATTTCAGTCGGTTTCCCGATTGGCCCAGACGCTTCTGGGTTGCCAACAGGACTCCAAGCCCGGCGCTGGAGATGTATTGAAGGTCCTTGAAATCAACATTGACCGATCCCGTAACCTTGTTCAGAATTTCTGTCGCCCGGTCGGTCTGTGAAGCATCCAATCGTCCTGACAAAATCACATCTCCCTGCTCATTGATCCGAATATCAAACATGCCTACTCCAGAGGTAAACGGAAAGAAATCGTACTTATCCGATCGTGATGGCTATAATGAAGGTTTTCAACAAGCTTCTGGACAAGAAAAACACCCAGCCCGCCGGGTTTCCGTTCGTCCAGTGATTTCTGGAGATCGACGGAGCGCTCCTTTGTAACATCAAACGCCGCCGAGTCGGGATCCACCAGGTGAACAATGACTTCCTTCTGCTCCAGGACCATGCGCACAAGAAGCGCACTCCGGCCGCGGGGATTGTACTTCACCATGTTCGTGAAAAATTCCTCCACGGCAAGGTCGAGAACATATCGAACCTTGTCATTGATCGCGTGGGTGATGGCGAACTCGTTCGTGAGATCAAATACATCCTGGAGCTGGTCGAAGGAGCGTTGAAACGTGCGTTCCACGATTTCAGAATTCACGTTTGTAAACTGTTCCATCTTTCATGACAAATCCGATGCGCTCCATTGCACTGATATCCTGCAGCGGATCACCTGCTGTGGCGACAATGTCGGCAAAAGCGCCGGGGCGAATCTCACCAATCATGCCGCCCATCTGCAACAAATCGGCTGCCACCGTGGTGGCGGACTGGATCGCCTGCATGGGAGTCATTCCCCACTGCACCATGTAGGAGAATTCCTTCGCCTGATTCTCCGTCCACGCAAAGCCGCCTGCATCAGTTCCGAACGCGATCCTGACACCCGCTTTCAGCGCCTTCGCGAAAACTTTCGGAAGGCTCTCTTTCAGTGCAAGGAAAACTGCATTTCCCTCGGCCGCTCTTCCTTCTGCCACCCATATGTTGACATAGATCGTCGGGCACCAGAAAACACCGTTCTTTGCCATCACGTTGATGCATTCGTCATCAAGCGCCTGACCGTGCTCTATAGTGCGGGCTCCTGCCGCTATAGCGTAGAGAACACCGTCACGGGTAACTGCGTGTGCGGCAAGGTTTTTGCGGAGCATTCTTGTTTGCTCGCCGATCGCTGAGATTTCTTCCTTTGAGAAATTTGGAATGCTCCGGAAAGTCCCATCGCTGAGACGGTAATAACTGCCGTCGGCGTATATTTTGATCCAATCCGCCCCGTACGAAATCTGTTCGCGGACTACCCGCCTGGCTTCATCAGGTCCGGTGATTTCCTGGACGCCTTTGGGCATCCTGAGTTCCCACGCATACGCCGAATTACTCAAGAGATAACGGCCGGTCGTGCTGATCGAACGGGTTGCGACAAACATGCGAGGACCGTCAATGACGCCCCTGTTGATAGCTTTCTTGATGTCGACGTCAGCATACATAGCCCCCTCGGTTTCGAGGTCGCGGATCGTCGTGAATCCATTCATCAAAGCAACCTTGGCTGAGCGGGCGGCACGAAGAGTTCTGTACGGAATGGACTCCTTGAGGATCTGCTCTGCATAGTCTTCGGTTGTAATATCCCCTTGAAGGAGAACATGCGTATGGCAATCAATAAGGCCCGGAAGGACAGTGGCAGAAGAAAGGTCGATGACCGCGGCCCCGGCAGGGATTGTGATATTTCTGCCGACATCGGTGATACGATTTCCCGACACGAGAATGATCGCCTGGTTGATCGGTTTGTCAGATTTGCCGTCGATCAACCTACCGCATTTGATTGCGGTGATCTGGGAAACGACCAAAGACGGGAGGAAACCGATCAGAGCGAAAAGCAACAGCCGTGCGGTCATAGCGCTTTCGTGGATGTGGTGGAGAAAATTGCGCCGGGCAATATGAGTAATCTCGGGCTCAGAATCAAGGAACTGAACAGACGGGGGCCGGCGGGGGAGGATTTTAGGGCTTCGTAACGGTTTGAGGGGACCGGATCGGCAGAATTCGTTGTTCACCGATATCCAACGGAACGATCCGATCAAGCAACGCATCACCTTCGGCGAGGGAGAGGAGCTGCTCAAGGGCGAAGGTGGGACTTGGGTCGAATCCCTGTATGAGCGTCCGGTGATGCACAGGGAGAAGAAACCCAGCACGAACATCCCCGAAAATCTGCAGTGCCTCGGAAGGGTCGATGTGGTTGTGCTGCATGAAGTCCCGGGGCTCAATGGGCGCGATGGGAAGAATGGCCAGATCGATCTCAAATCGCCGCCCGATCTCCTTGAAGAGTTCCGGATGATATCCGGTGTCTCCTCCAAAGAAGACCGTAATCCCCTGATACTCAATGAGATAGCCGGTATAACCGCGATCACGCATCCAGAAAATATCGAATCCATAGCGGCCGCTGAAATGTTGAACGGGGACGGCCGTGATCGTCACTCCGCCGTGATGCATTGCGTCCCAGGGTTTCATCTCCCGGATCTCCTCAAATCCCAGAGCCGGCGTATAGATGAGAGCACCCAGCGGTAAAAGAAGCTTCCCCTCTTTTGGGATGAGGTCAAGGCTCCCGAAACTGAAGTGATCGAAATGGGTGTGAGAGATAAGGGTGAAGTCAACACGGGAAATTGATGCAGGATCGAGACCTGGCTGGATTTCCCTCCTCATCACCATCCCGACGGTATTGGTAAACAACGGATCGGTGAGGAACACCTTATCGTGAATTTGAATGAGGACCGTGGCATGGCCCACCCAGAGAACGGAGAGCCCGACATCCGAAAAGAGCGGCTGTTCGATACGTCGGGCCGCAGGAGCAATGGGTTTTCCGATCTGCTCCACTGATTTGACCATGAAACGAGCAACCACGGAACTGCAACCGCTGACAAGAAGTACATCGCCGGATAGAACGGCAAGAAAAAGGAAAAAGGATCGACGGTGTTTCAAGGGGTAATAGCCAGGGGGTTTGCGGGAGTGATCAGTCGCTGCTCGCCGATATCCAGATCGATAACACGGTCCGACAAACCCATCTCTGCGGCCAGGGCACGAAGGGTTTTGATGGACTGGGAGGGGTCCTGCTCGTTACCGTAGAACAACGTTCTGTGGTGGACGGGAACCAAATAGCGGGCTTTGACATCCTGAAAGATCATCAAAGCGCCCCGTGGATGTACGTGAATCCTGGATCCGACTTCCCACGAGCCGCCCGGGCCGATGGGAACGATGGCAAGGTCCACTTCAAAGCGGCGACCGACTTCCTTGAAAAGCTCCGGGTGGTATCCCGTGTCGCCCCCAAAGAAGACGGTTTGGTCCTTGTATTCCACGACATACCCCGTGTAACCGTGATCTCTCATCCAGGCGCCGTCAAACCCGTAGCGTCCGCTAAAGTGCTGCACGGGGACCGCGGTCACGCGTACACCATCATCTTCCACGGTCTCCCATGGTTCCAGTTCATGGACGGCTTTGAATCCAAAATCCGGAGTATAGTGAAGGGCGCCGAGCGGAACAACCAGTGAACCATTCTTGGGGAGTTGTTCAAGGCTTCCGAAACTGAAATGGTCGAAGTGCGTGTGAGAAATGAGCGTGACATCGAGCTTCGGCAGAATGCTGGGATCAAGCCCCGCCTCGACAAACCGCTTGACGACCATGCCGGCCGTGCTCGTGAACAGCGGATCGGTCATGATCAATTTGTCGTGAATCTGAACCAGCGATGTGGCGTGTCCGACCCAGCCAACGGCAAGAGCCGCATCAGACAAGACGGGCGTGGTGATCATTTTCGGGGCAGGCTCGATGGATTCACCGATCCGGCCGATGGAACGCGTGAACATCCGTGCGGCCCATGAACTGCAGCCACCAATCATCACTACCGCGAACAGGCAACCGACAGGGAGCAGGCGGGCTTTCATCAGAAGATCCTGAATTCGAGAGAGCCGATCCAGGCCGTGGGGCCATCAGCATGCTTGAGGTTGAGATGGAGGATCCCAAAAAAACTGGAGAATCCAATCACCTTGAAAATTCGCGTGTCGTTTTGCACCCGATATGCGGCCACGCCGAGGTTGAGCGTAAGATGTTCCCCGCGTTCGGCAAGTGGGATGAATCCCAGCACCTGAGCGGATGAAGAGAAATACGATTTACCCAGTTTGGTGGTGTACGCCTGGCCTGCAAGACTGATCTCAACGGAGCCGACAAAGCGTGCCGTCGGCTCGACAATAAATGAGTACCAGGGTGATATCTGGTCGTTCATTCCGAACGAATAGAGAAGAGGTGTTGCTTCCCATTCAAAACCGAAGTTGGACCGAACGGCATCGTTGTAAAGTGTGACAGAGGGGATTAACTGCAGAGGCAGCCAGACGCCGAATTTGCTTTCGTTCTGGAGTGAGCCTTGTATCTGCGCGGGCGCGAGTGATGAAAAGCCTGTGCAGAGAATCAGTATGAGAGCCAATTCCTTCATGGGTACGGTAAAACACGGGCAAGGTGAAGAAAGTTCTCAGGAATATACGCAGACAGAGCGTAAAACCAAAGATTACAAATTGGGAGGTATCGGTTTGTCAGACGTTCGCTGGGAGCGTTTGAGCAGAGGGCCAAAAAGAGAGTCTATGCGCGACCGTATCACTTGAGCCTCAATTCTGGTAATGAGAGCTCTGTAACCGGACATGAATGCATCACCTTGCTGCAGGTTCAACCGCTTGATCAAGGCTGCAGCCCTGTCAACGTGAGAGTAAATTTCACCGAAAATATCCCGCAGAGCATCTCTGGTATTTGAATGATCAAGTCTCTTGGCAACATAGTTGTTACGATTTCTGGAGAGATCCTCCTCGAGGTCGGCAAGGTCGTCAACAATCTGACCGGCTTTGGCCATTTCATCACAAAACAACGAAACAGTTCTTTTGTGTATCCAGTTTGCTGATCGGGCGCAAACGGCAATTGAACCGATTTTGAATACAGAACACACCTTTGCGTGAAGGTCAAGAAGGGTTGATGCGTCTGTTCGCGCAGATCGCTCTGCTTCGTCGGCCTCGACGATGGAGCAGGTCGTTGCGCGAAGGCAATTTCTGTATTCCGTCCAGAATCTGGAGTCTTTTGGAAAATGTCTGGAAAAGAGAGATTCAGCCTCGATCAAAAGGTTGTCTGAACTGAAGATAAGGGAGGGAGCTTTTGTGTGGCCATCAAACAGATCATCCTGGATACGTATTGCCAGATAAAGCATACGCTGTCCCAGGATAATATCGTTAAGGAACGTGATGCGGGGCCGGTTTGGCAGAGGGGCCTTTAACCATTTTGAGGCGAGCATGGCGGGCAGGGCGCGCCAATACACCGGCACACCCTTTTTCTGACTCGGAAAACCGCCATAGTGAGCCCTGGCATAAGTCCGGAAATCCCTGGCGATTCTTGACTCAGCATCCCGGAATATGTTCCATTCCGGGGGAGAACGTCGTGTTTGCTTTGCTGCCAAGATCACTCAGGAAATTACGGGGGACAATCCTGCCAGGGGCAGGCGCTTTCCCATACCTCCGGATCACTGGCACGCCGCAATCCCCATTTGTTCTTCTTGATTGCGTTCTTGAGAGAGTTGAGATTCGCTTGTGCGTTCTTATGCTTTCCCAGCAGATCCTCGACGGTGTTGACGTCGCACTTGAGAGTGATGTTTTTGGCGTCCAACGTGTTCTGAACGCCGTCCTTGATCATCATCTCAAGGAGTGTGGGATTCTCATTGTTTCGCTCGCTATCCACACACATTTCATACAGTTCCCTGACCGTTATGGATCCGTCCTGTTGTTCTGGCGCCGCGCACGCCGCCAGCATTGGCAGGGAAAGACCGGTACCGGACAAAGCCAGAGTGGATTTGAGAAACGTACGGCGCGGAGTTTTCGTTGGCATGATTCCTCCCTGTTTTTTGTGAGACCGTTCACTGCTTTTTGTTTGATATCCGCTTTAGGGCGGGCAATCCTTCCGGGGGCAGGCGGAGCTGTGCCCTAGGGGCATCAGCGTCGAAGCTCCTGCAACCGCTGACGAGCGAATTGTGCATCAAAACTCGTTGAGTCGAACCGCATATACTGGGTGTAGTACTGAATCGCCCCTGTTCGGTTTCCCTTCTGTTCGTTGATCTTCCCGAGCATGAGGTGACTGTTTGCATGCAATGCGTCGAGTGCCAAAGCTCGGAGGCTCTCTTCCTCGGCTTCAGTCATCTTTCCCTGAAGAAAAAACACCTGAGCCAGCTGGTCGTGGTATGATGGAGCGTGTGGATCCTCGTCCAGTGCTCTCAGGATCATAGCTCTCGCAGAATCGAGTTCGTTTAGGTCTGTGAGATATCCCCCGATACGTTCATAAGCGAGGCCAAAGGGGCGGTTTCTTTCCCGGTAAGCTTTCAACGCCTGCTGCTCGAAAGCAAGAGATTTGTTTTTATCGCCGTTACTCTTGTAAATCGCCGCAAGCATCGCGTATACCCGGGGGTCTACCCAGTCGTTTGCAAGGGCGTCGTTAAGCAGTGATGTAGCTCTTACCACGTCGCGCATCTTCAGGAGACATTCACCCGCAACTCTGTACACAGGAGCATAGCGCCATTTTGTCCGAAGACATGGTTCAAGGGCATCGACCGCATCTTTGTAATTTCCCCGCATTGATTCCGCATAGGCAAGGTTGTGCAGAAGGATTCTGTTGCCTTTGGAGGAGAGCAGTGCCAGGCGGAGGAAATGAGCCTGTCGGGCATAATCGGTCGTTCGAAACGCGCCTACCCAATCGATCATAGCCGACTCAAAACTGTTTGCATCGGGCTTCATACGCAGGAGAAATTCATAATGACGTTCCACTTCGTCGGACTTCTTGTGCTGGACAAGGAGGGGAATCATCCAGATACGCGGGGAGAGAAATGTGGAGTCGAGTTCAATGGCCCTCAGCAGTCTGGCAGACGCATCCTGGTCGTTCAGAATGAGTTCGCTCGCGGCGGAAAACTCCTCGACGGCTCTCCAGTCCATCGGCCGGCGCTGTTTCCATATCGCGAGATCGTCGTCATCGGATTGCAGAATTGCCGTGTGAACATAGGCAAGTATCTGCTCCGCGAGATGACCCACGCCTTCACCCAATCGCTCTTCGCCTGCAAAATCAGCAAGGAACGACTGAAGCTGGCTGCCATCTTTCGTTTGGACAAGATTTGCCTGCAAGCTAAATGAAGATCCCTGTTTGAAAATCTTCCCGGTAATCAGATAGTTGATATCGGCCTGGAGGAAAGAAGTCAGTTTTGAATCACTCGGCGGCGTTGAGGTTCCAAAAGAACTTCGGATGAGGTCGTTCAGATAGTCTTCATACATCACAGCAACGTTCTGCGTGCCGGTTATCTGCGTGGAAAGGTATTGCTGGATTCTCGTCGGCCAACTCGCGAGAAGTGTATCGCCTGTTTCATTCTGAAACGGCATGATCGCCACTGTGAGCCTGTTGGATCCCGCGTCAATGAGACGCGTGACAACATACCAGAGCAGAATTATCATCACGACCAAACCCGGCATCGCCATTGCGATTCTTCTGGAAAACGGGGATTGACGAATCTGAGCTGGCATCTTGCGCTCCCCCGCGATGTTCTGCTCAAGAATTTGGGCGATATCCTCCATGGTTTGCACGCGCGATGATGGGTCCTTCCGGAGGCACTTCCCGACCAGCTGAGCGAGTTCCTGTGGCACGTCAGGGCGCAAGGATGAGAGCGGTTCGGGTTGCTCGTTGAGAATGCTATACATGATTGCGGGCTCAAAATCGCCGCGAAACGGTTTCTTCCCCGTCAACATCTCGAACATGATGATGCCAAGAGACCAGATATCCGTGCGACGATCTATGTGGGTACCCTGGAGTTGCTCAGGGGACATGTAAGAGATTGTCCCGGCCATCACCCTGTCCTTCGAACTGACGGACCCTGCAAATTTTGCCAGGCCAAAATCAAGAATCTTCACAACGCTATCAGGTGTAACAATGATATTGCCGGGTTTCAGATCCTGGTGGATGATGTTCTTCCTGTGGGCGGTGTTGAGGGCCGTAGCAAGTTGGTGGACGATTGATGCGACAAGATCGAGGGAAATCGGACCGCTTTTGATGATATCCTGCAAAGTTGTTCCTTCTACGTACTCCATGGCGATAAATGCCTCGGTCGTATGCGAAGAAGCATTTTCGAATTCATTGAACTCAAAAATTGTGGCGATGTTGGGATGATGAAGAGTGGCTGCTGCTTGAGCTTCCCGTTCGAATCGAGCACTGTCGGTTTTCGACGAGAACTTGTTTTGCGGCAAAAACTTCAGTGCAACCGTACGATGGAGTTTCGTATCCTCGGCCTTATACACAACGCCCATTCCCCCTTCGCCCAACTTCTCGAGAATTTTGTAGTGAGAGATTGTTTGTCCGATCATCGACCCGCCTCCCGTAGTCGATTGGTCTCCCCTGAATGGAAAGAATCAATGTAGTTAATGCAACGGACGTACGCAATATGGCAAAAGCACGGGGGTAGTGGCGCATTTTACACAAAGCCTTGGTTGGGACACAGAGTTCACAAAGGAGCACAAAGGACACGGAGAATTTTGAGTCTTTCTTTGTGATCTCTGTGATTCTTTGTGTCCTCTGTGTCCTAATTAAAGCAGCGAGGTTCAAAATGAGCCACTGCTAACATTGGGATGATTCAGAGCGGCTGCGGCTTTGGCCTCCTGAAAGAATCGCTGCTTATCAGATTCGTTGGCGGAAATGTGTTGGGGGAGAAACTTCAGCGCGACGAGGCGGTCCAACTTCGTGTCCTGGGCTTTATACACCACGCCCCCCTCGCCTAATTTCTCGAGGATTTTATAATGTGATATGGTGGTTCCGATCATAGTATGTATTTCCGGTCCCGACAATCCCGCTCTTGGATTCCGCCGTAAGCGGGATTCTGGGAAGCAGAACACAAAACGTGAAACGTCGGGATTCTCAAATTTTCATGCCACTCACGAAAAACGTTCGTGGGAAAATTTGGAATTTGGCCGATCATATCAACCTCATTTCGCGGCTCCCGCCTTCGGCGGGATCCTCAATTCGGCATCTGCTCACTGAGAAAACGTTCGCAGGCCGAATTGGGACTTCTCGAGAATCTTGTAATGGGAAATCGTCTGACCAATCATCTGTTACACCTCATAACCAGATTGGAAGCGAGACGCAGGGATCAGAGGCTCATAACGGTGGGATACCTCGTGGGAAATCTTGCCCGGCGTCGGGAAGAATCAGCTGAGAAAGCAGGAAAAAGTAGTTAATTGACTACCGAGAGTCAAACGGGGCATTTCCATTGCAAATTCTGGACGTACGCCATCCAATCACAGTCGAGGATTGCTGATGAATTTCAGATCAGGATCCCTTTTGAAGGTCGGCAGAAATGGAATCGATCAGTCTTGAAAAATTTACGAGCGATTGTGCGACTCTGAAAATCTCGGCCTCGGCTTCGTTCCATTGTTTCATTTCGATTCCCTCGCGTACGCCGGGAATGGTCTTTACTCCATACCCGGTGTAGAATCCGGGGGCATAAATCAGATGTTTGAACCACGGCCGGCCCGGGAGTCCGTCGGGATGGGTGAGAGAACGTTCACTTTGGAAAATTTTCTTGTTGATGGATTGGAGAGCTTTTCCCTGAGGCGTTCTTGTGATCGCGGCAGCAGCCTTCGTGAACCGGTCTGAACTCCCGAGAAGCTCCTCGACTGCGTTCTCCAACGGTGCAAAATTAAGATGGGGCGGGACCTCTTCCGGTTTTGGAAGCACGGTGGGTTCCTTCGGGTCATCGATGGCGGAAAACACTCCTTCTCGAATCTGCTTGTTCCGCTCCCCGATTTCATCCTGCATGGATTTGAGAAGACGTCTGAGTTCGGCCGAATACCCGCGGACAGTTTCGGCGAAGTTGGTAAAATCGAACGGCAGGATTTCCGCGTCCGCAAGCCGGATCACCGCCGTGCCCGCAGTCTGGGAAAGCGCGCGGCCGTAAGAGAAATCCGTGTCGGCAAATGTCGTGTACCAATAGAAGTCATCGTAAACAGAGTGATAGATTCCGCCGCCGTCTTCTCCTCCGAACCCGAGATTGAGCGATGCCACGCCGAGGTGGTCGATGAACGCGGTGTAGTCGGATCCTGATCCCAATGCCCCAATGCGCAGGTCTGCGCGGGAGCGAACTTCAGCGCGATCCTCCGCGCTGTTCGCAGAAGCGATCCGCCTCAATTGGCTCCGTTTCCAGACGGAGATGTTCTTTTCAGGGTCCTGGATATCCTTCGCGACGCTGTTGATGAATTTTTCCAGAGTATGCGATCCTGCCATGCCCAGGTATCCGCGGCCGTTGGAATCGGAATTGATATAGACAACCGCTTTCTCCTTGAGTTCCTCAGCGTGAGTTTCGGCCCATTCCGTTGATCCGATCAGCCCCTGTTCCTCGGCGTCCCACGCGCAATAGATCAAAGTTCGTTTCGGTTTCCATCCCTGCTTCAGAAGCTCCGAGAGCCCCCGCAGCTCTTCCATCATAGCCACCATGCCGGACACCGGGTCCTGCGCTCCGTTCACCCAGGCGTCATGATGATTGCCGCGGATAACCCACTCGTCCGCGAACGCTGATCCGGGAATCGTCGCAACGACATTGTAGATGATTTTCCTATCCCAGTTTGCGGCGACCTTCAGGTGAACTTTTGCCGGCCCGGGGCCGATGTGGTATGTCAACGGGAGAGCACCGCGCCACGACGGCGGTGCTGTAGGGCCCGTAAGCGTCTCCAACAGCGGTTGAGCGTCACCGTAGGAAATCGGGAGAACAGGGATCTTCGTAAATGTCTGAACCTTGTCTAATGGAAGTCGTTTCGCGTTTGCCGTCGCCCCGATGCCGGGAGTCAGCGGATCGCCCGGGTAAAGCGGCATGTCCATCACACTGCCGCGTTGGACACCGTTTCGGTTTCGGTATGGTCCCTTGGGGAACACGTCACCTTGATAATAACCATCGTCTCTCGGGTCCGAGTATATAATACAGCCGACAGCTCCATGTTCCGCAGCGACCTTGGGTTTGATTCCCCTCCATGAAGCACCGTACCTGGCGATCACAATGCATCCCTTGACGGAAATTCCCAGTCGGTCCAATTCATCATAATCATCGGGAATTCCATAATTGACGTACACCAGTGGAGCCGTGACGTCTCCGTCTGCGGAATAGGCATTATAGGTCGGAAGTTGTTCGTGAAGCTGCCCGGAGGTTGGATCGACCGTTTCGGCGGGCTCGAGGAGGTTTGCGGTGTATCGATGCGGCTCGACAAGTTCAACAACGCGTTCTTTTGGTGAAGGAAAAAGGACATCGAATGTTTCGATCTTCGCGTCGAGTCCCCAGCTTTTGAACAGTCCAAGCATCCATTCGGCGTTGTCCCTGTCGTAGGGAGATCCAAGGTGATGAGGCCGAGCGCTAAGGCGTTCCATATACTCGCGCTGACGGGAGGCCTCCGGAAGCGAGCGGAATCGCGATTCCCAATCCGAGCTTTGAGCATTGAGTGATAGAGAGAAGAATATGAGGAGAGAGGACAGGCTGAGAGATTTCATTATTCACCTCTGGTGGGTGGGGAATGGGAAAAGTGAAGAATGCGCAACAGAAAATTCAATCCGGTCACCGAAAGTGATTCCGGAAGGAGGAAAGTACAGAAGGCGGGTATTAAATGCAATTGTGACGCAGAGGGGCCTGAGAATTCGAATAACAAATCGGGGAATTTGAATTTTCAGGATTCCGGAACGCGAAAAAGGCGGTTACATTTTTGACAACTGAGTCTGGACGGCAGTACTGATGTCACTGTGGTCGATCACGGTATTTCCATCCGGATCGAAATCGAATTCGACATTGACGCCGGCTTGCATCAGAACGCTGAACAGCCTCGTTTCGTCGTATTGCTTCAGATTCGGGAACTGCCCGACGATTTCAGTTATAAATTGACTTAATGGCACTTTCGGCATAAAGCCTCCTACACGGTGGGACGCCCGAAGTATAAGGATGGAAGAAACTCGGCGCTGTTTTCCAGGTCACAACGCGGACCCGAATCTAAATTACAAGAGGTCAGATCCCATGTTCAGTTTTTCGAAATTCATTCCCCTTTTTGGACCCCAATCACTCCGCACGCCAGCCGTCCGCCGGCGTCTCCAGTAGGCTGGGTTTTCAGATCGTCTTCCTTCTCATGCACAATCACGGCCCTCCCAACAATGGAATTCTCACCGGTGAATGCGAGCATGGAATCCACATAGTCCAAATGGGCTTTTCCGTCTGTTCCCGCCATAATATTGCCAAGATCGCCCACATGGCGTTTTTCATTGGCAGGCATACTGTGGGGCATCATGGTCGGATTAAAATGCCCGCCGGCAGACAGCCCGTTGTCCGAACTGCAATCGCCGTATTCATGAATATGAAACCCATGGTTCCCGGGTGTTAATCCGGAAATGTGCGCGACGATACGGATACCGCCCTGTACCGCTTCAAAAGTGACAATTCCTGAAACAGAACTCCCTTTCGTGGGGCTGAGAACAGCAACAGCTTTTGTAACAGCAAGTCCGTGCATGGTGCCATGATCCATTTGTCCAAGGGCGTTTTGGCCTCCCGTAACCAGCAAAACGGCGAAGAGGGCGAGGATTGCTTTCATGTGGTTTCCTTTGACGTTGTCAACAATTTAAAACGTTCGTGGGGGTTTGCTCGTTCCCCCAACATTACAGCGGAAAAACAAAATAGAAAACGACACCTTGAATGTCAATCTGCGCCGTTCCGCACAAAACAAAGGCGTCCCGAAGGACGCCTTGTGAAACAAGAGAACCTTTCGGTGCTATGGCGCGATTTTGCTGCTTCGGAGTTCCTTCGCAATTCTATCGGCTTTATAGATATCTTCGAGGGCCTCAAGAATACCTGCCGAATGGACCGAAACGCACCGGTTCTTCGTATCGTCAAAAATGAAATCGCCCGGAAGGCTTTCGATATTTCCGTCGAACGCGATCCCGACGACTTCAAGATTGCGATTCAGTACCGGGCTCCCCGAATTTCCGCCGATGATGTCGTTGGTGGAAATGAAGTTGAAGCGAGCACTCAAATCAAACGAAGGCGGCGGATTCTTCCACCGGTCGGGAAGATTCCAGGGGGACTTCTTCTGATACGAATGATACCGGTCATACATTCCGTAGTACGTGGTGTACACGGGGGCTATGGTTCCGTTGTACTCATAACTCTTCACGATCCCGTCGGCAATCCGAAGGGTGAAGGTGGCATCAGGGGGAATGGATGTTCCGTAGATATCGAAGACAGCTTTTCCCAATACTTGCACTCGTGCTTGTTCCCGCGATACTGCATCGGAATACTGCGCGCGAACCGCCTTTGCGCGATCGGAAGCTTTCGAGACATAGGTAATAAACGGGTCTGCCGAGGCAAGAAGCTCCGCAGGAGATTTCCCGAGGAGTTGCGCGACGGATTCCTTATTGGTGAGCGCCGTCGATCTTACGAGCGCCGAAGCCGCCTGCGCAGGAGACCTGCCGGCTATGAACGCGTTGAACGCTTCATTCTTAACGCCGAGATATGAGGAGGCCCATTCAAGGTAGGACGTTAGGATTGCCTCATCAAGTTCCTGATTGATGGTGATGCCGGTAATCCGGCCTTTGAGAGCATCGAGACTCATGCCGCGAAGCCTCTCGGCCTGTTCGGTTTCCGGCAACCCTGAAATGACAGCGTACTCTACAATGGAATTTGCGAGTCCAAGAAGTGCCGAACGGCCGATTCCGGTAAAGGTAAGCGCCTGCACCTCGCCAAACAGTGCTGCTTTCTGTTGCTGCGTGGTTTCAATGTCCGTCCATACGCGCGCGTACTTGGCTTTCAAGTCCGGTTTGGCGGAGACTCCCGTGCGGAATGTTCGCTCGAAATCCCGTTTCCTGGCCATAATGATCGGCTCGTGCAATCCCTCGACCCTGCCCGCGTATACTTTCTGGCTGTTGGAGAAACCGAAAAGTGATGTCTGATACTGGAGTTTCTGATCGGGATGGCGCTGAAGGAATGCGGTGTACACTCCGACCATTTCATTCAGCCGGTCGAGCACGAAAGGATAAGTATGGTCGCGGTTGTATTCCAATTGAGCCACCGTAAAGAGCCGGCTTGTTCTCCCGGGATTGCCGACCACAAACACCGGCTCTCCCTCCTGTGCGCCGTCGGTGCTCCACCGGAAGTAATTCTTTGTCTTCAGGGGTTTGCCCTCATCGTCATACACGCGGAAGTAGGAGATATCAAGGTCATAGCGTGGATAGGTGAAATTGTCGGGGTCGCCTCCAAAAAAGGCTGCGCCTTCTTCCGGGGCGAACACGACGCGGACGTCGTTGTACCGCTTATATCCATACACCGAGTATTTTCCGCCGTTGTAGAACGTGATCACGTTGCACTGCAATCCTGTTTTCTCGGAATACTGTTTTTCCACTTCGGCAATCTTTGCCGTTCTGTTGACGATCCGCTCTTCGTCTGTTTTGCCCGTTTCAAATGCACCGACCACCTGTGCAGTCACATCTTCCATGAGAACAAGCTGATCGACATACAGACGCGGGACCCTGCGTTCATCGGCGAGGCTTGGGGCATAGAATCCATCCTCCGGGAGGTTTTCACCCTCTTTGTTGACAGCATCAAGGGCGCCCCGTGCACAGTGATGATTCGTAAATACCAGGCCGTCTTCGGAAACAAAGGAAGCGGTGCAGTTGGGAAGGCGGAGAGATCCGAGCCTGGCCTTTTCAAACCACTCGATGCCGGGGGCAAAGTTGTATGCTCGTTTGAAGTAATCGATGGGAGGAAAATCGAAGGTCCACATCTTGCCGGTATCGAATTCACCGGCGCGGACAGTGTCAACATTGAACAGCGATGACGCAGGTTGCTGCCTGACAACGGGTGCCGTCGAGCAGCCGCCGACGGTTGCAAGGAATACCAGGAGTGCCACAAAGATATACGTTCGCGGATTGCGCATAGGAACCTCGAGATGATCGTTGGAGTGGTTACAGCAGTGAGTAAAATGTAGGGAGAAGATGGGGTGGATGCAACAACGAATGGACGAATCAACGAACCAACGAACCAACGAGACGAATCAACGGAAAAAAGTCCGGCTTCCTCCTCATCTCAGAGTCAGAAGTCGGACTTCCTCCTGCTTTTGAGCACGTATCAGGCGGCCGCAGCCTTCGGCTTGAAGATCATCGCCAGCGCCACTCCGCAAATGATGTACTCGACAACGGAGTACAGAAACCATTGCAGAGCGAGGGAGTAAGGAATAGGCATGGAGGCGTACGAACCGTACCCCATGGAAATGCCGAACATCACTCCAATGTACGCGCCGTACCGCACGCCCTCAGCAATTCCCTTATTCTCATAGCCCTTCGAAAAAATCAGGGTGAAGAAATAAGCGACAACCGCGTCTACGACAAAGATGATCCACATCTTCATCTCGGCTTCAGGCCTGACCATACCCTCCATGGTGGCATAGATGGGCCCCAGCAGCATGCCGTGAATGACCATGCCGAGGATCACGAGAAGGACGAACACGACGCCCGCCCCAATCCATACTTTATTCATACTTCCTCCTGAAAATTGTGAAGGAACAATGAACGGGAAATCGGTCCATGCTACGAAAATGGCCGACCAGAGTCAAGAAAATGACAAACCATCCCTCAGAAAGACAAGATGCCGAGGATTTCTCCTGCAAAGAGAAAGAGAACGAGGATTGTCAGGACGCACCCGGCGATGTCGAGGATAAAGCCCGAGCGAATCATGGCGCGAAGACTGATATAGCCGGATGAATAGACGATCGCATTCGGCGGCGTGGCAACGGGGAGCATGAACGCCATGGAAGCGGCAAGCGCAGCCCCAACAGCAAGGGTAATGGGATTCTCGCCCGAACGGATGGCAATCGAGATCACGATCGGTACCATCATAGAGGTCACAGCCGTGTTGGAGGTGATCTCGGTAAGGAAATTGACCAAAAGGACCACGAGAACAAGCATGACCAGCGTTGAGGGAGTTCCAACGATATCGACAAAGGATAAGGCCAGTAGTGAGGCCAGGCCTGTCTTGAACATTGCTTCCGACAATGCAATTCCGCCTCCAAAAAGAAGAAGAGTCCCCCAATCGACAAATTTCGAATCACGCCAATCCAGCACAAAGACCCCGTCGGACAAACTCACAGGAACAACAAACAGCAGCAGCCCCATGGAGATGCCGATGGCATATTCGTCGACCCACTCGAAACGGTTGGCAATGGATGCAGGCAAAATCGCGTCCCAGAACGGATTGGTGAGCCAAAGAATCACGGCCAACAGAAAAACCATCACGGTCCTGATCTCACCGCGGGAAACAGGCCCGAGGATTCTGCGCTGCTCAAGCAAACTCTCTCTCGCGGCGTTCAGTTGGAGTACTTCGGGCGGATTCATCTTTAACAAGATCCACCAGGCAAGCGGGATAAAGGCGAGCACGGACGGGACACCAAATGCCATCCACTGCACGAAAGAAATCGGTTCGTAAGCAGGGTTCGCGCCGAATGTGGAATTCAAAATCCCTATGGCTATCCCGTTCGGGGGACTGCCAATAATGGTTCCGACTCCGCCAATCGATGCCGACCACGCGATTCCGAGCATGAGCGCTGTGCCGAATCTGGAGGAGCCTGGACTCATGTTCAGCAATCCCAGAATTCCCAACCCGAGCGGCAGCATCATTGCCGCCGTAGCGGTATTGGATATCCACATGGAGAGAAACGCCGTCACGGCCATGACACCCAGGAGAATACTTCGTGTGTCATTGGCAAGGGATCCGCGTGTGAGGAACCAAAGCGTAAACCTCCTGTCGAGTTTCCATTTCTGCATGGCTCCGGCGAGGAGGAATCCGCCAAGGAAAAGGAAAATGACGGGGCTCGCATAGTTTGCGAGGACGCTACGGAGTGAGAAATACACCTCGCGGCCATCGTGAAAACCGACTGTTCGGAACCATGGAAGGAAAAAGAGAGGCAGGAGTGCAGTGGCCGGGAGGGGGATTGCCTCCGTGAGCCACCAAACGACCATCAACACCAACAGAGCAAGAACCGTTTGCATTGAAACAGCCAACTCTTCGGCGGTCAGAGCCGATTGTCCGGCAGAGGAAAGAACTTCTTGTGCCGCGCGCAGGAAGACAGGGAACACAGGTGCGACCGCAATGATGGCAGAGGCACTCAGGCCAAGCAGAAATCCGATCCGTTTTGCATTCACCGCATTTTACCGGTTCTGTTCTTCTGTCCTGGCGGAAGAGGCCGAGATGACGGATCCGAAGAAAATGCTGTTGAGAAACAACCTGTTGGTCCCAAACCAGAACGCGCGAAAATTCGGATTATCGCTCATGACAATCACGCGTCCAGATTGAAGAGCTGACACGACGACGGCCGCCGATCCGGCGACACGCTTTTTCTGTTGGAGATTCAAATAACCGGACACGAGAGGATTCTGAGTATACCGGACCGGGGTCGCAACGGGATTTGTTGACGATTCGAGGAACAGCATTCCCGTGCGGAGCACATGAAGCGGAAGTCCGGCGTAGCCGTAGAGCAGGGGATGAGTGTTATCATATTGTGTTTCAAAGATGGTTCCGGGAATGGTAAGGGCTCGCGTATATTCCTCGGACCTGGCATAAAGCCGCATCGGGGGAAGAGAATCTTTCTTTGCCGGATCGGGCCGAATCCTGGCCGATGAGAGCTTGTTGGCAATTGCCCACTGTGCACCCTGCTCAAACGCAACTACTATTCCTCCATTCTGCACCCATTGTCGCAAGGCGGCCCTGCCTGCAGAGTCGATACCTGATCCCCCGGCAACGACAATGGCAGTATATCGGGCGAGGCGCGTTCGCGCAAGAGATTGCGGCTCCAGAAGCGTGACATCCATTTGCATCCTGTGATCCAGGAGATGCCAAGCCTCTCCGATATCAGTGGAGGGAACACCGGATCCTGCAATCAAAGCGATGGAAGGCGGTTTCACGGGGACGAAATCTGAACTTCCAAGATCAATGCCCACCGGTGTTAATCCTGTTTGAAGGGCATAGACTCTCAGATAATCCTCCCGGACAGCTTGGTCAACCAACGTGTTTATGGTATCGCGTTTTGCCGGTTGGATGTTGAGTGGCAAAAGAATTGTCCCATAGTCAAAGCTTCGAACTCCGTCCGCAGTCGCGGCTTGAAACAATTTCGTGGCTACTTTGGCAATAACGCCGGCGCAGAGAAGGCGGTTGAGTGCCCGCGGTGCATAGTAATCGTTCCACTCGAATACATAGGCATAAGAGTCCTTCTGTCCCTTGAACGTGCCCCGGGAAGTAATTCCATCCGGGCCCGGTGTGCCGAGGAAGGTTCTGTCAAGTGAACGGAGTTCCGACCATGGAATTCCAAATGCAAGCGGCAGGGTCCATGTGGAAACATCATAGAACAGACTATCCGCAAAGTTCGTGCGCCGGTCAAAAAGCGAGCTCAGAAGCCTGAACTGCGGCTGGGCACTCGGTACGACAAATGAGAATTCCGGGAGGAACTCGCCGCCCTCTGACCGAACAATTTTCGCAAGCGGGTAAACGGAGATCTGGTGGCGGCGCAGCAGATCGACAAGATGCAGAGTGCGTGCCTTATCGGCCGGAGATCCGAACACGTATGCCTTCACCTGCGCTCTTTCACCATCGCGCAACGCGTTGGAGGAAAAAGATCTCTGATGGTTGAGGAGGTCGATTCGCAGAGCCTGAGCAGCGGCCAGGGTCGAAAGAGAGGTGATGACCTGATTCCGGATCGTGAACGGAAAATCGATCTGCCCATTGGGGCTTTCCTGAACATGCCCTCGTGAACTTGCCTGTTCAAAGAGGATACCAATGCCGCCGGTGATATCGGGATAGGATGACCCTTTCCCAACATAAAAATCATCAAATCCCTCTTCTGAATAATAGAGAGATCCGGCCTGATTGAGCGCTTTCTCATGGAATTGGGCAATTCTTGCCGTGAGGGCCCGGGCTTCGGGCGGAGTCAGAGGATTTTCCCGGGAAACAACACCCGGCTGAAAGAAAAACGTACTGCTTGATCCCATCTCATGGTGGTCCGTGAGCACATTGGGCCGCCAGCGGTAGTACTGTTCAATCCGTCCTTGCGATTCGGGATGTTGAACCGGCATCCAATCACGATTGAGATCGAACCAGTAATGATTGCCGCGTCCCCCCGGCCACACTTCGTTGTGTTCGCGGCTGGCAGGATCCGCAACAGGCTGCCGGCCTTTGTGCATATTAGCCCACGTTGCAAACCTGTTCAATCCGTCGGGATTGATGGAAGGGTTGAGAAGAATAACTGCTTCGCGAAGGGTCTGTTCGATCGCGGCCCCTTGTGCTGCTGCAAGGTAGTAGGCGACAAGAACGGAAGCGTTGCTTCCGCTGGATTCATTTCCATGGACACTGTACCCCATCCAGACCACCACCGGCATGCGATCGACAGTGACAGAACCTGAACCCGACGGGTTGCTTAAGCGAAGGTGCTCTTCGCGAATTCGTTCGATGTTTGCATGATTCTCCGGGGCAGTAATGGTCAACAACAGCATTGGCCGATGTTCGTACGTTCTTCCGAATTCCACCAGCGTCATGCGGTTAGAAACAGCGTCAAGAGCCTTCATGTACGAATGAATCTGTTCCGGCGTAAGGTGCCATTCTCCGACCTGAAAACCAAAAAATGATTGCGGCGTCGGAATTGCGGGATCGTATGTCGTTCCAGAAGGCAGATAATAATTCAGCGGTTTTTGAGAATAAGAGGTCGAGGGAAGGAGGAGCAATAGAACGAAGAAAATAAAAAGGCGGATGATCATCGTTGGTCCTTTAGATGAAAAACGTTCCAGGTTGAAGTTCAAATCATATGTTTCTTCAGTACGGTCCTCATGATTGCCAGGGACTTTGCTCTGTGGCTGATTTTATTTTTCTCCGAGTCGGGTAATTCAGCGTATGTGTTGCTCATGCCATCCGGAATGAAGAGCGGGTCATATCCAAACCCGTTCGTTCCGCGAGGAGCTTCCGCGAGAGTGCCCGTGCAAATACCCTCGCACAATTCTTCGTATCCTTCGCCAACCAGAGCGAGCACGGAGTGAAACTGTACTGCTCGCCTCCGCGGGGCGACGCCGCGCATTTCGATCAGAAGCTTGACATTATTTTCCTGGTCTGTGGCATTGTCGCCGGCGGAGCGGGCTGATCGAACCCCCGGCCGCATGTTGAGGTAAAACACTTCCAGGCCGGAATCATCGGCAAGGGTTGGCAATTTGGTATGCCGATGGATCGTGCGGGCTTTCTTCAGGGCATTCTCCTGAAATGTCTCCCCGTCTTCCACCAGGGGCGGTATATCACTCATCGCATCGAGGGCCAGCAGTTCAAGAGGGAGGTCGCCGAGGATAGTCTGTATTTCCCGAAGTTTGTGGCGGTTATTCGTAGCGATGACAAGTTGTTTCATACACCCTGTTTTCTTGGGAAGAGTTTATAATAAATGTTGAGGGCGGCTCCGCCTGTTGTGATGATGTTCAAAACGGAGAACACCGGGTCCTGGAGGCTTAGTGCGTAGATGGCAAGGCTCAGGCTGCCGACCACGGAAAGAACAAGAAAAGTGAAGTTCACGGGACACCGGCCGAGTTTGATGGTCTCAATGGATTGTGGAATCCAGCAGAGAACCAGAGCAGCAAGGCCGAGATAGCCGATCCATTGGAAATTCATGGTGAAGAGTGTGGAAAATTTGGTCAGTATCGAATCTTATTCTCCATTCGCTCCCACTCCTTGAAAACCTCCAGGGCCTCTGAGCTTTGAATGCGGATGATCGGAATTTTCCGATCGGCATGCGGCAAGGTCATTTCGCGATAAAGAAACTCGTCATCAAACCCGATCCCTGCAGCATCTGATCGCGTATTGGCAAAATAGACGGTTTTCAGGCGTGCCCAGTAAATGGCTCCAAGGCACATAGGACAGGGCTCGCACGAGGTGTAGATCTCACACTCTTCAAGTTGAAAGGCTCTCAGGGAACGGCCTGCTTCCCGAATTGCCACAATTTCTGCATGAGCGGTCGGGTCGTTCGTCGATGTTACGAGATTTGTTCCGCGCGCAATAGTTTCGACGCCCCGGACGATAACGGCTCCAAATGGGCCGCCTCTTCCGTCACGGATGTTCCTGCGCGAAAGGTCAATTGCCTCGAGGAGGAAAGCATTTGTTGAATGGCGTTGCACAATCGTCAGACGTACTGTGTTTTCAATAGCGGAATTCTCTTCAAGCGAGAAGGGTTTCCATGGCCTTTTCGATCCGATCCACGCCGATCACCTCAATCCCATTATTACTCTTCAGCCCCTTCATGTTGTTTTGCGGAACGACGATCCGCTTAAACCCAAGTTTTGCCGCTTCCTGAACGCGTTTTTCTATCTGGCCGATGGTGCGGATCTCCCCGCCGAGGCCTATTTCACCGACCGCAACGGAGCCCGAATCCACAGGAACGTCGCGGAGGCTTGATGTGATAGAAGTAGCGATCCCTAAATCAACAGCGGGTTCGTCAATCTTGATGCCGCCGGCGATGTTTACAAACACGTCATGGCTTCCGAGTCCGAGTCCCACGCGCTTTTCGAGTACGGCAAGAAGCAGGGAGAGCCGGCGTGTGTCGACTCCGGTGGTCGTTCGCTGTGGCATGCCATAGTTTGTGGATGTCACGAGTGCCTGGACCTCGATGAGAATCGGGCGGGATCCTTCAATGCTTGCTACGACGGTTGAACCGGAGGTTCCAAAACTCCGCTCGGCAAGAAAGACCTCCGAAGGGTTGGGGACCTCCCGTAATCCGCTGTCGTGCATTTCAAAAATACCGATTTCATTCGTGGAGCCAAACCGGTTCTTCAGCGCCCGCAACACCCGGTAAGAATAATGCGCTTCTCCCTCGAACTGGAGCACCGTATCGACCATGTGTTCGATGACGCGGGGGCCGGCGATCACTCCTTCTTTTGTCACATGCCCGATGACGACAATGGGAATCCCCCTCGTCTTGGCGAGCCGAAGGAGGAGAGCGGTGGACTCGCGCACCTGGCTTACGCTTCCGGGTGCACTTTCGAGGCCGGGTCGGTACATGGTCTGGATGGAATCGATGACAATAAGATCAGGTGTTCCCCGTTCGATCACATCCAGGATGAGGTCGAGGTTGGTTTCTGCAAGAAGCAGAATATTCTTGGCAGAGGCGTATTGGAGACGTTCGGCGCGGAGTTTGATCTGCCGGGTGGATTCTTCACCGGTAATATAGAGCACCACGGAGTCCTGCAATTGAAGGGCCAGTTGCATCATGAGGGTAGATTTACCGATTCCGGGATCGCCGCCCAGCAGGATCAGCGATCCGGGAACAATGCCGCCGCCCAGAACCCGGTCAAATTCTTCGATTCGCGTACTCACCCGTGGAGTTTCTTCCCGTTCGATGTCGTCGAGGGAAACGGGCTCGATCTTCGAAGCGGCGCCCGAAGGTTTTCGCGATACTTTCAGAGGGGAAGTTGCTTCCTCGACAAATGTGTTCCATTCGGAACAATTAGGACATTTCCCGGCCCAGCGGGGCGAAACGTACCCGCATGATTGACACACGTATTTTGTGATAATTCTTGTCATGGATTCTGAAGGACCCCCCGCCGCGATGATGGGTGCCGCAATATAGCAACGGCACGAGAGAGATTCAACAAACAAAAAACCCCCGGGGTTTCCGGGGGTCTGTTCTGGCACAACAACTGGTATTACAAGCGCGCTGATCGTTGCTTGGCCCGCGACACATTTCCACTCATGGGAAAGTCCCTTGCAACAATCTCGTAATGCTCTTTTGCTTTCACTTTGTTTCCCAGACGCTCATGACATTGGGCGAGCATGAAGTGGGCATCGGCAAGCTTCTCGGATTTTTCATCCTGCAGAACCATTTCAAAATGCTTCACAGCCTCCGCGTAACTCTTTTTTCCGTAATTGCTTTCGCCCAGCCAGTAATGACAATTGTCGACAAGCTTGGCTCCGGGGCTGGAATTCAACACACCCTCGAATTTCATAATTGCAGCATCGTAGGCCTTGGTCTTGAATGTGGAAAGGGCGTCTTTGTAAGCGGCCATCAGATTGCCACTCACAGGTTCTGCAGAAGTTCGGGCGGAGATAGCGGCGGATTGTGCCGCGACCCTGGCAGCGTCTTCGGCCTTATTGGCACGGTCCTTCTCGGCCATGTATTTCATCTCTGCGTCGGAAAGCCGGGCGCTTAAGCTGCGCGTGTCCTGCTCGAGTTTTACGACTTGTTGCTTCAGGCTTGTATTTTCCGTGCGCAGGCCCTCAACATTGGTTGGAGGCGGAGTCGTTTGTTGAACAACCGGCTCTTCGACCGGCGGGGGTTCTTCCTTCTTAGGTTCCTCTTTCTTGGGGGTGGCGCCGAGGAAGCTGGTCAATGCCTGCTGATCAGCAGCTTCTTCCTCGGCCGGTTCGGCTTGCTCCGTCAGCGGCTCTTCTTCGAATCCTTCCTCTTCCATCATCGCTTCCTCACTGCTTCCGCAACTCATGAGCGAGAGTGCGGAAAAAAGGACGGCACTGAAACCAATCCGCCGAATCACCATCCACGGAACCAATGAACTGTTGGGAACCATACGTCCTCCAGGGGATTTCACTCTAGTGTGAACTAGTGCCGCTTCCATTCCAAAAATTTTGTGTTTCCGAACGCGAGCGTCTAAATGGAAGCGAGCCCGCCTGACCTTCATTGAGCGGTCACAGTCGGGCAGGCACTGGTGCCTTTTTTGAAGGCTCGAATCGGGAAGCACTGGATTTCGTTTTGGAAGTGGCACCAGCACCGCTAATGTATCAAACCCCGTTTTTAAAGTCAAGCAGGTGTTTTTGCCCTCAGACTCACCTGCGCGCCGAATCATCCAACACACCCACCCGAAGTAATTTTACCGCTTCATCCTGCCCTCCTCCGAGAGTCACAGAGGCAAATGGGCGAGCAGGCGCGAAGACACAGGAGAACAAGCTCAGTGATTTTTGTGTCTTCATGGTTTAATCTTTATATTAGTCAATAATGAAAATGCTCACCGGTGCAGGAATTATTATCGCAACGTTTGTGGCCGTTCCTGGCTGCTCATCCACCAGGGACACCGTCCGGACCAGCGAACAGGAAAACCGCGGTGAAGCGGTCCTCGCGATTCCGGATCATGTCAAGGAATCGAACAAAGAAAGGGCCCTGCAACATTTCATTGACGGGGCGTTGCATGATTCCAAGGGTGATTATGCGAGGGGCGTTCAGGAATATCAGGACGCCCTGCGATACGACCGGGACCCGGCCATTTTTTTTGCCCTTTCAAAGGACTACTCGATTCTGGGCAAGCATGCTCTGGCAGCCCAGGCGGCCCGTGAAGCCATCAGGCTCGATTCGGCAAACATCAGCTACCGGGAAAACCTGGCGGCGGTGTACCTGAATGCTTCACAGCGTGACGAGGCGATTCAGGAGTACGAGGGGATCCTTTCTCTCGATTCGAATTATACACCGGCATGGTACGCCCTTGGACGGCTTTATCTCGCAAGGCGCCCGCTCAAAGCGCTTGAGATTTTTGAACAGATGCTTGACCGCGAGGGGGAGTCGATTGAACTTTTGCTCCAACTTGCGCAGATCTATGCGTCCTTGGGGAGGTTCGAGCAGGCAGCTGATCGACTGGAGCGCCTCCAGCGTTTGGAGCCGGGGAACCGCACGATTCAGCTTCAACTGGCTGAAATGTACCACAGGGGCGGAAAAACAGACAAGGCCGTGGGAATCCTCGAGTCCTTGATTGAAGCGGATGAGAATGATGTGGAAGCACTGGCAACCCTGGCGGACATCAACATGGAAAAACGGGATTTTGCAAAAGCAACCATGCTGTTTGAACGCTTGCTCAATATCCAAAAAGACAATCCGGAAATTAAGCTCCGGGTTGGGGCCGCGTATTTTGGACAAGCGGAAAAGGATTCCACGATGCTTCCGAGAGCACAAAGGCTTTTCGAGGAAGCTGCTGCGGCAATGCCCGAAAACTGGCGACCCTTCTGGTATCTGGGTGCCGTTGAAGATATGCGGGGGAATGATTCCCTGGCAACATTGCACTTCGAGCGCGTTACTGATCTTGACGGAGAATCCTTCGAAGCGTGGTGGGCGGTCGGTACCCGCGCCTTTGATTCAAACCAGCATGAAAAAGCGGTTGAGCTTATGCAAAGGGCGAAACGCCTGTTTCCAAATGATTACCGTGTGTATCTTCTGCTCGGGCTTTCTTCCTCGCGCCTCAATCAAAACGAATCCGCAGTGGAGAATCTCCGAAAGTCCCTTGAGTTAAACCCTGACGATGTGAACACGCTCAGTTCTCTGGCTCTCACACTGGATGGCATGAAGCGCTTTGAAGAATCAGATAGTTTGTACGAAAGAGCCCTGAAAATCGATCCGTTTTCTCATATCGTGCTGAACAACTACGGATACAGTCTCGCCGAGCGCGATCTTCAACTTTCGCGGGCGCTTGAGATGTCCCTTGAGGCCGTCAAGGCGGATTCTGCCAATTCATCATATCTCGATACTCTCGGATGGATTTACTACAAGCTTGGAAATTATCCTGAGGCTGCCCGGTATATCGAGAAAGCACTTCAGGCAGGGGATGCGAGTGCGGTTATGCACGAACATATGGGAGATATTTTCTTCAAGCTGAACGAGCAGTCGCTGGCCAGGGAGTCCTGGCGGAAAGCCCTCGAACTCGATCCGTCCAACAAGGACCTCAAATCAAAGGTCGAACGCGGATCGCTATGAAAGTGATTTTCGTTTCTCTCGCAATCATCATTGCGGCGGGCTGTTCCGCGGGGGGCGGGTATGCAGACCGAACCATCTCACCGGCATTTATCGAGAACGCCGTCCTTTCGAATCACAACCGCGTACTTACCCTCTTGGGCAGCGGAACAATTTCTGTTGAAACCCCCGAGATTGCGCAAAACGTTTCCTTCGAGCTGACACTCCGAAAGCCCGATTCGGTTATGGTCCGCATCGAGGGTCCCTTCGGCATCGATCTCGGGCTGGCACTATTGACGCGCCGGGAGTTCTTCTTTTATAACAGCATGAACAACCAGCTCCTGAGCGGACCCACAAACGCGGCAAACCTGGCGCGTGTTCTACGGATTCGGATGGAGTTTGACGATTTGCTGAACCTCTTTTCCGGCGGCACCTTCCTTTCCAGTGATATCGGCCGCCCCGTTGCGTTTGAAGTTATTGACGATGAATATGTCCTAACGTATGAAGATGATCGTGGTTCGCGGCGGTATTGGGTCGATCCCCGTTCCTTTCAGATTGTGCAAATCCAGCATCTGGATCAACATGGCGGTGTTTTGGTTGAGCAGACGTTCGGCAAATTCCTTACAGCCGACGACATCGTCGTGCCTCAATTAGTCCGTGCTCTCATGCGTCCTGAACGCCGGAGGCTCTCCATTGCGTTTTCGGATTTGTCGGTAAATCCTCCAATGCTTGAATTCCATTTTGATGTTCCATCGGATGCCAAGAGGGCGAGACTTCAGTGACCGTTTTGCGGTGTGCCATACTGTGCCTCCTGACAATTCTCGCCGTGGCTCCGGCTTTTCCGCAAAAAACACGCGAGATCACCAAGCAGGAGCGGGAGTTGGGGAAACTCCGGAATGAAATCGCCGCGTTTGAAAAACGATTGCGGGAAAGTGAAAAACGAGAGCAATCGACCCTTGAGCACCTTGACGATCTTGAACAGCAATCGGCCCTCATCCGGCAATTGATCCGCAAACTCCGCGAAGAAGAAAAGTCGATCACGAAGGATATTGACGACGCCAAGGAATCCATCGATGGACTCGAAAAGCAACTGCGTGCCCTGCGGACGCATTACGCGGGGTATGTCCGTTCGGTGTACAAGAACGGAAGAGTGTACGACGTGGAACTGCTTTTTTCCTCCAATTCCATCAACCAGTTGTTAATCCGCATTGAGTATTTGAAACGGTTTTCAGGTCAACGGGTTAACGATCTGAAAAGAATCCTGCAGAAGAAAACGGAGCTGGAAGAGGAAAACGATCAGCTCCTGCAGACGTTGAAGAATGAGCGGGCATTGCTGGTGGAGAAGACGAAAGAGGAGCAGAGTCTGAAAACCAAGGTGACACAGCGGCAGCGGGTGTTGAACCGGATCAGGAAAGACAAGAGGACGTACCGGCAGGAATTGTCTCGAAAAACCGCGGCCGTGAAACGGATTGAACAACTGATTGCCGATTTGATCGAGAAGGAACGATTGAAGAGAGAGGAGTTACGCAAAAAGCGCGAGGCTGCAGCGGCGCGGGAACGGGAACGGCTTGCGGCGAGCAAAGCGACGCCGGGACCGATTATTGAGATTGAGCCCACGGGCGTATTTGCACAAAAACGCGGACTTCTGCGCTGGCCGGTGGCATCGGGGATGATCACATCAAAATTTGGCAATCAAACGCATCCTGTTCTCAAGACGGTTACTCAGAACAGCGGCGTGGATATTTCCGTTAAAGTGGGCACCGACGTGATGGCAGTCGCGGAGGGGGAAGTGTCTCTGATCTCTTTTATCCCGGGATATGGAAACGTGGTGATTCTTAATCATTACAGCGGGTATCGGACGGTTTACGCCCATCTTTCGGACATCCATGTGGTCGAGGCGCAAAAAATTCGGGAAGGGGATCCCATCGGCAAGAGCGGTGATTCTCTCGCTGGTTCCATCCTGCATTTTGAAGTCTGGCAGGAGCGGGAGAAGATGAATCCGGAATCCTGGTTGGCAAGGAAGCGTTGAGGCTCAGGGAGTTTTGGTAGTGGGTTGAAAACGATCCACTACCGGAGCTTTTCACTGCTACTGTCTTGACGAATTATTTGGTATATTGTCACATGGCTGAGTGAGAAATTCAATTTTCAGGGATGCGGGACGCGTTCTTTCACAATTTTCCATTATTATCGATTGTAGATTCTAACGGGGTGTAGCTCAGTCCCGATTCGGCCCACGACACTGAGCGAAGCGAAGTGGAGTGGATGCCGAATCGAGGATCTCCCGCTTTCAAGGATTCCGCCGACACGAGGGGATTCTGGGAAGGCGGAACCGCCTACAGTGAGTTCGTCGGGCGGGACCAGGCGGCGGGACTTCGCTGTAACGAGTACTGAAATCGATAATCCGGGGTGTAGCTCCCGACTACGTCCCGACAAAAGGCGTCGGGACTTCGTCGGGCAGGCAGCCCTTCACGGTTCTTTCACAATTTTCCATTTACCCAATTACCAACTTACCAACTGGTACCGGGGTGTAGCTCAGCCCCGCCAGAAAGAGGCGGGACTTCGCTGTAACGAGTACTGAAATCGATAATCCGGGGTGTAGCTCAGCCTGGCTAGAGCGCTTGCTTTGGGAGCAAGAAGTCGTCAGTTCGAATCTGGCCACCCCGACTAAACATTGCAAAATTTGGTAACTTGATAATTGGGAAATTTTGAGGGCTATGTATGAAGCCATAAAGGCCGATGGACGATCGGCCTTTTTTTTGTTTTTTGGAGAGAATCCAGCTTGCCCGCCGGAGCCCGTTTTGTGGCGTAGGAGGGTCACCCCGACGAAGCATTGTAGATTGCAAATCGGAGATGTAGGATTTGAAAGGAGGGTCAAGCTTGAGTGTGGTTGGCCCTTTCTGCATTTGTGGTCCTCAATTTGACATGAACTTAACACCGTTGAGTCGGCTATCGGTGAAGTTCGATCAAGGCGGAATCTCCCGCGTTCCGGATTCCGCTTAAAGACCGGATTCAGAAAGCGGAACATTCCGCTCTGAGCGGCATTTGCCGCTTTCCCGTCCCGTCTCTCAGGGATCCCGCAACAAGACGGGATCTCCCGCCTTCTGGATTCCGCTTAAAGGCGGGATTCAGAGAGCGGAACAGAAAGCGGGACATTCCGCTCTGAGCGGCATTTGCCGCTTTCCCGCATTCCGCTCTGAGCGGCATTCTGGGAAGCGGAACTGGGAAGCGGAACTGGGAAGCGGAACAGAGAGCGGAACAAGAGCAGTGAGATCGACGTCAGAGAAGAGCTTCACAATGTTCTCTTAAAATGTGCTTGACTAATTGGGCCTATACAGTGCCCTCCGATGGCAAGTCAAAAGCATAGGGTAATATCGTTTGCAGAAAACCAAGCCTGCTAATTGTACTCGCTCAAGGGAAGAACGTACGCCATTTCCTCAACAGTAAATCCTCCAAACACGCCTTCTCCCCCGGCTATATTCGTATATCCCGGCTCATCGATCCTGATTGAATATTCGTCTTCAAAACCGTTGACAATGCTGTAGTAAGTGTAAAAATTCGGATCGATCTGATTGAGGACAAAAATTGCCCGACGTATGGTGGAATTCGGATAGTCCGTATGGACCATGTCCGCCGTCTTCAGGAACGCCTGTACCTGAAAGAGTGTCTGCGGAGTGCTTTCAAGGCCGCGTTCCCCTTCCGGCGTTACACGCCGCTGAACCGTTGGAAGTACCGGATCTGATGTGATTGGATGATAGAGGATTGGGACCTCTGCCCGCCGAACAACCAACTGGCTGTTTTCCACTCGATCAAACTCCAGAAATGCTCTTAACAAATAACCTCTCGTAATAGCCACAATCCCTATATAGGCAAAAATGCTGTCATTCTTGAACGTTTTTGGCTCATTCAGTACTTCGGGATTTGCAAGGATGATCGCCCCCAAAGCAGGCATTACCATCGAGCTTGTGTAGGTCCCGTATGTTGGGGATTGAATGGTCAACGAATACTGTTTTCCAAATTCCACAGGAAATGGGTCAACAACGTACGCCTTAATACCCGCTCCATACCTGCTTGTGTCCGTTCTCCCGAGGGTTGTGTCTCTCGCCGAATATACACTGTCCTCCTTAAAAATACTTACAGTTGCATCCGTCAAGCTGGGATCTTCCGCAAACTCAAGCGGATTAAATCCCGGCGGGTCATACGTGTGAACTATGCGGATCAGGGCCTGATTGTTGTCGGTTGAAAGCACGGCGTAGACAGCCAGCACGGGCTCGAATTCTCCTTTCGGATTAAAAGTCTGGTCACATGCCAGAACAAACAACACTAATACCGATAAGAACAGCCGGCGGCTCATCAGTACTCCATTTTTACGTTGACCGATGGAAAAAATGGGAGCATGTCAATTCTTCGTCCGGTCTTGCGGTCAAAATAGAAGAGATTACGACTATTGTAGAGATTGATAGCACTAAGTCCAAAGAACGCCTTGAGAGCACCAAGAGAAAACCGATAGGAAATCGCGGCATCCAACCGATGATATGGCGGGAGACGTGCGCCATTTTTCGACCCTAGCCGGATATACGGATCGCCTGTTTCGCCGGGATCAGGATTTCGAAATGGATCACCGAATGTGAGGCGATCAAAATAGCCGATGGATTGACTGAACGGAAACCCGGAGGCGTAATCCCAGCGAAAGGCAACTTCGAGGTTGTTCACGATTTCTTTTGAAATGAGTGTCTTCAGCGAATGGCGCCTGTCATAGCGGGGGGGATAGGTGAGGCCGCCGTTTGTCACTGAAACGCTTCCAAAAGAGTAGGCCGCATAAAGGGCGAAGAATGTTGCACTCCAATTGACCATGGTTTCAATCCCATACGCTTGTCCCCTTCCTGTGACGTAATCCGGATCTGTCGCATCAATCTTGTTGCGATTGTAGGTGACCAAAGAGCTGAAGTATTTAAAATACGCCTGCACATCAACAGAAATCTGCGGGTACGGGTTGCCGGAAATTCCCGCAACGAGATGATCCGCAATTTCCACTGGAAGCTCCTTGGGTACGCTGATCCAGGCGTCGAACAAGGAGATAACATCGTCCTCATTGTTGATCGTCACACTCTCCTGGATAACTCTCCCGAATGATCCTTTCAGTTTCCAGTAATCCGTGAGGGCGTAACTCACGTTCACTCGGGGTTGGAGGATCTCAAGGCCCGCGGATCTGATGAAGAGAGTGGCGATACTCGCGTGGACGCCCAGGTCAACCAAATAGCGTTTCTTTGAGTACTGATACCGAAGCCATGTCGATCCCTCCGGATTGATGCTGGAAAGTCTGAGGAGCGCTCCCACCCTGTTGATAACGTGATACTCCAGTTCCGGGAAAGACAATTCGAAACCAAACATGAACATGGAAGCCGATTCCGTGTAAGCCGTCAGCTGCGCCCGAATACCAACATCATGAACTCTTGAGGTTGTCGGTTTGAGGGTTGGGGAAGACTTGGCATCCACGACAGCGTTGAAACTTGAGATGTAGACAGTTCCCTCGCTGTATAACCGGTCGCTCACCAAACCGGAGAGATTGACCGAAAAGGCAGAATTCCGCCAGCGGTAATCCGGACGCTCGGGATCGAAATCGCGGACATCGTCCCCGGAGAAGAAAGCCTGCAGGTTCATGAAGCTTTCCTCCTCCCCGGGAAAGCTTAATTTCACATATGCGTCATAAAACGAAAGCGGGGTGGTTTGATTGAGAAAGGTTGTCAGGGTCTGGTTGAACAGCGACTTTCGAACTGAGCCCAGCCAGGTGATGTTGCCCCCAAGGAAGGTCAATCCTTCGATTCCCGCGTTAGCCGAAAGAAAATTCGCCGACGCCTTCGCCCCCACCCGGTCTGATCGCCCTGTCCGCGTTTTGATGTCGATGACCGAAGAGAGCCGGCCGCCATAGCCGGCAGGAAATGCTCCTGTGTAGATCTCGACTGTTCGGATCAGATCCGGGTCGAACGAGCTGAACACGCCGAAGGCGTGGTAGGGATTGTAGATCTTCATTCCGTCGAGCAGGATCAGGTTTTGATCACCGGCTCCTCCGCGGACGTAGAATCGGGAACTCACGTCGCCTGTAGAAACGAAGGATGGAAGAACCTGCAACGAGCGGAACAAGTCTTCCTGCGCGGGAACGGGAACGCGTTTGATTTGTGCCTGGCTAAGGGTGTGAAAACTCGTCGCTATCTCACCAAAGCGGCTTGGCAGACAGCCCGTGACGACCACCTCTTCCGTCTCAAAGATCGATTCCTTGAGGGAGAAATTGACGGTAAGAACATTTGATGCCCCAATTTGGATCTTGATTGTCTGTGTCTGATAGCCAAGATAACTTGCGACAATTTCATACTCGCCAGGAGGCACAGATGGAATGAGGTAAAACCCGTTCGTGTTTGTTGCCGCTCCGAAGTGCGTCCCTCGAATGACCACATTTGCAAAAGGGAGTCGTTCACCAGTCGTGCTGTCAGATACCAACCCACGTAAATCGCTGTCCTGAGCGTAGCCAGAGTAAATGCAACCACAGGAAAAAAGGAGGATTGCCCTGAAGATTCCGTATGGATGGGAGGACTTGATAGAAGTCTCCAAAAAGTCTGCCACAAATGCGCGCGGGGAACTCACCATCCAACTGGAAGTGGCCCTTCCATTACTGTGCGGAGTAATGAATAAACTACGAGAGTCTTAGCCGAAAATGAATTTAGTGAATTTCAGGTGAAACGCAAACAGCATGTATGTTCGCTAAACTGACCGCCTGTTTTGTCTTGCTCCTTTGCTACTCAAGGCCAAAGCACATTGGAATTCCAATCTGGCACGGATATCACAGTCACAACCGGTGCCGATATCTGTGCTGATAATGTGATCATAAACGGCACGTATTCCGGAGCAGGAACACAGTGCGGCGGGGCTCTTCCGGTTGAGCTTGTCTCCATGAACTGTGTGGCCGGAAAGAACACGGCGACACTCAATTGGACAACCGCGACGGAAACGGACAATTTTGGATTCGAAATTGAAAGAAGAATCGTTCAAGGTTCAATGTTCCATGTTCAAAGTTCTCATACCTTGAACCTTGAACCTGAAACCTGGAACCTCATCGGTTTTGTCAAGGGCTCGGGGACTTCCTCCTCACGCAAAGACTACTCGTTCGTTGACCAACAGGTGACTCCGGGCCGGCATGCGTATTCGCATCAAACAAATGGATCACAACGGCGCTTTTACCTACACCTCTGCGGTTGAAGTAGAAGTAGGCCTGGTACCGAAGGAATTTACTTTGAGCCAAAACTACCCGAATCCATTTAATCCGACGACAACCATTGAATTCACATTGCCGGAGGACGGACACGTAGCACTGCGAATGTATGACGTAGCAGGCCAGGAAGTGATAAATCTGCTGGATGGGGAAAGAACTGCCGGCTACTATCATCAGGCGACAATCGATGCTTCACGTTTTGGTAGCGGCAGTTATTTCCTTCGGCTTGAATTCGGCGGGCAACAGCTTACAAGGAGGATTGTGTTGGTGAAGTGAATGGTTGCGTAAGACGCCGGGGAGTGTTACCTTTTTAGTGGTGTATCGTGCTGATGGGTGGGTGTTGTTCACTTCTTGTATTATTTGTTTAGCTCCCAACCGTTAGGTGGCCGTCATGCCTTTTATGTCGCACGTCTTCACCCGGAGCCTGAAAGCGCCTAGCCGTGTGTCGGTGGCCGTCGTAGTTCTTGTCTCCGCGAACGCCGTCTGGCATCCTGCGCGCGCGCAAGACCCAAGGGCCGCAGTCCTCGACACCTTCATCACGGAGCTGGCGGCGCGAGGCAAATTCAACGGGAACATCCTCGTTGCTGCGCAGGGTGAAGTCATCTACGAGAAGTCGATCGGACTCCGATCCACGCTCCCTGGCGACTCGCTCGATCTCGACAGCCAGTTCCGACTCGCGTCGGCGAGCAAGCCATTCACGGCGCTTGCGATCATGCAGCTCGAAGAGGCAGGGCTCATCGACTACGAGGATCCCGTCGAGAAGTACATCCCGGAATGGCCCTATCGCGGGGCCACCATTCGAAATCTGCTCAACCACACGTCGGGGATCCCAGACTACCGTGAAATCACCGATCGACATTGGAAGCCCGAACTCCGCATGGACAACGCGAATCGGATCGTCGAAAACAGCGATCAGTTGATCGACCTGTTCACTGAGTACCGGCCCGAGCCGTACTTCGAACCGGGCTCGGAATATGGATACAGCGATACAGGCTATCTGCTTCTCGCGTTGATTCTGGAGCGCGTTTCGGGCGTGCCCTACCACCGCTACATGAGGGATAACGTCTTCGTGCCGGCTGGGATGCGGAACACGTACGCCGTTAGTCCTCTCCGGGAAGACCCTCTGACGAATCGGGTCCACGGCATGAGGCTGGCTCTGGACGGACCGGGGCTGATCTCTGCCGACTTCCGATACGTCGATGCTTTGGAGGGATCCAGCGGTATCTACTCCACGTTGCGGGACCTGTACCGGTGGGATCGTGCTCTTTACACTGACCAGGTGGTGTCCCGGTCGAGCCTTCGAGAGGCGTTCGCGCCGGCAGTATTGACCGACGGGCGGCCAACCCGGTACGGGTTCGGTTGGTTCCTCGGGGAGGGGACCTTATCGCACGACGGTTACGCGGCGGGCTTCGGAGTGTGGATCTACCGCGAGCTGGATAGGGAGAACACCGTAATTATGCTGACTACCGGCAGTATGTACTTGTGGGCAGGCGTGAATCAGGGTGTGCTCCGAATCCTGCGCGGCGAGAACCCCGACCTTCCGAAGCGAGACGGGATGAGGATGGTGGGCCTCGCTCTACTGAACGAGGGCGAGGAAGCAGCCCGCAGGGTCTACGCCGACCTGAGGCAGAATCACGCCGACGAGTACGACCTCGGAGGAGTGGGATCACTGAACTCGTTGGGCCGCCTACTGCTGGCAGACCAGCGACCCTTGGATGCCTTGGCCGCCTTCCGCCTCAGCGCAGAGCTGTACCCCGAAGCCCCTCTCGTCTGGAACTGGCTGGCCGAGGCATATCTCTCGCTCGGGGACACGACCAACGCGGTCGAGAACTATCGCAGGGCCTTGACCCTCGACGAACAGTCGAGACATGCCAGACAGATGTTGCAGATGTTGGGTCGCCGATGACGCGGCGTCCTAACCCACGCATGAACCCTGAAGTCGTTTGATGGGAGTCTAATTCGTCTCTATAAGCTCCATGGTTCTGTTGATTGGAAGAGAACTCCGTCGGGTGAACTTTGAAAATCCCCTACACATGACACCGAGGAAAAGGATCATGTGATATTAAACCCGGGATTCAAAGGCGAGCCAGCTACCGAACCTTTCATTTTTCTACACAATGCTTTTCTGGAAAAGATCAGCGCAGAGGAACTTGCCGTTATGCAAGCGAGGTCGATTGCTAACTCAGTGCTGACTTGCGACAGCCTTCTTTTGTCGAAAAGTTGGCGCAATCGGTTTGAATTGCGGTGCTATTGCAGTCGGATTTTCTTTGGGAGCAAGAAGTCGCTGGTTCGAATCCTGTCACCCCGACGATTCATCAATCCCAGCACTGGATGGTTCTGCGCCGAAGGCGCATCCGCCTTTGGCGGAGAATCCTGTCACCCCGACGATTCATCAATCCCAGCACTGGATGGTTCTGCGCCGA
>Ga0302046_10000531_pt1 | contig 37889 bp, 37 predicted proteins | sample RVTome_11_FD_200261 | JGI IMG/M metagenome (GOLD analysis project Ga0302046, IMG submission 200261) | Soil microbial communities from uranium-contaminated site in the Upper Colorado River Basin, Wyoming, United States - RVT147D111 (version 2) ...
TCGATATCTCAATCTATATAACTGCAGTCAGTAAACCTTACACTCTCATCCGGTAAACCTTACCGTCCCGCGGCCCGATCGAGGCACGATCGTCCTTCAGGCGCTCCTTGAGGGTGGAGAAGAGAAAATCGTGCAACTGCGGCAATTACGGCCACAGGGTGGTCCAAAATATCCGGAGTGGCATGGGGGTTGCGTTTCAATCTATCCGGGCGGCTCCAGAAAAGCAGCTGGAGACCACCGACACTTTCTTTTTCGGACAAGGGTGGAGCGCGCGAGGGAAAACGACCACTCGTAATAAGGTTCTGAAGAAGTCGGAGGGTAGAGGTATCCACGGCAGCCTCGGGCAGGGGTCTCAGACAGAGGTCCCCCTGCCTGGGGAAATTTTCAAAGGGGCCCGGGAGTGAACGAACCATTGTGGCAGGCGGAAGATCACGCAACGCATTCAGCCCGAGGGAGCGCACTATCGATGCCCAGGCAGGTTCTGATCGTGGATGCGGTGCTCCAAAGGTGGGAGCGGCTGACGGGTTGGCTGCAGGCGGAAGGCTATCGCGTGGAGCATGCGACTGACGGGAGGCAGGCGATTGAGAAGATACGGAAAGGTGGATTTGCGGTCGCCATAGTCGTCGTCGACCTACCACAGGATGATGTGGCGCTTACCGTCTGGCGTCTTTCACATATCGGTGAGGTGTTCAGTCCAGGTGTTGCCATTATCCTGATTGCACCAGTGGAAAGAATAGCACTACAGGCCGAGGAGATGGAACAGCTCATGAAAGCTATCCAGGACATTGCTATTCCGCACGACCCTGGAGAGGAAAGGAGGTGAGGACAGATGAGAAGGCTGATCATTCTGCTCATTATCGCCCTGACGGCCTTGGCTGTCCACTCGGGCATTACCGAGGCCACTCCCGACGCGAAAGCCGTCACAGAACACATCGTTGTTGCGGCGGAATCACAGGCGGGCTCTGACGCGGCGTCAAAGAGCCTTACCGGAGAGGTCATCTCCGTGGACGAGGGGGCAAGGCAGATGACCCTCAAGTACTCCGGATGGCTAACCTCGAAAGAGGTCACCTTTGCGGTAGCCGAGCCGGCCGTCGCGATGCTGGCTGAGATCCAGCCTGGCGATCAGGTCGAGGTGGGCTACAGCGAGGTCGAAGATCGGCTCGTCGCCATGACGATCAACAAGCTTCCGGCGGAGCGGGGAGAAAGAGGATAGAACGCTCGCCGAGATGGCGGGGCGCGAGCCAGCCCCTGTGCGGAGATCGGGGTTTTCCTCGCCCGTCTCCGCACGGGGGCTCCACCCAGCAAAGAAGAATGGGCAAGCGCCATTGTGAGGGGCGCATGCAAGCGAAGCAGGTCGAAGGGAGCTTCCCATAAGTAGATTCGCGAGTAAGTTTTGGTTTTCGTGTTGATCTTCTTGAGCTCCAGCTGCGCCGGGCTGACGGATCAACAGCAGCGGGCGCTCTCCGGCGGTGCCATGAGCGCGTCAACTCTGAACCATGAACCGTGAACTGTAAAACGGGTCAGACGAGTCCCCACTGCTTCATGGACGGGGTGGGTAGCAGAATGGTTTGCTCCCGCTCGGCACCCGTGGAAATGATCGAGATGTCACAGCCGAGCATGGCCTCGAGGCGGTCCAAGAATGCGCGACACTTTTGGGGTAGATCCCCGATGGACTGGCACCCCACGGTGCTCTCTTGCCATCCCTCTATCTCATCGTACACGGGCTGGCATTGGTGGAGGACATCGGTTTCGTTGGGAAACTCCTCCGACATGTGTCCTCGCAAGCGATACCCCCGGCAGATCTTCAGCACCGGAAACGCATCGAGGACATCCAGCTTGGTCAAGGCAAGCGTGGCCATTCCGTTCACCCGGATCGCGTACCGGAGAGAGATTGTGTCGATCCACCCGCATCGCCTGGGTCTCCCCGTGGTGGCTCCGAACTCTTCCCCGCGCCGGCGAAGCTCATCGCCCGTCCGGTCTTTGAGCTCTGTGGGAAACGGTCCTTCACCCACGCGTGTCGTATAGGCTTTCGTGACACCCAGTACACCGTGAATCCGTGAGGGCCCGACCCCGGTTCCGGTGCAGGCCCCGCCGGCGGTGGCGCTGCTCGAGGTGACATACGGGTACGTGCCCAAGTCTACATCCAGAAGTGTTCCCTGCGCTCCCTCGAAGAGAATATTCTTGCCCTCGTCGATCATCGCGTTCAGAACCCTCGACGCATCGACGAGATAACTCTGGACCTCGGTGAAGTGGGCTATCTGTTCGTCACAGATGGTCGCGGGATCCAGAGTGTGGAGGGCACTTTCCTTCGGGGCATGGGCCTGCTTCTCGGCCAGGTTGGCGCACAGGCGCTCTCGGAAGAGGGCGGGGTCCAAGAGATCCCCGAGCCGGATCCCGACTCGGGCCGCTTTGTCGGAGTAGGCGGGACCGATCCCGCGTCCGGTGGTCCCGATGGGCCGGGCGGTGTTTCTCTCTCGCTCCGCATCCAGAATCTTGTGGTATGGGAGAACCAGGTGTGCGTTTTTCCCGATGAACAGATGCCCTTCCGGATCCACGGCCAGCCGCCGGAGCTGGGTGAGTTCGTGGGTAAGACCCGGCAGATCGACCACCACCCCGTTTCCGAGGATGCAGGTTTTCCCTTTCCGGAGGATCCCGGAGGGAACCAGGTGCAGGACGACCTTCTCCGTGCCCACCACCACCGTGTGGCCCGCGTTGTTCCCGCCCTGATAGCGGGCCACGGCGTCAAAAGATTCGCTGATGGTGTCAACGATCTTTCCTTTTCCCTCGTCGCCCCATTGGGCGCCGACCACGACTACGTTGGCCATGAGAGAGTCCCGTCCTCGATCTGTTGGCAAAATGTGGCAATGGGGGTGGATGTTTCGGTCCCCGTCGTGAGATCTCGCAGATTGAGTGTATCCCGGGGATTGCCTTTGAGCCCCAGGATAATTGCCCGGGGAATGGCGTTCACGCGGGCATAGTCGAGCGATCCCGCCAGGTCGCGCCGGATGATGTCCCGTGCGACCGCATAGCCTTTGCTCCGCAAGGTCTGGGCCAGGTGAAGGGCCTGGCGCTTGTCCCGATTAAAATCGATGATGAGAAAATCGGGGCCTTGAACCGCCGGCAGAATACCCTCCCCCTCGACTGCGGCCAGGACCTTTTCCAGTTCGAAGGCAAAGCCGGTGGCGGGGCACGGATAGCCGAAGTGACCAATCAGGTTGTCGTAGCGGCCGCCACTGCCGATGGGCGAGCCCAGTCCCTCGGTGAAAACCTGGAAGACGACCCCGGTGTGATAGTCGAAGGCATACGTTTCTCCCAGGTCGATTATAATGTGCTCGGCCAGGCCGTATGTTTTGAGGATTCCGTAGACCTCGGTCAGGTTTTGGAGGGCCAGGCGAGACTGCTCTGTCACGGCCCAAGCCCGCGCCTTTTCCAGCACCGCTTCGCCGCCGTAGAGGGTGGTCAGGTTCAGGATTCCCTCTTTCAGGATGTCCTCGACCGGCAGGGGGTTCAACGTGAGCTCGAGCTCCACGGCATCCTTCCGTCGAAGGGCGGAAAGGATCTTTCGGAGAAGCCCGGAGGAGGGGCTCAGGGCGCTCAGCATCCCGCGAAGGTACTCGACTTGTCCGACGTCGATCTGGAAGTGCCGCAGCCCGACTCCCTGGCATCCCTCGACTGCGATGGAGATCATCTCGGCATCCGCCTCGGGCCGATCGAGGCCGACCAGTTCGACGCCCGCCTGGAAGAATTCCCGGTGCCGTCCTCTTTGGGGCTCCTCATGGCGGAAGACCGACGCGGAGTAGGCCAGGCGCAAGGGGAGGGGATCGTGACGCATCGTCGCAGCCACCATCCGGGCCACCTGGGGCGTCAGATCAGATCGCAGTGCCAGGAGGAGGCCGGTCTGGCGGTCCACGAACTTGAATGTTTTTCCCTGGTCTCCGTCCTCCGCCCCCCGTGCGAAGACGTCCAGGTATTCGAACGTGGGGGTCAGGATTTCGCGAAAGCCCCAGCGCTGAAAGACGGCGAGCAGCGTCTTCTCGACCCACCTGAGCCGGGCCGCCTCGGGCGGGGAGAGACCTCGAACTCCTTTGGGAATGGCCGTGGGAATCACTTAGACCTTTACCATTTTGGCAAAGACGATGTTGGGCATCCGCCGGATTTCATCGAGCACCGGGGCCGGGATCGGGCTGTCCACGTTCACGACGGAAAGCGCTTGCCCGCCCGGTTTCTCCCGGCCGAGATTCATGCCGGCGATATTGACCTGGTTTTGCCCGAGGAGGGTTCCGATCCGGCCGATCACACCCGGGACATCCAGGTTGGAAAAGACCAGCAGGTATCCTTCCGGGACGGCCTCGAGCGAGAATTCATCGATTTTCACCACACGGGGCTCCCGCCGGCTGAAGAGCGTTCCCGCGACGACGCACTGTCCCCGGTCGGTGTGGATGACGACGGAGATGAGGCTGGCGTAGTCCTCGTCCTGGCTGCTTTTGGACTCCACCACGCGGATCCCCCGCTGTCGAGCGAAGGAGAGGGCGTTGACCATGTTGATGGCCCCCGTCGTGATAGAGTCCAGGACGCCCTTGACCACGGCCGCCGTCAGGGGGGAGATGTCGTAGGTCCCCACTTCTCCGGTGTAATCGATCCGAATCTCGTGGAACCGCCCCTCGGCGAGCTGCGAGCTCAGCCGCCCGAGTTTTTCCGCTAACGTGAGGTACGGCTGGATCTTGGCCAGGAGTTCCGGCTCGATCGATGGCGTGTTCACTGAATTCAGAATCACCCCCCGGGTAAGATAATCCGCCACTTGCTGCGCAATGGCTACGGCCACATTCTCCTGGGCTTCGACGGTGGCAGCACCCAGATGCGGGGTGCTGATGAAGTTTTCCAGGGACAGCAACGGGCTGTCGGTGCTCGGTTCGTTTTCAAAGACGTCAAAGGCCGCCCCCGCCACGTGTCCGGTCACCATGGCCTCGTAGAGGGCTTCCTCATCGATGATACCGCCCCGGGCGCAGTTGAGAATGCGCACGCCCTGCTTCATCTGGCTGATACTCTCTCGGTTGATCATGTGGTAGGTGTCGGGGCCGAGCGGGACATGCAGGGTGATGAAGTCCGCCTGCCGGTAGATTTCTTCGGGGTCGGTCAGTTCAACGCCGATACGGCTGGCCACCTCGGCCGAGATGAAAGGATCGTAGGCGATGACCCGCATGGCAAATCCCTTGGCCCGTTTCGCGACTTCCGATCCGATGCGCCCGAGTCCGATGATCCCCAGGGTCTTGTTGTACAGCTCGATGTTCAGGTACTTTCCCTTTTCCCACCGTCTCCGCTTCAGGGAATCCACCGCCTGGGATACGTTCTTGGCAAGGGCCAAGAGGAGAGACAGGGTGTGCTCGGCGGTGGTGATGGTGTTGCCCGTGGGGGTGTTCATCACGACCACCCCCTGGGCGGTCGCCGCCTCCACATCGACGTTGTCTACGCCGACCCCCGCCCGGCCGATCACCTTGAGTTGTGTCCCTGTCCGAATCACCTCGGCGGTCACCTTTGTGGCGCTCCGGACGATCAGCGCATCGTACCGGTCGATGATCGTGAGCAGCTCCTCCGGTACGGTCTTCGCTCTGACGTCGACCTCAATGTCCGGATGCTGGCGCAGCACCTCGATACCCCGCGCAGACAAATTATCAGTGACGAGAACGCGCATCGGTGTCTCCTTTAGTCCGGCGTCCACCGTCCACAATCACGAATGGTGAAAGGGGCACGACCTGGAACCTTAGTGCTTCGATTCGCAATGACGGTCACGTATTTTTGTGAATGATATCAAAGATATTGCTCACTCAGCATTAAGTCCTGAGTACATAATTTCGTCACCGAGCTTATGCACCGAAGGACTTAGGCATTGGACATTCCTGCCAGGACCACTTGGGCAGCCCGGATTCCCTCGCCCGGCTTGCTCGGATACCCGAGCTCTGACAGCGTAAGCTCGAGCGCGGAGAGCGCGACGACCACATCCGAGGGGTCCGCGTACCCCATCGTCGCCAATCGAAAAATCTTCCCCTTCATCGAGCCTTGCCCCCCGGCGATGGTCACCCCATGCCTTTCGCGAAGCGTCTTCACGATGGCCGATCCGTCAATGCTTGTCGGGGCGTTGACGGCGGTCACCGCCGGGGTCGGTCGCTCTGCAAAGAGCTCCAGGCCAAGCGCGGTGACGCCGGCGCGCATGGCGGCCGCGAGCTGCTCGTGCCGGCGAAAGACGTTCTGGAGTCCCTCGCTTCGGATCATCCTGAGGGTCTGCTGGAGCCCGACGATCAATGAGATGGCCGGGGTGAAGTGGGATTGGTTTTTGACCAAGTTTTTTCGCTCTGCGACAAAATCGAAGTAGTACTTGGGAAGTCGCGACCGCTCCACCACGGCCCACGCCTTACGGCTCACCCCCACCAGGGCGAGGCCGGGAGGCAGCATGAGGGCTTTCTGCGAGCCGGCGATCACCACGTCTACACCCCAGGCATCCATCGCAAGGTCCACGACTCCCAGGCTGGTGATCGCATCGACCACCAACAGGGTCGGGGTCTTGAGGACGATTTGGGCGATGGCCTGGATGTCGTGAAGGACACCGGTCGAGGTCTCGCTATGCGTGCTGAACACCGCCCTAGTCTCGGGATGCTTTGCAAGCGCGGCGGCGACCAGGCCCGGGTCCACCGCTTTCCCGTACGCAACGTCGATGGAGACGAAGGGGATTCCATAGGCCTCACAAATCTCTCCCCACCGCTCGCCGAACTTTCCCCCGCGGATCACCAGGGCCGTATCGCCTGGCGACAGCGTGTTGACCACCGCCGCCTCCATCCCTCCGGTTCCGGTGGCCGCAAAGAGGAGGACCTCTTCGGTCGTCTGGAACAGGTCCTTGAGGCCTGCGCGCACCTCGGCGAGCAGGGCCTCGAACTCCGGGGCACGATGGTGGGGGATCGGACGGGCCATCGCCAGCAGGGCCTCGGAAGGGACAGGTGTCGGCCCGGGGGCGTAAAGGTGCGGTTTTTTCATTCAGGCCTCTCCTGAAAAAGGGCGTTGAGCGGAGGGGATAAACCAGGAATGGGCCCGGGGAAAGGGTACCTCACCCCGATACGGCGAAATGAAGGTGTTTTCGACTCGTAGGCGTCTCAGGCATGACAACCACACACGGGGCCACCTCTTGGGTTTCGAGCGAGCTGACCCCGATTGATTACCGAATACCATCTATAACCTATACCGGGAACAGAATACGGTGTCAAGCCGAAACCCATGATCTGTTTTTCGTTGTTGCGTGTGGGGTTCCATGGTAGTCTCCCCCATTTAGAATCCGAAGAGAAAGGAGAGATCCGATGAGAAACGCGAAATTCCTATTGAGTCTGCTCGTGATGGGCCTCGTCTTGGGGGGGGCGTCGGTTGGCCTGGCACAACAGTCTGAAATCATGCAGATGGTGAATAAACCCGCCCCCGATTTCAGCCTGAAGCTTTTCTCGGGCGGAAAGATGGCCCTCAAGGACTTTCAGGGCCAGGTCGTGGTTGTGAATTTCTGGAACTCCCGGTGACCACACTGCCAGCGGGAGTCTCCCGTTCTGATACAGGCCTACGAGATGTTCAAGAACCGGGGCGTCCGGTTCATCGGGGTCAATGTGCCTTCGGACACAGAGGGGAGCGCGCGCGCATTCGTGGCGGATCGCAAGATCCCTTATGCCATCGGGCATGATGAGGGTGGTATCATTACCGGTCTATACGGTGTGAGAAGGACGCCGACCACTTTTATTGTGTCCGCGGATGGAAATGTCGCGGTGATTGCCCGGGGAAAGGTGGGACTCGAGCAATTGACGGCGGTGCTCGAGCAGCTCGCGGATAAAAAATGATCCCTCAGGGCCGCGTGAGGGGATGCCGCACGAGCGGCGAAGTCCGCCTCTCCGGCTTTCTCCTCTGGCAGAGCGCCTATGGCGAATTCTATTTCTGTGACGCCTACTGGCCTGCGTTTCGGAGGATCGATATCTTCCGGGCCATCCGAAGTTACCAGCACCGGAAACGCCGCTTCGGCACGTAGGTCCGGGGTCCAAGCTTTAATGTCCGGTGTCTGCCCGCGAGGCTCATCGGCTCGGGGAGTCTTCCTTCATCGGCGGAAAATTTCACTTGGTACTCTGGCGCAAGCTTTGCGTTCCGCGTCGAACTGTTCATGTGGCAGCAGGACGGCCATCCCCCACCTCCACTTCGCTCCGGTGAAAGGTTCCCTCTGGCCGGCCGCAATCCAGTTTCCGCCTTCCTCAGGATATCCTCCCCTCGCCGCTTCGGTCTTGGCGTTGAATGGGTGCGCAACCCTTGTTCCTTTCGACACTCCTTGGCCTGTGTCGCGTTGTACGCACGTACTCCAACGTCCGATGTAGCCCAACGCCGAGGAGGGGGCGGCTTCCGAGGCAGGCGACATCTGGCTGCGTCAGTTCCGAAAGCATTCGGAAAGCGTAGCGTACCCCCAAGCTCTGTGCTGGCGGACTTCGACGAGTTCAGTCCAGTCTTTTTTCGGACCTTGGACCTCGGACGTCGGACCTATTCGACTAGCTTTTCTGGTGGGGAAGGGCGGCTCCGATCAACTGGGTGACGCTGTCGATCTTGTGGCGGATCAGGTAGGCCTCGATGCCGGTGAGGACCTTCATGGGGGCCAACGGATCGAGGAAATTGGCGGTCCCCACCTGGACCGCGGTGGCCCCGGCGAGGAGAAACTCTACCGCGTCATCGCCGGTCATGATCCCCCCGATGCCGATGACCGGGATTTTCACTGCCTGGGCGACCTCCCAGACCATCCGCACCGCGATGGGACGGATGGCAGGACCAGAAAGACCCCCCGTGGCTCCGGGAAGCTTTGGCCGGCGGCTGCGGAGGTCAATGACCATGCCGACGATCGTGTTGATGAGCGACAGGGCGTCGGCCCCCGCGTCGGCGGCCGCCCGGGCGATCACCGTGACGTCGGTGACGTTGGGTGAAAGCTTGGGAATGACGGGGAGCGGAGAGGCTTGCCGGATCGATCGCACCACCTCGTAGGTAAGGCGAGGATCGGTTCCGAAGTCGAGCCCGCCGGCGACATTCGGGCACGAGATATTGGGCTCGATCCCGGCCACCCCTTCGGCGTCGGACAGACGTTTGGCCAGGTCGGCAAACTCTTCCACCGACTTTCCGGCGATGTTCACGAAAAGCGGAGTCGCCAATGTGCGGAGGAACGGGAGCTTGTGCTTGAGGAAGCCGTCGATCCCGACATTCTGCAGCCCGATGGAGTTAAGCATCCCGCCCGGGGTCTCGGCGATTCGGGGGGGTGCGTTGCCCGGTCGCGGATGCATCGTCAGGGTTTTCACGATGATCGCGCCAAGGGCGTTCAGATCAAAGAAGGGCGTGAACTCGTTCCCGTAGCCGAAGGTTCCGGAGGCGGTCATCACCGGATTCTTCAACGGGATTCCGGCGATCTCGACTTTCAGGTCAGGCCGCTTTCCCGGCGACCGACGGCCGCTGGCCGATGCCTGTCGAGGATGCCACCCTTTCCGTGAACCGTGCACCGTGAACCGTGCACCGCCTTTTCCTGACCCCTGGGCCCTGAGCCCTGAACGGTTCCTCCCTGAACTCTCGGTTCTCGACTCTGAACGCTTCTTTTTGGGGCTCACCACGCAATCTCCATGGCGTCGAAGGCCGGTCCATCCTTACAACATAGCTTATAGCTTCGCTCGTTCGTTGTCGAGGCTTCATAGCTGATGGATTTCTCTTCTTCGTGAACTGTGAACTGTGAAATGCGAACGGGTATGACGCAGCCCATGCAAGCCCCAAAGCCGCACGCCATGTCGGCTTCCAAAGAAACCTGACAGGCGACCTGAAAGCGCTCGGCGATTCGAGCGACGGCGTGGAGCATTGCGTGCGGGCCGCAGGCGTAGATCGTTGATCCTTGCCGGTCGGCCTGTGACGCGAGATACGCTTCCAACAGGTCGCTCACGAGCCCCCGCTGGCCGGCGCTGCCATCGTCCGTCGCCACATGGACCTTCGCCCCGGCCTTGCGAAGATCGGCAAGACAAAGGACATCATGGGAGGTCTTGCCCCCGATGAAAGCTACTATGTTACGACGACCGATGACCGATGACCGGCGACCGGCTTTCTTCCGCTGTGAACCGTGAACCGTGAACCGTGAACCACCGATCGGGAACCTCGAACCTGCCAGGTGTTCGGCGAGGGCCACGACCGGAGGAACCCCAATCCCTCCGGCGACCAAGAGGGCCGTCGTAAGACCGGGGGTGATCTCGTAACCATGCCCCAATGGGCCCAGGAGGTCCACGCGATCCCCAGGCTTGAGGTGGGAGAGGGCTGTGGATCCCTTCCCCATGATTTTGTACAAGATCTCCACCGCGTGGACCCCTTGCTTGCCGTTCGGGCGCCGCACCCTGAGGATGCTATAGGCCCGTGGCAAAAATGGATCGAGCGATCCTGAAGGTTTCACCATGACGAACTGTCCCGGCTGAAAGGTCAGAGGTGCTGACGTAAACCGCTGGAGGAAGTAATCGGGGTGGAATGGTTGGAGGGATAGCATTTCAACGTGTTGCATGATCTGTCCCGGCGTTGTACTCCTGCAATGTCTTGACCTGCAGGCCTTCCGCCTTGAGGGCTCGAATCCCTTCGACTGCCGCGCTGGCCGCTGCCATGGTCGTAAAGCATGGAATCCCCTGCGTGATGGCGGTCCGCCGGATGGAATACGAGTCGAGTCGCGAGGTGCGCCCCTCGGGGGTGTTCACCACCAGGACGATCTCGCCGCTCTTCATCCGATCCACGATGTGGGGCCGAACCCCCTCGGTCACCTTGTACACGCGCTCGGCGGCGATGCCCGCTTCCTGAAGGCGGCGGGCCGTGCCGGTGGTGGCCAGAATGTGAAAGCCGAGTTCGGCAAACGCTTGGCCGAGTCCGGGAAGGAGAGGTTTGTCCGCATCCCGAACGCTCAAGAAGACCGTCCCCTCGAGTGGCAACGTCCCGTTGGCTGCGATCTGCGACTTGGCAAAGGCGCGACCAAAGTCCCGGTCGATGCCCATGACCTCGCCTGTTGACTTCATTTCGGGTCCCAGGATGGCGTCAACACCCGGAAACTTGACGAAGGGGAGAACCGCTTCCTTGACTGCCACGTGGCGCAGGACCGGTTCCCGCGTGAACCCCAGCTCATCTAAGGTCATGCCCGCCATCACCTTCGTGGCCAGCTTGGCCAGGGGAATCCCGGTTGCCTTGCTGACGAAGGGGATGGTCCTGGAGGCCCGCGGGTTCACCTCGATGACGTACACCGTGGAGTTCTTGATCGCGAATTGCACGTTGATGAGTCCCACGACCCCAAGCTCCAGGGCCAGCGCGGTCGTCTGTGCACGGATCTCATCCAGGATCTTGTCGGGCACCGACCGCGGCGGAAGGGAGCAGGCGGAATCTCCCGAGTGGATGCCCGCCTCTTCGATGTGTTCCATGATGCCGCCGATCACGACCTGGCGCCCGTCCGAGACCGCATCGACGTCCATTTCGATCGCATCTTCCAGAAACTTGTCGATCAGGACGGGATGCTCGGGCGAGGACTGGACGGCACGCTCCATGTAATCGAGGAGGCTGGCCTCGTCGTAGACGATCTCCATGGCCCGCCCGCCGAGCACGTACGAAGGACGGACCAGGACCGGATAGCCGACCTGCTTGGCGATCCGGGCGGCCTCGCTGGCCGAGATCGCCGTTCCACTGGGGGACTGGTTAAGCCCGAGCTGGGTGAGCAGTTGTCGAAATCGCTCGCGATCTTCGGCCCGGTCGATCGCCTCCGATGAGGTGCCCCAGATGGGGACCCCGGCGCGCTCCAGGGGGACGGCGAGCTTCAGCGGGGTCTGGCCGCCGAACTGCACAATGACACCATCCGGCCGCTCTCGCTCCACGATGTTCAAGACATCCTCGAACGTTAGCGGTTCAAAGTACAGACGGTCGGAAGTGTCGTAGTCGGTGGAGACCGTCTCGGGATTGCAATTGACCATGATCGACTCGTACCCGAGCTCCTTCAGGGCAAAGGCCGCATGGACACAGCAGTAGTCGAATTCGATGCCCTGGCCGATGCGATTGGGACCGGACCCCAGGATCATGACCTTCTTCCGGGTCGTCGGGTTGGCTTCACATTCCCGCTCGTAGGTCGAGTAGAGGTACGGGGTGAAGGCCTCGAATTCGGCCGCGCAGGTATCCACCATCTTGAAGGTGGTCTGGATCCCCAGCTTCCGGCGGATGTCCCGGATGCTGAGTTCGTCAGAGCCGGTCAATTGTGCCAACCGGCGGTCGGCAAAGCCCATTTCTTTGGCGGCCCGCAATTTTTGCGGGGTGAGCAGGCGGAGGAGACTCTTGGACCGCTCGTGTACCAACTCTTGCTCGAACTCGACGATCTCCCGGATATTGTGCAAGAACCAGGGGTCGATGTGGGTGAGCTCGTGGATCTCCTGAACGCTGAACAGGTGGCGAAACGCCTCCCCAATGTAAAAGAGCCGCTCCCAGTTCGGGGTGCGGAGCCGCTCGCGGATCAGCGCGCGCACAGCCTCGGCATTTGTCTCTGTGGCCCTGGTATTGGAACTCGGGAGGCGGCTCTTCAGGCCGTAGACGTCAATTTCCAACGAGCGGATCGCCTTCTGCAAGGCTTCCTTGAAGGTTCGGCCGATCGCCATCACCTCGCCCACCGATTTCATCTGGGTCGTCAGGGTTTCGTCCGCTCCCGGGAATTTCTCGAAGGCGAACCGGGGGATCTTCACCACGCAATAATCGAGCGTCGGCTCGAAAGAGGCCGGGGTGGACTGTGTGATGTCGTTCTTGATCTCGTCGAGAGTGTAGCCGACCGAGAGAAGGGCGGCAATCTTGGCGATGGGAAATCCGGTTGCCTTGCTGGCGAGCGCGGAAGAGCGGGAAACCCTGGGGTTCATCTCGATCACGACTAACCGGCCGTCGGCGGGATTGACCGCGAACTGGATGTTGGACCCGCCGGTCTCGACGCCGATCTCGCGAATGATGGCGATCGCGGCGTCCCGCATGATCTGATATTCCTTGTCGGTGAGGGTTTGCACTGGCGCGACCGTGATGGAATCCCCGGTATGGATGCCCATCGCGTCCACATTTTCGATGGAGCAGACGATGACGACGTTGTCCTTGCGGTCCCGCATCACCTCGAGCTCGAACTCTTTCCAGCCGATGACCGATGCCTCGATCAGGACCTGGCGGACCGGGCTCGTGTTCAGGCCCCACTGGACGTGCTCCTGGAATTCCTCGCGGTTGTACGCGATGCTGCCTCCGGTCCCGCCCAGCGTGAAGGAGGGGCGGATGATAGCGGGAAAGCCGACCCGCTCGATGATTGCATCGGCCTCTTCGAGCGACTTCGCGTACCCGCTCTCCGGAACCTCGAGGCCGATCCGGGTCATGGCTTCCCTGAACAGATCCCGATCCTCCGCTTTCTTGATGGTGTCGAGCGTTGCGCCGATCAGTTCCACCTGATACGTGTCCAGGACGCCGCTTTCGGCCAGGGCCACGGCGAGATTGAGCCCGGTCTGCCCCCCCAGGGTCGGCAGGAGGGCATGCGGGCGCTCCCGCGCGATGACCTTCTCCAGAATTTCTACGGTCAGCGGTTCGACGTAGGTCCGGTGGGCCATCTCGGGGTCCGTCATGATGGTGGCCGGGTTCGAGTTGACCAGGACGATCTCGAATCCTTCCTGGCGCAGGACCTTGCACGCCTGCGTGCCGGAGTAGTCGAACTCGCAGGCCTGGCCGATGATAATGGGCCCCGACCCGATGATCAGGATCTTCTGGATGTCGGTCCGCTTCGGCATGTCTATCCTAACTCCCGTCGAATCAGATCTACCAACGACAAGACCTCATCTCGAGAGTGGGATACCTCCTGCGCCGTAAGCCCTGTGGAACCGATCAGCGGATAACGCTCGGCGATGTAGTACCCGCTGATCTTCCTGCAGGCTTTTGCATAACGCATGAACTCCGGCACGTGCTCCGTCGCCTCGTTGATCAGGACTTCCAGGTCGTGCACCTTCCTGAGGCTCCACCCCCTCGACAAGAGATAGGCCTTCAGGAATTTCTCGACGGCCTGCTGAAGCCAGAAACCGGCCTCGTCTGCGTCATCGTCATCAAGAGCATGACCAATACGCCTCCAATCCTTCTCTGCGATGCGGAGCCAGTCCCGAGGATAGCGGGACTCCTCATGCGGCATATAGGACTTTCCCCTGGCTGACGATTTCCTCGATGAACTGATCCCCTCCGCGGAGGCGGTGGGCGAGCTCCTCTGGAGTGATGACGATCGGTTCCACAGGAATGCGCCGCTTTGGGTCCGCAATCAACTCACGGATTGTGACCCATCGATCGATGAATCGGTCAGGAGTTTCCTTGACGATGAGAAGGTCCACATCGCTGTCCACGCCTGGCTCTCCGTAAGCGTAGGACCCGAACAGGATCACTTTCAGCGGACGGTACCCCTCCACGATCCGCTGGACGATTCTTTCAATCTCTTGCTCTCGTGTCATCTCGCGTTCAGCCTCGGGCAGAACTCGCAGGCATGCCCGATGATGATGGGCCCCGACCCGATGATCAGGATCTTCTGAATGTCGGTCCGCTTCGGCATTTGGAAACGTCCTAAACAGCCAGCAGGAGACGGATGGTCAAGTGGCGATCGTTCCTTGCTGGCGGCCCCGGGTCCGCTCGGCGTGGGGCAGCTCCACCGGGTCTTGCGTGTCGCGGCCTCGCGCCATCAGAGCGATGAAACGATCAAAAAGATACCGCGAGTCGTGCGGGCCGGGCGAGGCCTCGGGATGGTACTGGACCGAGAAGACGGGAAGCCGGGTGTGCCGCATGCCCTCGACGGTTCCGTCGTTGAGATTCACGTGTGTCAGCTCTACCTCGCCGCCCGGGATGGAATCGATATCGACGGCAAAGCCATGGTTCTGTGTCGTGATCTCGATCCGTCCCGTGTCGAGCTCTTTGACCGGGTGGTTCGCCCCATGGTGACCGAATTTGAGTTTATAGGTGCGGCCGCCCAGGGCGAGGCCCAGAATCTGGTGCCCGAGACAGATCCCGAAGATCGGCTTTTTCCCGATGAGCTGCCGGGTGGTCTCGATCACGTGCGTGACCCCCTCGGGGTCCCCGGGGCCATTGCTCAGGAAGATGCCGTCCGGACCCAAAGCCAGAATCTCGCCGGCGGTGGCGGTGGCCGGGACGACCACCACATCGCAGTCGCTGCCGATCAGTTGCCGGAGGATATTGTATTTGATCCCACAATCGATGGCCACGACCCGGTACCGGGACCGCGACTGCGGGCCGAGGGTTGGGGGTTCAGCGGAAAAAAGGTCGAGTTGCTCTTGCCTCGACTCTCGACCCTCCCCACTCGACTCGTCGAGGTAGCCGCGGGGCCACCGCCAGTCTCCTTGCCACCATCGGAAGGATTCGCCGCACGTTACCTCTTTTACGAGATCACGGCCGATGAGACCTGGAGAAGATTGAGCCTTCCGGACAAGACTCTGAGGATTCAAATCAATTGTGGAAATCACACCCTCCATGGCCCCCCGGTCCCGGATGTGCTTGGTGAGGGCGCGCGTATCGATCCCCTGGATCCCGACGATCCCCCACTCCTTGAGATACGCTTCGAGCGGCTTGGTCTGTCGCCAGTTGCTCGGATAGGGAGAGCCCTCCTTCACGATAAACCCCTCGACAAACGGGCGCCGGGACTCGACGTCCTCCGGATTGATCCCGTAATTGCCGATGAGGGGGTAGGTCATACAGACGATCTGTCCCTTGTAAGAGGGATCGGTGAGGACCTCTTGATAGCCGGTCATGGCCGTATTGAAGACGACCTCGCCGGCACATTCCCCGTCCGCACCGAAGGCGCGCCCCTCAAAGATGGTTCCGTCCGCCAAGGCGAGGATCGCGGGCTTCATGATGCCTCCCACACGACCCGGCCGGCCACGATGGTCATCACGACTGTCCCCTTGAGCTTCCACCCGACAAAGGGGGAGTTTTTGCTTTTTGATTGCCAATTATTCTCGACCGTCCACTCCTGATCCGGGTCGAGGATAGCGATATCGGCATCGGCACCGGGCGCCAGCGTCCCCTTGTGCTTGAGCTTCAGGATCCGGGCCGGGCTCACCGCCATGCGCTCCACGATTGTGGCAAGGGTCAGGAGACGGGTATGGTAGAACTCGGTGAGGATCAGGCCGGCAGCGGTCTCGAGCCCGATGATGCCGAACGGGGCGTAATCGAATTCCATCTCTTTTTCGGCGCTCGAATGGGGGGCGTGATCGGTGGCGATCACCTCGATGGTCCCATCGATGAGCGCCTCCCGGAGCGCCGCGACGTCGTCGGCCGAGCGGAGGGGGGGGTTCATCTTGGCATGGGTGTTAAAGTCGCGGACCGCCTTGTCGGTGAGGATCAGGTGATGCGGTGTCGCCTCGCCGCTCACCTGCACTCCCCGGGCCTTCGCCTCGCGGATCAGGCGGGCGGACTCCTGCGTGCTCACGTGGCAGATGTGGAGGCGGGCCCCGGTGTACTCGCTCAATAAAATATCTCTCCCCACCATCACCGCCTCTGCGACAGAGGGTATCCCCTTGAGTCCCAATTCGGTGCTCACGCGCCCCTCGTGCATCACCCCCCCTGCCGAGAGCAGGCGGTCTTCACAATGCGGGAGCAGCGGGACGTCGAACATGGTGGCGTACTCCATCGCCCGGCGCATGAGTTCGGTATTCATGACGGTCCTGCCGTCGTCGGAGAGCCCGACGCACCCCGCGCTCACCAGCTCCCCGATCTCTGCCAGCTCTTCGCCTCGCTGGCCCTTCGAGATGCAGCCGATTGGAAAGACGTTGACGCGCCCCACCTTTTTGGCTTCCTCCAGGATATACTCGGTGACCGATGCAGTATCGTTCACCGGATCGGTGTTCGGCATGCAGCAGATCGAGGTGAATCCGCCCCGGGCCGCGGCCGCAGTCCCGGTGGCGATGGTCTCTTCATCTTCCCGTCCCGGTTCCCTCAGATGCACGTGCATGTCGATGAAACCCGGGACCACGATCTTGCCCGTCGCATCAATCATCCGATCCAGGGGCTTCTTCCCCTGACCCCTGATCCCTGACCCCTGACTCTCCTTCTCCACGCGAAGGATCTGCCCGTTCTCGACGAGCACATCAAGGGTATCGGCAACGCCACTGGCCGGATCGATCACGCGCCCGCCTGTAATCAAAAGTCGCATCTGACGCTCCGTTGCACGCCGCGGGTTCAGGGTTCACGGTTCAGAGTTCATAGTCGGACCCGTAAGAATCGTTGCCTGGCTATGAACTATGAACTATGAACGATTTATCCTTCGGCTGCCTGTCCACCCGTGAGAAGATAGAGCAGGGCCATGCGAATCGCCACCCCGTTCGTGACCTGGTCGAGAATGAGGCTGTAGGGACCGTCGGCGACCTCCGGGGCGATCTCTATGCCCCGGTTGAGCGGTCCTGGGTGCATGATCAGAACCCCCTCTTTGGCCCGCTTCACGCGCTCGACGGTGAGGCCAAAGAGCCGGCTATACTCGCGGAGCGAGGGAAGCAGGGTAGGCCCCTGCCGCTCACTCTGGATCCGCAGCATCATGATGACGTCCGCATCCGCGATGGCAGTCTCCATGTCGGTGGTGACCTGGGCGCCGAGCTGCTCAGGGTGCCGGGGCAACAGTGTGGCCGGGCCTGCCACCCGGACCTCCATGCCGGCCTTGCGCATGGCCTGGATGCCGGATCGCGCGACCCGGCTGTGGCTGATATCCCCGACGATGGCGACCGTGAGACCTTGCAACCGTCCCAGCCGCTCTCGAATGGTCATCAGGTCGAGCAGGGCCTGTGTGGGATGCTCGTGGGCCCCATCCCCGGCGTTAATGATCGAGGCCTCGAGGCGATCGGCGAGAATCTTGGGTGCCCCGGGGACCGGGTGCCGGATGACCACCACATCCGGTCGCATCGCCTGTAAGGTTTTTCCGGTGTCGATGAGAGACTCACCCTTGGTCACCGAGGATACGGTCGTCGAGACGTTCACGACGTCGGCACTGAGCCATTTCCCGGCGATCTCGAACGAGGTTCGCGTGCGGGTGCTCGGCTCGTAAAAGAGGTTGATCAGGGTCTTCCCGCGGAGCGTCGGCACCTTTTTGATCTCCCGGGAGGCGATCTCCTTCATCGAGTCGGCGGTGTCCAGGATCAACCGGATTTCATCCGGCTCCAACTCGCGGATCGTCAGGAGATGCTTTCGCTTCCACGCCATTTCTCTCTCCGTCGACCGATCACCAGTGAACCGGTTCAGGGTTCACGAATCACCGCTCATCGGTCATCTTCCGTGGCTTCCATAATGACCACACGGTCCACGCCGTCCTCCTCCTGGAGCATGACCTGGACCTGTTCGGTCTTGGAAGTGGGGACGTTCTTGCCGACGTAATCGGCCCGGATCGGCAGCTCTCGATGCCCTCGATCGACGAGCACCGCAAGCTGGATCAGCCGGGGACGTCCCAGATCCATGAGGCCGTCCAGTGCTGCCCGCGTCGTCCGTCCCGTGTAAAGGACGTCATCCACCAGGATGACCTTCTTCTTATCGATCGAGAAGGGGATCTCGGTCTTTCTCACCGTCGGCTGGGGCCCCCCCTTGCCCAGGTCATCCCGGTACAGGGTGATGTCCAGGGCGCCGACTGGGACATTGCCCCCGTCGATCTCCTTCAAGCGCTGTGACAGCCGCCGCGCGATGTCCACCCCCCGGCTCCGGAGGCCGATCAGGACCAGATCCGCCGTCCCCTTGTTCTTTTCGATAATCTCGTGAGAAACCCGCGTCAGGGACCGCTGGATCGCTGCCGCATCCATGATCTGTGCTTTTTCGATGACTTTCATCACTGCCTCGGCAGGCGTAAAAAAAGCCCCCTCACCCTCAGGCGAGGAGGCCACATACACTACCCTTTGGAATCTTCATGACTGCTCCCTTACGAACCTCGCGGGGCTCGCTTAAAAGGCCACTCCAATTTACCTTTGCCTGTCGCCGATGTCAAGGGCATTTTGCCCCCGCCCGGTCCCCTTCCCCCCCTTCGACCGCCTCGCTTCACGAGGTTGGTGGCAACATTGCCGGTTACCCGGGTATCTTTAGGCTAAGCTCAGTTATGCCGGCTTATACCGGGAAGAGTGGGAAAGGGGTGACATGGGGGCGTTGCGTCGGCCGGGGGACTCTGGTAATAGTCGGGATGGAAGGAATTACGGAAGGTGGGGAAGGGCATGACTGATCTGAAAAAGGTCAAGGCGAGGGTCGAAGAGCTTCGGCGACTCATCCGCCGTCACGACTACCTCTATTATATCCTCGCCCGTCCCGAGATCTCGGACGCCGAGTACGACCGCCTATTCAGCGAACTCAAGCGATTGGAACAGCGGCATCCCGAGCTGGTCACCCCGGATTCGCCCACCCAGACGGTTAGCGGCGGGCTGGCCGAGGGCTTTGCCCCCGTCCGGCACAGCAGCCCCATGCTTTCGCTCGACAACGCCGCCACCGAGGAAGAAATCCGGGAATTCCAGGCCCGGATGAAGCGCATCCTGCCTGGCGCAACCTTTCAGTATGTCTGCGAGCCAAAGGTCGATGGTCTGGGCGTGGCCCTGGTCTACGCAAAGGGAAAATTTGTGCGTGGGGCCACGCGAGGGGATGGCCGCATAGGGGAGGATGTCACGCATAATTTGCGAACCATTCGGAACCTGCCGCCCGTTCTGCGGGGAGCGCTCGCTCGGTACGAGCACCTGGAGGTCCGCGGCGAAGTTTTCATGTGGAAGGCGGCGTTTCAGAAACTGAACCGCGACCTGGAAGAGGCGGGAGAGTCCCCGTTCGCGAACCCACGAAACGCGGCGGCCGGCTCCCTGCGCCAGAAAGACAGCCGGATTACCGCCAAGCGGCCTCTGGACATCGTGCTGTATCAGCTTGCGACTGCGACGCCAGAGACCACGTTCCCCACGCACTGGGAGATCCTCGAGGCGTTCCGCGAATCCGGCCTCCCGATCCCCCCGGAAGCAAAGCTGTGCCCCGATCTGGACGCCGCGATTCTGTACTACCGCGAGATGGAAAAGAGGCGGAACGAGCTCGGCTACGAGTCGGACGGCGTCGTGCTCAAGGTGAACAGCCTCGAGCAGCAGCGATCCCTGGGTTTCACCACGCATCACCCCCGCTGGGCCATCGCCTTCAAGTTCAAGGCGCAGGAGGCCCGGACGCGGATCCGGCGGATTCTGATTAATGTCGGTCGGACGGGGGCGCTCACGCCGTCGGCTGAGGTGGATCCGGTGCAGATCGCCGGTGCCATCATCAGCCGGACGACGCTCCACAATGCGGACGAGATCGCGCGCCTCGATGTGCGCGAGGGAGACCTCGTCGTGATCGAGCGGGCAGGCGACGTGATCCCGCACGTCGTTGAGCGTATTCCCGAGCCCGAGCACAAGCGCCGCCCCAAGTTCAAGATGCCGACCCGGTGTCCGGTCTGTGGCGGTCACGCCTACCGGCCCGAGGGCGAGGTGGTCTGGAGGTGCAGCAATGCCGCATGCCCGGCCCAGCTCAAGGAGCGGCTGCTCCATTTCGGGTCGCGGCGGGCCATGGACATCGAGCATCTCGGCGAAAAGGTCGTCGATCAATTGGTGGACCGCGGGCTGGTCAAAGATTTCGCCGACCTGTACCACCTCGAGGTCGAGACGTTGGCGACACTCGGACGACTGGCCCAAAAGTCGGCGACGAACCTGTACGAGGCCATCCAGGGGAGCAAGGGGCGGGGCCTCGCGCGCCTGCTTTTCGCCCTCGGCATCCGGCACGTCGGCGAGCACGCGGCTTCACTCCTCGCCCAACACTACGGCAGCATGGAAAAGCTGCTCACGGCGAGGGAAGATGAGCTCGCCGGCATCTACGGCATCGGCCCCCGCATCGCGGCGAGTGTGGCCGAGTTTCTCGCCCAAAAGGAGAACCGGCGCGTTGTAAAACGCCTGCAAGATGTCGGGGTGAAAATGACCGAGGTGACGGCCCCGGGGATGAAGAAGATCCTGGCCGGCAAGACCTTTGTGCTAACAGGCGCGCTTGCGGGCTTCAGCCGCGACGAGGCCAGGGCCGCCATCACGCGCCTCGGTGGCCGGGTCACCTCGTCGGTCAGCAAGAAGACCGACTATGTCGTGGCGGGTACAGATCCAGGCTCCAAGTACGATGACGCCCGGCGCCTCGGTATCCCCATCCTCGACGAAGCTGGCTTCAGGAAAGTAATCGCCGGGGATTGAAGTCCCTGCGGAGCATCTTCGATGCGTATCCTGTCTGCCGCGATCGGGCTCTTTTGCTTGGGCCTCGTTCTTGCCGGAGTGAGTTTGGGCAGCACCGGTGCTGCGATCACGGAGATGGCCTTGCGTTACTTTACCCCGGAAGAGATCGCGCGGGGTAAAAGTTACATGGGGGGACGGTACTTTCTCTTCGGCGTGCGCACCGCGATCACACTCGCGATTCTCCTCATACTCACACTGACGCCTGCCTCGCGCATCCTGCGGGAGATCTGCGCGGCCTGGGCTGGCCATCGGCCCTGGCTCACCGTCACCCTGTATGCAGCCTGCCTCTTGTTGCTCTTCCGGATCGTCCTGCTGCCGCTCGATCTGTACGGAGGCTTCGTGCGGGAGCATGCATTTGGCCTCTCGACCCAGACGCTCGACGGGTGGTTCAAGGATTGGGGAAAGGGACTGCTGCTGCAGATCAGCCTGCTTTTGCCGGCCGTAAACCTGCTCTACGTCCTGATGCATTGGTCCCCTCACCGGTGGTTCGTTCCGGCAACCGGAGTGCTCGGAGTCATGATCGTGCTCCTCGCCTTCCTGGCGCCCGTGATGATCGATCCCCTGTTTCACGCCTTTACGCCGCTCAAGGATGCCGATGTGAAGGCCCGGATCTTGAGACTGGCGGAGCGCGCCGGAATCCCGGTAGAGCAGGTTCTCGAAATGGACGCCAGCCGAAGAACCATAAAGGCCAATGCCTATGTGACCGGTTTCGGCCGGACCAAGCGGATCGTCCTCTATGATACGCTTCTCGAGCGAGCCTCTCCCGAAGAGATTGAGGTGGTCTTGGCCCACGAGATCGGTCACCGGATGCATCATCACATCTGGAAGGGGGTGGGCCTTTCCACCCTGGCCCTTTTCCTCGGTTTCGCTATCGCGGCGCAGGCCCTCTGGTGGGGGGTAACCCGGAGCTATCTCACGCATCCGGCCGACCCGGCCGGGCTTTCCCTGCTCGCTTTGACCCTTTTCGTCCTGAGCCTGGTCACCCTGCCAATGCAGAATGCGATCTCCCGCCACTTCGAGCGGCAGGCGGATCTCGCGGCACTCGAGCTTTCGGGAAATCGCGGCGCCTACGTCAAGGTGGAGGTGGATTTGGCCCGATCCAACCTGGCCGATGTCACCCCGCCCCGCTGGGCCGTTCTTCTCTTATACACCCACCCCCCGGTCCTCGAGCGCATCGCCGTCGCCGAGTAGTGATCGATAGCATCGCGGTCCTGGGTTGAAACAGCACCTTCGGATCCTCGCTCCGGGCCTCTCGCGGCGAGCCTGTTCGGCCCGAACGCCTTCGGACTTTCGGCAATGTTGCTTGGGGCCTGCAGGTGCTGCCTAGGCAAGCAAGACGAGTGTCTTCGGGAAGGGTGAGGGGAGCTGGGCTTGGACCCGGCGGAACCTCGTTTGCGGGTCCGAGATCCCGGGACGGGCTCCTGGACCGGGACGGCCAAGGGGGTCCCGCCGCCGCGCCTTGACACTCTACGGCATCTGTGGTACGTGAACTTTGATTAAGGTCGAGGAGTTTGCGAGAGGGGAGAAGCCATGGAGGACCCTGCCCATCTCGAGCAGGCGGAATTTTTCTTCCAGGAAGGCTACCGCCGTCAGATGAGTGGCGACCTGGACGCCGCCGTCGAGAACTACCGTCGCTCCATCGAGTTCTATCCCACTGCAGAGGCCCACACCTTTCTCGGATGGGCGTATAGCTTTCAGGGAAAGATCGATGATGCGATTCGGGAATGCGAGATCGCCATCCAGATCGATCCCGATTTCGGCAATCCATATAATGACATCGGGGTCTACCTGATGGAAAAGGGGGAATATGGCGAAGCTATTCCATGGCTCGGGAAGGCCATGCAGGCCAAACGATACGAGCCCCGACATTATCCCCACATCAACCTGGGTCGTGTGTATGCGAAGATGGGGAAGATCGAGGAAGCCGTCACCGAGGTACGGAAGGCATTGAAATTTGAGCCCGATCACGTGGGGGCTCGACGGGAACTGCACCGCCTGATCGGCATGCTGAACTAACGAATCGACCCCCCGGGACCTGAGAAATGTGTTGCGGTCCCGGGTCTTTTTTTCTGGGGGTAAGGGGTGGGGCTGGAAAAAGCAGCTCGTCAGGGCATGGGAGCAGTGGGCCCGGCAGACCTGGTTATCCGGGGCGGAACCCTTCTCAATGTCTATACGGGAGAACTGCTTGACGGCTGGGGGATAGCGGTTCGGGGGGAGCGGATTCTCGCTCTGGGCCTCGACCTCACCCACTTCATTGGTCCCGAGACCGAAATTGTCGAGGCAGCCGGCAAATATCTCACGCCGGGCCTGATTGACGGGCATACCCATCTCGATAACGTCCAAGGCCTGCATGAGTTCCTGCACGAAGCCATCCCGAGGGGACTCACCACCGTCATTACCGAGCTGGTCCATGTGGGAAATGTCGGTGGGGCCGCGGCCTTCCGCGCGTTCCTCGCCGGTCTGGACGCATTACCGATTCCGGTCTATACCACCGCTCCCTCTATTTCCCTGCTCTGCTCTGACCGGGGTGACGGCCGGCCGGCCATTTCGGCACAGGAGGTGGCCGAGCTGCTGGAACATCCGCTCGTTTTGGGGCTCGGCGAAGTCTACTGGCACCTTGCACTACAGTTCCCTCCGGATCTACTGGCCCTGATCGAAAAAGCACGCGACCTTCGAAAACAGGTGGAGGGGCATGCGGCCGGGGCCCGCGGGTGGAAGCTGCAGCAGTTTGTCAGTCTCGGAATCGGCTCATGCCACGAGCCGATCACACCCGAGGAGGTGATCGAGCGGCTTCGTCTGGGATTGCATACGATGGTGCGAGAGGGCTCGGTGCGACGGGACCTGGGTGCCTTAAAAGAGGTGGTTCCGGCCGGCGTGGATCTGCGGCGTCTGATTCTGGTGACCGATTTGGTCTGGCCTGATGATGTCCTGCGCCGCGGTGTCATGGACCATGCAGTCCGCCGGGCCATCGAAGTCGGCCTGGATCCCATGGCGGCCGTCCGGGCGGCCAGTCTTACTTGTGCCGAGCACTTCGGTCTCGACCATCTGGTGGGGGGTCTTGGGCCGGGGAAGTATGCGAACGTCTTGGTGGTTCCGGATCTTGCGCGGATGAGGCCCGAGATGGTGATCAGCAAGGGTCGCGTGGTGGCGCGTGATGGCGTATGCCTGGTAAAGATTGCGGATAATCCTGAGATCAAGAAGGCCCTTCCCGCGCCTGCGTTACCGCATCGCCTCACTCCGGCGGATCTCCGGGTTCCCGCGGACCGCCTGGGTGGCTGGACCAAGGTCAGGGTCATTGACATTGCGGGACCCCTCCTCACGCGGGAGGGGGTCGCGTCCCTTCCGGTCGAAGCGGGAGCGGTGGTCATGGAGCCGCGGAGCGATGTGCTGAAGGCGGTCGCCTTTGATCGAAGAGGTCTCGGGCAGAGGACGGTGGGATTCGTCAGGGGATTCGGCCTGCGGCGTGGGGCGGCCGCCTCGAGCCTCTCGTACGATGTGAGCAATCTGGTCGCCGTCGGGGCCGGGGATGCGGATATCGCTGGGGCACTGAACCGGCTGGTAGAGATCGGCGGCGGGTTTGTCGTCGTGGCGGATGGGGACGTCGTGGAAGAGCTTCCGATGCCGATCGGCGGAATCATGAGCGACGAGCCGGTCCCGGCGCTGGCCGAGAAACTCGACCGCATAAAACAGGTGCTCAAGACACTGGGCTCATCGCTTAAGGACCCGCTCCTCACCCTCCAGGCCCTTACCTCTGCCGCGATCCCGGCCTTGAGGCTCCGCGAGCGGGGGCTTGTCCAGGTGAAGACGGGTCAGATCCTCCCATTGCTCGTGGAGAGTTCCGGAAAACAAGATGAAAAAGCATAGCGCCCTGTTGCCATACAGGCCTCTTTGTGCAAGACTCGTCCCGCTTTTCCGTCGATTCGCGGTCTGTGATTTTCATGAGCAGTGAAGAGGGAGGTTGGTTATGGTCATCAATAAAGGCCTGTCGATCACCTGGTATGGGCACAGCACGTTCAAGGTCGTGAGTCCCAAGGGGCTGCATATCTTGATCGATCCCTGGGTCATGGGGAACCCCGCCTGCCCCGAGCACCTGAAGAAGGTTGACCGCGTCGATCTCATGCTGATCTGTCACGCACATTTCGACCACATGGGGGACGCCGTGGCATTGGCCAAGGCGCACACGCCCAAGGTAGTGGCCATCTATGAGATTGCCACGTGGCTCGAGGGCAGGGGAATCAAGAATACCCTGGCCATGAATATGGGGGGAAGCCAGGAGATCGACGGGATCCGGGTGACCATGGTCCAGGCCTTCCACAGTTCAGGAATCTTGGAAGAGGACGGCCGGATCGTCTACGGCGGCGAGCCGGCAGGATACGTGGTGCAATTGGAGAATGGATTCACCTTTTATCATTCGGGCGACACCAACGTCTTCGGAGATATGAAGATTGTGGCGGAGCTCTACGAACCGGAACTCTGTTTCCTCCCTATCGGCGATCGCTTTACGATGTCCCCAAAGGAGGCGGCCTACGCGTGCAAATTGCTCACACCCAAGTGGCTGATTCCCATGCACTTCGGGACCTTCCCCCTCCTCACGGGGACACCGGCAGAGCTCAAGGAACTGACGAAGGGTATCACGGGACTCACTATCATCGAGATGAAGCCCGGCGACACGATTAGATAAGACCGCCCCGGCGAGGAGAAGAAGAGAAAAGAACGGAACCTGCAGGTGCTGCCTGGGGCTGGTGAAAGCAGGAATCGCGGTGCCGATCTGAAAGAGGAAGTAAAGCTTGCCTTTTGTTAATGTACGACAGATGAGATCCCGTCTTACCGTGAACTGTGAACCCTGAACCATGCACCAGGGGTGAAGATGGCAGAGGTTATTGAGGTGGGGCACAGCCCGGACCCCGACGATGCTTTCATGTTCTATGCGCTCACGGCCGGGAAGATCGAGACGGGGGACCTGGAGTTCCGCCATGTCCTGCAGGACATCGAGACCCTGAATCGCTGGGCGATGGAAGGCCGGCTCCCCGTGACTGCCCTCTCGCTGCATGCGTACGCTTATGTCACTGATCGATATGCCCTGCTCCCTCACGGGGCGAGCATGGGGAGGCGGTACGGGCCGATCGTGGTCACGCGAAAGCCGATCGGCCTGGACGACCTCCGCCGTGAAACGGTCGCGATCCCAGGGACATTGACCACCGCCTACCTCACCCTCCGGGTCTGCCTGGGGGAATTTCCGTATGCCGTTGTCCCCTTCGATCAAATTCTCGAGGCGGTGGCCGGGGGTCGTTACGGGGCAGGTGTGATCATTCATGAAGGACAATTGACCTATCCGGATCACGGGCTGGTGAAAAGCCTGGATCTGGGGGCGTGGTGGCACGACACGACGGGACTGCCGCTGCCTCTGGGGGTCAACGCGATCCGCCGGGATCTGGGAGCGGCCAGAATGCGCCACATCGCGCGGCTCATCGAGGAAAGCATCCGTTACGCACTCGCGCATCGGCAGGAAGCAGTGGAGTACGCGATGGGCTTTGCCCGGGGGATGGACCGGTCTTCGACGGACACCTTCGTGGGGATGTATGTGAATGAGCTGACCCTGGCTTACGAAGACGAGGGCCGGCGCGCCGTGGAGACGCTGCTGGAACGGGGATTCAAGGAGGGGGTGTTGCCGCGTCGGGTCGCTGTCCGTTTTGTAGAGCCGGGAGCGTGAAGCCAATCCCGAGGCTATAGTTGCGTCAGGATCCTGAGAAGCTCCGAGCGATGGTCGGGGGAGAGTTCGTGACGCGCGAGAAGCTCTTGGTAAAAGAGGCCGGGGGCGCTGTAGATCCGTTCGTTCAATTCGGCGACGCTGTCGAGGACATGTTCGATCCGGCGATTGACAACGATCCCGCCAAGGAGACCTAGCAAGACTCTCAGAATGGGGTTATCCGCCCGGACATATCCGTACAGATCGTACGCGATGTAACTATCGCCTCCGCGATCGAACGAGGCGTATTGGAGTACGACAACCGCCCGCCCATGTTTTGCTTCGGCAAGCACTACCCTCGTATCGTCGTCGGCATAGACCACGTGGAGGTGGGCCAATGCCCCTTTCGGGGTGGTCGCCTCGTAAGTACCTGCTGCCGTTTCCTCGATCACGTAATCGGTCAAGTTCAGCGCTCGACCGAGCTGGGAAGCGAAATCGAGGTGGTTGAGGAGATATTCGTACACCTCGCGGTACCCCTTGATGACTAAGCCTCTCTTCTCATCCGTATAGGAAGCTTTTTCGAGAACCTCTCTCAGTTCCCGGCCGTTAGATCCGCTGAGGAGAGACTGGGGGATCACCCCGCCTTGCTCCACGGCGCTACCCGGGCTCCACGGGGCAATGATGAAAACAAGTGCAAATATCATCAGTCCAACGTGACGCATACTGTACCTCGAAAGAGAAGATAACGTACGCTTGGGAATTCTAGACCACGGTGTTTTCCATGGCAAGCAAAAACCGTCCGATTCGCCGTTGATTCGATGAAAGCCTTACGGTAGAATCCCCTGGCTACATGCCGCCAAGGTGCGCTGTGGGAGAATGGCGAAGGGGGGAAACGTGAGCAACCAATTGCGTGGCTGGGCCCTGGTTCTGGGGGCGTCGAGCGGATTCGGAGAGGCCACGAGCCTGGCCTTGGCTCGAGCCGGGATGCACGTCTTTGGCGTTCACATGGATCGGAAGACCACCATGGCCAATGTGGACAGGATTGTGGGGGAAATTCGCGGGGCCGGGCGTGAGGGCCGTTTCTTTAATATGAACGCCGCCGATGAGGAAAAGCGCCGGGAGGCCTTGGATCAGATGGAAAAAGTCCTGAAGGAGCGAGGTGAGGAGGGAGAGGTAAGGGTTGTCCTGCACTCATTGGCCTTCGGAACCCTCAGGCCCTTTGTCACGGCGAACCCTGCCGAGGCTATCACCAAGGCCCAAATGGATATGACCGTGGATGTCATGGCGCATAGTCTCGTGTACTGGGTTCAGGATCTGGTCCGGCGAGGACTCATGCGTGACGGGGCAAGGGTCTTCGCTATGACGAGTTCCGGCGGGCATCGGGTCTGGCCCACGTACGGTGCTGTCTCCGCCGCCAAGGCCGCCTTGGAGTCGCACGTCCGGCAACTGGCGCTGGAGCTGGCTCCGATGGGGATCACGGTCAATGCGGTCCGTGCCGGCGTGACCGACACGCCGGCCCTGCGGAAGATCCCGGGTCATGAAAAGATGATCGAAGTGGCCCGGCAGCGCAATCCGTTTCGCCGTCTCACGACACCGACCGATGTGGCGGCCGCGATTGCAGGCTTGAGCCAGCCGGGTGCTCAGTGGGTGACGGGCAACGTGATCGGCGTGGACGGGGGCGAGGACATCGTCGGGTAGCGCCGGGCATCGTTGCAATGGTCACCGATGTGTCAGGTAGAGCGCAGTGTTTCGTGGAGCGTGTCGAGGATCGCCAGGAACTCCTCAGGTCGGCTGAAATCCTTCAATAAATAGTCGGGCGATGCCTGAAGCAGCGTGTCCCAGGAGTCCCCACCGGTCGCAACAGCTACGGTTGTTGCACCCGCCGCACGGCCACAGGTGATATCCAGATCCGTATCCCCAATGACCACGGCCCGGACCTGTTGGTTGCATTCCTCCAACAAGGCCTTCCCCCGCTCGATGGCCTTCCGGATGAGCACAGTTCGGTCTTTGGCGTCTGAGCCGAATCCGCCAAAGGAAAAGTAGCGGTTCATGCCCGCGCGGTTCAGCTTGATCCGAGCCGCCTCTTCCAAATTACCGGTGGCGAGGCCCAAGCGGACCTCGGGCCGGCCCGCCAGCATCTCGAGCAGGCCGGGCAGTCCCGGCATGATCCGATACCCCGGCGAATGCTGAACCTCGTCGCCGAGGTGGGCCAGGTAAAGGCGGGACATCGCCTCGATCTCCGATGGCGTGGCGGGGCGGCCGAGCCCGGCTGTAAAGATGTCATCGATGATCTGTGGATCCGTCCGGCCGTGCAAGCGAATCCCGTCGATCATGGGGTCCATCTGGAAGAGTTCCCGAAACGTCCTCTGGAACGCGCGAATCCCCGCCCCCCCGGTCAGGATCAGCGTGCCGTCCACATCAAAGAGCAAGAGATGAATCATCAACAAGCCCCGTATATTTAATTTATGGGGGTGTCCCCCACACGGGCCAGAAAGAGGATCTCACCGACGTGCTTGAGGATTCTAGCAGTCGCCCCCCAGATCGTGTGAGGTCCCTCCCGGCGCACGAAGACCCGGACCGTCCCTTGCTCGCGCTCCCAAGTCTCTTCATGAAAAGCGTGCGGGTCCCGGAGAGCATCCAGGGGCATGAAAAGAACCTCGGCGATTTCCCGGTGGTCGATCTGAAAGGGATAAGATGAGGGGATAATCCCGACGACGGGCGTGATGAGGAAATTGGAGGTGGCCGTGGAGGTGTCGTCGAGTTCGCCCATCACGTCGACGTCTGCGGGGCGAACGCCGACCTCCTCATGGGTCTCCCGGAGCGCCGTGGCAACCGCATCCGAATCCGCGGCCTCACACGTGCCGCCGGGGAATGCGATCTGTCCCTGATGCGTGCGCACATGATCGGTCCGCTTGATGAGCAAGATGTCGTAGCGGCCTTCCCGGCGAATCAGCGGTACCAACACCGCCGCCCGGTGTTTGCCCGCTGCCGGCAATGTCTGGCGCTGGCGGCCCCTGATGATGCGGCGGATGTCTTCCTTTTCGATCATACGTATCTCTTGAACCAGGCGATGCTCAATCGGACGGCCTCCTCCCGGTGTTTCGGGTCGCTGAGCCGGTGATCGGCCCCCGATATGATCTCGAGAACCTTCGGCGCCGTCGCCCGTTCGTACAGGGCTCGGGCATGACTGCAGGGGATCAGCTCGTCTTGTTCCCCGTGAATGATCAGGCAACGAGGGACGCCACCGGGAGCTTCTGCACAGTTCCCATCTGCAATATCCCGAAAGAAAGCGGCTCCAAGCCCGTGGGCCGTTAAGGATTCCTTCCGGGATTGCAGGTCTCGAAGGTGAGCCGGAGTTGCCCAAAGTGCGGTTGCCATCACCTCGGGTGTCCCGGACGCCACAAAAAGGGCGACGTAGCCTCCGAGACTGCTTCCGAGAAGAAAGCAGCGACCGTCCAGCGCCGGATGATCCCGGACGTGTGCAAGGACCGCCTTGAGGTCACGAACCCGGCCGGTGACGGTGGTATCCTTGAGTTGCCCGCCACTGGAGCCGCATCCCCTGAAGTCAAAGCGGAGGCAGGCCATTCCTGCCCGGGTGAGATGCATTGCCAGGAGGAGGTATTTATCGCTTGCCTTCGCGCTCAGCAGGCCGTGGGCCGTGATCACGCATGGCCAGCGGCCCGGGCCCGGAAGATGCAGCACCCCATCGAGCTGCTCTCCATCGGACCAGGTAGCTAGCGGTTCAAACACCAATCTCCCTCGGCTCTCGGATTGCGTGGTCGGTCCACAAGACCTGTGCGTCCTGGCACACATCCATGGGTTGTTTCAGCGAATGTTTGATGTCGGGGATTCCTGGGTCAGGATACCGGATCACCCGGGGGTACGCAAGTCACTATGGGTTGGGAACGTGTCGCCAGGCAGGGGTGCTTGACGCTTTTATAGCGGGCTGCTATGTTATGCGAGGAAGACGACGGCAGCCGGTAAGACGTGTGCGCACTATGAGGTAACGGGATGCTGGTGAGCGATCGGATGAAGACGGCCTTGGTCCTGGTACGTCCCTCGGATAGCGTACGAACCGCCTGGGGACTCCTGCGAGAACATCAGATCCGGCACCTTCCGGTTGTGGAGAACGGAAAGCTCGTGGGAATCGTCACGGATCGGGATATCCGGTTGGTCTTCCCATCGGCCATTACAGCGGGCCAGAGAGAGCAAGATCCGCATGACGTGCTGGAACAGGTTTCGGTGCAGGAAATCATGGCGCGGCAGGTGGTCACGGTGACCTCGGACACCTCCGTCGCAGACGCCGCCCGTCTTCTTGTCGAACGTCGAATCGGTGGCCTCCCGGTGGTGAGAGGAGAGCACTTGGTGGGGATCATCACCAAGGATGACATTCTCAACGCGTTTGTGGAGGTCATGGAGGAGAGGGATCAGTAATCCGGGCCCCAACCGGACTCCTCCACCGCTCGGAAGATGTCCGTATCGCTCACGATCCCGATGATTTTGCCGCCTTCGCGCACCAAGACCCGCCGGATGCCCTTGTCAACCATCAATTTGGCCGCGTCCGCGAGGGGAAAGTCAGGGGGGACGGTGATGACCCTTGGGGTCATGACGTCCTGAACCTTCAGGGTCTGAGGATCTTTCCCCTGCGAGACAACCTTCGAGATGATGTCTCGCTTGGTGATCATCCCCTCGGGTTCCCGGGGCGTTGCCGACGTGACCATGAGGCTCGAGATCCCCTTCTCTTGCATCCGGTGTATGGCGTCCGCCACCGACTTGTTGACTTCGATGCTCACCACCGGGCTCCTCATGATGCTGACCACCGTGTACATGGGTCTCCTCTTAGATATGTTGGATATGTGCTGTGATTAGGCCGTGGTCGCGTGGAGCTTGACCGTTTCCAGGACGAGCTCCGCTGAGCGGACCATATCGTCGAGCAGCAAATGCTCCCGCACCGTGTGGACCTCGCGCTGTCCAGTCCCCAGATTGGCCACCTCAACACCCTTGGTGAAGAGAATATTGGCGTCAGAGGCCCCGCCTGTTCGCCAGAGGGTGATCTCGCGCCCGAGCGTCTGGGCGGCTTCTCGAACGAGTCGGACGATTCGAGCCTCCTCGGGGACGAAGAGCCGGTCGTAGTCCCGCTGGACCTGACATATGACGTGACCGCGGTGGATCGTCCCATCCAGGGTGAGCTGGTGGCGGCTTGCCGCCTCCTCGAAGCAGCGGATCATATGCCCGGTCTGGGTCTCGAGTTTGGCGTCGTCGTGGCTGCGCGCCTCCCCGCGGACGACGGCGGCGCTGGGGATGATGTTGGTCGCGATCCCTCCCTCGATCGTTCCGATGTTGGCCGTGGTCTCTTCGTCCAGGCGGCCCAGCCGCATTCCCGCGATGGCCTCGCTGGCTATCCGGATCGCATTGATCCCTTTCTCGGGGCAGACCCCCGCGTGGGCCTCGAGACCCTGGAGCGTGAACTGGAGGCGATTGGCGGCCGGTGCCCTGGTGATCAGCCGTCCGGGATCGCTGCTGTCGAGCACGAGTCCGGTACGCGCCTGGAGGCGGGAGACGTCCAGGTGCTTGACCCCGAGGAGGCCGATCTCTTCGCAGATGGTGAAGACGATCTCGATCGCTGGATGGGGGACCTTTTCCGCCTGAAGGGTCCGGAGCACTTCGCAAATGATCGCGATCCCGCTCTTGTCGTCCGCCCCCAAGATCGTTGATCCGTCGCTTTGAATGATTCGCCCCTCGACGCGGGGCTTGATCCCCTCTCCCGGCCCGACGGTGTCCATGTGGGCACAAAGCAAGAATGGCGCTGCTGCCCGTTGGGTGCCGGGAATGCGCGCGATGAGGTTTCCGATCGTTCCCCCCACCGCATGATCCGCCTCGTCAAATCTCACCTCGGCCCCCAGAGAGATCAGCTCTTCCTTGAGGGCTATCGCGATCGCTCGCTCCTTACGGGACGGGCTGTCGATCTGCACCAGCGTCAGGAAATGGTCGCGCATCCGGTCGGAATTGATCATGCGTCTCCCCGCATGGTGAGGACGGCGTGCCCTTTAGCATACTATACGGGTTCAGAGGGGGCAAAGGGAAAGGATGATTAGCTCGACAAGGCGGTGACTCGGTCGCGGAGGCGGGCGGAAATGATCTCATATACGTCGGCTCCGGGAGGGATCGGACCTTCACCCAGCAGCTCCTCGACCGTGACCGGCGGGCCAAAGATGATAGTCATGGGATGAGGCCGAGGGAAACGCTTCCCCCGAGGCCAGATTTCGAACGAGCCGAGAATCCGGACCGGGAGCAGGGGAAGGTTCAACTCCTTGGCCAGGATGGATACCCCCTTTTTGAAGGGCTTGATCTGGCCATCGATGGACCGCGCTCCCTCGGGGAAGATGCAGAGGAGTTCCCCCTTTCTCAGGACGTATGCCGCCGCCCTGAGCGCCTGAAACAGATAGCTGTCGGCATCCACCCGGATGACCCGATACGCCTTGCCAAACATGGCGGTGATCGGGTTCTGGAAGAACTGCTGAAAGCCGAGAAAATGCAGGTGACGAACGAGCCGGAACGGCAGGGCGGCGCCGAGGGCAAAGGCGTCGACGAAGCTGTCATGATTGGGCGTGATCAAGTAGGGACCCCGATCCGGCACGTGGCTCAGGCCGTGGACCTTGAGGCGGCACAAGACGCGGAATACGAGCCGGAGAAGGTGGTAGGAAAGGAAAGACACGGCGACCGCCCAGGCCTTGTTGCTCTCCGCGATCTCGGACCGGACGTGTTCGGGAGGCTCGCCGGCCAGGATCTCGCTCCACGCGGGTCGACGGGCCTCCTGTTCTTTCTTGGTCGCCTCCGGAAGTTCAACCGAATACGCCTGCACTTTCATGACCACATCCCGCACGGTGAACAGCTCGGAACCGGCCTCCGCCGGAAGGTCGATCCCGAACAACTCCTCGAGGGCCACCGTCAGTTCTATGCGTTTGAGAGAATCCAAGCCGAGGTCCAGCTCGAGGTTATCGTCGAGACGGATGCCTTTCTTCTTTCGCGCCACGACGGGGAGGTATTCGAGGATCTTGCGCGTGACAGGGCTTTCCAGAAGCTCTTGGTCGCCTTGTGGTGGGGCCAATGCTTCATCCACCTCGGCCCCGAGGGCGTTTCCGCTCAGATACATCTCGTGAACCAGATGCCGTTGGATCTTGCCCAACCGGGTTCTCGGAAGTGGGTCCTTCACGATCCGGAGCTGTGTGGGGCGCTTGAAGGCGGGAAGGTTCCGGGACACATTTTCCATCTCCCATCGGATCGCCTCTTCAGAGTTGGTGATCCGTTCAGCCTTGAGGTGCTCGAAGTTGGGTACGACCACGGCGGCGAGCCCCTCGGTGCGCTGCCCGCCCGGCTCGCTGATCCCCAAGAGACAGATCTCTTTGATCAAGGGGCTCTTCAGGAAATGGGATTCCACCTCCTCGGGATAGATGTTCTTCCCCGCGGAGAGGACGATGACCTCCTTGCGTCGCCCGGTGATGAAGAGATGGCCGTCGGCATTGAGATACCCGAGGTCTCCGGAGAGAAACCATCCGTCCCGGAAGCTCTGGGCGGTTCCTGTCGCATCCTTGAAATAACCTTGCATCACATTGGGGCCCTGGATGGCGATCTCGCCGACCCCATCCGGGGCCGGGTCCATGATTCGGACACGGACGCCGGGGAGCGGAACGCCGACCGACACGAAGCGGGACTCGGTCAGCGGGGTGAAGGTGACGACCGGGGAGGTCTCAGTGAGGCCGTATCCTTCGAGCAACGTGAAGCCGAGGCGATAGAAGTCCTGGCCGACCGCGGGGTCGACCTTGGCCCCACCACTCGTGAGGAGGCCGAGCCTGCCACCAAACCGGCGATGGACCTGAGCGAACAGGAAGCGGCCCGCGTTTATTCCGGCGTACCGGCGTGTGACGCCGGCAAGATTCAAGAGCAGATTGAGGAGCAGGCGGACCGGTAAAGGCTTTTTGGTGACCTCCTGAAAGATCCCGCGATGGAGAAGGGAGAGGAGCTGCGGAACCGCCACCAGAATCGTGACGCCGGTTTCCTGCATACATTCGAGCAGATCGGGCGGCTTGAGGCTGTGGAGAAAAGTGATCCGGGCGCCGTAGAGGAGCGGTCCCAGAAAGGTGATCATAAAAGGATAGACGTGGTGCAACGGGAGCAGGGCCAGCACGTTGTCCTCGGGCCCGCAGACCTGGAGCTCTTTGACGGCAAAGGCGTTCGCCAGGAAATTCTGGTGGCTGAGCATGACCCCCTTGGGCGTTCCGGTGGTCCCGGAGGTATAGAGGATCGATGCGAGCCCCTCGGCCGGGGGGGCCGGCAACGTGCGCTTCTCGGTGCTCCGCAGGATCTCGCCAAGGACGTGGGTCTCCGGTGGGGCCTTTTCATCCAACACGATGATCTTCGGGGAAAGCGAAAGGTGTGCGATGCCGGACTGCACTTTGGCCAATCCGGCTTCTGAGACGATGATCGCCCGGCTCTCGGAGTGGCGCAGCAGGTTTTCCACCTCTGCGGCATCGAGTTGGGCGTCGAGCGGGACCGCCGTGGCTCCGGCGGCCACGATCCCCAGATACGCCACACACCACTCGGGGCGGTTCTCAGAGAAAAGGGCGACGCGATCTCCGGGGGCGATATCGAGTTGGAGCAGGAAGGTTGCGAGGCGACGTGCCTGGTCTTCGACGTTGCCGTAGGTCCACCGGACGTATACGCCATCGCGCTTGACCTGGAAGGCGATTCGGTCCCGAAAGCGGGCTGCCGCCTCAAAAAACTGGACCGGGATGGTCTGGGCTGTTAGCATGTCATGATGATAACAGCTTCTGCCATTGCTCACAATCTTAGGGGGTGCCCCTTGTCAAGGGCCACAGAGAGGGGGAAGGGTCTCGTCTTCGTCGCGCTCTGCAGCCTTGTCTGGAGCGCCTGCGCTGCCCCGCAGCCTCTGCCGCCCGGTCGCGTCGGGGAGGTCAGGGGTAAGGTGGTGCGAGTCGAGCGGGAGCAGGAATTGATTGCTGTCAAGAGTGACCCGGACGGAGCAGAGCAGTGGTTTCAGTTCAAACCCTTCACCGGGGTGAGCGGAGACGACATTTCACGTGTGGGTGCGCTGAAAATCGGAGAGCGGGTCTATGTGCGCTATCTTCGGGAGCCTCGCACGGAGCCGCCGGAGATCCTCAGCATCACGGTGCTCCGGTATACCCTGAGACCATCAGCGGAAGGGCTCGGGACCCTCGGAGTGCCCGGTTTGTGACGTGGGGGTCGCTTTGTCCTTCACGCAGCCTGTCTTGTGGTCGAGGAAGTCAATGATCTCCTTTGGGGCCCGGCGAAGATCGGGGGGCAGGCTCGCGAAGGCCAGGTTCACAGGAGGGGAAATTTCATCAGATCCATGAGCCGATCCACGTGCTGATGGGCTACGGCTAAAAGTGTCTGCCGGTCCTTGGGGGCCGCCGGCTCCTCATTCAGGAGAAAGTGCAGGGCGCCCTTGAGGGCGGTCAGAGACGTGTGAACCTCATTGACGACCGTTGCGAGATAATCGGTTTTGAGCTGGTTCTGCTGGATGGACGCCTGCAGTTGCGCCTCGAACTGACCGGTTTCCATATGCGGGGCGTTATCTGCAAGTTCATCATGGGAGGTTCTGAGCTGGTCGAGCTCTCGGCCCAAACGGTCCGCAGCCAGTTGGTAGGCCGCCACTAGCTGCTTGAAGGTTTGAAGAACGTCTTTCAGGTCTTCTCCCATTTCCTGTGTACGTCTCTCTCGGTGACAAAGCTCTCTGCCCGGGAATCGAATGCGCGGAGGTCAACTCGGGGGAGGCACCTTTATGTTGCCTTGTCGCTGCTTGTCGTCTCCGGCCACTCCTCGTCTCGGTCGAGGAGTTCCTGGAGGAGGGCACCGATGAGGAAGAACTCCTTGTCGATGTCGTCCTTGGTGAAGCGCAGGCCGTGAAGGATACCCGCTTCGTCGGCGGGTGCACGCGTCCACATCACCTCGGTCTCCGAATCCATGAGGGGAAGGGTCAGTCCCGTCGGGGTCGCCACGACCACACGGGTCCGAAGGTCGAGGGCCCGGGGAAGGGTAATCATAAGGCCGCCGTCGCTGATGTTCAGCGCTCGCCCCTGGAGGCGGGTATCCGGAGGAATGAGACAGGCAACCTCCAAGTCGATTGGGATGCGGGCGGCGGATCGAGGCGTCGATCCTGCCTGGAAAGTCAAGAGCCGGTCCCAGATCAAGTGGTCTCCCCCGACCCACTTGGTGAACTTGAGACCCATGTGGCCGGGAGCACCCGGCGTCGTCCAAACCACCACGGCCTCGCTTCGGGCGTTCTGCCCTTTCGGGCTTACAAGGATGCTGGTGAGAGTGCCTGGGGGAAGGGGATCCGGGACCTCGAGCAGCAGCCCACCCCGGCTCACGTTGTGAGTCAAACCCACGGTCCGGTACCCCGGCACCGCCGGGCTCTCGCAGAAGACCGGCATGCGCAGTGGGAACCGGGGATACTCACGGCTTTCGGTGTAGCCCATGATTTCCCCTGCTATGCAAGGTCCAGACCGATTTTCCTCCGGCCCGGCAGGGCTCGACGCGGGGGGAGAAATTACTCGGACGTCGTGGGGCCGAAGAGCCCGGGATGAGAGACATGGGCTTTCTGAAGAAATGAGCAGTTTGGACTTGACAAGGGATACGCCTCCGGGTGTAGTAATAGGGTATCTCTATACGGCCCTTCGCCTTGTCTCGAAAGTCTCAGGTCAGGGAAGCGGAGCGTTCCCTGAAGGCAGGGAAAAATGAAACCGGGGTGACGATAGACCCCGGGCCCACCGGTGGCATTCTTTTGGTGGCGCGCTTAGCACTCACACGCCCTCGTAGGCAGAGTACGGCCCGGAGGGCGT
>Ga0302046_10000533_pt1 | contig 37847 bp, 31 predicted proteins | sample RVTome_11_FD_200261 | JGI IMG/M metagenome (GOLD analysis project Ga0302046, IMG submission 200261) | Soil microbial communities from uranium-contaminated site in the Upper Colorado River Basin, Wyoming, United States - RVT147D111 (version 2) ...
GTAGGCCTTCTCTTGGGCGCCACTTACACCGACGAGTACCTGATCCGTGAGAACGAGATTGAGCGAAAGTTTCGTACGGACGCGTTCAATCCTGATATCCCCGAGGATCGGCGCGCGCCCAACGTGAACTACACGTTCGAGCGGGGCACTCGCAACGTGCGTATCGGTGCGATCGGAAACCTGACATTTCTCCTCTCGCCGGACCACAAGATCGGAATCCGCACGACGTTCAATCTGAACGCCGACGACGAAGCGCGCCGCTACGTCGGGTTCAATGGCGAAGACATCGGTGGGCTCGTACGTAGCGACCGACTCCGTTTCGTCTCTCGCAAACTTCTTTGGGGGCAGCTAACTGGCGAGCACCGAGTGTTTTTGGGCTCGCGTGTCGAGTGGCGGGCTACGCTGGCCCAGGCTCGCCGCGATGAACCCGGTTTGCGTGAGGCGATCTATGTCAACGATCAGATCAGCAACCCGGAGGGCGAGTACTACCTCGAAGCCCTCGGCGAGAGTGGCCGATATCTCTACAGTGAGTTGACCGACGACGACCTCAATGTCGAGGTGGATTGGAGCGTTCCGTTCTCCGTCTGGTCCGGCCTGGAGGCATCGGTCAAGGTCGGGGGCGCGTACCGGGATCGCGAGCGCGACTTCGCGGCGAGGCGGTTCAACTGGCAGTTCCTGAGCGGTCTGGTGACCGACATCGACGGTGCCCTGACGGATGAGACGATCGTCGGTCAGGCGCGGCGGCCGAATCAGTTTGCCATATCTGATATCGTCGAACCGGGCGACCAGTATCAGGCCTTCGATAAGCGGTCGGCTGGTTACCTCATGCTCGACCTTCCGTTGACGTCGAGTGTTCGCTCGATCGTCGGCGCCCGTGTGGAGAAGTACGACCTCGCGATCACGTCACGCGAGGAAGATCTGAGCGGACTTGAGGAGATGGACGTTCTCCCCGCGGTCAACCTGATTGTCGATCTCAACCGCGACATGGTGGTCCGCGCGGGGTTCAGCCAGACCCTAGACCGTCCGGAGTTCCGCGAACTGGCACCGTTCCAGTTCACCGAGGCCGCGAGTCTCCGGCAGATCGTCGGTAATCCGGATCTCGAGGTGGCGACCATTCGCAGCGCGGATCTCCGCTGGGATTGGTTCCCTCGTGCGGGCGAGGTCTTCTCCATAAGCGGCTTTTACAAGCAGCTCACAAAGCCGATCGAGCAGGTCTTCATCGCGGCGGCGTCCACGGCGTATTCGTACCAGAACGCGCAGGACGGCTGGATCGCGGGTCTGGAATTCGACATTCGGCGCAGACTCGACTTCATCGCCGATCCGCTGTTCGCGCTCACGTTTATAGGCAACCTGTCGGTCGTCGAATCCGAGGTGAACGTGATCGAGACCGGCAACTTCTTGCCAACTAACCTTCAACGTCCGCTCGAGGGGCAGTCATCCTACTCCGTAAACGTGGGTTTGATGTACAGCTCGCTCAGTGGCGCGACGGAGCTCGGTGCCTTCTACAATCGGTTCGGCGACCGACTGCGTGCGGCCGGCGGTTTCGGCGTGCCGGATATCGTGGAACGGCCCCGAAACCAACTCGATGCTTCCGTCAAGCAGCAGCTGTATCGCGGACTCCGATTGAAAGCCAAAGCGTCCAACCTGCTCAACGAAGCCGTGGTATACGAGCAGGAAGCAAACGGTATCACCCAGGTGCAACGGCAATACAAAACCGGCGTCACGTTTTCGTTCGGCATGTCGTTTGATCTGTAAAGCGGCGGCCGGGCGGCAATCGGCGGCCTTACGAGCTGACGTCACAGCTTGTTCGGTGGCCCTGCGCACTCACCAGTCGTTTCGAGATGAATGAACCACACAGGGAGATAGGTACGCCATGAACCGATGGAAATCGAAACCGTTGGCCCTTTTCACTCTCGTGGGAGTACTCGGCGCCTTCGCGTGCGGTGATGACGAGAATCCAGTGGACCCGGATGATCCACCGGAGGCACCCACTGCGGTTGCCGTCCAAGTGACGATCGAGGAAGGCGAAGCTCTGGGCCCGCCAACATCCATCATCGTATCCTGGACCGACGGGACCAACGCGACGTCTCACCGCGTCGACGTGACGGGACCGGACGAGTTCTCCGAGGACCCCGCCGCCGGGACGAACGAAGTACGATTCGATGGTCTCTCCGAGGGCGAGACTTACTCGGTCGTCGTGACAGCGATCAACGATGTCGACGAAACGGCCGCGGCCGGAGTAGACGTGGACATTCTGGAAAACGTCGTCTTTGTCGTCGATGACTTCTTGGCAGACGTCACGTTCACGAGCGACAACACCTACCTCCTCCAGGGCCCGGTATTCGTGGGCAGCGACATCGACAGCCCGGGCGGCGTTGCGGTGACGCTCACGATCGAGCCCGGCACGACGATCTTGGGTGACGTGAACATCCCGGAGGGTCAACGAGGAAGCTACCTCGTAGTCACGCGTGGTTCAGAGATTATTGCCGACGCGAATGCGAACGAGGCGGACCCCACGGTTCGTCCCGACCCCGACAACATCATCGTCTTCACGAGCAGCGCGCCCCGTGGTGAACGCACACGCGGTGACTGGGGCGGTCTCGTCATCAACGGCCGGGCTCCAACGAACGCCGGCGACGAAGCTGAGGGCGAGGGTGAGTCCGGCCTGTACGGTGGTGACGATGAGGACGATAGCAGCGGCATTCTCCGCGGCGTTCGCGTCGAGTTCGCCGGCGACGACGTCACGGCAACCGACCAGCTGAATGGCATCGCGTTCCAAGGTGTGGGTGCCGGGACGACGGTTGACTACGTGCAGGTGCACTACAACGTCGATGACGGCACGGAGCCGTTCGGCGGCATGGTTACGCAGACCCATATGGTCATGACCGGTGTCGGCGACGACAGTTTCGACGGCACGGACGGCTATAAGGGCTTCATGCAGTTCCTGATCGCCCAACAGCGCGCCGATGCGGCGGACCAGGGCTTCGAAATCTCCAACAATGGCGATGATGGCAGCGTGGCCCCGCATAGCACCGCCGTCATTGCCAACGCGACCATGGTTGGTGCCGGGGTCGATCTCGGCAGCGGGGAAATCGCAGGGCTGGGTGCTGGCGGCGACAACGGCGTCAACCTGCGCGAAGGCTCGAACTACCGTCTGTTCAATAACATCATCGTCGGTTTCGGCGACAGCGGCTTCTGCGTCGAGGGTGGTGACGCCGCCGCAAACGCTGACACTCGACTCGGTGGTTCCGCTGATCCCGACGAGACGCTTCGCTTCGAGAACAACGTGCTCTTCAGCAACGTCGATCCGGGTGACGAGGCGAGCAACTTCACGCAGTGCGGTGAAGGTGGATACACGGCGGCGGAGAACGAGACGTTCTTCGACACGTATGATAACATCGTCGAGGATCCGCTTCTGCCGGCTGAGGCATTCGACATCGGTACCCGCGAGGATCCTCCCGTCATCATCGCGACCGGCAATCCGGCTGGGTTCACTGCATTCGATGTCTCCACGCTGAACGGTGCAGCCGGTCTGGTCATGCCGACAGACGGTCGGGTGCTTGTCGCTACCACCTACCCGGGCGCGGTTGAACCGGGCACGGCTCTGGCGGACGCGTGGTATTTCGGTTGGACGGTATGGGCTGAGGACGGAAGCGACTCACGGCCCAACCACCTCGGACAGTAAGTAACAAGCAAGAGAGTGGGCTCTACGGGCCTCCTCCTCAGGGAGGGGGCCCATCGTTCGACAACGGGCCCCTCGTTCAAACGAGAGACATTGTAACACCCACGCTGATCAGCTTATGAGAACGACCCGTTTCCCTCCACTCGCCCTTGCCCTGGTTCTTGCCGCGGCCTGCTCCACCGCAGAAGGGGCACCTCGGCTCGAGAACGCCTTCAGCGACCCCGAAGCGGTGGCCAGGGCGGCGCTAGATGCGCTCTGGGTGGGTGATTGGGAAGCGCTGGAGAGCTTCCTCGTCACCCGAGAGGAACATGAGACGCTGCTTTGGGACGCGTTGCCCGAAAGCAAGCACCTGACCTTCGGTGACGCCCGGGCCCTGAACGTCCGAAACACCCGCAAGGCGCTGAACAACGCCTTCCGCGACTATCGCAGCGACGGGTATGAGTTACTTGGGATCGAGTTCACCAAGTCGACTGAAGTCTACGAGGAGTTCACTCTGCACCGCGGCGCCCGGCTCCGGCTCCGGCGCCAGTCCGACGGCAGCGAAGGATACCTGATCTTTCTGGACGTCCTTCTGGAATACCACGGCCAGTGGAAGCCAATGAACTACAAGGAGTAATGGAGCTTGTCGGATCGGAGTCACGTTTTGCTACTGACCGAACGGCCGGGTGGTTTGAGAATAGGATGGATAGTGGGTCGGACGTGTCAGTCAGGCCTGTGACATTTCTAGTTTCGTTACGTATCCGTTACAATTCCACCCCAACTCCGTGACAATCCCACGTTCAATTTCCAGTTTCTCAAAGCCCCGCGGTACAGGGGCGCGTACGCAATCCTCGAGGCGAGTCATGCGATCTTTCCGGAACTTGGTAGCCGTTGGCGCGGTTGCCGGGCTCGTGGCGTGTGGTGGTGGCGGCAACCAGCAGGTGCGGTTGAATGGCGCCGGCGCCACCTTTCCGTACCTCATCTACCAGCAGTGGATCATCGACTACAACAACACCCACGACGACGTCGAAATCAATTATCAGTCGATCGGCTCCGGGGCCGGCGTCCGCCAGTTCTCCGATGGCACGGTGGACTTTGGGGCGTCCGACGGCCCGATGACGGATGAAGAGGTCGCCGCGGTAGATGGGGCCGTGCATCACATCCCCACCGTGCTGGGAGCCGTCGTACCGACGTACAACCTCCCGGGCGTTGCCCAGCCGATCCGGTTCACACCGGACGCGTTGGCGGGAATCTTCCTGGGAGAGATCACCCGTTGGAATGATCCGCGCATCGCCAGCGCGAACCCCGGTGTCACCCTTCCCGCTGCGGACGTCGTTGTCGTACACCGGTCGGATGGCTCCGGGACGACATATATCTGGGCGGACTATCTGACCAAAGTCAGCAGCGATTGGGCCAGCCGCGTTGGTACCGGGCGGTCCATCAATTGGCCGGCCGGTATCGGTGCGCGCGGAAACGAGGGGGTGACGGCATCGGTCAGCCAAACGCCCAATGCGATCGGCTACGTCGAACTGGGATACGCGTTGCTCAACGACCTCCCAGTCGCGCACGTCCAGAACCGCGAGGGCAACTTCGTCGCGCCCAGTATCGAGTCGGTTACCGCGGCCGCCGCGGGTGCCATGGTAGACATGGGTCCTGACACCGATTTCCGGGTGTCTATCACCAACCCATCGGGTCCGGACAGCTATCCCATCACCTCGTTTACCTGGTTGCTGATTCGCACGACGTATCCCGAAGTTGCGCAGGGCCGTGAGCTGGTCGAGTTTGTGTGGTGGGCGCTCAGCGAAGGACGGGACGAAGCGGCTCCGTTGGGCTACGCGCCCATCCCGGAAGAGATGCTCCCCTGGATCAATGCCCGCCTGCAGACCATCACCGCGAACGGTGAAGCGGTGTGGTCTGGACCGAGCGGATCGGGCACTTAAGGCATTCCGTGCCCAGCGGCCCGAAAGGCGTCGCCCCACGCCGCGCCCGCGGCCTGAGTCGGGGCGACGCCGCTTTTCGATGGACCCTTGCAGGAGTCGCGCTCGTGGTCCCGGCGCTCTTCCTGGCGCTGTTCCTGGATCTCTTTGTCAGTTCGCTGCCGACCATCAAGGAATTCGGCTTCGAGTTCCTCTACTCGGATACCTGGGACCCTGTCGCCGATGTCTATGGCGCAGCCCCCATGATCTTCGGCACCATCGTGTCGTCGATCCTTGCGCTGCTGATGGCCGTTCCGCTCGCGCTCGGAGTCGCCATCTTCTTGACCGAATTTGCCCCGCGCTGGCTTCGCGGACCGGTGGGCACGCTGGTCGAATTGCTGGCTGCCATACCGAGTGTCGTGTACGGACTCTGGGGCATTTTCGTGTTGATCCCGTTTCTTCGCGCATTCGTAGTGCCTGCCCTTCAGGGAGTGTTGGGCTGGACGCCGTTCTTTTCCGGCACGTTTCTCGGGAACTCCATGCTGGCCGCGGGGATCATTCTCGCCGTGATGATCCTCCCTTACATCAGCGCGGTGTCGCGGGAGGTGCTCCAGGCCGTCCCCAATTCCCAGCGCGAGGCGGCCATGGCGTTGGGGGCCACGCGATGGGAAGCGGTGTGGACTGCCGTCCTCCCCTACGGCCGCGCGGGCGTCACCGGTGCCGTAGTGCTTGGCCTGGGTCGCGCCCTCGGCGAGACTATGGCGGTGACGATGCTGATTGGCAACCGGCATGGGCTGAGCGTTTCCTTGCTGGAGCCCGGGTACTCCATGGCCGCGGCCATCGCCAACGAATTTGCGGAGGCGACGAGTCGCCTGCACGTCGCCGCGCTCTTCGAGATCGGGCTCGTGCTGTTTGTGATCACCGTGGTCGTGAACGCCGCCGCCCGGCTGCTGGTATGGCGCGTGTCCTCCGGTAGCTCGGCCGGGAGCCGCGCGATATGATGAACCGTCGCGACCGCCGCCGCCTGTTCAGTCGACTCATGACCACGGCCACGCTCGCGGCGGCGCTGCTGGCCGTCCTGCCGCTCTTCCTCATCTTCGCGTATCTCGTGTTCAAAGGAGCCTCTAGCGTCAACGTCGATTTCTTCATTCAGAACCCGGCACCTCCCGGCGTGTCTGGTGGTGGGGTGGCCAACGCCATCGTCGGCACGGGCATCGTGGTCGGCGTCGGCAGCCTGATCGGCTTACCCCTGGGCGTTGGCGCCGGGATCTACTTGGCCGAGTACGGGTCGGGCAAACTCGCGTATACGGTGCGATTCGTGGCTGATGTGCTGAATGGGACGCCGTCCATCATCGTGGGCGTCTTTGTCTTCACCTGGTTCGTGCGACCCATGGGACACTTCTCGGCGCTCGCCGGAGCGGTCGCGCTGGCGATCCTCATGATCCCCATGGTCACCCGTACCACGGAAGAAATGATTCGACTGGTTCCCAATTCGCTGCGCGAGGCGGCGCTCGCGTTGGGGTACACGCGCTGGCGAACGTCCCTGGCCATCGTCGTGCGCACCGCGACGCCAGGCATCATGACCGGCGCGCTGGTGGCCGTCGCCCGGATCACTGGGGAGACCGCGCCGCTCTTGTTTACCGCGCTCGGGAACGTGAACTTCCGCACCGATGTGATGGAACCGATGCAAACGCTCTCGCTGCAGGTCTACGCCTACGCCGTGGGCCCATTTCCGGAGTGGCATCGGTTGGCCTGGGGCGCAGCCCTCGTCCTGGTCGCCCTGGTGCTGACCTTCGGCATCGCGGCGCGGTACGCGACACGGGCCAAATATGAAGCCAACTGAGGGTGCCGCCCGGCTTCGCAGTGACGCCTTGACGGCGATGTTCGGCGGTAAGCCCGCCGTGCGCGATGCGTCGCTCGAGTTCCCGACCAACACCGTGACCGCCATCATCGGCCCGTCCGGGTGCGGGAAGAGCACGTTCTTGCGCTGCCTGAACCGTATGCATGAGATGGTTCCCGGCGCCTCGGTTGAGGGTAAGGTGCTCCTCGACGGGGAGGACATCTACGAGCCGGACGTGAATCCCATCGAGCTCCGCAGGCGGGTGGGGATGGTGTTTCAGCGGCCGACACCGTTTCCCACCATGTCGATCTTCGACAATGTGGCTGCCGGGTTGCGTACCCACGGCCACCGCAAACCAAAGGACCTGGGCGAACGGGTGGGGTCCGCGTTGCGCGGTGCTGGGCTGTGGGAGGAAGTCAATGACCGGCTGGACGCCAGTGCGGTGGCCCTGTCGGGCGGCCAACAGCAGCGGTTGTGCATTGCCCGGGCTATCGCGCCGCAGCCGGACGTCATTCTGCTGGACGAGCCGACGTCCGCGCTCGACCCCATCTCGACCCAGGCTATCGAGGATCTCATTCAGGATTTGAAAGCGCACTTCACGGTCGTGGTGGTCACCCACAACATGCAGCAGGCGGCGCGCATCTCGGACTTCACGGCGTTTTTTTACCTGGGAGAGTTGGTCGAAACGGGACCCACGGAAGACCTCTTCACGAATCCCAAACAGTCACGAACCGAGGCGTACGTTACCGGTCGATTTGGATGAGCGCCCCAACCTCGCAGGAATCCAAATCGGGCGTCACCGCACGCGGCCGCGTGACCATCAGCGACTTCAGCTTCTGGTACGGCCAGAAACAGGCGCTCAAGAGCGTGACGCTCGACGTGACACCCTGTGAGATCACGGCGTTCATCGGCCCGTCCGGATGCGGAAAGAGTACGCTGTTGCGTTCGATCAACCGGATGAACGATTTGATTCTCGACACGCGCCACCAGGGGGATATCCGTTTGGACGGCATGTCGCTCTACGCACCAGGGACAGACCTCGTCGAACTCCGGCAGCGGATCGGGATGGTCTTTCAACACCCCAACCCGTTTCCCAAGACCATCTTTGAAAACGTGGCCTTCGGCCCGAAATTGAATGGGCTGTGCCCGCCCTCGGAGCTTCCGGACCGCGTGGAGGATGCCCTCAAAAAGGCGGTGCTCTGGGAGGAGGTCCGCCATCGCCTCCACGACCTCGGCACCTCGCTGTCCGGCGGCCAGCAACAACGGCTGTGCATTGCGCGCGCCCTGGCCAACGAATCCGAGCTACTGCTCCTAGACGAGCCGTGCTCCGCGCTCGATCCCATCGCCACGCAGCGCATCGAAGAGCTGTTGGTCGAGCTCAAGCGCGAGTACACGGTGGTGATCGTCACCCACAACTTGCAGCAAGCAGCGCGGATTGCCGATCAGACCGGTTTCTTCTACCACGGCGAACTGATCGAATACAACCGCTCCGATGAACTCTTCACTCGGCCGCGCGAGAGTCGCACCGAGGCCTACGTCACCGGGAGATTCGGATGAACGCTGGACCGCATCGTCACTTTCATGACGAGTTGGCACGGCTCAAGGAGAGCGTGCTGTTCATGTCGGGTCGGGCGGAGGACTCCCTGAGCCGCGCCGTGGAGGCGTTCCTTGCCGGAAACGCCTTAGCGGCGCAAGCGGTCGTGGACGCCGACCCCGAAATCGACAGCCTCGAAGTCGAGATTGAAGAGACGGTCACCAACCTGCTGGCCCTCCACCAACCCGTCGCCAAAGACCTCCGCCTGGTCCTGAGCGCACTCAAGATCAGCAACGACTTGGAGCGCGTGGCCGACCACGCCGTCAACATCGCCAAGGCCGCCGAGCGCATCAGCCACCTGGCTGTGCGCACACCTGACCCTCAGCTGGTCGAGATGACGCGTCTCGGTCGTGAAATGCTGGCTACCGCGCTGCGCGCCTTCGTCAAAGGCGATGGCCAGGCCGCGCGCCACGTCTGCGCGCAGGACGACGAAGTCGACGCCCTCCACCGCAGCCTCTTCCAACTGCTCATGACCCGCATGGCCGAGCAACCGGAAGCGATCGACTACTCGATGGAGTTGATGCTCGTAAGCCGTAATATCGAGCGGGTCGGAGACATGGCGACGAATATCGCCGAGGAAGTTGTGTATCTGGTTGAGGGGACCACGATTAAGCATGGAGCCGAGAAGAAGGGCTAGAGGCAGGAGAGGCAGGGGAGGCAGGAGAGGCAGAGACGATTCCGAGTTCAGTGCCGGTTGCGAAGGAGTTTGAAAATCGCGGCGGTAATCGAGCGCCGCATTCCCTCAAAACGCTCCTCCCACGCCGGTTCGACTGTCTTCATCCGTACCAATGTCCCAATCATTGCGTCCAGCTCCGCCAGGCTTCCCAGCGAGCAATCGAATGCTCGGCGCTGCTCGCCGTGCCCGAGTTTGGCGTTTCCCTCCGCGATGTTGTTGAGCACCGACCAGGCAGCTCTGCGTAGTTGGGGGACTACAACGTACCGTTCGGAAGCATCGAGTCCCGCGGTAAGATCGTAGACCATAGCGACGAGCTGTTGTGCGGTGCCCCACGCGCTCAACCGGCGATGGCTGTTCATTGAAGAAAAAGATGGCGGCTTCTTTCTAGTCTCCGTGGTCGTTTTCGATGCAAGCGGTATCCAATTTTTGCATGGGTGGCAACGATGTCCCGCGCCTCATCTGCCTCCTCTGCCTCTCCTGCCTGGTGCCACATCCTAAACCCTTGCCAAACAACAAATTAGACGTCGGGCGACCGTTGCCTCGCCCCCCTGAAACGGCTAGATTTCAAGGATTAGACGGCCGGTTCCCGGCCATCCGCTCCGAACCCTACGAAGCCATCGTCATATGACCGCACCGACCCGCCGTGACCGCGTGCTTCCGCGTCTGATCGAAGACGAGATGCGGGAGTCGTTTATCGACTATTCCATGAGCGTGATCGTCTCCCGGGCGCTGCCCGATGTGCGAGACGGGCTGAAGCCGGTTCACCGGCGCATCCTTTACGCCATGAATGAACTCGGGCTGGTGCCCGGGCGGCCCTATAAGAAATCCGCCACGGTGGTGGGTGACGTGCTGGGCAAGTACCACCCCCACGGTGACAGCGCGGTCTACGACTCGCTCGTGCGGATGGTGCAGAGGTTCTCGTTGCGATATCCGCTGGTGGATGGACAGGGGAACTTCGGCTCTGTCGATGGAGACCACGCCGCCGCCTACCGGTACACGGAAGCCCGGCTCACCGCGCTGGCCACGGAGCTTCTGGAGGACATCGACAAGAACACCGTCGATTTCACGCCGAATTTCGATGACCGGTTGCAGGAGCCGGTCGTGCTGCCTGCCAAGTTCCCAAACTTGTTGGTGAACGGTTCGTCGGGAATCGCGGTCGGCATGGCGACTAACGTGCCGCCGCACAATCTGGCTGAGGTATCGACGGCGGTCGCGTACCTCATCGACAATCCCGACTGTTCGATCGTGGACCTGACCAAGTTCGTGCGCGGTCCGGACTTCCCCACCGGCGGCCTGATCTACGGTAGCCAGGGCATTCGCGAGTGCTACGATACCGGGCGCGGGCGGATCGTCGTGCGCGCTCGGGCGGCTGTGGAGGAGACCAAGTCGTCCGGCAAAGAACGCATCGTGATCACCGAGATCCCGTTCCAGGTGAACAAGGCGCGCCTGGTCGAGCAGATCGCGGATCTGGCCCGGAACAAGAAGATCCCGGACATCTCCGACCTGCGCGACGAGTCCGATCGTGACGGCATGCGGGTGGTCATCGAGTTGCGGCGGGATGCCAATCCGGCTGTGGTGCTGAATCAGCTGTACAAGCACACCCAGATGCAGACGACCTTCGGCGCCATCATGCTGGCCTTGGTGAAGGGCGTGCCGCAGGTTCTCGATCTCAAACAAATCCTCCAGGAGTACATCGATCACCGGCATGAGGTGATCACCAGGCGCGCCCAATTCGAGCTCGATGCAGCGAAGGGGCGGGAACACATCCTGGAGGGCCTCAAGATTGCCGTCGACAGCATCGACGAAGTCATCAAGATCATTCGCGGAGCCAAGGACACGGCGAGTGCCGACGCGGCGTTGCGTAAGCGCTTCGAGCTTTCCGAGAAGCAGAGTGAAGCGATCCTCAATATGCGTCTGGCCCGGCTCACTGCCCTCGAGATCGACAAGCTCGAGGCCGAGCTGAAGGAAGTGCGGGGGGTAATCAAGAAGCTGGAAGGCCTGCTGGCGTCCAAGCAGAAGCGTATGGATCTCCTCAAGGGCGAATTGTCTGAGCTCGTCAAGAAGTTCGGCGATGCGCGGCGCACGGAGATCGTTGCGGATCAGAAGGACTTTTCGGTGGAAGACCTGATTGCCGAAGAGGACATGGTGATCACCGTTTCGCATGCCGGCTACATCAAGCGCATTCCCGTCTCAACTTATCGGCGGCAGCGGCGCGGCGGGCGTGGCCTGAACGGGATGGGGACGCGGGACGACGATTGGGTGGAACACCTCTTCGTCGCCTCGACCCATGACTACGTGCTGTTCTTCACCGAGGAAGGCCGTGTCTACTGGCTCAAGGTCTATGATATCCCGGCCGGAGGACGCGCGGCCCGGGGCCGCCCCATCGTGAACCTGTTGCAGCTCAAACCCGAAGAGCGCATCGCGACCTTCGTCACGGTCCGCGGGTTCGACGACAACCATTATTTGATGTTCGCAACGGCCAATGGTGTGGTGAAGAAGTCGGTCCTCTCGTCGTACGGCAATCCGCGTGCGAGCGGCATCAACGCCATCAACATCGATTCGGGCGATCGGTTGATCGGCGTCGACCTGACGGACGGGACCAACGACATCGTCTTGGCTACGCGGCACGGCATGAGTATCCGGTTCACCGAGAAGGATGTTCGCGAGATGGGCCGCACCGCCGGCGGTGTTCGCGGCATCGCCCTGGGCAAGGATGACCTGGTGATCGGTATGGTGGTGATCCGGCGTGACGCCACGCTGCTCGTCGTGAGCGAACGAGGCATGGGCAAACGGTCCAAGATCGCGGACTACCGCGTGCAGAAGCGCGGCGGGAAGGGCATTATTACGCTGCGTCGAACCGATAAGACCGGTGCCATCGTTGCCCTCAAGGAAGTCCTTCCGGACGATGAACTGATGATGATCACCCGTCACGGCGTCATTATCCGTGTACCGTCCCAGGGGATCCGCGTGAGCGGTCGCAACACGCAGGGCGTCAAGGTCATGAACCTGGATGAGGGGGACGTCGTCATGGACGTCGCGCGCGTGGTCAATGAGGACGACACGGGAACCGATCCCGTGGTGATCTCAGATGGCCGCGACCAACGGGAGATGGACGTATGACTCAGGGGGGCGAAACCACCGCTCACTCCAGCCGGGCGGTGCGGTGACCCCGGACCCAGAGGGCCTCATCACGTCCGCGGCGGTGAGCATTGACGAGATACGCATTGCAGCTCACGGCCTGCACGGCGTCGCCTTACGAACATCCCTCGTCCCGGCCCCGGGGTTGAGTGAGCTGGTGGGGCATTCGGTGTACCTCAAGCTAGAGAGCAAACAGCCCACCGGCGCCTTCAAGTTACGGGGTGCCTGGAACGCGGTCAGTCAGCTGAGTGACGACGAGCGGGCCCGCGGGGTGATTACCTATTCGTCCGGCAATCACGGGCAGGCGGTGGCATTTGCGGCCCAGCGTCTCGGCATCCGGGCCGTCATCGTGATGCCGGAGACGGTTCCGGAGGCCAAGCTCGAAGGCGTCAAACGCTGGGGCGGTGAAATAGTCCTGGCTGGTAAGACCTCCGAAGACCGCTTTGCGAAGGCGCAAGAGATCGTGGTCGCAGAGGGATTGACCGTCATCCCTCCTTTCGACCACCCGCACATCATTGCCGGTCAGGGAACGGTGGGCCTGGAGATCGTCGAGGACCTTCCGGACGTTGCCGGCGTCGCTGTGCCAGTGGGTGGCGGTGGTCTCTGCGCCGGCGTCACGACGGCCATTCACGCACTCTGTCCCGGTTCGCACGTGTGGGCCGTCGAACCTGTGGGGTCCTCGGCATATGGGGCGGCGGTTCAGGCCGGTAGACCGGTGCGTCTCGATGCAGTGGCCAGCGTGGCCGACGGGTTGTTGCCCCTCTCGGTCGGAACGCTCACCTTCCAGCACATGTACCCTCGGGCTCAGTCCGTGACCGTGACCGATGCCGATATCGTCGCAGCCACCAGGTGGCTCCGAGACGAGCTAGACATCATTGCCGAGCCGTCGGGCGCGGCTACCACGGCCGCCCTGCGCTCGGGCGCCATTCTGCCCGATGGGCCCACAGTGCTCGTCGTGAGCGGCGGCAACATCCGGCCCGAGTCGATCGACCGTTTGGCCCCCGTGGGCTGACCCGCTGATGCCCGATCCCATGCCCAAGGTTCTTGTCGCTGATGACGATGAGGGGTTGCTCCATACCCTGGGATGGATCCTGCGAGACAAGGGCTATGAGGTGATTTCGGTGCCCAATGGCGATGACCTTTTGGGGCGCATGGATCGCGAGCGACCCGACCTGCTTTTGCTCGACATCATGATGCCCAAGGTCGATGGCCTGCAGCTGCTAGAACAGGTCAAGCGGCAGGAGCAGTGGCAGGATCTCCCGGTCCTGATGATTTCGTCGATGCAGCCCGAAGAAGCCACCGTCAAGTCGCTGGGTTTGGGCGCCGCGGACTTCATCCCCAAGCCCTTCCGCGTTCGCGAATTAGTGGCCCGCGTCGATGCCCGATTGAAACAGTTTCGGGAAATGCGACGTGTGCGGGAGGAAGCCAAGACACGAGCCGAGGTGGTGGACATCCTGCACGAGGTGACCGACTCGCTCAAGCCGGACGAGATCTACCACATCCTCACCCGCCGTGTCGCCCGCGCGCTGCACCTGTCGAAATGCGCGATTGTCACGGCGGCTCCCGGTGCGGATCGGGGCATGCTGGTCGCGGCCTCGGAGAACCCGATGCTGAGGAATCTCGAGATCCAGCTGTCACGCTATCCGGAGATTCGCCGAGCGCTCGAGACCCGCCAACCGGTGTTGGTGTCCGACGTGCACACCGACCCGCTGTACGCGGATGTTCGCCGTGAATGGGCGCGAGACGGCATCGCCGTACCTACCCGGTCCGCCATCGCCCTGCCCTTTTTTTTACGTGGCGACCTGGCGGGCGTATTCTTCCTGCGGACCACGGATGAGGATCCCGCGCTTGTGCAAGACGATGCGGCGTTCGCGGAAACCGTCATTCGCGCCGCCGTGAGCGCGCTGGAGCGTGCACACGATCTCGAGGCGGTCAAGAGCGATCGCGAGAAATACCAATTTTTGGCCAATACCGATCCGCTCACCGCTTGCTACAACCGCCGTGCGATGCTGGACAAGCTCGAGGCGGAATTGGACCGCGCCAGGCGGTATGATCTCGAGTTGACGGTGCTGATGATTGACATCGACTGGTTTAAGGAGATCAACGACACGCGCGGGCACCTGGTGGGCGACTCGGTGCTACGCCAGCTGGGGGACAGCTTGAAACGCGAGGCCCGTTCGGTGGACATCGTGGCTCGGTACGGCGGGGAAGAGTTCACGCTGGTGCTACCGGAAACGGGTCTCGAGGGCGGTACCGCCTTCGCCGAACGCGTTCGCCATCTGATCGAATCGCACAATTTTGTCGAGACCGGCGAGCCGGTGCGGGCCACCGTGTCGATCGGTGTGGCGACCTTCACGCACGGTTCCAGCGGCTCGGTCGAGACGATGATCTCCGAGGCGGATGCGGCCCTCTACCGCGCCAAGCGCGAGGGTCGCAACCTGGTGCGGACCAACCAATGAGTCCCCGCCGGTGCCTGCGGTGTCAAACCGTGTACGACGGTGACGCACGGTTCTGTCCGCGGGACGGCAGTCCCCTGGTCGAGGTTGCGTCCGGGCCCAGAGGACCGTCCACGACGCAAGCGAAAACAGCGGTGCGCCGTGCCGTGAAGGCCCAGCGCGGCGCCAGTCTGAGTTCCGCGGGGACGTTGTCCGGCCAGGTGCTCGATTCCCGGTATCACGTCGTGCGGCGGTTGGGCGAAGGTGGCATGTCCTTCGTGTACGAAGCGCGGGATATTACGTCCGCGCAATCCGTCGCCGTGAAAGTCCTGAGCCCCAAACTCGCGAAGGATCCAAACGCGGTGGAGCGACTCCGTCGCGAGGCGGGTCTCGCCATGCGGCTCAGCCATCCCAACGCGTGCCCCATCCTCCGTTTCGGAGAAACGGAAGACGGATTGATCTACCTGGTCATGCCGTACCTGCGGGGCGAACTCCTGTCGGACCGCGAGGGGGACGCGGGGCCAAGCGCGCTCGAACCGGGTCTGGATATCCTCGTACAGATTTGCGCCGGGCTGCACCATGCGCATGGGCTGCACATCATTCATCGCGACTTGAAGCCCGAGAATGTCATGCTCGTTCCCCGCTCGGCGGGCGGCGAGACGGCGGTGGTGATGGACTTTGGCTTGGCGAAGGACAAGAGCACGGGACCCGCTGCCCAGAAGCTGACCGCCACCGGCATCGTCCTGGGTACTCCGGAGTTCATGAGTCCCGAACAGGTGCGCGGTAAGGAACTGGATCCACGCAGCGACGTCTACGCAACCGCCATCATGGCGTTCGAACTGTTCACGGGCGAGTTGCCGTTTCAGGGGCGTACGGCCCAGGAGATGATGGTCGCACGCCTCAAAGGATCCCCCACCCCGCTCAGGCGCTACCGGCCGGACCTTCCGGGGCGTTTGGAGAAAGTGCTCTTCAAAGCCATGGAACCGTCCGCAGATGACCGGTACCCCACGGCCATGGCGCTTGGCGAGGCGCTGCTGGAGACGGTGGACGGCGATATTGTGCAGCGGCTGCGCATCAAGCTCCGCTAGCAGGTTGCTGAAAAAGCCAGCAAATCGTAGGGTGGGTTCGAGCTTACGCACTGGCCTACGCGATGCCTTTGGGTCGCAGCAACGACAAGCAGCTCTTCGTGTTTCCCGGTTCGCGCCCCAGGGGCATCGCTACGGCCAGCGCGTAAGCTCGACGTCAGGTACCAACATGCTTGCAGCGACCCGCTAGGAACCGTCATCCCCGGGGGCGTCGAACGCGAGCCCCGAAACGTGCGGGTCCACGTCGAAATCGGCGATCAACACCGTCTCCAATCGCGATCCGGATCCCACGAAGAGGTCGCGCCGCGCGACGTACGCCAGCGACGTGGATCCAGCGCGTTCCACGCTTCCCATGACCTCCCGCACCACGCGTCCGCGATCGGTATACGTGACGTCACTCGGGAAGCGGTCGCCGAGGTTGAAGTAGTAGGTGAATTCGGACGGCACGCCCACTGGAGCGGAGCGCTCGACGGTTACCGAATGGAATTCGGCGTGCTCGGGTTGGACGCTGCTCCGTCCGTCGTCACGCAGTAGTGGAATGTCGGAACGTCTCAGGGTGCCGCGATACGTCATCACCACTGACGAGTCCGACAGGGTATACGGGACGTCGAGCCAGCGGAGCACTTCCTGGGTGGCTCTGACTGCCTCCTGTTGGAGTGGCGAGCCGTCCGGGACACGGGCGCGGTTCACTAGTGCCCATGCGCTGCGGCCGTCGAATCCCATCACGGCCGTGCTGCCCGCCGCGTGATCGATCCGCACGGCCGGCACGCCTGCTCGCCACCGAATCCAAACGTCGTGTGACTCTACACCACTCGCCCGTCCCGTGAGAGTGTCGTAGCCGATGCGGGTGACGGTGAACGACACAGCTTGGAGGCTATCGAACACCGCGCGCCCGCCGGCCGCTGCGGTCCACGCTCCCACGAGTGAATCCGCCGGATTGGCTGCCGGGTTGCGTAGCGGCGGCGCCGGATCGGCTAGGATGAGAGTGGCGACCGTGAATACCGCCGCCAGAGCCACCCCGGCTCCCACGATTGGCCACCGAACCCGTTCGGGGGCTTCCGCGCGGTTGCTCATCGGCTTGCTCCGGCCCCTGCGTCCCCGGATATTACGGCGGACCCTCCGCGCCTGGGACACGCCCGCTTCATGAAGAGATATCCCGCATACGACCCGCCTGAATACGTTGCCTGGGAACTTAATCCCGTCCTACTCGATGCGTATCGCCAGACGATCGACCGCGATCCGGAGCGAAAGACCGTCATCGATGCGCTCTCGCGGGCACAGCTATTGGATCTATACCGCGGCATGCTTCGCACCCGCCTGCACGACATCATGCTCAAACGGTGGGTGCGTCAGGGTGCCATTTCCAAGGCGTGGTTGGGCACGGGCGAAGAAGCGACCACGGTTGGACCGACGCACGCGTTGAATCGGGACACGGACTTCGTTGCTCCGATGATTCGAAATGCGGGTGCCTGCTGTGAGATGGGCATGTCCATCGCTGACATGCTCCGCGGCTACCTCGGCACCGCTGATTCGCCGTCGAAGGGACGCGACGGACACGTGGGGGCGTTCGCGCATCGGGTGGTGCAGCCCATCTCGAATATCGGCAACATGCCACCGGTCATGGCCGGCATTGGTCTCGTGTTCAAAATGCAGGGTCAGCCCCACGTCGCGCTGACGTGGGTCGGGGACGGGTCGGTCAAGTCGGGGCCGACGCATGAGGCGTTCAATTTCGCGGCGGTTCAGCGGCTTCCTGTCATTTTTATCATTCAGAACAATCAAGTCGCCCTCGGCACGACGGTTGGCGTGCATCATCTGCCGGGAACGTTCGAAGACGTGCATGAGGCGTATGGGGTGGCGGGATACTCGGTGGACGGCAACAACATCCTGGATACGTTCGCCGCCACGCGGCTGGCGGCGGACCGCTGCCGCCGTGGTGAGGGGCCCGTCATCATCGATGCCGAGACGTTTCGCATGGGTGGGCACGCGACGCATGACGAGCGGGAGTCGCGCGACGTGATCCCGGCGGAGCTGTTCGAGCGCTGGGGCGCCCGGGATCCCATCGGGCTGTACGAAGAGTACCTGATAGGCACGGGCGTGGAGCGCAGCGAATTGGAGAAGATCGAGACGGTTGCATCAGAAGAGGTCGATCGAGCTGCGAAACAAGCACTGGAGAGTCGGGAGAACCGGCTCCCGGCTCCGGAGTCGGCGTTGGAAGATGTCTATGCGCGCACGAGGTGATCGTTCGTTCGAGTATCTGGCCGGTATGCATGGGGGTGCGGGATCGGATCGAGAGCTTCGCCGTTTGTATTTTGCCACAGATTTACGCAGAAACGACGAAGATCTTCCGACGGCAGGGCCCCCGAACGACGCTCGGCGGCGAACACCGATCCAATGACACTCACGGTTGTGTTTCTTTGTTGGTACCATCTCGAGAACCAAACACAACCCAATACACTCTATTCCTGATCTGAACGCCACCGGGAGGGTCGCGCGGACGAAAAACACGTCTGGAGATCTGCGTCGTTGCTGCGTCACTCTGCGGCACAATTCACTTGCGAGGACTCCCGGGTTCAAACCGTCGCCTCAGGTCTTCCGGCTCGGAACCCGGGTCACGCCTACAAGAAACACATCCCGCTCGCGAACAGTCGTAACGTCTCACGGAGCGTCGTACCCGAGCTTCCGGCCGTCGTCAGATCTGCGTGTTCCCCGCGTTGCGCTGCGCATAATAACCACCGATCCGCCAGCGCCGCACGTCTATCGGAGGAACGTCGGCAAAGGACTCAACCTCCCGCGCCGAACATCGTCTGGATCGCTGCCCACGTGGGCGCGATGAGGAAGAAACAGACGACGGCCAGGATCAGCGGCACGACGTACCGCACCATGATCGCCCATCCTTTGCGAAACAGCGGGCTCTCCAAGCCCTGGGCCAGTTCCGCATCCGCCTTGGGAAGTATCACGTAACCCACGAAGATGCTCGTCAGCAGCCCGCCGACGATCAACAGAAAGTTGCCGATTACGGCATCAGCTGCACCGAGGAAATTGGTCGAATAGGCCGAGGGAATGCCTAGGGCGGCTGCCACCGCTCCGAGCGTGATGGTGGCCTTCTTTCGTGTCCAACCAAGACCATCGATGAACGCGGCTACCACCACCTCGAGGAGCGAGATGGACGACGTCAGTGCGGCGAACAAAAGCATGATGAAGAACGTGGTCCCGACGATCTTCCCCGCGACGCCCATGCTCGAGAAGCCTGCCGGCAGAGAGATGAACAACGCGCCCACGGAGCTTTCCCCCACCTGATCGGTCAGGCCAAAGCTGAAGATGATCGGAAAGACCACCAGGCCCGCGAGAAACGCGACGCCAAAGTCGCACGTTGCGACAATCGTCGCCTCGCGACCAAGGTCGCGCTTATCCCGGATGTAGGACGCATAGGTCATGAGGGCCCCCATCCCCAAGCTCAGCGAGAAGAACGCCTGTCCGGCGGCATCCGTCAGGATCCGGCGATTGAACAGCTCGCCGAAACTCGGATCGAGGTAATTGCTGTAGCCTTCGCGGCTACCGGGCAGTGTAAATGCCCACACGGCCAGACCGATCAGAAGCAAAAAGAGCACGGGCATGAGAATCACCGCCGCTCGCTCGATGCCGTGTTTGACGCCTCCTACGACGACGAAAACGGTGAGGGCGATAAAGACCAGGTGCCCGATCAGGGCATCCGTTCCCTGTGAGACCTCTCCGAAATACTCTCCCGTCTCGGCCGGGATCCCGGTGCCAATCGCGACGATGGCGTACCGCATGGTCCAACCCGCGATCACGGAGTAGTACGACAGGATTCCAAATCCACAGAAGACGAATAGCCACCCCAGCGGCGACCAGGCGGTCCCTCCGAGTTCCCGCAGCGCCTTGGCGGGGGACACCTGCGTCATCCGTCCGACGATGAACTCGGAGGTCATGAGCGGGATGCCGATCACCGCCACCAGGACCAGATAGGCGATGATGAAGGCCGCCCCGCCGCCCTGCGAGGCGATATACGAAAACCGCCACATGTTGCCGAGGCCAACTGCGGACCCCACTGCTGCTAAAAGGAAGCCGGCGTGGGTGGCCCACGAATCGCGGGTCGAGGGCGTTGCACCGGTGGCCATAGGGTTATCTCCCGGGGAAAAGTGCCACTACATTAAGCGTTCCGAAGCGGTTGTCTAGGGAAGCGTTTGGACCGGATGCAAACCCGCAGCGTCCGTCACTGGAACACGCGCCAACGCGTGTTGCGACACCGATTCCGAGGAGCCACGAGTGCTTACGTTCATGCTCGCCGCCGTCCTGCAGGTTCAGGATCCACTCGCCGTCGTGGACGACCGCATTCGAAGCGACCATGACATGCTCCGGTATCACATTGCGATTTCGCTCCCGGATACCGGACAGGTGTTTTGGGGAGCAACCGAGATGCACTATCTCATACGGAGTGCGTCCGGACAACTCGTGCTGGACTTCGACAGCGTATTCGTAATCGATTCTATCGCGACGAGTAACGGCCGGAGATTATCTGCGAACGTGCAGCGCGGTGAGTTGGTGCTACCGCACTGGGGAGCCGTGGGAGACACGCTGTCAGTGACGATCTACTACCACGGCGCTCCGCGAGACGGCTTGTTCATTCAGGACAACGTCCATGGCGAACGCACGGCGTTCGCGGACAATTGGCCCAATCGCGCACGCCATTGGTTTCCCGGAGAGGATCATCCGAGCGACAAAGCGTATGCGAGTTTCGCCGTGGACGTTCCCGCCGGTTGGCGCGCGGTTGCGAATGGGCGGTTGGAGCGCGTGGATACGCTCTCGGCCGGGCGGTCTCGGTGGCATTGGGAAACGACGCGTCCCATTCCGGTCTACACCATGGTAATCGGCGCGGGACCGCTCACCGTTACGGAGATCCGTGGGGTCAGTGACGTACCGCAGGCGCTATGGACGTTCCGGCAGGATTCCGCGTTTGCGGTTGACGGTCCGTTCCGTCGGGTCGACCAGATGGTGGACGTGTACTCGCGCCTCATCGGTCCGTTCCCGTACGCGAAGCTCGCGCACGTGGAGTCCTCCACCCGTTTTGGCGGCATGGAGAACTCGTCGGCGATCTTCTACACGGAACGCGGTTATGCGAATCGCACGATGGGAGAGGGGCTGGTGGCGCACGAGACCGCGCACCAGTGGTTTGGGGACGCGGTTACCGAGCATGACTGGCACCACCTGTGGCTCTCTGAGGGCTTCGCGAGCTATTTCGATCCGCTGTTTTTTCAGCTGATTGGGGAAGAGGACAGGTTCCGGCAGGGTATGCGAGAGAGCAAGCAGAGTTATATGGGTTCCGCCGTGGTCGACCGGCCGGTGATCGATACGACCGTCACGGATCTGTTCGCATTGCTCAATGCCAACAACTATCCCAAGGGCGCGTGGATCCTACACATGTTGCGGGGCGAGGTGGGGGATTCCGCCTTCTTCCGCGGCATTCGCGAGTACTATCACACGTACCGGGATTCGACCGCGCTCACCGACGATCTCATGGCGATCATGGAGCGTCATGCGGATCGGCCGCTCCGGCGGTTCTTCGAACAGTGGCTGCTTCAGCCGGGCTATCCGCAGCTCGAGATGACATGGTCGTACGACACCGAGGGCCATGCCGTCACCATAACGGCGCGTCAGGCCCAGCCCGCATCGTGGGGCACGTTCGATCTCACCGTTCCCGTCATGGTCCAGGTTGGCGGTGATTTTCACACCGCCGCCCTGCGCTTCGCTCGAGGTGAGCGGTCTGCCGAGGTGACGGTGTCCGGGGTGGAGTCCCCGCCCACCAACGTGGTGTTGGATTCCGACGAGACGCTGCTTATCCGCGTTACGGCCCCGGCTGGGGGCGCTTGACCGCGGCGACGGCGTCCCACGCGGCATCCACGACCTGCTGAGGGGCGGGTTGCGTGGCGTTCCATTCGCGCGCGGCAACGCGCTGCAACATCAGGCGAATGAGCTGCACCCACACGTCCGCCCACAGCCCGACGGGCCCGGCGCGCACCTCACCGGAGGCCTTTCCGGATGCCAGCACCTTCTCGAGGGCGTCCTTGAACTCTTGGTAGATCGCTCGGCTGCGCCCATCCAGCAATGCTGTGGGCGGAGCCACAAACGCCAGGCGCACCAAACCGGGGTCTCGCTCGGCAACCTCTCGCCATTTGGATGCGATCGCCGAGAGACGCTCGCGGCACGTCACCGCCGCGGGCGACGCGGTCACGATCTCGGTGAACAGCCGGACCGCGCCGCGATAGATCTCATTCAAAAGATGCTCTTTGCTCTCGAAATGCCGGTAAATGGTGCCTTCGGCGACGCCGGCACGTTTGGCGATCTGAGGCGTTGTGCTCTCGTGGTAACCCTGCGTGGTGAAGAGATCCAGTGCGGCCCGCACCAGTTTGGTGCGCGTTTCCTGCGGTGCGCGGCGGCGCTGCCGCTCGGCAGGGAGGTTCGGTTGCGTCATAGCTCGCGCGAAGATATCGCCGTTCTGCCACTCGGCAACCCGGTGCGCGCTTCGCACGCAGTATGTGGTTCGTAGGCCATCCCATCAGAGTACTTTAGGCGCGGTCCCCGCACCCCACGTACGACACACGACCAACCGCGTCAGAGCCCCAATCCGCATGCGTTTCTCGATGAGGCCGGAAGTGCGAACCGTGGGGATTCCCCGAAGGGGCTGGGATACCGCCAACCGCCATCGGCTTCTATTTTGCGGCTCTTTCCCTCGACACCTCTGGAGCAAGCCTATGAAGGTCCTGGTCTTTGGAGCCGGATTACAGGGGGCCGCTTGTGCGTACGATCTTCTCTCAATGACCGATGCGGAGGTGACGCTGGCGGACTATCAGTTGGGAGCGCTGCCGCGCTACCTAGGTGATTTCGAGCGCACCGGCCGCCTGACCCGGGTCGAGGTGGACGTACGAGAGGAGGTGCCCACGCGGCGTGTAATGGAGGGATGTGATGCCGTCCTCAACGCCCTTCCGTATTACTACAACTTCGACGTTTCCCGGATTGCGGTCGATGCCGGGGCCCACTGCGCGGATCTGGGCGGCAATACGGAGATCGTGCATCAGCAGGAAACGTTGGACGATGCTGCCCGACGGCGGGGGGTTTCGGTCGTCCCCGACTGCGGTCTGGCGCCCGGCATGGTCAACATCCTCGCCGCTGACGGGATTGCGCGGTTCGATGAGGTCGACTCCGTCACGCTGTTTGTCGGTGGTCTTCCCCAGCATCCCGAACCTCCGCTCAACTATCAGATCGTCTATTCGCTGGAAGGCGCCCTCGACTACTACACAACATTGTCGTGGGTACTGCGGGACGGGGAACCCATCGAGGTCGAAGCGCTTTCAGAATTGGAAGACGTCGCGTTCCAGCAGCCGGTCGGCACCCTCGAAGCGTTTCACACAGCGGGTGGCCTGTCAACGATGCCGTGGGTGTATCGCGGGCGCGTGAAGACGATGGAGTACAAGACGCTCCGATATCCCGGTCACGCCGTCATCATGAAGGCGATTCGTGATTTGGGACTGCTCGATCTCGAGCCGATAACCGTAGAGGGTGTCAGGGTCGCACCGCGCGATGTGTTTATCTCCGTCGTGGAGCGCGTGTTGCGCAAGCCCGAGGGGCGCGACCTGGTCGCGCTCAAGGTGGTCGCGACGGGTCGCAAGGCCGGGCGCTCCGGACGCGTCTCATATCAGCTGCTGGATCGATACGATGAAGCGCATGGGATCAGCGCCATGAGCCGAGCGACGGCGTATTCGCTGTCGATTACGGGACAGATGCAGGTTGAGGGAAGGATCAGTACGCCGGGCGTGCATACCGCTTATGAAGTAACGCCGGCCGCTGAGTACGTCGCCGAGCTGGGGAAAAGGGGGCTGGACATTGAGATCAGGGAAACCTGGGATTCCTAGCCGGGCAGATGAGGCAGAGGAGGCAGACCTCCATCCGCTTGCCGGCCGGTGGACCGTCTCTGCCTCTCCTACCTCATCTGCTTCTCCTGCCCCAACCCGTTCCTATAGATCAAAAACGCCGCCAGAGGCAGAAATGCAAGCAGACACCGCCAAGGTGCTTTGGAACGCAGCTCTCCCCTTTCGCCAATTCGTTGATGAGGCGGAAAAGAATCAACAGCTCTGGGAAGGGGTCTATCGCACGGCGCGGATTCCGGACTGGGCGTTGGACGCTGCGTGCGCCCATGGTGATGGCGTGCGGTTGCTCGTGTTGGCGGAGGATTGGTGCGGCGATGCGAGCAACACCGTGCCCGTGCTCGCGAAGCTCGGCGATCAGGCGGACTGCCTCGAGATGCGGATGCTGAAGCGGGACGAGCATCCGGATGTCATGAACCACTACTTGACCAATGGTTCTCGTTCGATCCCGATCGTGATAGCGCTGGATAGAGAGTTCAACGAGCTGGGACACTGGGGTCCGCGCCCCAGCGAGTTGCAGCAATGGGTGATGGACAACAAGGCGAGCATGCCGAAGTCCGAGTTGTATCCCCAGGTCCGGCGGTGGTATGCCAAGGATCGCGGCGAAACGACGTTGCGCGAGGTGTTGGCATTGTTGGCGTCGTAGGCCGTTTCGCCGTCGGACGCACCACAACCACGTACCGGGGTGGGGCCGCGGTGGGTTAAAACGGCCACCGGGTGTGTGCGTTGAGCACCACCCCATCAGGTCCCAGGCCCGCCGTTACTCCCAACACCGCGAACAGCCCAAGCTGGGCGAACAGTCCCATGCCTCCGCCCACCTGCAGGTCGTCCGTCGTGAGGGAGAAGTCTTCGTTCTCGAACACCCTGCCGGCGTCGAGGAACGCGACGAGGGACAGCATGTACGCGGTGGGATAGCCGTAGAGGTTGTAGCGCGCCTCGACGTTTCCCAGGAGCGCATGGCGGCCCAGGAAGCGGTTGTCGGGGATCGCGCGGTGGGTAGACGCGCCGCCCATGGCGTGCAGCTGATACTCGCTCCCGTCGAGACGATAGTAGGAACCAAATCGCGGCGTACCGCCCATGAGTTGCGCCGCTATCCGCCCGGACAATGTCAGATCCGATGTCGCGGGCACGTGGCCCTGCGCGCTCAGAGTCAGTCGGCTGTAGGATACGTCTCCCGCGAGATCGGCATCCGCCCCGGCGGCCAACGCTTGCAGCATCGCTCCGCTGGTCGGCGCCACCTCGCTATCGCGTGAGTCGAAGACCAATCCCATCCGTCCGACGACCTCGACTGTACCCATGCCCATCGTGGGGTCTACGTTGGCGGCCAGATCATTGGCAAAGACGCTGGGCCCCTCCAGCGGTGAGATCACCCAATGCTGCAAGTCGACGCCCGCCAGGACGCGCAACGGTCCCACGATTCTCCGCTGCACCTCGGCGCGCATAGAGTGCCGGTCATGGCGCGCTTCGTAGAAGTTGGGCTGAGCGTCCGTGACGTTGTCCTCCTCGAACGTCGCACCCATTCCAATGCCGTAGTAATTGTCATGTCCCCATCGGCGGCCCTCGCCGCGGAGCAGAAAGCGCCATCCTGGGACAAAATCGGGTGCGCGAAACTCCAACCGCAGGAACCGACTCCCTTCGGTCGAGATCTGCGCATTAGCGGTCACGGCGGCCCGATACGACGTAGGACCACCAAAGTCGTCGAATCGCGTCGGTTGGATGAACCCAAAGAACCCGCCCATCGTCAGGCCGTCGTCGGCGGTATAGAACAGTTTGGGATAGAACGATTGAACCCAATAATCCTGACTGCCCAACTCGTCTCCGAGTTGGGCAGTCAGGGATCTGCTGGCCGCGAGTAGGATCGCGGTAATGACAAGGAGAATCCTCACCGGCGACTTTCGTAGAGGTAAGCCGTGTCGCGGTGGGACGCCTGGCGGCCGTCCCACACCGCGTACTGCGCGCCGGAATGGATCGATGCAGCGCCAAAGTCGCCGGCCTTGTTGACGGCGTAAAAGTTGAGACCAAACGTCGGTTCGCCGCGCTCGTTGAGGAGGCGTGGTTCGGTCGTCTGCACCACCCGCCGCAACGTGGCGAGGGCTGCGTCCGTCGGACTCATGCCCTGACGCATGAACTCGACCGTCAGAAACGCGCCGCACACTTTGATGTTTGCTTCACCGCGGCCCGTGGATCCCGCCGCACCGATGTCGTTGTCGGTATACTGCCCCGCGCCAATCATCGGCGAGTCGCCCACGCGACCGGGAATCTTCCAGGCCAGCCCGCTCGTGGTCGTGACCGATGAGATCTCTCCGCGCGTATTGACGACGTTGATGTTGATCGTACCCGTCGGGCGAACCGTCATCTCCTCGCCTTCGGAAACGTTGATCCAGTCGTCATCAGGGCCGCGGTTGGCGCGCCACCGCAGCCAGATCTCCCGCGCCCTTTCGGTGAGCAGCTCCTCTTCCTTGAACCCGTATGACAGCGCGAACTTCTTGGCACCTTCGCCAACCAACATGATGTGGTCCGTATACAGCAACACGTACTTTGCCACCACGCTCGGCGTCTTGATGCCTTCGAGTGCACCCACCGCGCCCGCCCGGCGCGTGGGACCGTGCATGCACGACGCGTCCAACTGTACCATGCCGTGTTCGTTGGGAAGGCCGCCGTATCCGACCGAGGTATCTTCCGGATCGAGTTCCTGGATCTTGACACCCTCGATGCCTGCGTCCAGCGTGTCGATCCCCTGGGCCAACAACTGCCCCGCGCGCTCCACGCCGCGCAGCCCATTGGCGGACGCGACGGCAACGTTTCTCGATCCCTGGCGAATGTGGATGGCTGGGAACTCTGTCGCTGTTGCCGCCGGAACACCCAGCGCCGCACCGGCCGCTGCTCCGCCGGCTGCGCCAAGGAACTGGCGACGTGTCAAGGAACCGGACACGATGATTCCTCCCGCTCGTGTGTGAAAAAACGATAGCCGGGGGGAACTAATGGTAGGAGGCTTCCCATGTCAACGTGGGGTAACGCGCCCGTGACGCCGGAAACCGCCCGCATCCTAAGGGTTTCTGTGGTTCTGCCCATCTTCAACGAGCGCGAGAACCTGGGCCCCCTCCTGAATGAGATCGCTGAGGCGCTGAAGCACGTGGCACACGAAGTCGTGGCGGTGGATGATGCCTCGACCGATGGCTCGGATCGCGAACTGGAGCAGTTAGCGGCCAACTCCGACACGGTGCAAATCATCCGCCTGGGCCGCCCATCGGGACAGAGCGCCGCCCTGGCCGCGGGATTCGAGCGTGCCCGAGCGTGCCTCATTGCGACGCTCGATGCGGACGGGCAGAATGACCCCGCGGATCTGGTGAGCCTGCTCGCGGCCGTGGAAGATGGCGAGGCAGACGCCGCGATCGGCGTACGGGTGCGCCGTCAGGATTCGCGATGGAAGCGACTGCAGGGATCGATTGCCAACCGCGCGCGTGACCTGATTACGGGTGACGTCGTCCGAGACACGGGATGCGGCGTACGGGTGATGCGCGCCCAGTTTGCGCGTCGCCTGCCCCGCTTCAAAGGCATGCACCGGTTCATACCCACCTTGTTGCGGCGAGAGGGGGCGCGCGTCATCGAACGCGAGGTTGCACACCGGCCCAGGTTATACGGAAAAACCAAATACGGCATGTGGGACCGGGTGTTCGTCGGCCTGTGGGATGCTGTCGGGGTACGATGGCTCCTGCGCCGCCGCCTTCCGGTCCAGCTAGTCGAGGATACGCGTAATGACCAATAAGCGACGGCGTTTGGATCCCGAGATCTTCCACCTCCCCATCGAGCGCATGCGGGAAGGCTACTACTCCGACAAATACTTCGTGCGTACGCGGGACGTGCTCCGCGCAGACCGTCACGAGGCGCACGTCGTCATGCAGGTATTCAGCAAGACGCACGCGTACCTCGGGGGCGTCGATGAGGCCATTGCCATCCTGAAGCGGTGTTCGGAGACCTGGAGCGACCTACGGGTGCGCGCCCTCTACGATGGAGACGCCATCAAACCGTGGGAAACCGTGATGACTATCGAGGGGCGCTACGACGCCTTTGCCCACCTGGAGACCCTGTACCTGGGGGTGCTCGCCAGGCGGACGCGAGTCGGCACCAACACGCGATTGGTCGTGGAAGCCGCCGCCCCCAAAGAGGTCATGTTCTTTCCGGCACGCCATGATCACTGGTTGGTGCAGACTGGTGACGGATATGCCGCCCACGTGGCCGGCGCGATCGGTGTCTCTACGGACGCCCAGGCGTCATGGTGGGGCAGCAAGGGCGTGGGGACGGTTCCACACGCGATGATCGCCGCTTATGGCGGCGACACCGTCCTCGCTACGCGCAAGTTCGCCGAGCACATGCCGGATGAAGTGCGGCTCATTACGCTCGTTGATTTCGAGAATGATTGCGTCAACACCTCGCTGGAGGTTGCTCGCGCGCTTGGCGAGCGGCTCTACGGGGTCCGGATCGATACGTCCGAGACCGTGGTGGACAAATCCATCATTCCGCAGATGGGCGGTTTCAAACCCACCGGTGTCAATCCCCAGCTGGTCCGCAACGTCCGGCAGGGGTTGGACCGCGCGGGGTTCGAGCGCGTCAAGGTCGTGGTGTCCGGCGGGTTCACCGTCGAGAAGATCCGGCAGTTCGAGTCTGCGGGCGTACCCGTCGATGCCTACGGCGTCGGATCTTCCCTCTTCTCCGGCCGCTATGACTTTACCGCGGACGTCGTGATGGTGAACGGTGCGCCCTGCGCCAAGGTCGGGCGGAGATATCAGGACAATCCGAGTCTCGACGACGTGGAGTGAGCTACCAGCCGCCAGCTTCCAGCTCTGCGCACTCTGATAACTCCCACAGGTGTGATGGGTCCGACCCGCACCGGACAAACGCCGAATCTCTCAACGCTCGCCGACGCGGAGGTATGGAAGTACCAGCCATCCCGCGCCCCGTGCTGGCCGCTGGTAGCTGGGTAGCTGGCCGCGGAAATCCGGTCTTGTATTCCGGGCCGGCCTGTATATTTTTGCATTCCTATGAATAAGAATGCACTGCTCGACGTGGCCGTTCTGGGCGCCTCCGGGTACGTCGGCCGGGAGCTACTGGGGCTACTGGACAAACACCGCGGCGTGCGGGTCGTGACCGCCACCTCCGAGAGCGAATCCCGCGTCGACGGTGTGCGCACTGTCCCGCTGGCGGAAGTCGTGGAGCGGTGGGCGCCGGTCGACGCGCTCTTCAGCTGTCTGCCGCACGGCGTCTCCGGCCAGCGCTCGGTCTGGGCGCAGGATCGCGGCGCCCGCGTCGTCGACCTCTCCGCCGATCTGCGGCTCTCGAGTACCGCCGTCTACGGACTGACCGAAGTGGCGCGTCCTTCGTTGGGGGCGGCGGGTCTCGTGGCGAATCCCGGGTGCTATCCGACGGTCACTCTCCTCGGCCTCATCCCGCTCGCCAGCGCGGGCCTCATCGATACCGACCGGCCGATCATCGTCGACGCGGCGTCCGGCGTCTCGGGGGCGGGACGCAGTCCGCGACGAGAGCTGCTGTTCGGCGAAGTAGCCGAAGACTTCCGCGCCTACGGCGCCGGCAACACACATCGGCACCTTCCGGAGATCCTGGCCGGCCTGCGACCGCACGCCGGAGACCTCGATCTGGTATTCACTCCGCACTTGCTTCCGGTCCGCCGGGGAATCCTCGCCACGATGCATGTGCCCGTCGCAGACGGTATGGATGTGACCCAGGTTCAACGCTTGTTCACCAACGCGTACGCGGATGAACCGTTCGTCCGGTTCCTGCCGCACCGCCTTCCGACCTTGCGTGACGTGGTGCACCGAAACCTCGTGGCGATCGGCGTCGTGCCGGTGGCGCAGGTCCGTCGCCCCATGATCACCGTGGTCGCGGCCATCGACAATCTGACCAAGGGGGCGGCCGGCCAGGCCGTACAAAACATGAACGTAATGTTCGGACTTCCGGAAACGCAGGGACTGGCATGCTGACGATCCGCGTAGTCAAAATCGGTGGCAGCGAGTTGGACGACCCTGGCTGGCTCGCGCGATTCGCGAGTGCGGTGAAGGCGGTCGAACCCCTCGTCGTGGTTCATGGGGGTGGCCGCGCGATCTCCCGTGCTCTCGACGCGAGCGGTCTTCCGGTCCACATGCGTGACGGGATCCGCGTCACGACTCCCCAAGTTGCCACCGTCGTTCGACAAGTGCTCTGCGGCCCCGTGCGTACCAACATCGTCGGCGCGTTGCGCGCGGCCGGTGTGGACGCCGTGGGGTTGGCGGGCCTCGATGGCTTGCTCGAAGTCGACCTCGTGGATCCGGCGGCTTTGGGCCGTGTCGGCACAGTGACGGCGGTTGAGACCGAAGAGCTGCACGAGCTCTTGGCGCAGGGCAAAACCCCGGTGCTCGCGCCCGTTTCCCGTGGGGCGGACGGTGGCATCGTCAACGTCAACGCCGACGATGCCGCGTCTGCCGTCGCCGGGGCGATGGGCGCTACCGAATTGCTACTGATCTCCGACGTACCCGGTGTGTTGGACGGCTCCGGAGTCCTCTCCGCGGTCAACGGCGAGGATGTCGACCAGCTCATTCGCGCCGGTGTCGTTCGTGATGGAATGGCCGCCAAGCTGCGCGCCGCGGGCACCGCCGGCGCTACCCGCGTGCGCATTGGCAACCTCGAACTGCTCCGTTCGGTAACGGCCGGAACCGTCGTGTTGCGGCACGGTCGGTCCGCGGCGTGACGGCCACGGCGTTGCCCGGCACGCAACACCTCGTGCCTGTCTATGCGCGGCGCGACGTGTGCTTCGTGTCTGGCGAAGGCTGTGAACTGGTCGATGACACCGGCCGTCGATTTCTCGATTTCACGGCGGGAATCGGTGTCAACGCCCTGGGCTACGGACATCCTGTCATCCGCGCCGCCATCGAGGACGCTGCGGTGACCGGTCTCCTCCACGTCTCGAACCTCTATCGCAACCGCTCCGCGGAGGAGTTGGCAGAGCTGTTGACGGCGAGGTCGTTTGGCTCGCACGTGTTCTTCGCGAACTCGGGTGCCGAAGCCGTTGAAGGCGCGCTCAAATTCGCGCGTCGCGCCGCAGTGGGCGAGTCGAAGCGAGAGATCGTTGCGGTGCGCGGTGGATTTCACGGCCGCACATACGGTGCGCTCAGCGTGACCGACCGGCCGGACTACCGCCGCCCGTTCGAACCCCTCGTCCCGGGCATGCGCTTCATTGACCGGGAAGATCCAGAACGGGCCAGGGCGGCGATCGAGGTTGAACGAACCGCCGCAGTGATTGTCGAGCCGATTCAGGGCGAAGGCGGCGTGCGACCCATCTCGTCCGAGTTTCTGGGCGTCTTGCGAGATTGCTGTGACGCCGCGGGCGCCGCGTTGATCTTCGATGAGATCCAGTGTGGTCTGGGGCGCACCGGCGAACGCTACGCGTTCGAGCCGAGTGGAGTCGAGCCCGATATCGTCGTGCTTGCCAAACCGCTGGGTGGCGGCCTGCCTATGGGCGCGGTCGTCGTGAACGAGCGCATCGCGTCGATGCTGAGCCCCGGCGATCACGGATCAACGTTCGGGGGCGGTCCGTTTGTTTCGGCCGTCGCCCTGGCGTGCGCGCGGACGATTCTCGAACCCGAATTCCTCTCCACCGTGCGTGAACGCGGAAACGCGCTCGCTACCCGATTGAGATCGCTCTTGGCGAGACCCGACGTCGTGGACGTACGCGGTCGCGGGCTCATGCATGGGGTCGAGTTGGATCGTCCGGTGGCGCCGGTCCTCGAGCGGGCGTTCGACGCGGGCCTGCTCCTGTTGCAGGCCGGATCCCACGTGCTGCGCTTCCTGCCGCCCCTCGTTATGTCCGCCGAGGACCTCGATCGCGGTCTCGATATCGTGGAGAGCATCCTGTGACATACCCAATGACTGCACGGGCGAGCGCCGCGGTCGAGATCCGGGCGCCTCGGGTCGGCGACATCGATGGCATGCTCACGCTGATGGCGCCGTACGTCGAGGTGGGCGACCTGCTGCCCCGGACGCCGGTCGACATGCTGCTGGACCTGCCGTCGTTCGTGATCGCCGTAGCCGCGGACGGCGCGGTGGTGGGGATCGGCGCCCTCAAGCGCTACGGCGTCCACCTGGTAGAGGTGCGCTCCCTGGCCGTGCGCGAGGATTACCGAGCGCTCGGCCTCGGTCGCGCGATCGTGGAGCGTTTGGTCACCCATGCGAATGAGCTAGGCGTCATCGAGGTTTTTGCCCTCACGCGACGGCCAACCTTCTTCTATCGCCTGGGCTTTGCGCCGGCCAGTATGGAACGTTTTCCGGACAAAGTATGGGGCGATTGCGCACGTTGCCCGCGTCGCGACGCTTGCGATGAGGTCGCGGTCCATCGCCTGATCGCTGGACCGGTGGCGACGCGAGTGGAACTCGCGGCGTCCACCGACTAGGTTTCCCCTTCCGGTAGCGCCTCGCAGTGTGCAAACCGTCCCGGCCTAGCAGGTTACTGAAAAGGTGAAAATCGTCCGAAGTCAGGCGCCGCCATTTTCGGCAACATGCCAGGGCCCCGGGGTGAAGGGATAAGAACCGTGAATCAAGACCCGACCATGACGCCGCCCGATTTCGGGCGGTTTTTCCTACCGGGCCCCACCGAAGTCCACCCCGACATACTGGCCGCGATGCAACGGCCCATGATCGCCCACCGCGGGCAGGATATGTCCAATTTGCTCGCCGGCATGCAGCCCGGTCTGCAAAAGCTCTTCAGAACCGCGCGCCCAGTGCTGATTGGCACGTGTGCAGCCACCGGGTTCATGGAGATGGCCATTCGGTCCGGAGTGCGGCATCGGGTGTTGTCACTCGTGGGCGGCGCTTTTGGTCATCGGTTTGCCGCCATCGCGCGCTCCTGTGGCCGGGACGTCGTGCAGTTGGATGTCCCACTCGGTAAAACGGTAGAACCGGACATGCTGCGGGATGCGTTGCAGCGCTCGCAGGTCGATGCTGTTACCCTGGTGCATTCGGAGACATCAACCGGCGCGCTGGCCCCCCTCGAGGAGCTGGCGCCGGTGGTGCGCGAGTTCGATGACATCGTGCTGCTGGTGGATGCGGTCACCTCGATGGCGGGGTCACCTGTCGAGACCGATGCGTGGCAGCTGGATTTCGTACTCACCGGATCCCAAAAGGCGCTTGCCCTTCCGCCCGGGCTGGCCCTGGCCGCCGCCTCCGAGAAGATGATCCAACGCGCCCAGGACGTCCCTGAGCGCGGGGCGTACCTCGATGTCGTTGCGTATGACGAGGCCGCGCGCAACAACCAACCCACCAACACGCCCGCGATTTCATTCCTGTATGCGTTGGATGCCCAACTGAAGCGCATCGAGGAGAACGGCGGCATCGAACCCCGGTGGGAGCGTCATCGCGCCATGCGCGAACGTGTCGAGCAATGGGTCGACGACAAGAGTGCGACGCTGGGCCTCGGATTCCTTCCGGTGCAGGACCGCCGCAGCTGGACGGTGTCCTGCGTGACGCTGCCGGACGGCAAGAATGGACGCAGTGTGGCCCAGCAATGCCGCGAGCGCGGCTGGACGATCGGTTCCGGGTACGGTGACCTGAAGGAGAAGACCATTCGCATCGGTCACATGGGAGATCACACACCGGATGGGGTGGATCAGGTACTGGCCGTCCTCGAGGAGGTGTTGCGATGACATTCGTGGTCGTCGTCGCCGATGACATCTCGGAACTGGGAGTCGGTCCGCTGCGCGAAGCGGAGGGCTTCGAGATCGTCTCCACGAACGGTGACGCGGCCCGACTGGCCGCCGAGCTGCCGCGCGCGGATGCACTACTCGTTCGGTCCGCCACGCAGGTCACCACGGAACTCCTGAACCTCGGCAGCCGTCTCAAGGTCATCGGGCGTGCCGGTATCGGCGTGGACAATATCGATGTCGATGAGGCGACACGGCGCGGAGTGGCCGTGCTGAATGCACCCGGCGCCAACACCGTCAGCGCGGCCGAGCATACGTTTGCCCTCTTATTGGGGCTGCTGCGCAACATCCCCGACGCCGTCGTCAGCATGCGGGACGGGAAATGGGACCGAAAGTCCTTTGGTGGGACGGAACTGCGCGGCAAGGTGATGGGGCTGGTCGGACTGGGACGCATCGGCGCGCACGTGGCGGGGATCGCGCGGGCATTCGGTATGACCGTGATGGCGTTCGATCCCTTCCTACCCCCGACACGTGCCAAAGAGCTGCGCGTGGAACTGCGCTCGCTCGATGAGCTGCTGGGCGCGGCGGACGTGATCTCTCTTCACGCGCCCGCGACGGACGAAACGCACCACATGCTGAACGCGGAGCGACTGGCGTTGCTCAAGCCGAGCGCCGTGATCGTGAACGCGGCGCGCGGCGCGCTGATTGACGATCGAGCCCTCGTGGACGCGGTCGAGAACGGCCGGCTGGCGGGCGCGGCACTGGACGTGTTCGACCCCGAACCCCTACCGGGCGACTCCCCTCTGCGAGCGTCACCGCGCATTCTGCTGACCCCTCATCTCGCGGCATCGACCCAGGAGGCGCAGGAACGCGTGGCGATCGAGATCTGTCATTCTGTGCGGCTGGCCCTCGAAACCGGTGACATTGGAGGGGCCGTCAACGTACCGGGCGTTTCGAGCGAGGTGCTGAGCCGGGCGCGTCCAGCCATGGATCTCGCGCGACGGCTGGGACGACTGGCGGGGTACCTGGCGCACGGACCGGTGGATGCCATTCGCGTTCACTTTGGCGGACCGGATGACGGGTCGGCCAAGCCGGTCACGCTCGCCGCCGTGCAGGGCGTGCTGGAATCGCTGGGTGTGGGGCCGGTCAGCCTGGTGAACGCGTCGGTGCTCACCGACGAGCGGAACATCGGCGTGAGTCGGGTCGTGGGGCCGCCCGCCCCGGGTTTTGAAACTTCGGTGGGCGTTCGGGTGGGCGCATCGGGCCGGCGCTTTGCCGTCGTGGGCGCTCTCGAGCCTGGCCGGCTAGGACGGGTAATCCAGATCGACGAGTTCCAAGTGGATATTCCAGCTGAGGGGCATGTCATCATTCTTCGGAATCGCGACGTGCCCGGTGTGATCGGACGCGTCGGAACGCTCCTGGGCGCGGCGAAGGTCAATATCGGTTTTTACCACCAGTCGCGCACAACCCCGTCGGGGGGGGCGGCACTGGCCGCCATCTCGGTCGATCAGCCGCCGCCCGCTGCCGTACTCGACGAACTCGACGAGGTGCCGGAGATCAACGAAGTCCGCGTCGCCCATCTGGACGCTTGAGTGGTATGTGGTGAGTGGCGTTGTCTTCCCATGGGAACAGGCCGTCATGTGCGTTCCGGTGCCTCCAAGTCGTGAGCTGTGCGCACCCAGCGGTGGTACGGGAGGCGGGTAAGCGGCTATTTCCCGTTGCTGCTCTCCCCTCCCATCAGCCGGAAGGAACTGACATTGGCGGTGAGCCGTTCGGAGGCTTCGGCCAGCTGACCCGCAGAGCTGGCGATCTCCTCGGCCGACGCGGTTTGTTCTTCCGCAGTGGCCGCGATCTCCTCGGCGGCGGCAAGGAAAGACTCGGTGCCGCTCGCCAGTGATTTGAGACGCACGGAGATCTCTGCCACGAGTTCCCGCTCCTGATCTGCACTGCGGGAGATCTCTTCGCTCCACACGCTGTTCTCCGACGCAGCGTCCGAGACCTCTTTGAGGGCCTGCGCGGCGGACTGCGCCACGTCGCGCACCGCGTTACTCCCCTCAGCGATCCGATTCAACCGATCGTGCGTGGTCTGAACCGTCTGCAGGACTTTGCCCACGGTCTCCGACGTGATCGCGGCGGCTCGGGCAGCCTGGCCCGCGAGCTTGCGCACTTCGTCGGCCACCACCCCAAACCCTCGTCCGTCTCCACCTTCGGCGCGGGAGGCCTCGATGGCGGCGTTCAAGGCCAGCATGTTCGTCTGCGCGGCGATGCTCCGCGTCTGACCGATGAATTCCTGAATCTCTGCTGACATCCTGGCCAGCTGTTCCGCTTCCTGCGACCCGCGGGAGATCTCGTCTGCCAACTGCCCAAGCTGCTCGCTGGATTCCTCGAGCCGCCGCCGGTGATTGTCGGCGATCTGTTGCAGGTCGGCGTTTCGGCTGGCTGCCGTCGTGGTCCCGTCAGCGAGCGTGGATGCGATCTCGAGGATGCGATCGGCATCCGTCGCGGTCTTGCGAATGAGCGCGGCCTGCTCGGAGGCCTGCTGCGTCAGGTGCTGGCACGTTGTGGCCATCTCCTGTGCGGAGGCGGACATCTCCTGGGTGGATGCGGAGATCTGCTCCGCCATCGCCGCGGACTCCTCGGAGGACGACCGGATCGCCCCCACCAGGGTACGGAGCGCCACCACCATGCGATCGATCGCTTGCAGGAGGTCGCCTACTTCATCGGTGCCGCGATGCAGGGTGCCCACCTGAACCGCGAGATCCCCATCTGCGATGCGCTGTGCCACCGCCCCGGCACTACGCACGGGATTGGTCACGCGCCGGTCCAACCAGCTCGTGAGACTCAACAACGCAAGGAGGGTCACAATCATCACGATACCGCCCGTGATGACCATCGACTGCGTGATCGCGTCCGCCGCGGCGCGGGCGAGTTCAACCGGCTGCACGGCCAAGACCCACCATCGCCCCCCTTCCGCTGGGATCGATGCGACCAGCTCGTCGCCCCCGCTTCCGGGTCGCGTTACGACCTGTGGTGTGGGCTGTCGCGGGATGCGCTCGATGGACGAGGCGGTTTGCAAGAGGCGTCCGGCGTCTCGGGCAACGATGATGCGTCCGGTCGAGTCGATGACCTCGACACTGGTCCCGGTCTGCCCCCCTACGGCGAGCAGGTGCGCCAACCGCGAGAGTTGGACTACGGCCTTGAGCACACCCAGTCGATTGCCGGTCGCCGGGTCGTCGACGCGAATGGACAGCTCGAGTGCTACGACCCCGGCGGACTCGTCGAACTGCGGAGGACTCTGGAACTCTCCGTCCTCCATGGCCCGCTGCCACCAGTCCTCATCGGACTGCACGAAGTCTGATGTGCGGTTGGTGGCGAGCACATTGAAGCCGTGACGATCCGTGTAGAAGATCTCGGCAAAGTCGGTGCGGCGCTGGATGCCAAGCATAACAGCGAGGACGGAAGAGTCTGCTCCGAGAGCACGCGTCGACTCGAACCGCGCTTCCAACGCTTCCGTGGTCAAGCGATCCAGGCCGAGCTGCGCGGCGCGATCGCCGGCCAGGCGAGCGCCCGTGTAGAGGCTGGGCACATCGACCAGGAGTCGCAGATCCTCCCACCGCTCGGAGACGTACTGGCTGACCAATCCGGCGGCGCGCAGCCCGCTGCTCATCAGTCGTTCGGTGGCGGCGCGATCCAGTTCGGCGGTAGCGCGTCTGGTCGCGATCACGGAGACGGCGCCGATGAGCACTACGATAGTGGGCGCCGCCGTCAGGAGGACGAGACGCCGAAGTCGAGAGGTGGCGGCCATAGCGGTGCACCAAGCTAACGCGAGTCTTTCTCAAGGGGCAAGCTGTGGTAAATTACGCCCACTATGCCCACGAAGTC
>Ga0302046_10000534_pt1 | contig 37838 bp, 29 predicted proteins | sample RVTome_11_FD_200261 | JGI IMG/M metagenome (GOLD analysis project Ga0302046, IMG submission 200261) | Soil microbial communities from uranium-contaminated site in the Upper Colorado River Basin, Wyoming, United States - RVT147D111 (version 2) ...
CGTCGCGGCCGCTCCGCTCCGGCTCGCCGCCCTGACCACACTGGTGGCCGCGGCGCTCGTTGGGGCGCTGTGCGCTCCGGCCGCGGCGCAGGTTCCTCCCGACGAGCGTTGGCGGACGCTCGAGACCGAGCACTTCCGCGTCACGTTCCCCGACAGCCTCGAGCCGCTCGGGCGGCGGGCCGCCGACCGCGCCGAGCGCGCCTACGCGGAGCTCGCGGGGACGTTCATCGAGGCTCCCGAGGGCCGCATCGACCTGCTGGTCACCGACCACACGGACGCATCCAACGGATTCGCACAGGTGTGGCCGTCCAACCGAATCGTGGTGTTCGCGCGCCCGCCGGTCGACGCGCTGGGCCTCGGGTACTTCGACGACTGGCTGGAGCTCGTGATCACGCATGAGCTCGCGCATGTCGTGCACCTGGACCACACGGCCAACCCGCTGGGCACCGTCGTGCGCGGCGTCCTCGGCCGCGTGCCCATGGAGTGGCCGGCGTTCCCGGGCCTCGGCACGCCTCGCTGGCTCACGGAGGGGCTGGCCACGTGGTACGAGTCGCGCCTCACGAGCGCCGGCCGCGTGCACGGCACGTTCCACGAGATGCAGCTGCGGACGGCGGCGCTCGAAGGCCGCTTCGAGGATATCGGGCAGGCCTCCGGCGAGTCGCCTTCGTGGCCCGGCGGCAATCGCCCCTACGCGTACGGATCCCTGTTCTTCGATCACCTGCTCGACCGCTACGGGGAGGCGCGCATGGCGGCCCTCGCGCAGGCGGTGGCCGGCCAGTGGGTTCCCTACCGGCTGGACGCCGCGGGCCGTGACGCTTTCGGGGTGTCCTTGAGCGACGCCTGGAGCGAGTGGGCTGACGAGCTCCGCGCCCGCTACGCCCACTTGGACGAGGAGCTCGCTCGGCTCGGACCCGTGAGCGAGCCGGAGCGGCTGACGCAGGGAGCGCGCTGGGCGCTGCACCCCATGGTCTCACCGGACGGCGCCTCGCTCGTGTACGTGCGCTCAGACGCGCGCTCCGACATCCAGCTCCGCGTCAGGAGCCCCATCGAGGAGCCGGGCCGCCAGCTGATCCGCACCAACCAGCTCGCCACCTTCGACTGGACACCCGGCGGCGGGCTGGTGGTGGCGCAGCTCGAGTTCGCCGATCCATACCGCACGTACGGCGATCTCTACCTGGTGGATACGTCGGGCGAGGTCGAGCGGCTCACGCGTGGGCAGCGGCTCGAGCAGCCCTCGGTGTCCGCCGACGGCACCTGGGCGCTGGCGGTGCGGCAGGGTGGGGGGACGAACGGGCTCGTGCGGGTGGACCTCTCGAGCGGAGAGGTCACCCCGCTCGTCCAGCCCGACCCGGACGTGCACTGGGCGTTCCCGAGCGCGTCGCCGGACGGACGCTGGATCGCGGTCACGCGCTGGCAGCCCGAGGCGTTGTCGGACATCGTCATCCTGGATGCACGCAGCGGACGCGTGATCTCGCGCGTAACCGACGACCGGGCGCTGGACGTCGCTCCGCAGTGGAGCCCGGACTCGCGATGGCTCGTGTGGTCCTCCGACCGGACCGGCATCCTGAACGTCCTGGGCGCGGAGGTGAACGCCGCGACCGGCGCGGCCGGGGCGCCCGCGCTGCTCACGAACGTGCGCACGGGGGCGACCTATCCGTCCGTGGATCCGGAGGGACGCTGGCTCTACTTCAGCGGCTACCACGTGGACGGATGGGAGGTCGAGCGCGTCCCGTTCGCGCCGGACGGCGGGCGGCCTGCTCCCACCGCTGACTCTCGCTTCGCCGCGCCGGACGCGCCGCCGCAACGCGGCAACTCCGATGCGCCCGTGCGGGACTACTCGCCGTTCCCGACGCTCGCGCCGAAGTACTGGGAGCTCGAGTTCCGCGAGCCCGTGGTGGCGCCCGCGGTCCGGGGCGAGTCGCTCTTCCTCCGGCGCCGCGAGCTTCTCGGCTTCGCGGTGGGCGCGCGCACGTCCGGGACCGACCTGGTCGGCCGGCACGCCTACGCCGCCGTGGCGCGCGTCTTCACCACGGGCGGAAGGGCGGAGGGAGCCGCGGCCTATGCATACCGCGGTCTCGGCAACCCCGAGCTCTCGGTCGCCGCCAGCCAGTCCTGGGACGAGGACGGCGCGCTGCTGGGCGCGCCCGCCGGGGGCGGACCGCCGGACACGCTGTTCGTCCTGGAGCGCACGCGCGCGGCGTCCGCGTCCGCGACGTTCCGCTCGACGAGGTGGCGCCGGCTGATGCTGCTGACGCTGACCGGTGGGCTCGTGTGGCAGCAACGCGATCTCCTGGCGAACGACCTCGATATCTCGACGGCGTATCGGCTGAACCGCCCGCGCTCCCGGCTCGGTGACGTGCGGCTGACGCTGCGCTACCTCTCGGCCCGGACCCACTCGTTCCAGATGGGCGGAGCGCGAGGCATCGACGTCTTCCTGTCCGGACGCGGGCTCGGCGAGCTGAGCCTGCCCGACTCGCTGAACGGCGTCGCGGGGCTCGACCGGTCCGTGGGCGACGTCACGGGAAGGATCGCAGGCTACATACCGCTGTGGGGAGGCGGGCACGCGACGCACGTGCTCGCGCTTCGGGTGAGCGGCGGGGCGGCGTCGGGACCGGACGCGGGCCCCGGCTACTTCGACGTCGGCGGCGCGGCGGGCACGGACGAGCCGCTGACAGGCCTGTCCCTGTTCGGCGGGGAGCCGCTCCTGTTTCCCGTACGCGGCTACGACACGTCCACGCGCTTCGGACGCTTCGCCTGGTCGACGAGTGCCGAGTACCGATTCCCGCTCGCGCTCGTGAACCGGGGGTTGGGCGCCTGGCCGCTCCACCTGGACCGCATCATGGGGTCGCTGTTCGTGGATGCGGGTAACGCCTGGGGCCCGGAGGTCTCCGCCACCGGATTCCTCAACCCCATTCGGTCCACGCTGGTCGGTGCCGGCGCCGAGATCACGACCGAGCTGCTCGCGCTCTTCGACGTGCGGATGAGGCTGCGCACCGGAGTGGCGGTGCCGTTCGTGGAAGGGGACGGGCCCAGGGTGTACGTGCGGGTGGGGGTGCCGTTTTAGGAGCCGGTCGCATGCTCAGCTCGTAGGGATGGCCACGTGCGGACGGGAGGATGTCAGCCGTGGCGTGAAGGGCCGAATTTCGCGGGAGGCGTGGAAGACGAGGTATCTGATGCTCGCGATGCCGTCCGCTGTGTCGGTCTGGGCCGGTTGCGTAACCGATGGAGCGTCCGGCAACGGTGTCGAGGTAACGGACAGGCGCAGGCATACGCGTCGTCACCCCACCACGGCGTCGAGCGGCCGGTCGGCTCGCTCGGCGACGCCCCGCTCCTCTCGATCGGCACCGTGCAGGACGACGGCATCACGCTCTACCAGGTCAGGGGCGGCATCCTCGCGGCTGACGACCTGATTATCGTCGCGAACGGCGGATCGCACGAGATCCTCTACATGGACGGGCACGGAGAGATCGTGCGACGCGTCGGCCGACGGGGCGACGGGCCCGGTGAGTTCCGATCGGTCGATTGGCTCCAAGCGCGCGGTGACGGCGGGATCCACGTGGGCGACGCGCGGACCCACCGGGTCTCGGCATTCACGGCGGCTGGCGAGCTCATGTGGACGCGCTCACACGATCCGCCGCCCGAGCCACCCGGCGACCCCAACGCGCTAATGGCCCGGGGCATCGTTCTTCATGCCACAGACCATGGGGAGATGCTCGCCTTTCCACTGGCCGTGGGCGTGTTGGACGGGGAGCCTGGACCCCTGCCTCTGGTCGGCGAGCTGCGCCTCTTTACGGCGGACCAGGCGAGCTATTCGGACCTCGGACGGATCACCGTCATCACCTGGTACGAGGATCCGACTGCGGGATCCATCCCCCTGGGCAACATGCTCGGCGGAACCCGGTTGGAGTACTCGGGACACTCCGGCCGAATGGCGTACACGGAGGGCACATCGTTCCGGATCGATGTGCTCGATGGCGGTGCGCGCACGATGCGCATTCTTGAGGCTCGAGCCCGGGTGTCCTTCGAGCCGGACTCCGTACCTGAAGGTGTGGTGCACGTGGCCGACTCGATACCCGCCTATCAGGGCGTCAAGGTGGACTCGGAGCACCGGATCTGGGCTCGCGCCGCGGTCGATCGCGCGCGTACCGCCACGGAATGGCGCGTATTTGGCGCCGATGGACGGTCCGTCGGCGCATTGGTCATACCAGAGAGGGCCGAGGTGCTCGACGCGACCCGGGACCGATTGCTCCTTCTCACGCGTGACGAGCTTGATGTCGAGTCGATCGAGCTGTGGGAGCTCCGCTTGCCAGGAGTCTGAGCGTGCGCTCGGCCGACCGGGGCGCGTCCCCTTGCTCCGACCGCGTGAATCACCGAATATATACCGAAGCATGTTCGGTCGACGCGAGGCTGTCCGCTCGCCGAGAAGCGGGAGGGGCGTCCGGTTCGCGCTTGACCCCAAGATATGGGGTCCGTAGTATGAGACGACCCTATATGCGGTGGTCCATCGCGCGGGTTTCCACACACAACGCACCGGCGGGAGCCGTCTCCCGCCGTTTTTCAACCTCTATGGCCAGCGTTTTCCACGCCCTTGTCCACACGAGCCGGTGACCAAAATGACGCTTGTTCACGAGCCCCGACCTCCGCGCGAGTCCAAGATCTTCGACGATGTCCTGCCGGATGATCTGCCCGCGGCGGAGCTCACGGAGAACGCGCGCATCGTGCTGGCGCGCCGCTACCTGAAGAAGGACGCGGAGGGCGATCCCACCGAGGAGCCCGAGGTGATGTTCTGGCGCGTCGCACGGACCATCGCCGACGTGGACGCCGACTACGGTGCGCCAGAGGCCGTCGTGGAGGCGGTCGCGCGCCGGTTCTACGAGGTGATGATCAACGGCGAGTTCGAGCCGAACTCCCCGACGCTCATGAACGCCGGCCGTCCGCTAGGTCAGCTCTCCGCCTGTTTCGTGCTGCCCGTCGACGACGCGCTGTCCAACGGGCAGAGCGGCATCTACGACACGCTCAGGGCGATGGCGCTGGTTCACCAGTCAGGTGGTGGGTGCGTTGCCGGGGACGCGCACGTGCATACGACGTTCTGCGGTGTCGAGACGATTCAGACCCTGTACGAACGCGTCCGCGCGCTCGACGTGCCCGAGCAGGTGGAGCGCGACCACGCGATCATGGACGTGCGCCACCTCGGCATCGAGACCCTGGCGCTCGATCCGGAGTCGGGACGCTACGAGCCCAAGTCCGTGACGCACCTGTGGCGCTGGGACGTGCCGGCGAAGGACCAGTACGCGGTGCGCTGCCGCGACCGGCGCGAGGTGACGACGAGCGCGTGGCATCCGTTCATGGTCTTCACCGCGGACGGGGTCGTCGAGCGTCGCGCCGACGAGCTCGCCGAGGGCGACGTGCTGCTCACGCCCAATCGCTCCGTTCGAGCATCCTGGCCGTTCAGCGAGCCGAAGCAGGTGGCCGGGCTCACGGTCGACGAGGAGCTCGCATGGCTGGCGGGCTATTTCCTAGGGGACGGGAGCCTCGACGTCTTCCGCAACCGAACCATCGACTACGAGGCCCTCAGGCTTCGCTTCTTCGATGGGCGTCCGGAGAGCATCCACTTCGCGGCGGAGGTCCTCGGTCGCCACGGCGTGAACGTGACGCCGCACCAGGACGGCCGCGGGCTGTGGCGGCTGACCACGACGAACCAGGACTTCGTTCCCGCCTTCGCGCAGATCGTCGAGGCCGCGCCGGGCGCGAAGACGGACCTCACCCTGCCCGAGTGGGTCGGAAAGTCGCCGCTGAGCGTTATCGGAGCGTTCCTGGCGGGGCTGATCGACTCCGATTCGCACGTGAGCATGGACCGTCGGCGGGTCGTATACTCGACCGTATGCCCTCGCCTGGCGCGCCGCCTCACGAGCCTGCTGAGCACACTGGGCTTCGATCCCGCACATCGCCGCAAGCAGCCGGGCCGGAAGGCGAAGCGGGTCGAGCACCGCGTCCAGCTCGCCAAGGCGAAGAAGACCGCCGATCTCGTGGCGCTCGTGCGGCCGTGGGTGCACGACGTCTTCCGTGGCGAGCGTCTCGATGCGCTGCGCGAGCGTGTGACACACAATACGCGCGAGCGCCTTCCCCTCCCGTTCGGAGCCGTGCGGGAGCTCCTGGAGGCGGCCGGCGTTGATACGACCACCTCGGCCATTCACCGCGCGCCCGTGGTCGTGGACGGTGAGGCCTTCTGGTTGCACCGCATGCGTTGGGGACGGGGCATCGGGGAGCACAAGCTCGGCGAGTTGGCGCGCGCGCTCCGGCGCGTCCTTCCCGCCGAGTACGCGCCCCGGCTCGAGCAGCTCGAGCGGCTAGCCGACGGGTGGACCGTCGTCGCCCGCTCCGGCCCGACGGCGGAGCCCAAGCCGTTCTACGACTTCACCGTCGAGGACTTCAACACCTATCTCGCGGGCGGCGGCGACGGCCGCATGCTCCTGATCCACAACACGGGCTTCTCGTTCTCGCGCCTGCGTCCCGAGGGCGAGACCGTGCGCTCGACCATGGGCGTGGCGTCCGGCCCGGTGTCGTTCATGAAGCTCTACGACGCCAGCACGGATGTCGTCAAGCAAGGCGGCACGCGTCGCGGTGCGAACATGGGCATCCTGCGCGTGGACCACCCCGACATCCGGCGCTTCATCACCTGCAAGAACGACACGACGCAGATCACGAACTTCAACATCTCCGTGGCGATCACCGACGCGTTCATGGAGGCCGTGCGCAACGACGAGCGGTACGACCTGGTGAACCCGAAGACCGGCGAGGTGTCGGGCCGGGAGAACGCGCGCGAGATCTTCGACATGATCGTCCACGGCGCGTGGCTCACGGGCGAGCCGGGAACGTTCTTCATCGACCGCGCGAACGCCGACAACCCCGTGCCGAAGCTCGGAGAGTACGAGGCGACGAACCCGTGCGTCGCCGGGAGCACCCGTCTGGCCACGGACCGCGGGCTGCTCACCATGGAGGAGCTCGAGCGCGAGGTCATGGAGATCCGCGTCGCCACCGACGACCGCGTGCCGCACGCCCGCGCCGCGGCGATGGCCGCCGAGCACGGCATCTTGCTCGAGCCGCGACTGAAGCCCGGCGTGACCATGTTCCCCGCCGCGCCGGTCTTCAAGACGCGCGAGGACTGGCCGGTCTTCCGGCTCGTCACCGAGCACGGCCACGAGGTCACCGCCACAGACAACCACAGGTTCTTCACGCCCGAGGGACCCGTGGCGCTCGAGGATCTCCAGGTGGGCGACGAGATCCTGATCCAGTCGGGTGAGGGCGCGTGGAGCAAGGACCGCGCGCTCCCGCCATTCGAGCCGACGGACAAGCTCTCCGCGCGCATCCGGCGCGGGGAGGCGGACTTGCCGCGCGAGTGGAGCGCCGAGCTGGGCCAGCTCCTGGGCTGGGTGGTCGCGGATGGCTGGGTCACCGAGAACCTGCCTGCCGACCGCAAAGTACCGAACTACAGCGTCGGCCTGCTGTTCGGGGGTGACGAGGGTGAGCTCGAGGCCGGGTTCCGCGAGCGGATCGGGCGCTGGACGGGCACGCGTGGCAACCGCACCGAACGGCCGGGGCGAATCCAGCTTCTGTACAAGTCCGGACTCTACTACTTCCTGAGGTCGCTCGGGCTCGTCACGGAGGACGGGAAGAGCAATCGCGTCCCGGAGGCGATCTGGAAGGCGCCCCGCGACGCGGTGGTGGGCTTCCTGCAGGCGCTGTTCACGGCGGACGGCACGGTGAACATCTCGCATCGTGCCCGCCCGTGCACCGTGCGCCTGGCCAGCAGTGAGCCGGAGCTGCTGAAGGAGGTGCAGGTCCTACTTCAGAACTTCGGCATCAGCGGGAGGATCCGTCTGCGCCGGCCGGCCGGAAGGAAGGCGATGCCCGACGGGCGCGGCGGACTCAAGGAGGATGCGTATAAGGCGCAGTACGAGTTGATCCTGGACAAGGCCAACCGGGATCGTTGGGTGAGGAAGATCGGATTCCTGAGCACTGCAAAGCGGGAAAAGGTCGAAGCCTTCCTCGCGACGAGGACCCGTCGTTCGAACCGCGAGCGGTTCACCTCGCCCATCGCGTCGATCGAGCCGGCGGGCCGCGCAGACGTCTACTGCACGACCGAGTATCACACCCACTCGATCGTCGTAAATGGTTGTGTGACAGCGAATTGTGGCGAGCAACCATTGATTCCTTACGACGTCTGCAATCTCGGCAGCATCAATCTCGGCAAGTTCGTGAAGGCGGACGCGCGGCCGGGTGTCGACCCCGAGCAGGGTATCGACTGGGAGGCGTTGCGGGAGGTCGTGCACCTCTCGACGCACTTCCTGGACAACGTGATCGACGCGAACGTCTATCCGCTTCCCGAGATCCACGACCTCGCACAGCAAATCCGCCGTATCGGCCTGGGGATCATGGGTTGGGCGGACATGCTGGTGAAGCTCGGCATCGCGTACGACTCGGAGGAAGGAGTAGATCTCGGACGCAGAGTGATGGCGTTCGTGAACGAGGAGTCGCGCGTAGCGTCGGAGCGTCTCGCGGAGACTCGTGGCGTCTTCCCCGCATGGGAGGACTCGATCTGGGGGCCGGACGGCAAGGCAGCGATCGCCCCCGATGGTACGCGCATCCGTCCCGAGCGCCGGTTGAGGAACTGCAACCTCACCACCGTGGCGCCCACCGGCACCATTTCCATCTTTGCCGGCTGCTCGGGCGGCATCGAGCCGCTGTTCGCGGTGGCGTTCATGCGAAACCAGGCCGGTGCGATGATGCCCGACGTCAATCCCGACTTCGTGCGCATGGCCAAGGAAGGCGGCTGGTACTCCGGGGAGCTCATGGAGCGCATCGCCGAAGAGGGCCACATCCACTTCGACGAGGTCCCCGAGGACATCCAGCGCGTCTTCCGCACGGCCCACGACATCACCCCCGAGTGGCATGTACGCATGCAGGCGGGCTTCCAGGAGCACGTGGACAGCGCACTCTCGAAGACCACCAACTTCCCGCGTGAGGCCACGGAAGAGCACGTGCGCGAAATCTACGAGCTGGCGTACCGGCTCGGCTGCAAGGGCGTCACGGTCTACCGGGACGGCTCCCGCGAGGGACAGGTGCTCTCGACCGGCAAGACCGGGAAGCGCGCCGAAGTGGCGCAGGTCACCGCGGCCGTCGTCGAGCTCGAGCACGAGCTGGCCGACGCGCGCGAGGAGGCGCACAACCTGCGCATCGAGGTCGAGCGCCTGAAGGGCGAGCTGCACGAGCGTGACCTCACGGCCGGAGCCGCCAGGCACAAGCGGCAGAGGCCCGAGGCGCTGCGCGGCTACACCATGAAGATGATGTCGCCGCTCGGCGACCTGTACGTCACCATCAACGAGGACGAGAGCGGCCGGCCCTTCGAAGTCTTCTGCACCCTCGGCAAAGCCGGCGGCGCCGCCATGGCGGACGCCGAGGCCATCGGGCGGCTGATGTCGCTCGCGCTGAGGTCGGGGATCTCCATCCAGCAGGTGAAGGAGCAGCTACGCGGCATCTCATGCGACCGCGCCGTCGGCCTGGGCCCGAACAAGGTGCTGTCCGCCCCGGACGCGATCGGCCAGGCCATCGAGCGCTACCTCGAGGAGAAGGAGGGCGTGCAGGAGGCGCTGCCGCTCACGATGGGCGCGGGGCGGGCCACGTCGGGCTCGGCGCGCCGCGCCGCGCCGTCGAGCACCGGGCTGAGCGCGGAGATCTACGACCTGGGCACGTGCCCGGAGTGCGGCACCGGCCACCTGGCGTTCGAGGAGGGCTGCAAGAAGTGCCACGTGTGCGGGTACTCGGAGTGCGGATGAGCGGCGGGTGGACCGCGGAGGAGGGACGATGATCACCTGGTGACCCGCTGGCGCGGCGAGCGGCTGTGCCCGGGCTGGCTTTTTTTGCCACCCCGTTCCTTCTTTCATGGGTATGACAGCCTCCTTGCCCATGCCGAGAATGCGACTCGCGCTGCTCCTGTGTGCCGTCCTCGCGGTCCTACCGCACGGGCTCGGGGCCCAGCTCGTGGCAGGATTCCGCGGGCCCGTCCGGAGCGCCGACCTGCTGTACTACTCGGGTCGACCGCAGGACGCGTTCGCGCTCCTGGAGGATCACCTCGAGGAGTGGCCGGACGACTACGAGGCGCTGTGGCGGGCGGCTCGCTCGGCGGTGATGCTCGGGATCGCGGCGGAGGGCGCGCGCGCCCAGAACGCCTGGCTCGATCCGGGGATCGAGCTCGCCGAGCGGGCGGTGGCGACCAGACCGGACGGCGTCGACGGGCTCTACTGGCGGGGCGCCGCGGTGGGCCGTCGCGCGATGAACGCCGCCCCGAGCTACGCCGCTCGGCTGGCGCAGAAGGTGTACGACGACGCCCAGGCGATCCTGGCCGCCGATCCAGCGCATGCCGGCGCTCACAACCTGCTCGGGAAGCTCAACTACGAGGTGATGACGGTCTCCAGGATCGAGCGCGCGATCGGGCGCCTGTTCATGGGGAACACCGTGCTTCGCGAGGCCAGCTGGGAGGACGCCGAGTACCACCTGCTCGCCGCCGTCCGCGCCGACCCGCGGCTCGTCCGTTTCCAGTTCGACGTCGCCCAGCTCTACCGCAGGCGCGGGCGCGAGGAGGACGCGCGCCGGACGCTGCTCACGGTGCTCTCGCTCCCGTCGGTCCACCCGACCGATCTGGCGGTCCAGGCCGACGCGCGCAGCATCCTGGCGGAGTTGGAGAACTGACGCGCGCCAGGACCGGCCAACGGCGAAGGAGAGGGGGGCGCGCCCGATGCGCGCCGCCTCGCTTCACGCCCCGCGCCCCCACGGTCCCGTGATCGCCAGCGTGAGCCCCTCGATCTGCATGTTGACGAACAGCGTGCCGCCGTCCGGCGAGAAGCACACCCCCGCCAGCTCGCCGTTGCCGTTCATGTTGTGCGCCAGCTTGTAGATCTCGCCGGCGGGCGTGACACCGACCAGGTGGTCGTCGCCGCTGCCGTCCTCGCAGACGACGAGGTCGCCCCAGGGCGCCACGGTGAGGTTGTCCGCGTTCTCGACGAGGGTGCCGTCGTTCGGCTCGATGAAGAGCTCGAGCGTGCCCGGTCCGACCTCCTCCCCCGGCTGCCCCTCGTGGGCGCTCGGCCGGTAGCGCCAGACCTGACCCTTGCGCGCCTCGCCTCCGTTCGTGCAGGCGAAGAAGACCTCGTCGCGGCCGTGCCAGATGCCCTCGCCGCGCGCGAACCGCGCCGCGCCGGCCGCGAAGCCGCGCTGGCGAAGGTCGTCGTCGGGCGCCTCCACGTCCTCGACGTCGATCCAGCCCACCTGCATCGGGACGCCCGGCTCGACCGCGCGTCCGGCGAAGTTGCGGGTGTCCAGACTCAGCTGGTCACGCACCGCGAGCGCCTGGAGCCTGCCTCCCCGCGCGAGCTGGCCGGGGACGTTCGGGATGAACCGATACAGCAGGCCGGTCGAGTCGTCCTCGGTCTCGTAGACGACGCCCGAGGCGGGATGCACCGCAACGGCCTCGTGGTTGAAGCGACCCATGGCGGTGAGCGGTACGGGCCGGACCGGCAGACCGGTGATGGCGGCGGGCACCTCGAAGCAGAACCCGTGGTCGCGCGCCAGCGCCCCCCCGCTCCGCGCGACCGTCTCCTCGCAGGTGATCCACGAGCCCCAAGGCGTCGGTCCGCCCGCGCAGTTGCGCAGGGTGCCCGCGAGGCTGAGATGGCTCTCCTCGAGCGTCTGCGTGGCCGTGTCGAAGACCAGCGTGGTGGTGCCTCCCAGCGCGGGCAGATCGCCGCTTCCGGGGTCGTACAAGCGCTCGCGGTCGAGGCGGTCGAGCAGCTCCAGTCGCGGCCCGAACGCACCGGAGGTCGGATCGGCGGAGGAGTCCACCTCGTGATTGCGGACGATGAGCGTCCTCCCGCCGGGACCGGGGAACGTGGCCATCCCGTCGGGCCTGGCGGGAACGAAGAAGCCGTCCGTCATCGGATCCCCGTGGCGGGAGATGATCCGGTAGCCGAACCCCTCCGGGAGCGCGAGCAGGTTGTCGGGGTCGGGAAGCAGCGGCCCGAAGTCCGCGCGTCGGTTGCGCGACGGGCCCAGCATTGTGGAGCGGAAGCCGGAGAAGCCCAGGGAGACGGCGGCCGCGGACCCCAGGAAGCGGCGGCGCGAGATGGTCATGGGATGCGGGGGCGTGGTGAGGAGCGGGTCTCGGCTCATGGACCTTACCCGAACCACGCAATGTAGGAGCCACGCACCATGTGCACACGCCTCGGGAACGACGTCGACCGCTCCGTTGGGAGCGGACAGCGTCGGAGGCCCTTCCCGCGGCCGTGGCAGCGTCCCGCGAGTGCCCGGCCGTCGCGGAGCCCCGCGAGCGCGTCGCCTTCGCCGTGGGCCTGGGCGTGTGTCCTCCTGGCGGGCCTGCTGAGCGCGGCCGCCTGCGCCGATGCCGGCGCCCCGACGGTGAACCGGCCGAGCTTCGACGGGAACGCCGCGTTCGCCCTGGTCGAGCAGCAGGTCGCGTTCGGCCCCCGCGTGCCGGGCACGGAAGGCCACGCGCGGCAGCTCGCGTGGATGATCGCGCGGCTCGATTCGCTGGCTCCGGAGGTGGTCCCCGACACCTTCACGCACGTCACGGCGGCGGGCGACTCCCTGACCCTGGTGAACGTGCTCGCGCGCTTCCAGCCGGAGCGCTCGAGGCGCGTTCTGCTCCTGGCCCACTGGGACACCCGGCCGCGGTCGGACCAGGCGACGGATTCGGCTCTCGTCGACGTGCCCGTGCCGGGCGCGAACGACGGCGCATCGGGCACCGCGGTGCTGCTGGAGCTCGCGCGGCTCTTCTCGGGCGAAGCCCCGCCTGTGGGCGTCGACCTGCTGTTGGTCGATGGCGAGGACTACGGCCCCGGCCGCGAGGACATGTTCCTGGGCGCCCGCCGCTTCGCCTCCACGCTCCCCGACGAGGGCCGGCCGATCTACGGGTTGCTGCTGGACATGGTCGGCGACGCGGACCCGAGCTTTCCGGTCGAGTCGAACTCGGCCGAGCATGCGAGCGTGGTCGTGCGTAAGGTGTGGCGGGCCGCGGAGGTGCTCGGCTACAGGCCGTACTTCCCCACCGCGGCGGGGGGGCCGATCTACGACGATCACCTCCCGCTCATCGAGGCGGGCCTGCCCACGGCGAACCTCATCGACTTCGTTTACGGGCCGAACAACGCCTACTGGCACACGCCCGCCGACACGCCGGAGCGCGTGAGCGCCACGACGCTCGGCATGGTCGGCGAGGTGGTGGCCGAGCTGATCTACTCGGGCGGTTGAGCGGCGCCTGAGCGAGCCACACCAGAACAGGGAAGCCCACTCTTGTCCGACCCGCGAACCGCCTCTCCCGACCCGCGAACCGTAAAGGTCGCGGTCGTCCAAGCCGCCGCTAAGCCGTTCGACCACGAGGCCGCCGTCCACGAGGTGTGCCTCATGACCGCGCGAGCGGCCGCCGAGGGCGCCGAGCTCGTGCTCTTGCCCGAGGCGTACGTCGGCGGGTATCCGTGGGGTCTGGCGTTCGGCACCGCGGTCGGGGGCCGCTCGGACGCCGGGCGCCGCGTATGGCAGCGCTATTGGTCGAGCGCGGTGACCGTGCCGGGCCCCGACGTGGATCGGATGGCCGAGGCCGCCCGTGAGGCGGGCGTGCATCTGTGCGTGGGCGTGGTGGAGCGTGACGCCAGCTTCGGCGGGGGCACGCTGTTCTGCACGCTCCTCTACCTCGGGCCCGACGGCAGCGTCCTCGGCAAGCATCGCAAGCTGAAGCCCACCGCGGCGGAGCGCCTCATCTGGGGGGAGGGCGATGGCAGCACGCTGACGGCACTCCACACGCCGCTCGGCACGGTTGGGGGCCTCATCTGCTGGGAGAACTACATGCCGCTCGCTCGCATGGCCATGTACGCCAAGGGAGTGGAGATCTACCTGGCCCCGACGGCCGACGCGCGCGAGCGGTGGCAGGCGACGCTCCGACACATCGCGCTCGAGGGACGCTGCTTCGTGCTCGGATGCAACCAGTACGTGCGCAAGGACGCCTACCCCGACGACCTGGAGATCCGCGAGGAGCTCGCCGGCTGGCCCGACGTCCTCTCGCGCGGAGGATCGGCCGTCTACGGGCCGCTCGGCGAGCTGGTGGCGGGACCGCTCTGGGACGAGGAGGGCATGCTGCTGGCGGATCTCGACATGGGCGCCGTCGCGCGGGGCAAGTTCGACTTCGACGTCACCGGCCACTACGCGCGGCCCGACGTGTTCCGCCTGACCGTGGACGAGACGCCGCACCCGCCGGTGGAGCCGCGCGCGCCGGTGGAGTAGGCCGGGCGGCCGGACTCGACCGTCCGGGTACGCGCACCCGCCGGTGGACGGGACAGGGCGGCGGACCCGACCGTTCGGGTCACGCGCACCCGCCTGTCCCCCCGCGACCCTCGGCTGTATCGTGGAGCACGCAAATCCGGCCGTGGGGGTCGTTCCCCGAGCGCTCGGGCACGGCGCCCGCGCGCGACGACGTCGGCAACACGAGGATCACATGACAGAGGCAACGGCATCGAAGACCGGCGCGTTTCTCGCCGAGGTCGATCAGTACAGCGCGCACAACTACCATCCGCTTCCGGTGGTGCTCGAGCGTGGTGAGGGCGTGTGGGTGTGGGACATCGACGGCAAGCGTTATCTGGACATGCTCAGCGCGTACTCCGCGCTGAACCAGGGGCACCGGCATCCGGAGATCGTCGCGGCGGCCAAGGCGCAGCTCGATACGCTTACGCTAACGTCGCGGGCGTTCCACAACGACCAGATGGGTCCGTTCCTGCGAGAGCTGTGCGAGGCCACCGGCTTCGACCGCGCGCTGCCCATGAACACCGGTGCGGAGGCGGTCGAGACCGCCATCAAGATGGTCCGCAAGTGGGGCTACCAGGTGAAGGGCGTAGCGCCGGACGCCGCCCAGATCATCGTCTGCGAAAACAACTTCCACGGGCGCACGACGACAATCGTCGGCTTCTCGTCCGAGGCGCAGTACCGCGAGGGCTTCGGGCCCTTCACGCCGGGCTTCGAGCTGATCCCGTACGGTGACGCCGGCGCGCTGGCCGCGGCCATCACGCCGAACACGGTGGGGTTCCTGGTGGAGCCGTTGCAGGGCGAGGGCGGGGTGGTCGTGCCGCCCGACGGCTTCATGACACGCGTGCGCGAGATCTGCTCGGAGCACCGCGTGGCGCTCATGGCCGACGAGATCCAGACGGGGCTCGGCCGCACGGGCCGGCTGTTCTGCGGCGATTGGGAGTCGGTGCGCCCGGACGTGCTCATCGTCGGCAAGGCGCTCGGTGGCGGCGTCTACCCCGTCTCGGCGGCCATCGCCGACTCGGAGTACATGGACGTCTACCGGCCGGGCGATCATGGATCGACGTTCGGGGGCAACCCGCTCGGCGCGGCCATCGGCCGTGCTTCGCTGAAAGTGATCCTCGACGAGCGGCTCTCCGAGCGCTCGGACGAGCTGGGCGCGTGGTTCATGGACGAGCTCCGCGGGCTCGACTCGCCGCACGTGGAGGAGGTGCGCGGCAAGGGGCTCATGATCGGCGTGGTGATCAAGGAGTCGAGCGGCCCGGCCCGCCCCTTCTGCGAGGCGCTCCAGGAGCGCGGCATCCTGGCCAAGGAGACCCACCACCAGGTGATCCGCTTCGCGCCGCCGCTCACCATCGACCGAGAGACGCTGGAGTTCGCGCTCGAGGAGACGCGCCAGGTTCTCACGGCCTGAGCCGCGGGCACCCCCCGGACGTCGCCCCGGCCGTCACGTGCGGTCGGGGCGTCCCCTCACCTCACCACTCGATCGTCCCCTGCTTGGACGTATCGATCTCGCTGCCCTGGTCCCCCTGCAGGAGCACCTGCTCGATCTGCTCGTAGAGGAACTCCCGAGCCTTGGGCTCGCGCGGATCCAGCCCGTAGTGGTTGATGAGCAGCGTCTGGTGCTTTAGCCACTCCTGCCAGCATCCGGCGCAGATCTCGGCGAGGATGCGCTCGCCGAGCTCGTTGCGGAACGGCGCCTTTGGCAGCGGCTGCGCGTCGGTGTCGCAGCGGCGACAATGGATCGTCACGTCGCTCATGTCTTATGTTCGCGCTCGTGTTCGCGCTGGCGGGCGGGTCGAGCGAGGGTGTACCCATGCGTGCGGCTCCGGGTCCGCGACGGCGCCCGTCCTCGAGCTTGGGAGCCCATGGAAGGCTCCCGGGGGGAAGATCTCACGTGCCGCGCACCGTCTTTGCCGGAACGGGCTTCTACGTCCCGGACCGGGTCGTGACGAACGAGGAGCTCACCCGCTACATGGACACCTCGGACGAGTGGATCGTCGAGCGGTCCGGCATCCGCGAGCGGCGTTGGGTGAGCGGCGGCATGAGTGGCGCGGAGATGGCGCGCCGGGCGGCGGAATCGGCCTTGGCCGCGGCCGCGATGGAGGCGTCCGAGGTGGACGCCATCGTGCTCGCCACACTCAGCCCGGATCACTTCTTCCCCGGCACCGGCGTCTTTCTGCAGCGCGAGCTCGGGCTGCACGGAATACCGGCGCTCGACGTCCGCGCGCAATGCTCGGGGTTCCTCTACGGACTGTCGGTCGCCGACGCGTGGATCCGATCGGGACAGTACCGAACGATCCTGCTCGTGGGTGTCGAGATCCAGTCGACGGGGCTCGATCTGTCCACCCGCGGCCGGGACATGGCGGTGCTGTTCGGTGACGGGGCGGGCGCCGCCGTGCTCACGGCGACCGACGAGGCGACCCGAGGCGTGCTGTCGACCCACCTTCACTCGGACGGCCGCGACGCGGAGATCCTGTGGGCGGAGGCCTCCTCCTCGAAGAAGAATCCGCGCATCTCCGCCGCCGATCTCGAGGCGGGCCTGCATTTCCCGCAGATGGATGGTCGCGAGGTGTTCAAGCACGCGGTGAGCAAGATGCCCGAAGCGGTGGAGGAGGCGCTGTCCGCCAACGCTCTGGCACCCGGCGACATCGACCTGCTCGTGCCGCATCAGGCCAACCTGCGGATCTCGCAGATGGTGCAGCGCCGCCTGGGACTGCCCGACGAGAAGGTCGTCAACAACATCGACCGGTACGGCAACACGACCGCCGCGAGCATACCGATCGCGCTCGCCGAGGCGGTCCGGGACGGGCGACTGGAGGAGGGCCATCTGGTCTGTCTGGTGGCCTTCGGGTCCGGCCTCACGTGGGGGTCGGCGCTGGTCCGGTGGTGAGCCGGCGACGGCGTCGCGCACGCGCGAGGGCGCGACGCCGAGGGGGACGCACACAGAGGCCGATCGCAATGGACGCTCGCCAGGGTGCGGGTTACTTTTCGACCCGATACCTCTTCTAGAGGCGATGATGGCCCTCACCAAGAAGCAGCTGAGTCACCTGGAAAAGCGTCTGCTCGACGAGCGCGAGCGGGCACTGAAGGCGTTGGGCCTATTCGACATGATGACCAAGGCCGACCGCGAGTCCGGCGATACCGATCTCTCGGCGTACACGGACCACATGGCGGACCAGGGGACCGAGGCCATGGAGCGGGAGAAAGCGGCCGTCTTCGCCACCAAAGAGGGGCGCTACCTGTACCGGTTGGAGGAGGCGCTGCGGCGTCTGTACAACGACCCGAAGACCTTCGGCATGTGCCACACCTGTGGATCGCCGGTCGGATTCGAGCGCCTGGACGCCCTGCCGCACGCGCGCTACTGCATCGACTGCAAGCGCAAGGAAGAATCGGCCGCCTGAGGGTTACTTCGCCCGCCTGAGGACCGCCAGCAGATCGTCGCCCACCACCTCGGTCCGCCAGCGCCTCATGCCCTCCACGGCCTCGAGCTCCTCCCGGTCGCTTGGCCTGGCGCGAGCGATGTCGAGCAGGACGCCGTTGGCGAGCAGCGTGCCGCGGGGAAGGCCCAGCGCTTCGGCCCTCCCGTTTCGCGCGACCTTGAGCGCGTCGACCAGCTCCTCCAGCTCGGGCGGGGGCCGGCCGGGGCCGCGGTTCGCCGCCGACGGGTAGGGCCGGAGCGCCGAGTCGTCCATCTCGGCCACCGCGTCGAGCCGCTTCAGCAGATCCCTACCCTCGGAGCGCGCGAGCCCGCGCGGAAAGCCCTTGACCCGCTCCAGGTCCTCCACGCTGCCGGGTCGCGTGGCGACGGCCTCCACCAGCGGCGCGTCGCCGACCACGCGGAAGAGCGCCCGATCTCGTGCCCGTGCGACCTCGTCGCGCCAGTCGAGCGCCGCTCGGAGGGCCGTCACCTGGCGGGGTGACAGGCGCCGCGCGCCCTTCACGCGCACCACCGGGTCCTCGCGCTCGGCCGGCTCGTCGGGGGCATCGGCGGCGGCCTCGAGCGCCCTGCACTCCTCCTCGACCCAGGCGGTCCGCCCCGCGCGCGCGACCTCGTCGGCCAATCGGTCCGCGAGCTGGGGGAGGTACCGCGTGTCGTCGGCCGCGTACTCGAGCATCTCGTCGTTCAGGGGGCGCTCGGCCCAGTCGGCGCGCTGGTGCTTCTTCGAGAGCCGCACGCCCAGGCGGGACTCGAGGAGCGCGGCCAGGCCCAGCGCCTCCTCGCCCAGCAGCGACGCCGCGATCTGCGTGTCGAACAATCCCGCGACGCGGATGCCGAGGTCACGCCTCAGGAGCCGCAGGTCGAAGTCGGAGCCGTGCATGAGCACGGCCACGTCGGGACGCTCCAGCGGGCCGCGCAGCAGGCCGGACGGATCGAAGGCGAGCGGGTCGACGACATAGGTCTGCCCGCCGACCGTGAGCTGGACCAGGCAGAGGCGGTCGGAGTAGCGGTGGAAGCCGGCGGCCTCGCAGTCGAGTGCGAGGCGAGGCGCGGCTTCCAGGCTCGCGGCGAGCGCGGCCGCGTGATCGCGTGCGGCTACCAGGACGTGGCTCATCCGGGGGTGTTCAGCCTCGTGCGACGGGGCGCGGGAGTGGGAAGGAAAGGAAGGTAAGGGCCGGGCGCGCAAAAGAAGGCGAGGCGGCACGCGGCGCCACCCCCCGGAGTTGCCACTGCATGGGGGTGCCACCACAATTCGAGCCCGTTCCGGCCGCCCCACCATCCTGCACCCCTTCCGGCGAGGCATGCTCCGAACCAAGGTCGTGTGTACGCTGGGACCCGCCAGCTCCTCCCCCGAGGTCGTGCTGGCGATGGTGCGCTCGGGCATGGACCTGGCCAGGGTCAACATGTCGCATGGAACGCACGAGGATCACCGGAGGTCGATAGAGGCGGTGCGGGCGGCGTCCGCGGAGGTCGGCCGGCCGGTCGCGGTGCTCGTCGACCTGTCGGGGCCCAAGATACGGGTCGGAGACCTGGCGCGCGACATGGAGCTGGAGGTGGACCAGACCGTCGCCATGGTCCCCGAGGGAACGGAGTCCGCCGGAGAGATCCCCACCACCTACGCGAGCCTGGCCCGGGAGATCCACAAGGGCGACCTGGTGCTCCTCGACGACGGGCTGCTCGAGCTGCGCTGCGTCGGAACCAAGGGCGACCACACGCGGCTCGAGGTCGTGCGCGGCGGGCTCCTCAAGAGCCGAAAGGGCATCAACCTCCCCACGGTCAACATCCTCGCGCCGTCTCTCACCGAGAAGGACCTCGCGGACCTCGACTTCGCGCTCGACCGGGAGGCGGAGTACATCGGGCTCTCGTTCGTCCGCCGTCCGGAGGACATCGCGGACCTCAAGCGGCGGGTCGGACGCCGTGCCCTCGTCGTAGCGAAGATCGAAAAGGTCCAGGCGCTGCGGGCCATCGAGGAGATTCTGGCCGAGACGGACGCCATCATGGTCGCGCGCGGGGACCTGGGCGTCGAGCTCCCGTTCGAGCGCGTGCCGCTCGCGCAGAAGCGCATCATCCAGCTCTCCAACTACTACGCCCGCCCGGTCATCACGGCGACACAGATGCTCGAGTCGATGATCGAGCACGCGCGGCCCACGCGGGCCGAGGCGTCCGACGTCGCCAACGCGATTCTCGATGGCACCGACGCCGTCATGCTGTCGGGGGAAACCGCGGTCGGCATGTACCCGCTGCAGGCGGTCGAGGCGATCGTGCGCATCGGCACCGAGATCGAGCGGAGCGGCTTTCTCGAGAGGGGTCCGCGCTACCTCACCCGGCCGGGCCGAAGGGCGCGCGCCGGCGCTTCGCTGCGCGAGCACGCGGTGGCCGCGGCCACCGTGGAGTCGGTCCGCCAACTCGGTGCGCCGGCCATCATCGTCATCACCCGCTCGGGCTTCTCGGCGCGCCTGGTGTCGTCCTATCGCCCCTCGGTGCCCGTGTTCGCGGTCACCACGGACCCGGCCACCTACAGGCAGCTCGCTGCCGTCTGGGGCATTCGGCCGGTGCTCGCCGAGGGGGTCGAGGTGAGCTACGCCTCGCTCGCGGCGTTCGGCAGGGACCGAGTCCGCGAGAGTGGAGTAGGGGAGCCGGGAGCCTCCGTCGTCATCACGGCTGGCGTCCCCTTCCACGAGTCCGGAACCACCAACACGATGCGCCTCGAGCGACTGTAACGCGGGATGAAGCTCACCTTCCTCGGGACCGGTACCTCCTTCGGCGTGCCGGTGGTGGGGTGCTCCTGCCCGACCTGCACGTCCGCGGACCCCCGGGACCGCCGGACCCGCCACGGCGCCGTGGTCGAGACCGAGGGGGGCCGGCTCCTCGTGGATACGCCCCCCGAGCTGCGGCTGCAGCTCCTCGCCGCGGGCATAGACTCGATCGACGCGGTGTGGTTCACCCACGTGCACGCGGACCACATCCACGGCATCGACGACGTGCGCGTGTTCACGGTGCGCGGTGGCGACATGCCCGCGTATGTAGCGGGCGAGTATCGCGCGATCATCGAGCATCACTTCCAGTACATCTTCGATGACGCCTTCCTGCCGCCGGAGGGCAGCCACAAGCCGCGCGTCCGGCTTCACGAGATCGAGGCGGGGCGGCCCGTCGAGGTCGTGGGGCGAGACTTCATTCCGTTCGATGTTCCGCATGGCGGGTGCTCGGTGTACGGCTTCCGCGTCGGCGGGCTCGGCTACGTGACCGACTGCAAGGAGCTGCCGGCGGCGGCGGTGGAGACGCTGCGCGGTGTGGACGTGCTGGTGCTCAACGCGCTGTGGTTCGGCCGGACGCACGCGTCCCACTTCAACGTGGAGGAGGCCATCGCAGCCGCCCGCTCGGTGGGCGCCGAGCGAACGTATCTCACGCACCTGACGCACCGGGTCTCGCACGCCGAGCTGGTGGATCGCCTGCCCGACGGCGTGCTTCCCGCGTTCGACGGGCTGGTCGTGGAGGTGGAGTGATGGACCCGGTCCGCATCGACTTCGGGAACCTCATGGCGCCCCTGGTGGCCGGAGGCGCGGACCCGGAGGCGCTGCGCGGTGCGATGGCCGACCGCTTCACCGCCGTGCAGGAGCAGGTCGAGAAGCGGCGCGACGCGGGCGAGCTCGGCTTCCTGGATCTTCCGTTCGCCAGCGAGACGGTCGAGCAGGTTCAGATGCTGGCCGACGGCTTCGGGCAGTGGTTCGAGGACGTGGTCGTGCTGGGCATCGGCGGCTCGGCCCTCGGGGCGGCCGCCCTACGCGACGCCCTCCTGGGGGCGTTCTGGAACGCGCGCAGCGCCGAGGCGCGCGAGCACTTTCCGCGGCTGCACGTGATCGACAACCCCGACCCGCACACGTTCGCGGGGCTCCTGCAACGGGTCGAACCCGCCCGGACCATGTTCAACGTGGTCAGCAAGTCGGGCGGGACGGCCGAGACCATGGCGCAGTACCTGATCGCGCGGGCCGCGGTGGAGGCGGCCGTGGGCGAGGACAAGGCGCGCGGGCACTTCCTGTTCACCACCGATCCCGCGCGGGGCGCGCTGCGGCGTATCGGCGAGGCCGAGGGCATCCCGATGTTGCCCGTGCCCGAGAACGTGGGCGGGCGCTTCTCCGTTCTGTCGCCCGTGGGGCTGCTGCCCGCTGCCGTCTGCGGCATCGACGTGAAGGAGCTGCTCGCGGGCGCGGCCGCCATGGAGGAGCGCTGCCGGAGCCGGGAGCTCATGGGGAATCCGGCCGCCGTGCTCGCGTCGCTTCTCCACCACGCGGACACCGCGCTCGGGCGATCCGTGCATGTGTTCATGCCCTACGCCGACCGGCTGCGCTCGACCGCGCTCTGGTTCCAGCAGCTGTGGGCCGAGAGCCTCGGCAAGTCCACGACGCTCGACGGCGAGCGCCGCCTCTCCGGGCCCACGCCGCTCGCGGCCTCGGGTGCCACGGATCAGCACTCGCTGCTGCAGCTCCTCATGGAGGGACCGCAGGACAAGGTGGTCGTGTTCGTGGAGGTCGACGACGCCGGCGTCGACGTGCCGATCCCGGCGCGGCATCCCGAGATGGACGAGCTCGCCTACCTGGGTGGGCGCTCCCTCGCGGAGCTGCTCCAGGCCGAGCGGCGCGCCACGGCCGAGGCGCTCCGCCGTGCCGACCGGCCCAACGCGACCATCCACATGCCCGGCGTCACCCCCGCGGCGGTCGGGCAGCTGCTCATGCTGCTGCAGATCGCCACCGTTCACGCCGGCGCGCTCTACGGCGTGAACCCGCTCGACCAGCCAGGCGTCGAGCTGGGCAAGCTGCTGACCTACGGCCTGATGGGCCGCAAGGGCGTCGAAGCTCCGGACGTCGCCGAGCCAGACCTCGATTGGACTGTGTGATGACCCCGCGACGGACCCGTGGATGCGCCGTCCTCAGCCCGTTACCTTGAGAAGCGGATCCGCCCGATTCGATATGAGCTACGGACGGTGGGAGGCCACTATGCGAGATCACGAGGAAGCACCCTATATCGTCGTCGAACGGGACAGTGGGGGAGGATTGGGCTCGTTCGTGCTCGGCGCCCTCGTGGGCGCGGGGCTCGCGCTGCTGCTGGCGCCCAAGTCCGGCGCCGAGACGCAGGAGGAGCTCAAGGGGCATGCGCGCAAACTGCGCAGCGCGGCGGAGGAGCGGATGCGCGAGGCCCAGCGCCAGTTCGAGGAGCGTCTCGACGTGGCGCGTGAGGGTGTCCAGAGCCGCTACGAGGAGGTCAAGCAGGCCGTGAGCGCGGGCCGCAGCGCGGCGACCGAGGCGCGCGGAGAGCTCGAGGAGAAGCTGCAGCGCTCCAAGGCGGCGTACCGGGCCGGCATCGACGCCGCCCGCGAGGTGGTCGCCGCGGGCGCGGAGGACGGAGAGCCCGAAGACTGATCCGCCCGATGAGCGGACGGGCGGAGCCATCCGACCGGATCGAGACGCCGCGAGGGACGACGCCCTCGCGGCGTCTCGCGCGTGGAGGCGGCCCGATGCGGTCGCTCGCGAGGTGAGCGTGGCGCCGAGCGTCCTGCCCCGCTACCACAAGATCGGCTACCGCCTCCGAGAGTTCGCGCGGCGCCTGTGGGAGAAGTGCGACGAGGACGACGTCTTCTTCATGGCGGGAGCCATCGCCTTCAACGTCGTCGTCGCGCTGGTGCCGCTCATCATCCTCGGCATCGGCGTCGCGGGATTCGTGCTCCGGGCCCGCTTCGGGGATCCCACCGAGGCGGTGGTCGCGTTGATCGCCGAGAACATTCCGCAGGCGGGGGCCGACGTGGACGTGACCGGCCTGCTGCGGAGGCTCACCGACGGGCTCGTGGAGCAGCGCACAGGCCTCACGGTGGTGGGCGCGGTCTTCTTCGTATGGCTCTCCACGCGGCTTGCCGGGTCGCTGCGCATCGCGCTCAGGGAGACGTTCGACATCGGAAGGAGGCGCGGCATCATCGAGGGGAAGCTGTTCGACCTGATCGCGGTGCTCGTCGGCGTGCTGCTGCTGACGCTCAACCTCGGCGTCACGATCCTGTTCGCCGCGGCCCTGGACCTCGGGGTGGGTCTGCTGCACCTCGGGGGACGCACGCTCACCCTCACGGAGCTGGTGGCGGGCCAGGCCGTGGCGTTCCTGTCCATCTGGACGCTCTTCCTGGTCGCCTATCGCTACCTTCCAGCGCGCAAAATGCGCTGGAGCACGGTGGTCATCGCCGCGACCTTCGCCGCGGTCGCGCACGAGACGCTCAAGGCGGGGTTCTCGTGGTACGCGACCGAGATCGCGAACTACGGCTCCACGCTGGGAAATCTGGCCACCGGCGCGGTGCTGGTTTTCTGGATCTATTACGGAGCCCTAGTGTTTATCTTGGGCGGTGAGGTGGCTCAGGTGTACACCATGAGGAAGGCGAGCCGCGTCGGGGTCGTGAGCTTCGAGGACGAGTCATGAAACGCGTGAGCTCACCGGAGGACGGGCGTCGCGTCGTCGCGCGCAACCGCAAGGCCCGCCACGAGTACGAGGTGCTCGAGACGCTGGAAGCGGGCATGGAGCTCAAGGGCCCCGAGGTCAAGTCGCTGCGTGCCGGCCACGCGTCGTTCCGGGACGCGTTCGCGCGGGTCGAGGGAGGGCAGGTATGGCTCCACAGCCTCCACATCAGCCCCTACGAGCAGGCCAACCAGTTCAACGTCGATCCCGTGAGGACGCGCCGTTTGCTGCTCAACAAGGACGAGATCAGGCGCCTGGTGGGCAAGGTGGAGGAGAAGGGCCTCACGCTCGTGCCCCTCGAGATCTACTTCATGCGGGGATACGCGAAGGTCACGATCGCGCTCGCCCGCGGGCGCAAGCTGCACGACAAGCGCGAGGAGCTGAAGCGCAAGGAGCAGGATCGCGAGGCGCGACGCGCCGTGGAGGCGCACCGATGAGGGTGCTGGCGGCGTCGCTGGCATGCGCCCTGGCCGTGCCGGCGCTCCTCTCCGCCCAGAGCGGTCCCGAGCTGCGCATCGAGTGGAGCGATGGCGCCACGGCGCGGATACCCGTGTCGCTCGACCGTGGGTACGCGGCGGTCGAGCTCTCGCTGTTCGAGGACCTCGGGTGGACGGTCGCGGACGCCGGTCGCGACGTCGAGCTCGGCGTGGCCGGCGAGATGGACATCTCGCTGCGGGTGGGCTCGCCGTTCTTCCGCTGGGACGGCGTGCTCCTCCAGCTGACCGATCCACCGTACAGGGCCGGGTCCCGGACGCTCGTTCCCCTGCAGCTGGTCACGGACTTCCTGCCGAGGCGCCTTCCCGACCTGTACGTCTTCGACGGTCAGACCTCCACGCTCCGGGCGGTGGACCCGACCGTCGCGGTCCGCCCCGCGGTCATCGACGACGGCCCCTCGACCTACGAGGGCGTCCGGGTCGTCGTGATCGACGCGGGCCACGGCGGCGTGGACCCGGGGGCCATGGGCCCCCGCGGGGTGCGGGAGAAGAACGTCGCGCTGGGGATCGCCACACGGCTCGCCGACATCCTGCGCACGGAGCCGGGCATCGAGGTCCACATGACCAGGGACGACGACACGTTCGTCGAGCTGTGGGATCGCGGGCAGCACGCCACGGACCTCAAGGGCGAGCGGGCCGGTCTCTTCGTCTCCATACACGCCAACTCCTTTCCGACGCGGCGCGCCACACGCGGCTTCGAGACCTATTTCCTGGCCGAGGCGCGCACCGAGCACGAGCGCAGGGTGGCCGCCATCGAGAACGCGCCGCTGAGCGTCAGGGGCGAGGACGTGGATCCCGAGGAGCAACCCGACCTCGGCTTCATTCTCCGTGAGCTGAGGAATCTCGACCACCAGCACTGGTCGTCCCTTCTCGCCGAGCTCGTGCAGGAGGAGCTGGACGGCTTCCACCCCGGTCCCAACCGGGGCGTGAAGCAGGGCGTGCTCGCGGTGCTGACGAACGCGCTGATGCCCTCGGTGCTCGTCGAGGTCGGCTACCTGTCCCACGACGAGGAGGGATTGCTCCTCGGCGAGGAGGCCTTCCAGGCACAGAGCGCGGAGGCGATCGCGAGGGCCGTCGTCCGCTTCTTCGGCCGCTACCCGCCAGGGAGCGGCGTGGGGGGATCCGGGGAGGGCGCGTGAGACGTCTCGGCGCCGTCCTGGTCGGCGCCGCCCCCGTGCTCGCGGGCTGCGTCTACTACAACTCCATCTACAACGCCGAGCAGGTGTTCGACGAGGCGGAGCGTGACCGGCGGGCGGGCCTCGACTCGGTCGCGGCGGCCCGCTACACCGACGTCGTACGGAAGGCCGCGGCCGGCTACCGGCGAGACCCGGACGGCGAGTGGGCGCACGAGGCCTTGTTCCTCCTGGGGCGGGCGCAGCTGCGGCTGGGCGAGCTGATCGCCGCGCGGGCCGCCCTGGAGCAGGCTACCGCGCTCGCCGGCGATGCCGCCTCGCGGGCGCGGGCGCTCGTCTACCTCGGGATCGTGGCGTACGCGAGCGGTGAGGTCGAGACCGCGGCCCAGCTGGTCGACGAGGCGTTGGAGGGTCCCCTGGACGACGGTCCGCTCGCCGAGGCGCACCTGTTGCGCGGACGGCTCGCGCTGGGAGCGCGGGACGCCGAGACGGGTTGGTGGCACCTCGACCGGGCGGCCGAGGCCGAGGTGTCGGTCCGGCTCGAAGCGGGCTGGGAGCGCCTGCGCGCGGCCGTCGCGCAACGCGACGTCGGCCGAACGGAGGCGGCGCTCGAGAGGCTGCTGGCCGATCCGGCGGCCGGTGAGCGGGCGGACACCGTGCTGGTCCTCGTGCGCGCCGCCGCGCGCCGCTGGAAGCCGGACGTGGTGGCCGGCCTTCTGGAGCGCGCGGGCGCCTCCAGCTGGAACCCGGCCGCGCGCGGTCGTCTGGCCTTGGAGCGCGCGCACATGCTGCACGAGGTCGGCGATACGGCCGGCGCCACCCGTCAGGCCCTCGAGGTCGCGGCCGGCGTGGGAGAGACGGCCGCCGAGGCGCGGCTCGTGCTGGCCAGGTGGCGGCTGGCGCCCGCGCGAGACCTCGCGGACGCCTACGCGGCGCGCGCGATCCTTCTGCCGGCCGCCGCCGACGCCAGGGTGTCGGCGCTGCTGCGTGATCTCGATGCGCTCGAGGCCTACACCTCGCTCGGCCTCGAACGCCCGCTCGGCTGGTTCGCTGCGGCGGAGCTGGCGCGGGATCGCCTCGAGGCCCCGTACCTGGCGCGCGGGTTCTTCCTGGCCTACGCGGACGGGGCGTCGGCCGACCCCTGGGCGGCGAAGGCGCTGCTGGCCGCGATCGACGTTTCGGAGAGCGCCGCCGACAGGGCCTGGCTGCGGGACCGGCTGGAGGCGCACCGCGCCAGCCCTTACGTTCGTGCCGCCAGCGGCGCCCAGGCCGCGGGCTTCGAGGCCCTGGAGGAGGAGCTGGACGTGCGGCTACGGGAGATCACCGGACGGTGAGGGTCGCGACCGAGCTCTTCGGTGTGACTTTCCGGAACCCGGTCCTGCTCGCGGCCGGCACGTGCGGCTTCGGACAGGAGCTCGCCGACGTCCTCGACCTCGACAGCGTAGGCGGATTCGTCACGAAATCGGTGACGCTGGAGCCGCGCGCCGGAAACGCCGCGCCGCGCGTGGCCGAGTTCTCAGCGGGGATGATCAACTCGGTCGGCCTCGCCAACCCCGGTCTCGACGCCGCCAAGCGGGACAAGCTCCCTTGGATCGCCGCCAACATTCGCAGCGCGGTGGTCTTCGTGAGCGTCGCGGGCCACACGGTGGAGGAGTTCTGCCGCCTCGTCGAGGGCATGGACGGCGAGGCGGGGTTCCTGGGCTTCGAGCTCAACCTGTCCTGCCCGAACGACGCCAGGCGCGGTGGGCCGTCGTTCGCGCTCGACCCGGCCGCGGTGGCCGAGATCGTGGCCGGATGCCGCGCGCGCACGCAGCGTCCCCTGCTCGCCAAGCTCGCGCCGGACGACCCTGACGCGGGCGCGACGGCGGCCATCGCCACCGACGCCGGCGCGGATGGGCTCACCCTGGTGAACACGCTTCCGGGGCTGCTCCTGCGCGCTGCGAGCGGGGCGCCCGAGCTCGGTGCCGGGGGCGGGGGGGTCAGCGGGCCGGCGTTGCGGCCGGTGGGTATCCGGGCGCTCCGTGCCGCGAGGGCTCGCACCCACCTTCCCCTCGTGGGCGTCGGCGGGATCCTGTCGCCCGAGGACGCCGTGGCCTACGCGCGATGCGGGGCCTCGCTCGTCCAGATCGGCACCGCGACCTTCGCCGATCCCCGCGCGGGCCCGCGACTGGCGGCGGGGCTCGAACGCTGGGGGCGGGAGCGGGGCGTGGCCGCCTGGGACGACCTCGTGGCCGGCCCAGCCGCCGTGCGCCCCGGGGCGCGGATGCCGGGAAGGACGGAGACGCGGGAGGCCCAATGGCGGGCGTGATCATCGCGCTCGACGTGCCCTCCCCCGAGGAGGCGCTCGCGCTGGTCGAGCGCATCGGCGAGGAGGGCCGGTTCTACAAGGTCGGGCTCGAGCTCTACACGCGCGCGGGCCCCTCGGTCGTGCGGGAGTTGAGGGATCGCGGACGCCGCGTGTTCCTCGACCTCAAGCTCCACGACATCCCGCATACGGTGGGGCGAGCGGTCGAGGCCGCGTCGGCGCTCGGCGTGGACCTGCTGACCGTGCATGCGGCGGGCGGGCCGCGCATGCTCGAGGCCGCCCGGGACGCCGCCGACCCGGAGGTCCGCCTCCTCGCGGTCACCGTCCTGACCTCGCTCAAGCCCGACGACATGGGCCGCGTGTGGGGGCGGCAGATCCGGTCGGTGCGCGAGGAGGTGGGCCGGCTCGCCGACCTCGCCGTCGAGTGCGGCATGAACGGCGTCGTGGCATCCTCCCTCGAGGCATCCTGGCTTCGGAGTCACGTCGGCGACGAGTTCCTCATCGTCACGCCGGGCATTCGTCTCGCGGGCACGGATCAGGGCGACCAGAGGCGGGTAGCCACGCCGGCGGATGCGGTGCGGGCGGGTGCCGACTACCTCGTGGTCGGGCGCGCGGTGACCCACGCCGCGGATCCCGCGTCGGCCTTCTCGGCGCTGCTGAGAGAGGTACGGGAGGCCGAGGCCGCCGGCGGGTGAAGCCGGTCCACCAATCTCGCACGGGGGTCGGATGGGGCTGACGGTCTACGATACCGCGAGGAGGTCCCTGGTGCCCTTCGTACCACTCGAGGAGGGCGTCGTCCGCGTGTACGCATGCGGCCCGACCATCTACGATCACGCGCACATAGGAAACTACCGCGCCTTCCTCTTCTACGACGTCGTCCACCGCTACCTGGAGTGGAGCGGGTACGACGTGCGGTTCGTGATGAACCTCACGGACGTGGACGACAAGACCATCGCGGGGGCGGTCGAGGCGGGCGTGCCGGTCGGCACCTTCACCGCCCCGTTCGGGGAGGTGTTCCTCGCCGACTCCCGCGCGCTGGGAATGCTGGAGGCGGACAGCTATCCCCGCGCGACCGAGTACGTCCAGCCGATGATCGCCTTCATACAGCGGTTGCTCGACTCGGGTCACGCCTACGCGGCCGAGGACGGAGCGGTCTACTTCTCGATCTCCCGCTTCCCCGGCTACGGCAAGCTGAAGGGCATCGACCTCTCGACGCTCAAGATCGGCGCGCGCGTCGCGCAGGACGAGTACGACAAGGAGGACGCGCGGGACTTCGCGCTGTGGAAGGGCGCCACCGAGGAGGACGAGCGGGCGGGGGCGGCCTGGGACGCGCCTTGGGGACGCGGCAGGCCGGGCTGGCACCTCGAGTGCTCGGTCATGAGCGTCAGCGAGCTGGGCGAGACGCTGGACATCCACCTCGGCGGCGAGGACCTCGTCTTTCCGCATCACGAAAACGAGATCGCGCAGTCGGAGGCCGCGACGGGTGAGCCGTTCGTGCGGAACTGGCTGCACGTGAAGCACCTGCAGCTCGAGGGCCGGAAGATGTCGAAGTCGCTGGGCAACTACATCACGGTCCGCGAGCTGCTGGACGAGGGGTACGACCCCGCTTCGATCCGGCACCAGCTGGTCTCGGCGCACTACCGGAGCGAGCTGAACTTCACGCGGGAGGGCCTGAGCGCGTCGCGCAACGCCGTACAGCGCCTGCTGGACTTCGACGCCCGCCTGGGGTCGGCCCCGACCCGGGATGACGCCGAGCCGACCGACCTCCCGCGCCTGGCCGGCGAAGGCCTGGCCGCGTTCAAGACGGCCATGGACGACGACCTCAACACCGCGGACGCGATGGCCGCGCTGTTCACGATGGTCGCCCGGGTGAACGCGGCGCTGGACCGGAGCGCGGCGGTGCGCGCGTCCGACATCGAGGCGGTCCGAGGCGCCCTGGCCGGCATGGACCGCGTGCTCGGCATCCTCGACCTCGCCAAGGCGGCACGCGCGGTGGAGCCGGACCTGGCCGAGTGGATCGAGCGAAAGATCGAAGACCGGGCGGGTGCGCGGGCCAAAAAGGACTTCGCCACCGCGGACGCGATCCGGGACGAGCTCCTCGCCAAGCGCATCGTCCTCGAGGACGGACCGGGCGGGACACGGTGGAAGGTCATGGGGTAGGATTCGGGGTCCCGGGCGAGGTCGTCGGGCCATCGAGCCGGGCGCGCGATGGGGCCGAGGATGGTCGAGCGAGGGAGCTTCACGGCATGGGTATCAGGAGCCAGCGGCGGGACGACGCGAGCGTGTGGCAGGAGCTGCGCCGCCGCAGGGTCACGCGTGTGGTCGTTACCTATCTCGCCGTCGCGTTCGCCGTGTTCGAGGGGGCCGCCCTCGTCCTGACGACACCCGCGTTGCCGGCGTGGACGCCGCGCGCCGTCCTGGGTGTTCTGGTGCTGGGGTTCCCGCTCGCGCTCGTGCTCGCCTGGACGTACGACATCACGCGCGACGGCATCGTGCGCACGCCCATGGAGCCGCGCGCGGGCCAGGAGTCCGCGCCGCGCACGCGCAGCCGGTGGGTCGCGATCGGGGCCCTCGGCCTGGGGGTCTTGTTCCGGGTGCTACAGGGCTGAACGCGGCACGGCAGCTCTACGCGGCCCAGGGGGGCGACGTGCCTGGGTTCCGCCTGTTGCGGATGGCCTCCACCGCAGGCCAGTCAACGCGCGCGTCGTCGTCGGGGTGCCAGACACCCGACCGGGCCGCCTCCAGGAACGTCTCGACCATGGTGCGCAGGTTGGTGAACGCAACCACGTCGTCGGACTCGACCAGGCGATGGAAGACGGGTAGCGCGCCGGCGCCCGCATGGTCCAGCACGACGTAGAAGTACTCCTCCTCGAAGTAGAGAAGCGGCAGCCACGTGTCGGGAACCCCGAGCAGCCAGCCATGCCTTCGGCGCACCTCGAGCGCCTGCTCGAGTGAGAGCAGGCAGTGGTACGCCATGAAGGCCGGGCCGGCGAAGGCGTCGCAGCGGCTCAGCGTGCCGTCGTGCCACGTGTACAGCGCGCGGAGCTCGTCGGGCAACGCGGCGCCGAGACGGTCCTCCAACTCGGCGAGCTGCGCGGGCTCGCGGCCGGGAGCCAGGCGGCCGGCGGCCGCCGTTTCGTTCTCCGCGTGCCACGCCTCCAGGGCGTCCAGAGCGGCCACGAGCTCGGGAGCCGACGCGTGCTCGAGGGCGAAACGCCGGTTCTCGGCGTAGGAGCTCGATCGGCTCGGATGATCGGCCGCGCCGCAGGCGGTGAGCGCACCCGCCGCCGCCAGGCAGACCGGAAGGACGGGCGGCCCGCGACGATTGCGCGTCTTAACTGCGACTGCCGCACTGGCGCGCGACACGTCGGCGATCGAAGCCCCGATCTCCACCCTCTTCTCCACCGCGGGCTCAGCCATCCCCTCCCTCCTCGTGGTTGTCCCCGGTTTCCCGTTCCCGCTCCAGGTGGGCCTGCAGCCGACTCCTCGGGTCCCGCAGCCCGGTCCACGCTCCGGCTATCCGACGGGCCACGCCACGCCCGCGCCCACGGCCTTCACCGTGCGGGGCTCTCCAAAGAAGCACGTGGCGTCCGGGACGCACGTCTTGGCCCCCATCCGCTCCACCTGTCCATAGATCAGCGGCCGCAGGCCCGCTATGACGGACGGGAGGCGCATCTCACCTCCGACGCCGAAGCCGAAGCTGCGGGCACGACTGCTATCGACATGAGTTCCCGACTCGCGCTGCTTCAGGCTCTGGCTCAAGACCGCCGTGATGCCGCTCACGTAGACGCCGACCTGGAGTGGGCGCTCGTCCCACGATGCCATCGCCAGTGGCGCCGATCCGGAAGCCCAGCGCTGACCCGAGGGCACGGATCGGGCTGAAGGCCTGGTGCAGCGAGGCGCCTACATCCCAGTGCTGGGCGCTCGCGGGCCCCGGAGCCAGCAGCGCGGCGCAGGCGGCCGCAGCAACCGCTCGTGGCCTACTCAGGCACCACGACCCGTTGAACGTCCTCAACGACCCATGAGCGGCCATCGTGCAGGAGCCGAACCCTGTGGCCATCACCGAATATTCCGCCCCGATAGTACACGTACGTGAGAACCGCCAGCTCCGCTTCCCCTGGCGCGGGTGCCCACACGCGAGAGACCAACACCTGCGTGTCTCCATCGACAGGGGGGCAGTCACCCGAACGGCAAACTCGCGAGTTGCGGTACCGCCGTGCCAGGTCATGGAGCGCCTCCGGTGGTCCAGCCTCCGAGTTCATCAGCTCCTCGAACGTGATGTACCGGTCCGCGAACAAGAGTCGGTCATCCGGCGAAATGCCGATGGTGTCCAGCACGGCCCGTAACGCCGCGTCGTAGAACGCCACCGGATCACCCTCGAACAACGGGCGCTCTTCGCCGGCGCAGCCGACCATGGACGCGACCGCGAGGGACACGGCGAAAGCCACGGCTCGGAGTCGTCCCATCTCGCCATCACCCACGGTCGTCGTTCCCGGCAAAAGGCGGCAATCATCGACTGCCACGAACCTGCAACCTCCTGGTAGAAGGGGTGTGAATCCTGGGTCCCCCGCAAGGTGTCGCACCTGCTCATCGAAGTCGTGGTCGACCAGGAGTGCCTGGGCGGGGGGCCTCGACCCGGTGGCCCGGCGCCACCGCGGCCCGTTGACCGGTCTCGTGCCCGTGAGGTACCGTTCGGGAGGAGGACCCCCCGGCACTCCGTCCCACGCAGCCCACGGGTCCGCGCCCTTCTTGGCCGTCCGTGTGCCCCACACGGCCAACGGTAGGGCGATCGCGTACGTCGTTGTCGCTGGCGTAGCTCAACTGGTAGAGCAGCTGATTTGTAATCAGCAGGTTGGGGGTTCGAGTCCCTTCGCCAGCTTGTTCATTGTGCAGCGGAACGATGTAGGACGATAGCGGGAACAGCACTATCACAGTGGTTCTCCGCGGCGTTTCCATCCACAACTCCAGCAGTCCCGTTGTTCCCACCGTTGGGTCCCGCGAATTCGGGCGGACAAGAGTCAAGCAGCACGGAGACGTCTGGGCAAGCCGCCCTCCGAAGTCACATGAAGTCGTCCGATCCTCACCTTGTCCGATGCATCCTCCAAGGGTAGAGTCGGTGCCGAGGACCGCGGTTCTACGTGGCTCCGGTGTTTTCTTGACCCAGTGCCGACACGGATCGTATGAGCGAGAAACCAGCGGAGCGAAAGGCGAGAGGAGCGTTCTTCACGCCGCCTTCGATTACTCGCTTTTTGGCCGAGTGGGCTGTTCGCTCGCCGAGAGATCGCGTTCTTGAACCCTCGTGTGGGGAGGCCGAGTTCCTGCTTGCTGCAGGCTCCAGGCTTCGTGACCTTGGAGCCGGCCTCCTTGCAGGAGAAACGCTCCACGGAGTCGAACTCCACGCTCCCTCCGCACAGGTCGCGCGCGAGCGAGTGCGGGACGCCGGCTTCATGGCGGATATCCTCATCTCCGACTTTTTCGATGTTCCGGCACGCCCTAAGAACGATGTCGTTATCGGAAACCCGCCGTACATCCGTTATCAAGACTTCACTGGGGATTCTCGCTCGAAGGCCCTTCGTGCAGCCCTTGAGGACGGCGTGCGGCTTAATGGGCTTGCCAGCTCGTGGGCCGCGTTTGTGGTACATGCGGCTCGCTTCCTGAGCGACGGTGGACGCCTTGCGCTCGTTCTTCCTGCGGAGCTCCTCAGCGTTAAGTATGCCGCCGAAGTCCGGCGCTTCCTGCTCCGCCGCTTCGGATCCGTGAAGCTTGTCATGTTTGAAGAACTCGTCTTCCCGCGGGTCCAGGAGGAGGTCGTGCTCCTGCTGGCCGAGGGGAGGGGACCGGCCGGCCATTTTGAGGTCCACTTGGCGCGAGACGCTGACGATCTGCCGGGCGCGGACGAAGCGGATTGGATATCCTACGCGCCCGGCGCCGACGATAAGTGGATGCCTGCGGTGCTACGGCCCGAGGCGATGGAGACGTATAGGTCGCTTGCGGACGGCGACGGGTTTGAGACGCTCGTGGACTGGGGGGACACTTATCTTGGATCGGTGACCGGGCGCAACCGCTATTTCACCATGGATCGTGACGCTGTGTTCAGGCTGCGAATTCCTAAGGAGGAGCTCCTGCGGATCTCGCCTCCTGGGTCTCGTCATCTTCGCGAACTCGCGCTCGCCGACGCCGACTGGGAGGACATGCTTGCGGAGGGCCGAGCATGCTACCTCCTGATGCCGGATGCGAAGGCTCCGTCGCGTGATGCCCTTGAATACATCTGGGCCGGCGAGAAGACTGGGGTCCACAAGGCCTACAAGTGTCGTGTCCGTTCGCCCTGGTGGCGGGTTCCGACCGTACCGGTGGCCGACGTGCTCCTCACATACATGGATCGAGACCGTCCGCGGCTCGTCACTAACCACGCTGGCGTCCACCATTTGAATTCGCTCTACGGCGTGCGTTTGCGTCCCGAGCGGCGAGATGTGGGCATGGAGCTACTGCCACTCTCCGCGGTTAATAGCCTTACGCTCCTCGGCAGTGAGTTGGTCGGTCGAGCCTACGGTGGTGGGATGCTCAAGCTGGAGCCAAGAGAGGCGGACCACCTCCCGGTGCCGTCCCTGTGGCTTCTCGAGCAGGTTCTCGACGACTTGAGACCTTTACGAGCCAGAGTCGCGACGGCCCTCCGAGAGGGCGAGCTGCGTAAGGCCGTCGAGCTGGTAGATCAAGTGATCCTGAGCGACGCCCTCGCGCTATCCCCCGAGCGACTCAAACAGCTTCGTGACGCTCGCGAGGTGATGTTCGGTAGACGCGCGTCTCGGGCTACTAGGTCGAATGGCGCGCGTTGACGAGGAGCTAGCCGACGCCCTTCGCAAACTCGGTGACAAGCCTCCCGACAACGCAGCACCATCCGTGAAGAAGCGGTACTCCGAGCTTGTCTCCCAGATTGTAGCCGAAGTATTCGCCGCGCACCTCCGTACGCGAGGCCTCGCTACCGCTCTTCCCGCACCACCGGGAGAGGTCGATCGATCGGGGGCCGAGCGTCGAATGAGCGGGGGCATCGGAGCCAAGAAGGTCGATGTGACGTGGGCGACGGAAGAGTCCGGGTTGCTGCTCGCGGTCTCCGTAAAGACAATCAACTTTCGTGATCGCCGAAGCGGGAACTTCCAGAAGAACCTGACGAATCGGCGTGGCGACATGTTGTTCGAGGCTGTCACGCTACACCGCAAGTTCCCTTATGCCGTCCTAGCGGGGTTCTTCGTCCTTGACGAGGAGGCTGCCGGCGATCACACAGAGCGGAGGAAGTCTACGTTTGAGAATGCCCATCTCAGGCTGAGGCTCTTCACAGGCCGATCCGACCCCGCAGGTCGAGACGAGCAGTACGAGCGGCTCTACGTAGTCCTCATGAGTGCCGACTCCCAATGCGTCCGGTTCCAGCCGTTCCTGGCGGGTAAACCCAATACTCCAGTCTCCCTGAGCGAAGCATTCGACGAGCTCCTCGCGCTAGTCGCGGAGCGAGATCCCGACTTCTAGGAGTTGGACGCGGGCGTCCTAAAGCGCGTCTAGCGAACCCGCGGGCGAAGCCACTCTTGCTGCTTCAGTCGTGTCACGATCGGCGCGGAAACGGCAGTCCGATCAGTTGCACCCAACCTCGAGACTCCCACCGCCGTCCCCTTGACCTTCGACAAATCCGACCGTATCGTCCGGCGTAATTGTCGAAGGGTGAGGGGTGCGTGAGGTGACTAGATGAGGGTGAGGACGAGACGAGCGTGAGGTGACGAGACGAGCGTGAGGACGAGACGAGCGTGAGGAGTGGATGGGAGCAAGAGTAGCCCGCGCGGTGAGGCGAACCGGAGCGAGCGCCGCATGAGCCGCGGCGACGCGCGCGCGGATATGCTCCAGGGCACGCTGGACCTGCTGATCCTGCACGCTCTGTCCTTGGGGCCGATGCATGGGTGGGGCCTCTCGCGGCGCATCAGGGACCTGTCCAGGGACGTGCTGCAGATCAACCAGGGATCGCTCTACCCGGCGCTCCATCGCCTGGAGTATCGCGACCTGATCGCCGCCGAGTGGGGCACGTCCGACAACGGTCGCCGGGCGAAGATCTACGCGATGACACCCAAGGGGCGCCGCGCGCTCGGCGCGGAGAGGCACGCCTGGGAGCGCTTCGTGCGGGCGATGCAATGGGTGCTCGAGGCCGCCGAGCCGGAAGCGTCCGCCACGTGACACGGGAGATGGGATGAACGGGTTGTGGCTGCGGGTGCGGAGGCTGCTGCGGTGGCGGGAGTCGGAGCGCGACATCGACGAGGAGCTGCGATTCCACGTCGACATGGAGACCGAGGCCAACGTGGCCCGCGAGGGCCTAGACGCATCGGAGGCGCGCCGGCGCGCGCTGGTCGCGTTCGGCGGCCGGGACCGCTGGCGCGAGGAAACCCGCGGCACCCGGGGCACGGGCTGGCTCGAGGACGCCGGCCGGGACGCCCGGTTCGCGGTCCGTGGACTGCTCCGCAGCCCCGGCTTCGCGCTCGCGGCGCTGGCGACCGTCACGCTGGGGGTCGGCGCCACCACGGCCATCTTCAGCGTGGTGCACGGGATCGTGCTCGCCCCGCTGCCCTACGCGGACCCGGACGAGCTGGTCACCGTCTGGATGCGCAATCCCGAGCAGGGCATCGAGGAGGACATCGCCTCCTGGCCCAACTTCGTCGACTGGCGAGCGCAGGCCACGACGCTCGAGCGCATGGCGACCGTGCGCACCACGCGCTGGGCGCTCACGGGCGCCGGTGAGCCGGAGGAGGTCGTGGGCGTCGCGGTCTCCCGCGGGTTCTTCGAGCTCGTGGGTGCGCCGCTCGCGATCGGGCGGAGCTTCCGCGACGAGGAGGCCGAGGGTGATGCGGCGCGGGTCGTCGTGCTGAGCCACGAGCTGTTTACGCGCAGGTTCGGCGCCGATCCCTCGCTCGTCGGCCGCACCATCCAACTCAACGACGAGGCGTACGAGGTCGTGGGCGTCGCGGCGCCCGGTCGCGCCTACCCTCGAGGCGCGGAGCTGTGGGTCCCGCAGGGGTTCGGCGGTGGGCTCGCCCGGCTGCGGGAGGCGCGGGGCGCACTCTGGCTCCCGGTCATCGGGCGTTTGGCGGACGGCGTGGACCTGAGCGTCGCGCAGGCCGAGGTGGACGCCGTGGCTCGTGGCCTCGAGGAGGCGTTTCCGGTGGCCAACGAGGGGGTGGGCATCGCGCTCGAGCCGCTTCGCGAGACGTTGGTGGGCGACGTGCGCGCGCCGCTGTTGGTGCTGCTCGGCGCCGTCGCCGTCGTGCTGCTCATTGCCGTGGTCAACGTGGCCAACCTGCTGTTGGCGCGCGGCATGGCACGTTCGCGCGAGCTCGCCGTGCGGCTCACGCTCGGCGCGGGCCGGGGCCGCATCGTGCGGCAGGTGCTCGCCGAGAGCGCGGTGCTGGGCGGCTTCGGCGGCCTGGCGGGCGCCGGGCTCGCCGCGATCGCCGTGGCGGCGCTGGTCGCGGCCGCGCCCGCGGGCCTGCCGCGCCTCGACGAGGTGCGCGTCGACGGGACGGTGCTCGCGTTCTCGCTGCTGGTGTCCTTCGGCGCCGGCCTGTTCTTCGGACTCGTGCCCGCGCTGCAGG
>Ga0302046_10000535_pt1 | contig 37829 bp, 29 predicted proteins | sample RVTome_11_FD_200261 | JGI IMG/M metagenome (GOLD analysis project Ga0302046, IMG submission 200261) | Soil microbial communities from uranium-contaminated site in the Upper Colorado River Basin, Wyoming, United States - RVT147D111 (version 2) ...
CCGCGCAGTCGGCGCGGGGGCAGAGGTCGCACGCGACCGCCGCCGGATCGGGCACGAAATCCGCCGCGAGCTCGTAGCCCGCCGGCACCACCTTGGGCGCCGGCTTCTCGATCAGGCCGCAGTCGGGCGGCCCGACGACGGGGAGGCGGAGCTCGAGGTTCGAGACCGTCACGACGGCCTGTCCGTTGGAGCTGCGGCCGTAGGGCTGATCGGCCGGCAGCAGCTCGAGCTTGGCGACGTGGCCGGCGGCGAAGTGCCAGCCGTTCGGATGGAGCTGGAAGACCTGGCGCGTCGGGGCGAGCAGCGTCACCTCCGGGCGATAGAGCCCGCGCGCCACCAGCGTCTGCTGGCCGCTCGCCGGATCGACGTCGAGCAGGCGGGCCGCGATCTGCGACGTCGCGCCGGGCGACAGCACGTCGGCGACGATCGTCGGCGAGCCCATGAGCGTGAATCCGCCCGGCGGCGCGGGGTCGAGGTGGTAGGTCGCGGCCCCGGTCTGGTCGGCCGCGCTCGCGGTGGCGCACGCGCCCGCGCCGCCGATCGGGTCGAAGGCCTGCCCGACCGCGACGTCACTCGGCACCGCGGTCGCGATCGTCCGCGCGGCGCTCTCGACGAGGCGGATCTCGCCAGGCGCGAGGTCGGCCCACGTCGGCGCCGCGAACGGCAGGTCGGTGCCCGGATCGTCGAAGGCGCCCGTGGCGCCGCCCGAGGGGCCGTCGCAGGTCTGCGTCAGCGCGCGCACGCCCTGGAAGGGCGCCGCGCCCGCCCCCTTCACGTAGAAGTCGAACCAGGCCCGCCGCGCCTCGGCGCGGAAGGCGGCGTCCGGGCCCTTGTTCTGGCCGCGCTGATGGCCGTGGTCGGTGAACACGAGCGCGATCGGCGTCCCCGGGTGCCGGCTGCGCGTCCGGTTGTAGAAGCGGATCGCCTCGTCGGGCGGAAAGAGGTCGTCGGTCCAGCCGTTCGAGATCAGCATCGGCGCCGGCGCAACCGCGTCGTCGATGTAGTACGACGAGTGGTGCCGGGTGGCCTCGTCGGCGAGATCCTGGGCGATCGGCTGGCCGTCGTAGGGCTCGCCGGCGTTGACGGTCAGGAACCAGGTGGTGAGGTCGGCGTCGGGATCGGTGCCCGCGATCGCGTAGTTGCCGGTCGCCGCGCCGAGGGCGTAGAGCCCGGCGACGAACGACTGCTTGAGGACGCCGATCCGCCCGCGCTGCAGGTAGGGCGCGTCGGCGACGTAGTCGAGCGTGTGCCCGTTCGGGGTGAGCGCGTACGCGAGGTCCGTCCAGGGAATGTCGGGCTGCGCGGCCGCGATCCGCATCGCCTTGCCGCCGGCGCTCACCCACGGCACCAGGTAGCCGTCGACCGGCGTCGCGCCGCCCTCGCCGCCGCCGAGCATCTTGCGGTCGCGCAGCGCGCCGAGCGCCATCGAGAGGCCGCCGCCGTACGAGCCGCCGGTCGCCGCGACCGCCTGCGGGTCGATCAGGCCCTCCCCGGCGGTCGCGCCGTCGGCCGGCTGGTCGGCCAGCGCCTCGAAGGCCTCCTGCGCGTCCCGCACCTCGTAGCGCGTGTCCATGAGATGGATGTAGCCGTCGTCGCAGAGGCCGGGGACGAGGCGCTTGGGATCGAGGCCGCCGCACGACTCGCCCCAGCCCCGGTCGCTCATCGAGAACACCGCGTAGCCGCGGTCGAGCCACTCCTGCATCGCCGCCGAGGTCAGGTCGAGCTTGCTGCCGCCCCAGCCGTGGAAGACGCCGACGATCGGGTAGTGGCCGTCGGGACCGCTCGCGGGCGCGGGCGGAAAGCCGACGTTGACGTCGATCGGCGCGCCGTCGAAGGTCGTGAAGAGGCCGGCGCAGTGGCGCTCGCCGGCGTCGGCGCCGGTCTGGACGGCGCACGGGACCGCACCACCGAGGACGCTCGAGATCGCCGCCGAGGCCGGCGCGGCCGGAATCGCGGCCGCGATCAGGAGAGCGGCCAGGTCGCGGGTCGCTGCACGCGGCATCGTCATCTCGCACCCCTACGGGCCCGGGGTGGCGCCGTCCATCGGGAGATCCCTGAGTTCACAGGGGAAGTTTCCGTAGCGCGCCGCCGGCCGTGCGCCCGCGGGACCCGCGCGGCGCGTGACCCGGAGCGCGGACTCGCGTAGGCTCGTCCCCCCCGCAAGGGCGGAGACAGCGTTGAGCAGCGAGACCGCCATGGAGTCGTTGAGCACCGCGGAAGCGGCCGTCGCCGCGGGCGTGCCCGTGCTCGCCCGGCTCGCGCCCGCCGACCGCGCCGCGGTTCTCGCCGCCGCCCGCGTCGCCTCGTACCCGGCGGGGGCGGTAGTCGTGCGCGAGGGCGACCCGGGAGACGCGTTCTACGTCGTGCTCGCCGGCCGCATCGCGGTCGGCGTCGCGCGCGCCGACGGCGGCGAGACCCGCGTCGCGGAGCTCGGGCCGGGCACGTGGTTCGGCGAGCAGGCCCTGCTCGGCGCCGGCGGCCATCGCACCGCCACCGTGCGCGCCCTCGCGCCGATGCGCTGCGCGGTGGTGCCGTGCGCCGCCTTCGCGGTGCACGTCGCGCCCGTGAACCGCGCCGCCTTCGACGAGGCCGCGGCCGAGCAGGCGCGCGCCCGGCTGGTGCGCTCGCTCGCCGCGCTTCGCGACCTCGACCCCGCGCGCCGGCTCGGGCCCGGCGTCGGTCGCGCCTCCTTTCCGCGCGGCGCCACCGTGTTCGCGCGCGGCACGGCCGCCGACGCGGCGTACTTCGTGCTCCAGGGCGTCGCGGTGGCGGTGCACGAGGAGCGCGACGGCGTGCGCGAGCTCGCGCGCCTCGGTCCGGGGCAGTGCTTCGGCGAGCTCGGCGTGCTCGAGCACGCGACGCGGCAGGCGTCGGTCGTGGCGGAGACCGCGCTCGACGTGCTGCGGATCGACGCGCCGCTCTTCCGCGAGCTCTTCGCCGAGCACCCGCCGCTCCGCGACTTCCTCGGCACGCTCGAGCAGGTGTACGCCCTCGCCGACGGCCGCCAGCTCTCGGTCTACAGCGGCGAGGTGGACGGCCGGCCGAGCATCAGCACGGTCTCGGGCGACCCGGCGGGCGACTGCGTGGTCTCGACCAAGGTCATCGGCGAGGACGTGGTCGTGCTCTCGCGCGGCGGGCACGACGCCGCAGCGGTCGAGACCCGCGTCTTCCACTTCCCGAACGGTGCCGCCCGCGAGCTGCGGCTGGCGCCGCTCGAGCACGGGCCCGGGGGCGCCGTCACGCGCGCCCGCCTGGTGGGCGTCGTCGCGCGCGTGGTGGGACCGGACGTCGGACCGCTCTACGCCCACGTCCTCGAGGGCGCGGAGGTCGGCGCGACCGAGCTCAAGCGCTTCGCACGCACCGGCCACCTCGGCGGGCACGCGAGCGTGCGGGACGCGGCGCGCGTCTGCCACTGCCTCGGGCTGGCGCGGGAGGACATCCTGGCCGCGGGCCGCGAGCACGGGCGCGCCGTCGACGCCGTCCGCGCCGCCACCGGCGCGGGGGTGGTCTGCGGCGCCTGCCAGCCGCTCGTGCGCGACCTGCTGCGCGGCGAGGCGGCGGCAGAGCCGCAGGCGGCCGCCGCGCTCGCGCCCGTGACGACGGCGGCACCGGCACGGCAAGCGGCCGCGGCGCCCGCGCCCGCCGCGCACCCCTTCGCGGCCCCGGTCCCGGTCCCGCGCCTGCCGGCGATCACCTTCGACCGCGACGCGGTGCGCGCGTTCGCCGGGGCGACGCTCGGGCAGGTGCTGCTGGCGGCCTCGCTCTTCGCGAGCGCCGGCGAGCGCTACATGATCCGCCGGGTCGGGCGCTCGTTCGCCGCCGCCGATCACCCCGCGCTCGCCCCACACGTCGAGGCGTTCCTGGCGCAGGAGGCGAACCACGTGACGGCTCACGCGGCGCTGAACGCGATGGTCGTCGACGACCTCTTCCCGGGGAGCCCGATCCTGGCGCTCCTGCAGCGCGGCTTCCCCGCCTACGTCGACCGGCTGCCCGAGAAGGTCGGGCTCGGGTTCGCGGCCGCCATCGAGTACGCCGCCGACTGCTTCTTCGCCGTCTTCTTCGAGCGCTACTACGGCCACGGGCCGGACGCGCGCCGCTTCCACGCCGACCCCGACCTGGACGCGCTCGCCGTCCGCTCGGGCGTCGCCGAGCTCTTCGTCTGGCACGGCGCCGAGGAGCTCGCGCACCGCCACGTCGCCTTCGACGTCATGCAGGCCCGGGGCGCCGGCTACCGGCACCGCCTCCTCGGGCTCCTGATGGTCGCCGCGCACTCCCACGTGCTCGGCCTGCCGGCGATCGTCGCCATCCGGCGCCGCGCGACCGCCTGGCAGCAGCACGGCAGCACCGGCCGCCAGGCGCGCGAGATCGGGGGCACGGCCTGGCGGATGCTCCGCTTCCTGCGTCCCGGCTTCCACCCGCGCGAGACCACCTACGCGTGCGAGGCGCCGCTGGCGGACGCCGTCAGCCACTATCCCGTCGACACCCCACGCGGCTCCGCGGAGGCCCCGGCCCCGGTAGGCAAGGCCACCGGCGCGGTCTAGTATCGACCTCTGCCACCCCGCCCGCGGGGCGGGACGAGTCAGAGGAGGACCTGCATGCGTTCGAAGACCGTGACGACGGCCGTGGCCGTCGCGGCGTGGATGCTGACCGCCGCCGGGGCGCTCGCCCCGGCCGGCGCCGAGAGCCCGGGCGCGCTCGCCAAGATCGAGCCCTCGTACGTCTGCATGATGAACGACAAGCGCTTCCCCGAGCCGCAGATTCCGGTCGAGGTCGAGGGGCGCACGTATTACGGCTGCTGCGCGATGTGCAAGGAGCGCCTGTCGCAGGACGCGGCGGCGCGCACCGCCGTCGACCCGGTGAGCGGCAAGACGGTCGACAAGGCGTCCGCCGTCATCGGCGCCGCCCCGGACGGCCGCGTCTTCTACTTCGAGAGCGAGACCAACCTGGCGCAGTTCACGCCGGCCGCCGTCCCGTAGCGCGGCGCCGATCTGCCATCCCAGCGGCGGCCGATCGCGAGTCAAGCACGAAACGCCGTGCCGCTCGCCGCGGCGGGGGCGGCGGCGGGCTCGCGGTTGCCTCGGCGTGCGACCCTGCTGGTAGAATAGGCGCCATGTCCCCCGCCCTGGACGTGCGACGGGTCGCGGCGATTCTGGGCACGCTCGTCCTGACGACGACCGGCATCGTCGCGTCGCTCCTGGCGGACACGCCAGCGAAGGAACGGCACGCGCTGCCGGCGATCCTCGCGCTCGACGGCACGGCGATCCCCGACGACTCGGTGCTGCTCGAGCAACTCGAGGAGGCGATCGAGCTCCGTCGCCGTGAGGACTTCGATCGCGTCCTCGACGCCCGCGACCCAGGCGAGCTGCTCGAGCACGCGACCCTCACGGAAGCGGCTTTCGACCGCCGCACGCTCGCGATCGACACGCTCTTCATCGTCGGCGACGAGTTGTTCGGCTACTTGTTCCGTCCAGAAAACGGCTGGGGGAACGGCCACGCAGACCGCAAAGGGATCGCCTACACGCCGCGGTTGCGCCGCGTGCACGACGGGCGGGCCGGGGGACCCGATGCCTTTGGGTGCTTCAGCTGCCACTTCAAGGGCGGACCCGATGGCGCGGGCACGCAGACCCAGAATGCGTTCCTGTTCGGCGACGGCGAACGGATCGGTAGCGCTGACCAGCGGAATCCGCCGCATCTCCTCGGCCTGGGTCCGGTGGCGGCCCTTGCGCTCGAGATGAGCGCGGAGCTGCGTACCCAGGGAGCGGACGCGGCCGCGCGCGCGCAGGCCGAGGGACGTCGCGTCGAGGAGGCGTTGACCAGCAAGGGCATCTCATTCGGTCGCGTCGCAGCCAACCCCGACGGCACGCTCGACCACGGCGGATTGGAGGGTGTCGACCCGGACTTGACGATTCGTCCATTCGGGTGGAAGGGACACCGGGCCACGCTTCGTGAGATGGTGGAGGAATCACTCCACATCCATCAAGGTCTCATATCCAAAGACATCCACCTCGCGGTGCGCGACGGTACCCTCGACGGCGCACCGTACGGCGGGGGACCGTGGTACGACCTGGACGGCGACGGAGTCAGCCTCGAGATCGACTCCGGAATGCTGGCGACCGTCGTGGCCTACCTGGTCCAGCTGGAGGCGCCGATCATTCGCCCCCCGGACGATCCCGGGTTGCTCGATGCGTTCGCCGCCGGGCGCGCGCACTTCGAGAGCGTCGGCTGCGCCGGCTGTCACGTGCCGACCCTGGAGCTGAACGAGACCAAGCTCGAAACCCGCCCGCCGCCGCGGGCAGGCGTAGAGCGTCCTTCGTTTCTGATCGACGTCGCCAAGGATGGCGAGTCTCCCAAGATCGAACCCAAGTACGCGCGGCCCGGGACGCCCTATCTGGTGCACTTGTTCAGCGATCTCAAGCGCCACGACATGGGTGACGGGCTGACGAGTCCCTCCGCTCAGGGGACGATTCCCGCCCAAGTCTTCCTCACCCGCCCGCTCTGGGGCCTGGCCGATACGGCGCCCTACCTGCACGACGGTCGGGCACCGACCGTGCACGACGCCATCCTGCACCACGGCGGCAACGCCGCCGCGGCACGTGACGCGTACCTCGCGCTCGACGAGAGCGCACGCGCCAGTGTACGCGTCTTCCTGGCATCGCTCTCACGACAACCGAAGCTGTTCGTACCATGAGCACCGGCTGGACCGGGAAAGCCCTGATGCTGGGTTTGTGCCTCGCCGTTGCCGCCTGCCGGGTCACGGCGGACGACGACGAAGAGGCCACGTGGCGCGCCGACTGTCCGCCCTCGGATCGGCCCTTGCACCTCGGCCTGGAAGCGGCCCGCGAAGCGCACCGCCTGGCCGCCCGGCGGCACGCTCTCCGCCTCCGCGAGGCAGCGACACCCGGCTTCTTCCTGCGCACGGTGCACGCTGCACTCGACGTCGAACGCATGGCCGCCGGCGAGATTTGCGTGGGCCAGCTCGCCGATGTCGGAGATCTCCTCTTCGAGCACGAGTACGGGTTCTCCGACGGGCTCGGCGGCGGCGACGCGGCGAAGCGCCCGGCCGGACCCTTTCGTCGCGTCCACGGAGGGACATTTGGCGGCCCGGAGACGATCTCCTGTCCCTCGTGTCACTGGATCGGGGGCCCGAACGGTGCGGGGTCCGAGACCGACAACGTATTCCTCCAAGGCGACGGCAACCGCATCGGAAGCGGCGACGAGCGCAACCCGCCGGCACTGGTGGCGCTGGGCGTCGTCGAGGCCCTGGCGCGGGAGATGAGTCGTGATCTCCAGCGTCAACGCGCCGAGATCGTGCGCGAAGCAGCGGACTCCGGCACCGCACGCGAGACCCGCCTGGCCACCAAAGGCGTCGACTTCGGCGTCCTGCGTGCGACGGCGAAGGGCGAGATCGATGCCACCGCCATCCGCGGTGTCGACGCGGATCTGGTCGTCAAGCCCTTCGGGTGGAAAGGAACGCTTGCACACATCGCCGATTTCTCCCTCGACGCTCTCCAGGTCCACATGGGCATCCAAAGCGACGGACTGCTCGCCATCGCCTCTTCCGACTTGCTCGGTGCCGGCCACGACCTGACGGATCCAGATGACGACGGCGTGCGTCGGGAGCTCGGCCGGGGACCCTTCACCGCCATGGTTGTGCACCTGGCACTGCTCGAGCTTCCGATCATCGATCCCCTGGTTCAGGACCGCAACCTCGAGCCGGCCGCGACGGCGCTGCTCCCGCCGACGACAACGAGCTTCGTCGGCGACTTCCAGCGCGGTCGTGGGCAGTTCCACGCTCTCGGCTGCGCCGATTGCCACGTGCCGATGATGGTCCTGGAGAGTCCTCTTGTCAGTGTCGACGGCCTGCCGCCGATCGACCTGGCGCGCGAGATGCGGCGGCCGGCACTCACCTACGATCCGGATCTCGGCGGCTACCCGGTGTGGCTGTTCAGCGATCTCCGCCGCCACGACATGGGAGAAGGCAACGCCGCACGACACGTGCAGCGCGGTGTGGCCGTGCGTGAGTACCTGACGCCGAGACTCTGGGGCGTGGCCGATTCGGCGCCCTACCTGCACGACGGCCGGGCCCCGTACATCGACTACGCTATCGCCGGCCACGGGGGCGAGGCTGCGCCCGCGCGCGCGGCGTTTGCGGCGCTCGCGCCGCAGCAGCAAGGCGATCTGCGCGTCTACTTGATGTCGCTGCGTCGAGCACCGCGGGTCATGGTTCCCTGATTCGCCGCTCCCGCCCTCCGCGCAGCACATAGAGGTCGAGCACGCCAGCGCCCGCCTGTCCGCCAACGGGATGGCGGATCGAGCTGATCAGGAGCGCCGGACGGCCGAGTCCGTCGGGATCGGCGGCGCGGCAGATGTGCCACCCGAACCAGCAATCTGCTTCGTCACCGAAGAGCTCCGCCAGGAGCGTTCCGCTGCGCCCGGAGCGGAACTCTACCCGGCCGACTCGGTCGCCCTCCTGGCGACGATGCCAGGGCGCACCGATGGCCAGATCCTCGATGCCGTCCCCGTCGAGATCGCCGGCAGCCGCCACCATGCGTCCGAACAGCTCGCCCGGCTGGCTCCCCGACCAGTGCCGGATCTCCTCGCCACTGCCACCGGCAAATACACGCACCTCTCCCGGAAGCGTGCGGGTGTGGTCGTTCGTGCGTGGCGACGCCACCACGATCTCGCCTTTGCCGTCGCCATCGAGCGGTCCGATCGCTGCCACCACCTCGCCGAAGCCACCCAGACGACTTTCCCCCTTCCAGTGGTGGATCTCCTCACCGCTTGCTGACGAGAGCACGTGGACCCCGCCTAGGCACGCGCCGTGCACGTCCTCTTCGAGAGGCGCGCCGACGGCGAGGTCGGGGCGTCCGTCCCCGTCGAGATCGTCGAGCCGGGAAACGTACCAGCCGAAGGAGCCTACGTCCTGCCGCGGCGCGTAGGTGCGAAGCACCGTGCCGTCGCGTCCGCTCAGAAGATGGACGCGACCCGCGTCCCCTGAGGGCGCCCCGACGAAGAGGTCGCTCCGCCCATCGTCGTCGTGGTCTCCGGCCAGCGCCAGATCCCACCCGAAGTTGCCGGTCTGACTCCCGGATCGCTGCCAGAACCTGGCGCCGGTCACTGGAGAGACTGCCAGCAGCAGACCGCGGACGGACCCCTCGATCCGCGCGGTCGGCGCCGCGACGACGATGTCCGCGAGTCCATCTCCGCCGAGGTCGGGAATCGGCATCACCCAGTGGCCGAAGAGCGCATCCGGCCACACGCCGTCCCACGAGCGGATCTGCGCACCGCTGGCGCCCGACCACACGAAGGCACTGCCGTTCTGCAAGATCCCTTGCTCGAGCTTGAAGCGCGCTCCGGCGGCGATGTCTGCCTGGCCGTCGCCGTCGGCGTCGAGGGGCTCGCCAAAGCGGAAGCCCAGCTCACCACCCGGGACTGGCCCGGCAATACGCCGCGCCACGCACCAACCTTCACCGGAGGCCGAGCAGGATTCCATCGCAGCCGCGGTGTCGAGGAACGGCGAGCCAGAAACCGAAGCGCAGCAAAGCAGAACCGCGCTGGCGCCAGTGCAGAAGAGTCGGCGTCGCCGGCAGGCGCGTGCCAGCGACGCCGTCCCGTTCACAGGCAGCAGCCTACCCAGTTCGATCCCCCGCATGACGCCGGCGCCTGGAGCGGCCCGAGGGTGCCAGCGGGGTTGTTGAGAGCCACCCTCTCCCCGAACGTGCCCGTGTGGGCCGTCGCGTATTCCCAGTTGAGGAAGCTCCCCCCCACTACATCGTCGATGCACTGTAGCTGCGGGTTGTGCGATGAATCGATCGCCCAGAAAGTAGTGACGGTATTGCTGGCAATGTCTTGCAGGCCGGCCAGATCACCCGCCGCTTCCGCCGCCAGCAGCTCCGGGTACGTACATGCATGCGTCCCCGGGAAGTTGGTGTTGCAGGCGGAGTCGGCGCCGGGAAGCCCGAGGGTCAGGTTGTAGTTGAAGCGACCGATGGTGGAGGTGAGCGCACCCTGCAGCTCGACGGGGGTGCTCGTCACCGACGGTATCGGCGTCGGCGTGACCGTCGGGGTCGGCGTCGGTCCGGTGCCGGACTCGCAGCTCGCGTCGGCGGTGCCGTTGTCGAAGAGGTCGCAGTTGACGAAGAGGCCGTCCATCTCGTTGATCATCTGGCAGACGCGGCACTCGACCAGCACGTCGAGGCAGACGGCGAGCGGGCTGCCGCTGAGACCCGTGCAGTCACCCGGGAAGCCGTCGGTCACGCCCTTCTCGTCGCACTTCTTGACGACGTCCTTGGCGATCTTCTCGACCCCCTTCGCAACCTTGCCCTTGGTGTCGGCCGCGATCGAGCCCGGCGTGCCGGCGTCGTTCACGCAGTCGGCCAGGGCCACCGCCGAGGTGGCGCCGTTCTTGAGCGCCTCCTTCTTGCACTTCAGGAACTCCTTGAGCTTGGTCGCCACCTGCTTCTCGACGCTCTTCGAAACCTTCTGCTGGCAGCCGCAGCCGTCCTTGCTGACGTCGCAGTCGATCACCGCGGCGTCGAGATCCGGACCGAAGACGTCGGCGACGAGGTCGAGCTCGGCCTGCATGGCGGCGTCGTTCACCACGGCGGCGCCGGTGTGGCCGAAGTCGGGCTGCTCGATGCACTTCTTGGCCTCGTTCTGAACCGTCTTGTCCTTCTTCTTCTGCACCTTGCCCTTGGCGTCGGCGGTGAGGCAGGCCTGCGCCGTCCCCACCAACTTGCCCTTGCCGGCGTCCTTGATGCACGCCAGGGACTCCTTGCCCTGCTGCTTGGCGACCAGCGAGCCGTCCTTGTTGATCCCGTTCAGACACTTCTGCTGGTTCTTGCTCTGTGCCTGTCCGAGGGCGCCGGACGCGCTCGCCAGCACCAGGAAGACCGTGGCTACCATCGCCGGAAGGACCGGATTCCGAATCGACATCGTCATCACCTCTCGCCTGCGGGTATGGGTTCGTGCTCGACGGTCTCGCTGCCTCGAAACCATGCCTGCCAGGCAGCTATCACGGTCGCGGGGGCCGAATCACGCACGAAATACGACCCCGGAGTCGGCGCTTGACGCGCCGCGCCATCACCCTAGCCACCCGAGCTTTCAGCGCTGCGCCTTGCCGTAGCGCAGGGGCACGGCGGCCTCGGGCGTGAGCACGCGAAACGTGAAGCTCTCCTCGAGGTAGAGCTCGACCGTGGCCGGCGTGTGGTCCAGGTAGCCGATCGAGAGGTCGCGCCCGACCGTCAGCTCGAAGTCGCCACCGCGCAGGCTGACGACGACCGCCCCGTCGACCGCCGGCCCCCAGATGACCGGACCGTCCAGCAGCCGCTGGACGTGCTGGATCACCGGGTAGCCGCCCGTCGTGGTCTGGGTGAGGCCGGTGTAGCACTTCGGCCCGAGCACGATCGCGTAGGGGCCGTCGACGCCGGCGGTGCGGAGCTTCGCGAGCGCGTTCGCCACCGATCCTGGGTAGCGCTCGTAGTCCTCGCTGAGCGTGAGCCCGCTGCTGCCGGAGGCGTCGCAGATGCCCGCGATGTGGGCGTCGGCGTAGCCGTGGAAGACCGCCCGGTCCTCCGCCATCGCGATCGCCCGGGCCGCGTCGTTCACCGGCTGGAGGTCGGCGTCCTTGGCCCCGCGCGCGAACGCGTCGAGCTCCTCCCGCGACAGCACGAAGGGCGCCCGCAGCTCGACGAGGGGCTGCACCCGCCGCACGGCCGCGGCGACGCCGTCGTGCGGCGGGCGCGCCAGCGCCTGGGTCCTGCCGAGGCCGACGGCCGAGCAATCCCAACCCCGCGGGCCCTCGAAGTCGGCGATCTTGCGCCCGGCGAGCGTCACCTTGAGGGTGGTCGTCGCCTCCTGCTCGATCGCCGCCCAGGCCTGCGCACCGATCGGAGCGAGCTCGCGCCGGAGATCGCTCATCGCGCGCCCCCCTTCAGGCTGCCGATCCCGAGCGATCCGTCACCGCGCGCCGCGCCGGCGTGCCCGGCCTCGTCCTTCTTCGCCTCGAGCTCGGTGATCGCGCCCGCGGAGAAGAGATAGGTCCGCAGGTGCTCGTCGAAGGAGGCGTCCCGGCGGCGCAGCCACTCGAGGATCATGCTGGCGTGCTCCTTCTCCTCGTCCCGATTGTGCGCGAGAATCGCGCGCAGGTCCTCGTCCCCCGTCGCCTTCACCCGTTGGTCGTACCAGTCGACGGCCTCGAGCTCCTCCATCACCGAGACGATCGCGCGATGGCGATCGATGGTCTCGGGCGTGAGCTTCTCGGCGTCCTCGTGCAGCGCACCGCTCGATCCAGCCATGAGTCGCTCGTTCCTCCTTCCGAGTTCGCGAGGGCGTGCTCACCCTCTCCCCGTCCGACGGACCCAACCGTTACGTGTACACCATCAGGAGAACGAGACCAATCTCAGTCCCCGCACGGCCTGCACGACGTGCGGCAGCGGGTCGGAGAGCCGGAGCTCCGAGCGCGCGCCGAGCGCGGGACCGAGCATCCGCCAGCGCGGCCGCCAGATGACGGGCCGATCGTCGAAGACGAGATCGCGTCTCGGCGCCCACGCGTCGAGACAGCGCCGAAGCTCGGACGGCGAGGCCGAAGCGCAGCCCCACGCCCCCGGCGCCGCGCCGGAGCTTCACGACGCACGGATACGAGACGGCGTCGGCCAACGCTCGCGCGGCCTCGACGTCGCGCGGCGCGTGGGTCGCCGGGGTGCGGACGCCCGCCCGGCGCGCGACCCGCAGTGCCCGCACCTTGTCGTGCGCCTGGGCGAGCGCGGCGTAGGCGGGCACCGCGAGGCCGACGTGGGAGCGGAGCTCCCCCTCGTGGCGGGACGCGAGCATCGTCGTGTAGTCACAGAGCGGGAGGAGCACGTCGTAGCCGCCGCGCGAGACCTCCGACAGCAGCGCGTCCACGAACGCCGCCCCTTCCGCCGCCGGGTTCGGGTAGCGCACGCGCCGCGCGCAGTACCGCGAGAACGCCGGGGCGCAAAGCGCCTGATCCGCCCCGACGGCGACCCACGCGCCGCTCCGCCCGAGCGCGCGCACGGCGGCGAGGGTCTTGCGATCGTCCGCGCTGCTGCTGGTCGCGACCAGGACGCGCATCAATACATCTTGGCGGGATCGCGGTAATGCTTGAACTCGACGAGATTGCTCGACGGATCGCACACGACGAAGACCACGGGCTCGTCGGGCGCGCCCGCGAAGCGGACGAACGGATGCTCGAAGAAGGGCGCAGCGCGGACGCGCACGCGCCCGAGGACGGCGTCGAAATCCTCCCGGCGTCGGAAGGTCATCCCGAAGTGTCGCGGATAGAGCGTCGGCTGGCGGTCGACTCGGGAGGGCGCCAGATGGCAGACGACCTGGTGTCCGAAGAACTCGAAGGTGACGCGGTCGTCCCCGAGGGCGGCGCCGTTGCGCGACGTGCAGCACGGCGCCGCCAGGCGCCGCGCGCACGGGGGCGAAACAGGATCAATCCCTCAGGACGTCGTCGAGGAACGCCAGCAGCTCGGCGAGCGATCCGAAGTGGGCGCCGCGGCCGGTGACGACGTGCTCGATCCGCCCGGCCAGGCGGTGGCCGACGTCGGCGTCCGCGCGCAAGCGGAGGACGAAGCTCCGCGCCGCCGGCAGCGTGGGGAGCTGCCGGCCCTCGGCCGTCGTCCGTCCGGGCGGCCCGGGCTCGGGGGCGGGGCGCCGTCGCTCCGTCATGGTGGCCCGACCCTAGCGCTTGCGGTGGTAAGGGGGAGGCCGGAAGCGGTAAGGAATGCCGTAAGGATTGGAGGTGCTTCCCGGGGTGGCAGGCGTGACCCCTCCCACGATGGGCGATTCCGGGCAGATGGTCTTCGGCCCCTTTCAGCTCCACCCGCAGCGGGGCGAGCTCCGGCGCGACGGCGCGGTCGTCCCGCTGCAGCCGAAGCCGATGGCCGTCCTGTGCTACCTCGCGGCGCGGCCGGGACGGACCGTCGGTCGCGAGGAGCTCCTCGGCGCGGTCTGGACCGGGACCTACGTCACCAAGGCCGCGCTCAGGGTGGCCGTGCGCGCGATCCGCGAGGCGCTCGAGGAGACCGCGGAGGCGCCGCGCTATCTGGAGACGGTCGGCCGCGAGGGCTATCGCTTCATCGGCACGACCCGCGGCCGGGACGGGCGCGGGGCCCAAGGCGAGCCCGAGACTCCCCAGGCCGCCGGCAGACCCGCGGCGCGGCGCGTGATGGTGGGACGGGTCGCCGAGCTCGAGCGCATGAGCGCGGCCCTCGGCAGCGCCGCCGGAGGCGCGCGGCGGCTCGTGCTCGTCGCCGGCGACGCCGGCGTCGGCAAGACCACCCTGCTCGACGCCTTCCTCGCCGACGTGCGCACCCGCACCGACGCCTGGATCGGGCACGGACAATGTCTCGAGCAGTACGGCGACTCGGAGCCCTACCTGCCGATCCTCGAGGCGCTCGGGCGCCTGTGCCGGGAGGCCGACAAGGAGGGGCTCGTGCGCGTGCTGCGCGAGCACGCGCCGACGTGGGTGGCGCAGATCCCGGGCGTGCTCGCCGCACCCGAGCGCGAGGCCCTGGTCGCGAGCGGGCTCACGGCGACGCCCGAGCGCATGCTGCGCGAGCTCGCCGACGCGCTCGCCCTGTCCGCCGACGGGCCCCTAATCGTCCTCGCGCTCGAGGACCTGCACTGGAGCGACCGCTCGACGCTCGACTTCGTCTCCTACGTGGCGCGGCGGCGGGAGCCGGCGCGCCTGCTGATCGTCGGCACCTACCGGCCGACCGAGGTCATCGTCCACGACCACCCGCTCGGCACCCTGAAGCAGCAGCTCGTCGCCGCGGAGCTCTGCCAGGAGATCGTGCTCGAGCTGCTCACCGAGACCGAAGTGCGCGAGTACCTCGGCCACCGCCTCGGCCCGTCCCCCGACCTCGAGGCACTCGCCGCCGCGATCCACGCGCGCACCGACGGGCACGCGCTCTTCATGGCGAGCGCGGTCGACGACCTGCTCGCGCGCCGCGTCGTCGCCACCGGCGGCGACGGTTGGCGCCTGACCGCCCCGCTCGCGGAGGCGTCGCACGGCATCCCGCAGGGGGTGCGCGAGCTCATCGAGCAGCAGACCTCGGCGCTCGCCTCCGACCTCCGGCTCCTCCTCGAGGTCGCGAGCGTCGCCGGGGCCGAGTTCGCGGCCGACGCCGTCGCGTCGGCGCTGGGACGGTCGCCGATGCTGGTCGAGGACCAGTGCGAGCAGCTCGTGCAACGGGGACAGTTCATCGAGGAGGCCGGTCTCGCCGAGTGGCCCGACGGAACCGTGAGCGGCGCCTACCGCTTCCGGCACGCCCTGCACCGCCACGTGCTCTACGGCCGCATCACGGAGCCGCGCCGCGTGCGGCTGCATCGCGCCATCGCACTCCGACTCGAGAGCGCTTTCGGGGCACGCGCCGCGGACGTCGCCGCGGAGCTGGCACTGCACTTCGACCGCGGGCGCGACGCCGAGCGCGGCGCCGCCTACCACGAGATCGCCGGGCGCAGCGCGCTCGAGCGCCACGCGCCCCACGAGGCCATCACCCACCTCTCGGCGGCGCTCGCGCTCGGCGCCGACCCCGGCGGCGACGTCGCGGCGATGCGGCACGCGCTCGGCCTCCAGGTCGCGCTGGCGACCGCGCTCATGGCGGCGCGCGGCTACGCGGCGCCCGAGGTGCGGGACGTCTACCAGCGCGCGCGCGGCCTGTGCCGGAGCCTCGGGACGCCGTCCGAGGCCGTGCCGGTCCTGCGCGGCCTGATCTCGTACCACCACGTCCGCGCCGAGCTCGCCGCCGCGCGCGACCTCGGGACCGAGCTGCTCGCCGACGTGACCCTCGGGCGCGACGTCCACGCCCGGGTCCAGCTCGACTACGGCCAGGGCGCGACGCTCTTCCACATGGGCGCGTTCGTCGAGGCGCAGGGGCACTTCGCGGCCGCGCTCGCCGCCTACGACGAGGGCCAGCACGCGCAGCACGCCCGCCTCTACGGCGGCTACGACCCCGGCGTCGCCTGCACGCTGTGGTCGGCGTGGACGGCCCTCTTCCTCGGGCGTCCCGCCGAGATGGACGGGCTCGCGGAGCGCGCGCTCGCGCTCGCCGAGCGCCTCGGGCAGCCCTTCACGCTCGCCTGGGCGCTCGTGGGGATGGCGGTCGCCCACCAGCTCGTGGGCGCGTGGGAGCCGTCGCGGCGGCTCGCGGCACGCTCGATGGCGCTCGCCGGCGAGCAGGGCTTCGCCTACATCCTGGCGCAAGCGACCATCCGGCACGGCTGGGCGCGCGTCATGCTCGGCGACGTCGACGACGGCGGCGCCGAGCTGCAGCACGGCCTGGCACTCCACGAGGCGACCGGTGCCGAGCTCGTCCTGCCGGCCTATCGCCTGATGGCGGCCGCGCTCGAGCTGCGCGCCGGGCGCCTCGACGAGGCGGCGGCGCTCGTCGCCGACGCCCGCGCGCGGGTCGCGCGCAGCAGCGAGGGTCTGCACGAGGTCGACGTGCTCTGCATGGATGCGCGCGTGCGGCTGACCCGGGCACGCACGCACGCGGGCAAGGTCCGGGCGGGCCTGCAGGACGAGGCCGAGACCCTGCTCGAGCAGGCGCTCGCGACCGCGCGCGGGCAGGAGGCCCGGACCCTCGAGCTGCGCGCGGCGACGATGCTCGCAGAGTCGTGGCGCCACTGCGGGCGCGACGACGAGGCGCGCGCGCTCCTCGCCCCGATCTACGGGCGCTTCGGCGACGACGACAGCGCCGACCTGCGCGCGGCCGCGCGGGTGCTCGAGGACGCGCCGGGATGAGCCACTAGCCTGCATGTCTCACCAGGTCTCGTCGCGAGAGCGTGGAGGCGCCTGTGCCGCAAGGCCGCACGGACCGAGGCGCCCGCAGGCATACTCGCGCAGTATCTCGAGGACGCCGAGGGAGTACGGCCTTGCGGCGCAGGCGCATCCGCGCTCGCAGCAGAAAGCTGGTGAGACATGCAGGCTAGAGATCGGCTCCCGTGAGCGCGACGCTGCGCTCCCAGAGCCGCGCGCTGGTCGCGGCGTCGAAGTCGAGGACGCGCGCGCGGCGCTTGCCGGACCGGTAGTAGGCGCCGCTCTCGCCGGCGAGCGCCGGATCGGTCGCCACCATCAACGCGGTGCGCGCGGCACGCGCGGGGCTCGGGAAGACGGTGCGGATCAGCGGCCCCGCCAGGCGGTAGGCGAGGCCGGGGTTGTTGGCGCCGATGTTCGACGCCACCGGCCCGGGGTCGACGGCGCTCACGTCCACGCCGCGGGGCCCCAGCCGGCGCGCGAGCTCGAGCGTGAAGTAGACGATGGCGAGCTTCGAGCGCGCGTAGGCGCGCATGAACGAGTAGCCGCGCTCGAAGAGCAGATCGTCGAAGTCGAGGGCGGCGATCTTGTAGCTGTCGGACGCGACGTTGACGATCCGTGCCGGCGCGCTCTCGAGGAGGCGCGGCAGGAGGCGGAGCGTGAGCTGGAAGAGCGCCAGGTAGTTGACCGCGAACGTCAGCTCGACGCCGTCGGCGTTCTCCTGGCGCTGCTGACAGACCAGGCCGGCGTTGTTGACCAGGACGTGGAGCGCGCGCCCGCCCGCCAGGTACTCCGCGGCGGCGCGATCGACGTCGCGGCGCGACGACAGGTCGCAGAGCAGGGTCGCGGGGCGCGGCGCGCCCGCGCCGGCGATCGCATCCTGCACGCGGCGGAGCTTCTCGGGATTGCGGCCGAGGAGGACGAGGTCGGCGCCGCGGCGGGCGAGCGCCTCGGCCAGCGCGCGCCCGTGGCCGTCGGTCGCACCGGTGACCAGGCACGCCCGGCCGGCCATGTCGCGCGTCTCAGGCATCGGCGAGCCCGAAGCGACGGCGGTACGGCTCGAAGCGCGCCGCGAGCGCGGCGCCGTCGAGCCCGAAGTCCTCGAGGCGGTAGCGGTGCGTGCCGTGCTTGGTCTGCGGGTTCCGGTCGATCCAGGCGCGCATCGCCCGCTCGGTGGCCGGCGCCAGGGCGAGCCCGAGGAAGGCGTAGACGCGCCCGATCTCCCGCAGCGGGTCGGCGACCAGGTCGGCGTAGGCGACGTCGAGGAACGCGCCGTCGCCGGCCGTCTCGCGGGCCGCCATCGCGCGCGTCACCGCGCGCACCGCGCGGTCGGCGAGCGTCCCGCCGACCTCGACGGCGTCGACGTGGTCGCTGAAGATCGCGCGGCCGTGCGCCATCATGCTGCAGTAGGATGCCACCACGCGCGTCGGGGCGCGGTGGGTGTGGATGATCCGGGCGTCGGGAAAGACGTCGAGCAGGACGTCGAGGCTCTCGAGGTGGTGGGGCGTCTTCCCGAGCCAGCGCCCGTCCCGCTGCCAGAGGAGAAGCTGGATCAGCCGCCGGAAGTACCGGTACGCGGGGCGCTGGTCGGTGGCGCGCAGCCAGGCCGAGTAGCTCGGCACCCGCAAGGCCGCGTCGGCGGTCGGGCTCACGAAGCTCAGGTCGAGGAGCAGCACGTCCTCCTCGGGAGCGTGCGCCTCGACCGGATGGATCGCGAAGAACTCGGGCGCCAGGTAGCGGAGGCCGCGCTCCGCCGTCTCGGCGAGGCGCATCCGCGGGTCGCGGCCGCCGCCCTGCCGCCAGCCCGGCAGCGGCGCCGGATTCAGCGCCTCCCACGAGAGCAGCGGCCGCAGGGCCGGCTCGCAGGTGAGGAGGCGGTGCAGCATCGTCGTGCCGGTGCGCTGGAGGCCGAGGATGAAGACCGGCGCCGCGACCGGTCGCGCCGCGATCTCCGGATGGCGCCGCGCGAGGTCCTCGAGCCGCAGGCGGTTGGCGAGGTTGCGCACGAACCCCTGGCGGAGCGTCATGCGGCCGAGGGGGTGGAGGCGGGCCTCGCGCTCGATCGCGTCGAGGAGGCGCGCCATCGGATCGCGAAACGACTCGTCGACGAAGTCGTGGAGCCCGGTCGCGCGGCGCGCAGCGGCGACGAGCCCGTCGGCGTCGAGCGCGACCCGCCCGAGGCCGGCGCGCGCAAGCCCCCGCCAGCCGGCGAGCGCGACGCGTACCGGCGCCGGAAAGCGCGGGGCGTGGAATCCCACGGGCGCGGCCGCGCTCACCCCGCGAGCTCCGCGACCTTCACCACCCGGGTTCGGGGCTCCGGGTGCGCGTCGGCGCGGATCCACCGGAAGCACATCGTGCCCTGGCCGTGCCCGGCGGTCTCGATCCAGTTCTCGACGCCGGGATCGCGATGCGCGACCACGATGCGGACCGAGCCGTCGTCGCGGTAGCGGGCGGTGTGCTTGTTCACGTGGATGCGGTGGTAGCGGTAGTCGAGCGACTCCATCCAGTGGTTGTCGAGCTGGAAGTTCCAGGCCTCGCACCGCGGCGGCGTCACCTCGATCACCAGCGCCTCGTCGGGCGCGAGCCGCCAGTAGCCGTGGTAGTAGCAGATGTTCGGGTCGCCGCCGGCGCCCATCGAGATCGCGTCGTCGAACTTCGGAAGCTCGTTGGTGCGCTTCCGGAAGCCCTCGGCCCAGCTCGCGAAGAGCGCGGCGCAGGAGACCACGAGCCCCGCCGCCGACTGCAGGCCGGCGTCGAGGCGCGCGGGTGTGAGCGGCGTCGGCAGGCCGTCGCCGCCGACGCGCTCGATCGCGAGCGTCGCCGGCACCTCGCGGGCGCGGTCGAGGAAGGTCTGGCGGACGATCAGGGCGCTGGTGTCGGGGGTCATCGGCAGCCAGTTCCCGGGCTTGCGCTCGGTGCTGAGGATCACCTCGAGGCCGCCGTCGGGCCCGATCTCCATGTCCTTCGCGTCGAGGTGCCCGCCCTGCCGCGAGTCCCCCGAGCTCGCGACGCCGCTCGTCTGGGTCGCGAAGTCGAGGTAGTGGATCGTGCCGCGCGTGCCGGTGATCCGGTACTCGTGCGCGCCGCTGATGGTGGCGTGCTGGTAGTAGTTGTCGGGGTTGTCGGCGCCGATCTTGGCGGTCTCGTGGACCGGGCGATGCAGCACCGGTGCGAGCGGATCGGCGTACTCGACGAACGCCTCGAGCGCGGCGCGGGTGAGGCGGCTCAAGTACCGAAAGCCCTCGGCGCGATCGAGCGGCTCGGTCGGGGAGCCCTCGGCGAGGATGACGTCGCCGGCGCTCTTGAGCGTGTCGCAGAAGTCCGCCCAGGCCTTCCCGCTCATGGTGCGTTCGAAGGACGTCCCTCGAGGGCTCTCGTCGGCCACCGGCGCTCTCCTTGCCGCGGGAATGCGAAGCGCGCGACCGGGACCGCGGGCGCCCGGCGCGCGGCGCCACGATAGGCGCGTGCTCCCGGACGGGCAAGCGGACGTGGCAGAAGCCGGCCCCTCGTCCCCGGGACCGGGCGGACCCTTCGTGTCGTCCCGCGGCCGGGAACCTGCTATGCACGCCCGCTCGGAGGATCGCCCATGACCACGGCGCCCTGGAACGTCGCCACGCCCTCACCCTGCACCGGCCCGCGCGTCGCGACGCGCTCGCGCCGGCGCGCCGCCCGCACGGCACGCGTCACCGGCGTCCTCACGGCCTGTCTCCTCGCCGTCGCGATCGCCGCCGGCCGGAGCGAGGCCGCCAGCAAGTGCGCCGGCTCCAAGCTGAAGGCGGCCGCGAAGAGCGCGTCGTGCCTCGTCAAGCTCGACGCCAAGGAGGCGAAGACCGGCGTGCCGCCCGATCCGTCGCGGATCCAGACCTGCCGCGACAAGCTGCACCTGGCGTTCGCCAAGGCCGAGGCCAAGCCGCCGTGCGTGACCGCCGGCGATGCGACCGACGTCCAGACGCGGATCGACGCCTTCGCCGCCGACCTCGACGCGGCGCTCTCCGTCGGCATCCCGAGCAAGTGCCAGTCCGCCAAGCTCAAGGCGGCCGGCAAGGGCGCCCAGTGCCTGCTGCGTCTCGCCGCCAAGGAGGCCAAGACCGGCACGGCGGCGGATCCCCTGAAGCTCCAGAAGTGCCGGGACAAGCTCGCCGCCGCCTACGCCAAGGCCGAGAGCAAGCCGCCCTGCGCCACGGTCGGCGACGCCCCGGCGATCCAGGCCGCGGTCGACGCCCTCCTCGCCGACGTCGAGCCCGCGCTCACCGCGCCGGGCGGCCTCGTGCCCTTCCAGCACGTCGTCATCGACGCCGGTCTCGGCGGGTTCCTCGACAACAAGTCGGTCGGCGACGTCGACGGCGACGGCCTGCCGGACGTGATCATCGGCACCGACACGCAGCTCGTGTGGTACGAGGCGCCCGGGTGGACCAAGCACGTGATCGCGCCGGGCGCCAACTTCACCACCGACATGCAGGCGGCCGACGTCGACGGCGACGGCGACGTCGACGTCGTGGTGCCCGAGTACGATATCGGCCGCATCGAGTGGTACCGGAACCCCCGCATCGGCGGCGGCGCGTGGACGCCGATCACGATCGGCGCCGGCGTCACTGCGCACGACGTCGAGGTCGCCGACATGAACGGCGACGCGCGGATCGACGTCGTGATCCGCGGCCACTTCGGTCCGACGACCCTGTACCTCCAGGACGCGAGCGACCCGACGTCCTGGACGCCGGTCGGCATCACCGCCGCCATCGACAACGAGGGCACCGCCCTCGCCGACGTCGACCTCGACGGCCACGTCGACATCGTCCAGAACGGCTACTGGCTGGAGGCGCCCGACGACCCGTCGGACGGCGGCGCCTGGACCCGCTGGAGCTTCGAGAGCGACTGGGAGGCCTCGACCGTCGGCGTCGCGGTCGCGGACCTCAGCATGGACGGGCGGCCCGACGTGGTCCTCGCCTTCGGCGAGAGCCCGGGCCGGATGGCCTGGTACGAGGCGCCGCCCGACCCGCGGGTCGGCGGCGCGTGGATCGAGCACCCGATCGCCGATCCCGTCGACTACGTCCATACCTTCAAGATCGCGGACGTCGACGGCGACGGCCTCCTCGATGTCGTGTTCGCCGAGATGGCGCAGTCGGCGCAGAAGCGGGTGGGCTTCTTCCGGAACACCGGCGGCGGCCTCGGGTGGGCCCTGCAGGGGCTCTCGACCAACGGCTCGCACAACGTCCGCGTCGCCGACATCGGGGCCGACGGCGACCTCGACGTCGTCGGGGCCAACTGGCAGGGCCCGCCCGTCGAGCTGTGGGAGAACCTGACCGTGCCCTGACGTCGGTCCTTCACGCCCCGGGGCTCGCGTACCGCAAGCGCAGCGCGCACCTACCACCTTCCTCGTACAGGCCGATCGAGCCGGTCTCCGCGATCACGGTCCTCAGCTGCTCCAGGGTGACCGGCTTCACGAGGTAGCCGGCGGCGCCGAGATCCCGCGCCCGCTCCATGTCCTTGTCGTAGGTGGAGCCGGTGCACATCACGACCACGGGTCGCCCCGGCCCGGGGGCCCTCCCCATCTCCTCCAGCACCTCGAACCCGTCCATCTCCGGCATGTTGATGTCGAGCAGCATGAGATCGACCGCGCAGCCCCGGTCGCAAAGGGTCGCGAGGGCCTCGCGTCCGCTGCGGGCCACGGAGAAGTCGCACTGCAAGCGCGCCTCCTCGAGCAGGAACGTCCGCGTCAAGGCAATGTCCGCGTCGTTGTCGTCGACGAGCAGCACGCGCGCCGGTCGATCGCCGCCGCCGTCGGCGGGCATCGGGGCGGCCGCGATGGCGCCGCTCGCCTCGGCCTCGACCGCGGCGGCCGGCGGCTTCGGCAGCGTGAACAGGAACGTCGCACCCGCCCCGGGCCGGGACTCGCACCACATCCTGCCGCCGTGCGACTCCACGATCTTCCGACAGATCGCGAGGCCGAGCCCGGTACCCGTCTCGTCGTCGTGCGCCAGGCGCTTGAACGGCACGAAGATCGTCTCCAGCTTCGCCTCGTCGATCCCGGGTCCGTCGTCGCGGACGCGGAACAGCCAGGCGTCGCTCTGCTCCTCGGCGCTGACGTCGATGGTGACCGCCTTGCCGCCGTGGCGGATGGCGTTGGTGATGAGGTTCTGCAGGACCTGGACGAGCTGCGGCCGGCTCGCGTGCACCCGCGGGAGCGGGCCGCAGGCGACCACCGCGCCGCGCTCGCGGACGAGCTGCTCCAGGTTCTCCCGGGCCTCCTGCACGGCGGCGGTCGCGTCGACCAGCTCCCGCGCCATCTGGCGCGGATCGTCGAGCCGGGTGTACAGGAACACCACGTCGATCAGCGTCCGCATCCGGCGGGCGGCGTGCCGGACGTGCTCGATGCACTCCCGCCCCTTCGCCGAGAGCTCCTCGTGGGCCACGATGTCGGCGAACGACTGGACCGTGCGGACCGGCTCCCGGAGATCGTGCGCCAGCGCGCGCGTGAAGACCTCCAGGGACGCACGCTGGTCGTCGATGCGCCGTCTGAGCGCACAGTGCTCCATGGCCATGCCGATCGCGTGCGCCAGCGTCTCGGCGGTGATGCTCGCCTTCGCAACGTAGTTCTGCGCGCCCTCCTGCATCGCAGTGACGGCGACCCGCTCGTTGCCCTGCCCCGTCAGCATGACGACCGGCAGGAAGGGATGGTCCTTGCGGATGCGCTTCAGCACCTCGACGCCGTCGTGGCCCGGCAACGAGTAGTCGAGCAGCACGCAGGAGGGCTCCGCGGCGGCGACGCACCGCAGCCCCTCCTCGCCATCGTGCGCCTCCACGACGGCGTAGCGGACGCTCGGGTTCGAGCGCAGCGCCCGCCGGTAGAGCATGCAGTCGTCCTCGCTGTCGTCGATGAGGAGGATGCTCGGCCCGTCACGAGACATGGTCGACATCCTTCGGCAGCACGGCGATCTCGAACCAGTACTCCTTGAGCCGCTGGATGGCGGCGATCAGGCCGTCGAAGTCGACCGGCTTCTGGATGTACGTGTTGGCGCCGAGCGCGTAGCACGATTGCACGTCGCGCTCGTCGTCGGAGGTGGTCAGGATCACCACCGGGATCGTCTTCAGCTCGCTCGCTTGCTTGATGAGCTCGAGTGTCCGACGGCCGTCCAGGCCCGGCATGTTGAGGTCCAGCAGGATGATGCCGGGGGTCCGGATGCCGGCGCGCAGGTAGGCGAGGCCGTCCTCGCCCGACCAGGCGTGCTCGATCGGGTTGCGGAGGTTCGTCCGTTCGAAGGCGCGCTTCGTGGCCTCGAAGTCGTCCTCGCTGTCCTCGATGATGAGAATCGGCTGCGCTTCACGCAGCCGCACCGCTGTGTACGTCATCGTGCTCCCCCCTCAATGTAAAGCAAAAGACGGCTCCGTGACCGGGCTCGGACTCCACCCAGATCCGCCCCCCGTGGCGCTCCACGATCTTCTTGACGAACGTGAGCCCGACCCCCGTCCCCTCTTCCTTGCCGTGCTGGCTGCGCTGGAGGCGCTTGAAGATCCGGAACACCTCCTCGTGGAACTCGGGCGGAATGCCGACGCCGTTGTCCTTGACGTAGAAGACGTCGCGGGCCGGGTCTCCGTTGCCGCGCGCGCGGGCCGCCTGGAAGCCGACCTCGACCACCTTCTCCGGCTTGTCGTTGTACTTGATGGCGTTGGCGATGAGATTGCGGAAGACCTCGGTGATGCGCGGCGCGTCGCACGTCACCGCGGGGAGCGCTTTGGGCACGGTGATGCGGGCGTGATGCTCGCCGAGGGTCGCCTCGAGGGTGCGCTCGATGTCGCGGATGACGGCGTTCAAGTCCGTGCGCTGCACCGCGAGCTCCTGGCGCCCCAGGCGCGAGAAGTACAGGAGATCGTTCACCAGGCGCTCCATGCGCTCGCTGAGATAGATCACCCGCCCGAGTCGCTTCACGCTGTCGGCGTCGAGCTTCCCCTGGTTGTCCTCCAACAGGAATCGGGAGTGGTTGTGCATGCCGCGCAGCGGCTCCTTGAGGTCGTGCGACGCGATGTAGGCGAACTCGTCGAGCTCCCGGTTGCTCCGCTCCAGGGCGGCGGCGTGGCGCTCGAGCATGTCGGCCGTACGCTTGGTCTCCTCCGCGCCGCGCTGAAAGGCGTGCAAGACCTGAGCGAGCTTCTCGATCTCGTCCGCATGCACCCGGGAAGCCGGCGTCGCGCGGCCGGCCTTCCCCTCGCTCGCGCGCACCAGGGCCTCGACCATCTCCTCGATCGGGCCGAGGACGCGGCGGGCGATGACCCGGAAGGTGTAGCCGCACAGGACGAGCGCGCAGAGCAGCACGACGCCGTCGGCGACGATGTCCCGCCGCGCCTGCGCGGCGAGATCCGCGACGTGGCGGCGGGTCTCCTCGAGCGCCGCCTCCCGCAGGGCATACAGGGCCTCGGCCGCCTGGTCGGCGATCTCGAGCCAGAACTCCACGCCGATCGGGTACGGCGCCTGCGGCCGGGCGCCCGGACGGTAGAGGACGCCCCGCACCATGTCGTAGAGAGTCGCGTGGTGGCTCCGCGCGTCCTCGAGCGCGGCCGCGATCGACGGGCCGAGGCCGCTCTGGTCGACCAGCGTCTTGCCGAGGTACCACCCGAGCTCGACCTTGCCGTGCCAGCGCAGGAGCTGGGATTGCTCCTCTGGCGTCGGCGCGGCGCTCTCGACGATCAGACGGCCGACGAGCGCACGCTCCCGCCCGATGTACTCCGCGACGACCCGCAGCACGTGCTTGAAGCGCATGTGCAGGCTCTGCACCGGGTCGACGCCGGCGAAGCGCTGCTCGAGTCCCATCCAGACGTCCTCGGTATCCTGGACCAGGGCCGTGATCTCGTGAAACCACCGCTCGGCGAGCGCCGGATCGCGCCCGTGCCGCGGAGCCAGAGCGGCCCGATCGATCTCCGCCCGCAGGGCCCGTACGACCGCCGCCCGGGCCTCGGCGCGCGCGATCGGCGCGGCGAGATCGCCGCGGCCGCGGCTCGCCGCGGCCGCGAGCGCCGCCCGCAACGCCTCGTCGGAGCGCCCCGCGCTCAGCCGGAGGCCCGGGCGCAGACGCGCGGCCGTCTCCTCGTCCGGCGCATGGAGGATGGAGAACGCGATGCCGCGCTCGGCGGCGAGCATCTCCGCCGCAGTGAACAGGTCGTCGCTCGCCCGCGATGTCGCCTCGAGCGCGCGCATGTCGGCCAGACGCTGCCACGACTTCCACGTTTCCCTGGCGATCAGCACCACGATCAGCAGCGCGAGCGCGCCGATCGCGAGCATGAGCGTATGGCGAATGGACAGCCGGCCCGTACGCATGGCGCGCCTACGGCCCCCCGGCGTCGACGACGTGCGCCAGGCGCAGGAGCCGCTCCTGCACCTGCAGCCCCGCGGACGCCAGCGCCGCCATATTGACCTTGACGTCGATACGGTCGCCCTTCTGCCCGAGCTCGATCATGCCGCCGGCGCTGACGAACTCCGGGAAGTCGCTGACCGTGAGCACGCTCTTGCCGGCGAGGAACGCCGCCAGCTCCGGCCAGCGATCCCGCTCGGCGGCGTTGACGAACACCAGATGGCAGCCCTCCGTGCGCGGAACCTCGCGCACGTGGCGCAGCGTGATCGGTCGCCGGTTGACGGTACGCTCCGCCATGGGCTCCAGCGATCCCCGGAAGGGATCGTCCCCGAACACGCAGACCGCCACCGCGGACGCGGCGGTCGCGCGCGGCCACTCGGTGTACTTGAGGAAGTTGTAGAGGAGGCCCGCCTTGATCTTCTGCTCCATCATCTGCAGGCTCTCGCCGGCCCTGCCGGAGCCGGGGGATCCCGCGTGCAGGAGCGACGCGAGCGCCACCGCGAGGACGCCCCTGGCCTTCCTCCGTGGCGGGCCGAGGCCGCTCAGTAGCGCCATGTCACCTTGCCGTAGACGCTGCGCTGGACCTCGGTGGTGTTGAGCTCGGTCGGCTCGGAGAACTCGCGATGGCCGCCGTCGAGGAGGTTCTGACCGACCACGCTGAACTCCAGGCCCGCGCGCACCCGCCAGGCGGCCCGCAGATCCAGCCGCCAGTACCCGTGCACGTCGAAAGCGGGGAGCGCGTCCACGTAGGAGAGGCTCGCGTCCAGATCGACGGCCTCCGTGGGATTCCACAGCGAGCGCAGGTTGAGCTGATGGTGCGGCGACTCCCCCTCGGCCGTCTCGGCCTCGATCGCCACGTCGCTCGGCGGGCCGCGCAGCTCGATGTCGAGGAAGCTGTAGGCGCTCGAGAGCGTCAGCGCCGCGAAGGGCCGCCAGTTGGCGACGAGCTCCACGCCGTAGGCCTCGCCCTCGGTGTCGTTCGTGGCGACGACCGGCAGGACGAGGTGCGCCGGATCGACGCCGGCGTCGACGAGCGCGGGCGCCCGCAGGGTGTTCGTCTTGAGATCGTCGTAGTCGTTGTAGAACGCCGCGAGGTCGAACAGCAGCGTGGGGCTCCACTGCAATCGATAGCCGAGCTCGTACGCGATCAGCTCCTCGCTGTCGAAGTCCCGATTGTTCCTGAGCACGACGCTGATCGGCACCATGATGTCCTCGAACGGAGGGATGGTCGCCAGGTCGAGGTCGACGTCGTGCTCGATCCGACTCGGCGTGCGCACCGCGCGCGCTACGGAGCCCCACAGCACGTGGCGCCGGCCGGGCTGCCACTGAATCCGCACTCCGGGCTGCACCTCGACGCCGGTGTAGTCGTTGTGCTCGAGCTTCGAGCCGAGGGTGAGGAAGCAGGTCTCCGCGAGCGCGATCCGGTCCTGGAAGAAGCCGCTGACGAGGACATCCCCGCGCTCGGCGTCGCGGAAGGTCGCTTGCGGCGAGCCCGTCAGATCGTCGAGGTCGTAGCGGAAGCGGGCCCCGACCACCAGCTCGTTCCAGCTCGCGAGGGCGCGCTGGTACTGGGCGTCCAGGTCGAAGGCGAGGTGCTCGTTCTCCAAGATGCCGAGGTCGCGAAACGTGTAGTCGACGTAGCCCTGGACCGACGCGCGCGCGCCGCCGGCCAGATCGCGGGTCCAGCGCCCGAGCAGGTCGCCGCCGGCGGCCGTCCGCCCCTCCCGATCGACGCGTGCGAACGGCGGTGCCAGCAGCGGAATCGGCCGGAAGGCATCGTGGTCGCTGTAATAGCCGTCGCCCTGCAGCATGAGGCGATCGCGGCCGCCCTCCTGTCCCCAGTCGGCGCGGAACCCGCCACGGCCCGCGCTCCACGCGTCCTCGCCGTTGCCGCCGCCGATGGCGCGCTGGTCGTCGCGCTTCACGTACTTGGCGAAGACCCGGTAGTGGCCGCCGCCGGGCGCGGCGCCGCCGTAGCGCACGGCTCCGATCCCCTCCTCGTTGCCGGCGAGGCCGCTCACGAGTCCGCCCTGCGTCGCGCTCGCCGTCTTGGTGATGACGTTGATGACGCCGTTGACGGCGTTCGAGCCCCAGAGCGTCGCGCCCGGACCGCGGATGACCTCGATGCGCTCGACGTCCTCGAACAGGGTATCCTGCACGTCCCAGTACACGCCGGAGAAGAGGCTGTTGTAGACCGTCCGGCCGTCGATGAGGACGAGCAGCTTGTTGGCCAGGTTCCCGTTGAATCCCCGGACGCTCACGGCCCACCCGCTGGCGTTGACCCGCGCGACGTTGACGCCCGGCACCAGCCGCAGCGCCTCGGGAATCGACGTCGCCCCGGAGCGCGCGATGTCCTCGTTGCTGACGATGTACACGGCGGCCGGCGTGTCCCACCACGTCTCGTCCGTCTTGGTGGCGGAGATGACCGTGGCGGCGAAGAGCAGCTCCGGGTCGAGCGCGAACGGATCGACGGGATCGGCGGCGTCCGCTCCGGACGGCGCGCAGGTGAGGAGCACGGCGGCGATGCGCGTGAGCACGGAGCGGGAACGGCCGTGCGCGCCAGGCACGCCGGCGGCGGGCGTCCGCCTCACGCCCGCACGGTGACGAGGACCGTCCACCTCTGCCCCTCTCCCCGAGTGTCGGAGTCTATCCAGCCGCCGCGGGCGCGTACACCGACAAACGCCTTGCGGGTGCGGTGCGCAGCTCGTCATACGCGGCCGCGCGCTTGCAATGCGAAGTGGCACGGCTCGGCTGCCGTCTCGCCCGCCACGCGAGTCGCCCATCGCCGATGGCCCGCACCGGGCGGATCGGTATAGGGTGCCGCGCGATGTCCGACCCGGTCTCCGCGTGCAACGGCGCGCCCGACGTCCACGACCCGCGGGTCGCCGCCTGCATCGACCGCTACTGGCGGCGGAACGTGCGCCTTACCGCCGGCCTGCTCGCGCTCTGGGCCCTGGCGGGCCTCGGCTGCGGCGTGCTGTTCGCCGACGCGCTCAACCGGGTCCGCCTGGGCGGCTTTCCGCTCGGCTTCTGGTTCGCGCAGCAGGGCAGCATCCTCGTCTTCGTGGTCTTGATCCTGGTCTACGCCCTCGTCCTCAACCGGCTGGACGCGCGCCATCGGCGCGAGCTCGCGGCGCTCCGGGGCGCCGCGGCCGGCGGAGACCGCGGGTGACGATCCAGGGCTGGACCTTCGTCTTCGTCGGGCTCTCCTTCGCCCTCTACCTCGGGATCGCGCTGGCGACGCGCGTCCGCGACACCGAGGGGTTCTACGTCGCCGGGCGCGCCGTGCCGTCGATCGCGAACGGGATGGCGACGGCGGCCGACTGGATGAGCGCCGCGTCGTTCCTGTCGATGGCCGGCCTGATCGCGACCCTCGGGTACGCGGGCGGCATGTACCTGATGGGCTGGACGGGCGGCTACGTCCTGCTCGCGCTCCTGATCGCGCCCTACCTGCGCAAGTTCGGGCACTTCACCGTGCCCGACTTCGTCGGCGACCGCTACGAGTCGCGCGTGGCGCGCGTGGTCGCGGTCGGCTGCGCGATCTTCGTCAGCTTCACCTACGTCGCCGGCCAGATGCGCGGCGTGGGGATCGTCTTCTCGCGCTTCCTCGAGGTCGACATCACCGTCGGCGTGATGATCGGGATGGCGATCGTCTTCGCCTACGCCACGCTCGGCGGCATGAAGGGCATCACCTGGACGCAGGTGGCGCAGTACTGGGTGCTGATCACGGCCTTTCTCATCCCCACCATCGCGATCAGCATCCAGCTCACCGGCCACGCGATCCCGCAGGTCGGCATGGGCAGCGAGCTCCTCGGACAGGGCATGCCGCTGCTCGCGAAGCTCGATCAGATCCACACCGACCTCGGCTTCGCGAGCTACACCGAGCCCTTCCTCGGCCAGTGGAGCCGCCTGAACGTCTTCTGCGTCACCCTGGCGCTGATGGTCGGCACGGCCGGCCTGCCGCACGTCATCGTCCGCTTCTACACGGTGCGCAACGTGAAGGCGGCGCGCTGGAGCGCCTTCTGGGCGCTCGCCTTCATCGCGCTCCTCTACCTGACCGCGCCGGCGACGGCCGCCTTCGCGCGCTACCACATGATCGCGAGCCTCGACGGCGCGGCCCGCACCACGCTGCCGGCCTGGTTCCGGAGCTGGGAGAAGACCGGGCTCGTCCTCTGGCTGGACGACGGCGACGGGCGCGTCGCCTACCGGGGGCCGGCCCGGACCGACGAGAACGAGGTCTTCCGCTGCGGCGCGCTCTCCCCCGCGGAGCTCGCGAGCGTGCGCGAGGAGCACGGGCGCTGGCTCGCGAGCGCCGGCGCGCAGGGCGCGGACGGCCGCACGCGGCTGCGCGCCCTCGGGCTCTCCGGCCCCGACCACGACATCCTCGTCCTGGCCGCGCCGGAGATGGCCGCGCTCGCGGGCTGGATCGTCGCGCTGGTGGCCGCCGGCGGCCTCGCCGCGGCGCTCTCGACCGCGAGCGGGCTCCTGCTCGTGATCTCCTCGAGCGTGGCACACGACCTCTACTACCGGATCGTCGACCCGCGCGCGTCCGAGGCGCAGCGCCTGCTCGTCGGCCGCGTCGTCATCGGCCTCGCGGTGGTCGTCGCCGGCCTCTTCGGCATCTTTCCGCCCGGCTTCGTCAGCCAGGTGGTCGCCTTCGCTTTCGGCCTGGCGGCCTCGAGCTTCTTCCCGGCGATCGTCCTCGGCATCTTCACGACCCGCGTCGGGACGGTCCCCGCCACGCTCGGCATGCTCGCCGGAATCGGCTTCACCGCGACCTACATCATCGGGAGCGTCTACGGCGGCATGCCGCACTGGTGCTTCGGCATCGACCCGCAGGGCATCGGCGCCGTCGGCATGCTGGTCAACTTCGCGGTCACCCTGACGCTGACCCCCCTCTGCCCGCGGCCGTCGGCGCGCGTGCGCGACCTCGTCGAGAGCATCCGCGAGCCCGAGGGCGCAGGACCGGCGGTCTACATCGAGACCGCGCCGGAGCACTGAGGCGTGCGCCGGCGACTTTCGGCGGGCGCGCGCGGGCGGCTCGACCCGCGACCCAGGCGGGTCGGAGCGGCCCTCGGCGTCCTCGCGCTGCTGGGCTCGGCATCGCCGGCGCCGGCGGAGCCCTCGCCCGAGGACAAGAGCCGGTACCACCTCCTCGATCCGACGCCGCGGGCGCTCCGCCGACCGCTGAGCGCCGACCGGCCGGACGTGACCGAGAGCCCGTACACGGTCGACGCGGGCGCCGTGCAGCTCGAGATGAGCGTCGTCGACTACGCGAAGAACGGCGACGCGGTCGCCTGGTCGGCCGCGCCGTTCAACCTGAAGCTCGGCCTCCTGAACGACGTGGACCTGCAGCTCGTGTTCGATCCGTACCTGCACGAGGACGACGGCGCGCGCGCCCGGGACGGCCCGGGCGACGTCCAGGTCCGCGTCAAGGTCAACCTCTGGGGCAACGACGGGGGCGCCAGCGCGCTCGCCGTCATGCCCTTCGTCAAGGCGCCGACGGCCGCGGACGGCCTCGGCAACGGCCACGTCGAGGGCGGGGTGATCCTCCCCTTCGCGACCGACGCGGCGGGGATCGTCGGGGTCGGGCTGATGCTCGAGGGCGACGTCGTCTTCGACCAGGCCGACGACGGCTACGACGCGGAGGTGGTCGCGAGCGGCGTGCTCGGACGCAACCTCACCGAGACAGTCGGGGTGTACGTCGAGGCGGTCGGCATCGCCAGCACCGACGCCGGCGTCGATCCCCGTGCCCTGCTCGGCTTCGGGGCCACCTACGCCCTCGGCGACGACGTGGTGCTGGATGCCGGGACCAACCTCGGCCTCACGGGCGACGCCGACGACGTGAACCTCTTCGCGGGGCTCACCGTCCGCTTCTGACCGGCCGTGGGCCCCGGCCGGGGGGATGGCTTCCTCGGCGGGGGGTCCTGCGGTAACTTCGAGCTTGTGCGCGAGGCCCGGTGGCGTTCCCGCACACCCAATACGAGATCGAAAGACGAGGAGAGCACATGACATCGGCGCATCGACATGGCGGTACGCGGCTTTGGACGACCCTGGCAGTGTCCGTGGGCTTCGCGCTCGTGCTGGTCGCGGCGGGCCCCGCGGCCGCGCAGGACGGCGTGCAGTTCTCGGGCGACTGCTTCTCGACCTACGTGAACAAGCAGGTCGGCCAGAACGAGCAGTGGGCGATCACCTGGGAGATCGACGGCGACGCCACGGGCAACGTCTTCATGCTCGACGGCAGCACGCCGGCGCAGATCGAGTGCGAGCTGCTCGACGGCGACGAGCTCAACCAGGTCTTCGACTGCTTCGGGTCGTCCGCGTGCGCGGGGCCGCCCTGCGGCGGCGGGCAATGGACTCTGATCGCGTCCGAGATCTCGATCCCGACGACGTTCTTCCTGCCGCCGGGCGTCGATCCCAACGACCCCGAGGCGTCCTGCGAGGATCGGTAGGGGCGGTCGCTACGCGGACATGCTGTCGGCCGCTGGGTCCGCCGACGCGGCGCGCGCGACGACGTCCTCGCAGGCGGCGACCAGCGCCGGCACGAAGCGGTCGGCCGCCCGCGCGCACGCGAGGTGATCGGCGTCCACCTCGAAGACCCGCGCTCCCCGGATCGAGGCCGCGAGGCGGTACTGCCGGTGCGCCGGCACCAGCGTGTCGCGGGTCATGACGAGGACCGCCGTCGGCACGGCGATGTTCGAGACCCAGTCGTGGGACGAGAAGCGGATCACGGCCCGCGCCGCCTGCATGACGGTCGCCGGGTCCATCATCGCCATCTCGCGACGCGCCTGCTCGCGGCGCTCGCCGGGTGGAAAACCGCGTAGCATCCCGGCGATGATGCGCTCGCGGAAGACCTCGGGAAAGAGACGCGCCGTGACGACGATGCCGGGCAGGACGGCGGACGCCGCGCCCCGCACCTCCGGACGGGCGAAGTGCTTCGCCGTGGCACAGAGCACGAGACCGCGCACGCGATCCGGGTGCCGGCTCCAGCACAGCTTGGCGATCGGGCCGCCCATCGAGTAGCCGACCGCGATCACCCACTCGATCCCGAGCGCGTCCACGAGCGCGATGGCGTCGTCCGCGCAGTCCACGAGCCGGAAGTGGCCGGTGCGGATCCCGCGCCCGTGACCGCGGTGGTCGACGATCAGCACCCGGAAGCGCTCGGCGAGCGCCGGGAGCGCCGTCATCCAGTTGAGACGGCCGGTCGCCGCCAGCCCGTGCAGCAGCAGGAGCGTGGGCGCCCCCGCCGGCCCGGGCGCCTCGCGCACCGGCATCAGCCCGCGCCCGGGCACGTCGACCTCCCGATCGACCCACAAGGGCGCGCTCCCGGCGCGCTCCCGGTACTCCCGTGTCACGCCCTGCATCGACATCGAACTGTGGGCGAGCGCGTCGCATTGCGCAACCTGTCCGCCCAGCGTCCATGCCTGATCTTTGTCAGCTCGCCGCACGTGCGCGACGTCCGGCGCGTCGGGGCATGCCGGCATCGAAAGCTGTCGCCCGCTTGCGCTGCCGCGCCTTCCCGGGCAATGGCTGGCCCGCCATGATCGAGCGCCTCGCCGCCGGCGCCGCCGGCCTCGTCTTCGCGCTGCCGGCGCCCGTCAAGCGGCTCTTGGTCGGCGGCCGGCGCGTGCACCGGGACGGGCAGGAGCTCGACCTCGACGCGCAGCTCATGCTGGCGGGGCTCGGGCTCGCGGGCCACCGCGGTCTCGACACCATGACGCCCGACGAGGCGCGGGCCGAGATTCGGCGCTCGGCGGCGCTCGTGGCATCGACGGCGGACCCGGTCGCGCGCGTCGAGCCGCACGCGATCCCGGGCCCCGCGGGCACGATCGCCGCGCGGCTCTACGTACCCGCGGACGACGCCGGGCACCGCCCGCTCGTGGTGTACTACCACGGCGGCGGGTGGGTCGTCGGCGACCTCGAGACCCACGACGGCGCCTGCCGCTTCCTCGCGCGGCGCGCGAACGTCGGCGTCCTCGCGGTCGACTACCGCCTCGCCCCCGAGCACAAGTTTCCGGCGGCCGTCGAGGACGCGCTGGCGGCGTTCCGCTGGGCCGCGCGCGAGGCCGGCCGGCTCGGCTTCGACGACGCGCGGGTCGGGGTCGCCGGCGACAGTGCGGGCGGGAACCTCGCGGCGGTCGTGTCGCAGCTCGCGGCGGCCGACGGCGGCCCGGCCCCCGCCGCGCAGCTCCTGATCTACCCGGTGACCGACCTCTCCACCAAGGCGCCGTCGTACCAGCTCTTCTCCGAGGGCTTCTTCCTGACCGAGGCGGAGATGGACTGGTATCGCGCCCACTATCTGCCCGACGCCGAGCGCGCGCGCGACCCGCGCGCCTCTCCCCTGCTGGCGCGCTCCCACGCCAACCTCGCGCCCGCGGTCGTGCTCACCGCCGGCTTCGACGTGCTGCGCGACGAGGGCGAGGCCTACGCACGCCGGCTGGAAGGGGCCGGCGTACCGGTCCGGCTCCACCGCAGCGCCGGCTTGATCCACGGGTTCGCCAACGTGACGCCGCTCGTCCCGGCGGCGGCGCACGCCATGGACGACGGCGCCCGGCGGCTGGCCGGGCTCCTCGGTGGCTCCCGGTAGCCCGGCGCGACCCCGTCTTGCCAGCGACGAAGCCGCCGCGCACAGTCGGCACCGTATGGGGCACATGACGTTCGCAGCAGGCGCGCACCGCCGCGACCGGTACGGACCGCCGCGCGCGGCGCGCCGGAGACGATCCGCCGCCCTCGTGCTGGCGGCCGCCCTCGCCGGCGCCGGCGCGGGCGACACCGCCTGGGCCGCCGCCGATCCGGAGCCGTGCCGGGAGTCGGCGGAGGTGCGGATCTGGACCTCCCCGCGGAGCCCGCGAGCCGGCACGCCGCTCCGCGTGCTGGCCGTCGCCGAGAACGCGCCCCTCGACGATCTGACCGCGCATGGTCCCGACGGCAGCCTGATACCCGCCGATCCGAACCCCCGCGGCGGACCGCCGTGGAGCCTCGATGCGACCATCCCCTACCCCGCGCCCGGCGCGCATCGCGTCGACGTCCGGCGTGCCGGCGCCGGCGTCGCCTGCCGCACCGTTGCGGTCGGACCCGCCGGCGCGCGCGGCGCGGCGGACGACCCGCTCGTCTGGGACGGTGCCACCGAGGCGCTCTACGCGGCGTGGATCGAGCGCCTCTTCGACGCCCCGCCCGGCGAGGACGTCGCCTTCCGCCCGCTCCACGAGGCGCTGCGCGATCCCGACCGCAACTTCCTGCACGACCATCTCGGCCTCGGCGAGGACGACGCCGGGAGCGCGACGGCGCTCGTGGTCACCCCGGACTGCGCCGATCTCCCCTACGTCCTGCGCGCGTACTTCGCGTGGAAGCTCGATCTCCCCGTCGCCTACCGCCCGTGCGACCGCGGCGGCGCCGGCGCGCCGCCGCGCTGCGGGACGCCGGTCGTGCGCACGCGCTGGACGCGGGGCGCGGGCGCCCGCGAGGAGTTCCAGCGCTTTCACCACGCGCTCAAGGACGGCGTGCACTCGGGGAACGCGCGCGCCGCGCTCGCCGCCGAGGCGACGGACTTCTACCCCGTCCTCCTCGAGCGCGACGCGCTGCGGCCGGGCACGATCTTCGCGGACCCCTACGGCCACACGCTGATGATCGTGAAGTGGGTGCCGCAGACCGCCGACCGCGGCGGCCTGCTGCTCGCGGTCGACGCGCAGCCCGACCTGTCGGTCGGCCGCAAGCGCTTCTGGGAGGGCAACTTCCTCTTCGGCGACGACACCGTGGCGGCGGGGCCCGGCTTCAAGGCGATGCGCCCGGCGGCGCCGCGGCCGCTCTCGAACGCCGCGCTCCGCGACGCCAACGGCTTCGTGCCGTTCTCCCTCGAGCAGGCAGCGATGACGGCGGACGCCTTCTATGCGCGCATGGCGAAGCTCATCAACCCGGACGGCCTGACACCCGCGGCGGCGCACGCGGAGACCCTCGCCGCCCTCGTCGAGCAGCTCGAGGCGCGCGTCGAGTCGGTCGACCGCGGCGAGGAGTACGTGCACGCCCGCGGCGCGCCGACCGTCGCCATGCCCGAGGGCGCGGCGATCTTCGAGACCGTGGGGCCGTGGGAGGACTACGCGACGCCCTCGCGCGACATGCGCGTCCTGATTGCGATGAACGTGCTCGCCGACCTGCCCGAGCGCATCGTCCGCCACCCCGAGCTCTACGTCCTCGACGGCACCACGCCCGCCGAGGCCCGTGCCACCGTCGAGCGCCTGCACGGCGGCCGCGCCGCCGAGCGCTCGATCACCTACACCCGCAGCGACGGCTCGCCGTGGACGCTCACCGTCGCCGATGTCCTCGCGCGCCGCCCCGCCCTCGAGATGGCGTACAACCCCAACGACTGCGTCGAGATCCGCTGGGGCGCGGCGGAGGACTCCGCGGAGTACGCGCCCTGCCGCCGCCACGCGCCCGCGGCGCAGCACGCGCGCATGCGCGCGTACCGCCCCTGGTTCCGCGAGACCCGCCGGCCGCCGCGGTAGCTGTCCGTCCAGCGCTCCTCGAGCCCTGGAGGGCGCCCTACGGGCGGCCGCGCTGGTTCCGCGTCCGCCTCCCCGACCCGCTCATGCTGGGTAGACGGCCCTCAGGGATGCCGTCGCACGCCCTCCTCGACCGGCGTCGCGGGCAAGGAGCCGCTCAGCCGATCCAAGTGCGCCGCGAGGCGTCGCTCCTCGGCCTGCAGATCACCGAGGCGCTGCTCTTGCCGGGCGAGGTCCACCTGCTTCGCCCCTTCCCGTCGCGTTTGCGCCAGGACCTCCTCTTCCAGGGCGATCTGCTGCCGCATCCTCCGCATCCTCGATCGCCTCCTCGGTATCCCTGCGACTGGATTCGAGCGCGGTTAACTCGCGTTCGAGAGCGCCGTTGAAGCTCCGGGCCGCGACGATCTGGGCGTCCAGGGCGCGCCGCCGATTAGCAAGGTAGGCGCTCGCGTTCGCGTACCTTTGTCGCTCACGTATGACGTACTCTGCGTAGGTCGCTCCCGCGAGCGTGCCCACGCCGGCACCTATCACCGTAACGAGCGGGGTGACATCGACTCCGGTCGCGGCCGCCACCGCCACCGCGACCGCCGCACCCAAGACCCCTCCGAGGAGTGCCCCCTGGGCACGCGTTCTTGCGCCCGCCACCGCCGGTGCCTCCACCTTGAGATAGTCGTCGCGCGCGATCGCCATGGGCGCCCGACGCGCACTGCATGCCGCACACATCAGCGCGAGCGCCACACCGAGCAGGATGGCTTTGCGGTGAGGTCTCGCGCCACCCATGCCCGCCCCGTTACGCATTCTCGAGAAGGATCAGCAGATCCCGGCGCATCTCTCGGATCCTGCGCTCGAGGCGCTCGATCTCGAGCTGCACGCTGTCACGCGCTGCTTGGTGCTCGGCACGCGCGGCCGTCGCGCCGTCGACCTGCCGCCTGAGCTCCGCCAGCTGCGCCGACAGGTGCTCAATCTCACGCCGACAGCGAACCAGGGTTTCCGTTCGTTCGACGTTGGACTGCTTGATCCGCTCCAGCGCACGTGCCAATGACGTGGTTCGGTCACCAAGCTCGGCGAGGCGCGCGTGGGCACGGTTTGCCTGCTGCAGCTCGGCGTGCAACCGTCGATCGGCGAAAGAGGGACGAAAAAAGATGGAGTCCTCGTTCCAATCTCCCGTAGCGCAACCGGTGGTGAGGACAAGAAGCCAGAGAACCC
>Ga0302046_10000536_pt1 | contig 37818 bp, 31 predicted proteins | sample RVTome_11_FD_200261 | JGI IMG/M metagenome (GOLD analysis project Ga0302046, IMG submission 200261) | Soil microbial communities from uranium-contaminated site in the Upper Colorado River Basin, Wyoming, United States - RVT147D111 (version 2) ...
GCCGCTGGCTGCTGCGGTACAGGTCCGGAGCCATGATACGCGACTCACTCCGCCGCCTGCTGGGCGGTACGCTGCGGCAGCACCGCGGCATCTGGCGTGGCCTCATCGCGGCGGACACCCGATGGGAGCGCGCACGGCACACAGCCGCCCGCATGCTGCCCGTCGTGATCCGGCCCGAGCCACGGCATCTCGAGATCGCGATTACCGCGCACTGCAACCTGCGCTGCATTGGCTGCCGCTACGGCCGCGACTTCATGCCCGGTCAACAGCTGGAATGGCCGGTCGTCCGGCAGCTGCTCGACGATGCGCATGCAATCGGCTTCTGGGACGTGCGTTTCTATGGGGGAGAGCCGCTGCTGCACCGCGACCTGCCCGCCATGGTCGGACATGCAATCAAGCTGGGCTTGCGGACGCATGTAACGACGAACGGGATGCTGCTGAAACGCCACATCGAAGCGCTGTATGGTGTGGGCCTGCGCGACATTACGATCGGCTACTACGGGACGGGCGCGCGCTACGACGCGTACGTGCAGCGCAAGAACCGATTCCCGGAGCTCGAAGCCGGCGTCGCTGCAGTACGCGACCGCTACGGCGATGAGGTGGGCATGCGCATCAACTGGCTGCTCATGCGGCCGTCATGCAACCTGGACGATCTGCACGCTGCATGGGAATTCGCACGACGCTACAGCATGCGGATGCAGGTCGACCTCATCCATTATTCGCTGCCCTACTTCAGCGAAGGACCGGACCGCGAGCTGCAGTTCCGCCCCGAGGACCGGGGCGCGATCGAAACGGTCGTGGAAGAAATCGGGCGGTTGAAGCAGGAGCACCCGGAGACCATCAACATCTCACGCGAAGGCATTCGTTCGATTCCCGACTGGCTGCTGAAGGGTCCGGACATGCGGGTCCCGTGCGATGCCTACCAGATGGCCTGGGTCGGCGCGGACGGCACAGTGCAGCTCTGCTACGTGACGTTCAAGCTCGGCAACCTGCACGAGCGATCCCTGCGCGACATGATGCACACCGCCGTGCACCGCCAGGCCGCGCGCGCTGCGTTTGCTCTCAACTGTCCCAACTGTCACTGCCATTACGATCGGCGGGTGCGCAAGCATGGGGAGAGCTTCGAGAAGTATTCGTAACGGCGGACGGCGTTACAGCCGTCCCGAACCCACCCTGGAAACATCCCCCCTCGAAAACTCCTTCTCGGGCACCGGATCCTCGCCCGGATTGATGAAGAGGTCGGTCTCGAGGCCGCGCTGGCGTTCGTAGAGGCGGCGGTACAGGCCGCCTTCGTGGAGCAGCTCGGTGTGCGTGCCGCGCTCGACAATGCGGCCATCGTCCATGACCATGATCTGGTCGGCGCTGCGGATGGTGGAGAGGCGGTGCGCAATGACGAACGTCGTGCGGCCCGCGCGCAGCTTGCGCAGGCCGTCCTGGATGAGCGCTTCGCTCTCGCTGTCCAGACTGGACGTCGCTTCGTCGAGGATCAGGACCCGTGGATCGGCGAGGATCGCGCGGGCAATGGCGACGCGCTGGCGCTGGCCGCCCGACAGCTTGACGCCGCGCTCACCGACAATCGTCTCATATCCCTTTTCGAAGCGGTCGACGAATTCGTCGCAGTGTGCAATGCGCGCGGCATAGCGTACGTCCTCGTCGGACGCGGACGGGCGGGCATAAGCGATGTTCTCGCGCACCGTGCCGTCGAACAGGAAATTGTCCTGCATGACGACGCCCAGCCGGCGCCGGAAATCGTGCAGCGCAAGCGCAGCGAGGTCCCGGCCATCGACCGTGATGCGCCCGTGCTGTGGCCGGTGGAACGCCATCACGAGGCCGATGATGGTGCTCTTGCCGGCACCGCTCGGACCGACGAGAGCGGTCGTGGTGCCGGCGGGTGCATGGAAGGTGATGTCGTGCACGACAGGCTTGTCGGGATCGTAGCCGAACGTGACATCGTCGAAGGCGACATCGCCTCTGACGTCCTCGACGTGAGCGAGCGACGCGTCCTCTTCATCCTCCGTCTGCATCTCGCGGATCTCGCGCAACCGGTCCAGCCCCGCGAATGCCTCCGTGATCTGCGTTCCGATGGATGCGATCTGCACGAGCGGCGCCACCATCATCCCGCCCACGACGACGAACATGACGAGATCGCCCAGCGTCATGTCGCCGTTGGCGACGGCAGTGCCGCCCACGATCATGATGAGCACCGTGACAGCGCCCACGATGACGCTGGACAATGCCGTAACGGCGGACGTGCCGGTGATGGTGCGGGCAATGTTCTGGAACAACCGGTCGACGCCCTGGGCGAAGACGTTCTGCTCACGTTGCTCGGCCGTGTAGACCTTGACCAGTCGCACACCGCTCATCGTCTCGCCCAGGCGGCCCGTGACTTCCTCCTGGATCTTCCAGCGCTCGCGGAAGATCGGCCGCAGCTTGCGGAACGCATACGCCATGACGCCGGCGAACATGAGGAGCAACGTGACCGCGCCGACCGTGAGTGGCCAGTGGATCCAGAGCAGGACGCCGAATGCGATCACGGCGGTGAACAGGCCACCCACCAGCTGGACGACACCGGTGCCGACCAGGTTGCGGATGCCTTCCGCGTCGTTCATGATGCGTGAGATGAGGGCGCCGGAGCGGGTCGAATCGAAGTAGCGGACGGGCAGGTGGATCACGTGTGCCTGGACCGTGCTGCGCATGTCGCGGATGGCGCGTTGTGCGGCGATGCTGACCACTCTCGCGAGGGCGAATGAGGCGACGGCGCCGACCACCGTGGCGGCCGCGGCCGCCGCGGCCAGCGTCGGCAGCAGGTCCATCTCGCCGGCGGTCAGGACCCGGTCGATGAAGTGCTTCGAGGTGAACGGAATGACGAATGCCGCGAGCCGGCCGATGACCATGAGGCCGAGGCCGATGAGCAGAGGTCGGCGATGGGCGGCCACCAGCGCCCATGCCTCCTTGCGCACATTGCTCAGGTTGAGCTTCTTCTTCTTCGGATCCTTCGTGCTCACCGGACCACGTTAACGGGCCGGGGCGGCGGGGGAAAGCACCCGAACGGGCAATGGCGACCCGGTGAGTATCCGCGACCTGCGTGAGAATGGCGGGGACACCAGCTGACCGGGTGATCCGCGAGCTGGTACGGGCGAGGCGCAACGTGCACGGGCAGGTGACGCGCGCACAGCGGCTCTGGGACACGTTCATCGATTGGTTCCATGACCGCGATCTCAGCGAGAACGCGATCCTGCTCGGCTTCGCGGTCGCGATTGGCGCCGGCGGCGCACTCGGTGTCGTTGCCTTCTACAAGCTGATCGATCTCGCGTTTGCGGCATTCTACCGTCTGCCAGGCGAGCGGCTGCCCCACATCGACGTGCTGGCCTACCGCCCGATCATCACGGCCGCCGGCATGGTGCTCGCCTGGTGGATCATGCGCAATATCGGCCGGGGCCACGAAGGCATGAACGTGCCCGACGTTCAGCTGGCGGTGGCCCGGCGGGGTGGTGACATCCCGGCGCGCCCGGCACTCGCGCGGACGGCCGCGAGCGCGGTCACCATGGGTGCCGGCGCCTCGGCCGGCAGCGAAGGGCCGGTCGCCGTGCTCGGATCCGCCGTCGGTTCGCTGCTCGGCCGCGCGTTCCGCTTCGACACGGCGCGCGTGCGCGTGCTGGTCGGCGCTGGTGCGGCCGCGGGCATTTCCGCCGCATTCAATGCACCGCTCGCCGGTGCGTTCTTCGCGCTGGAAGAAATCCTGGGGTCGCTCGCCGTGGGCGCATTCCCGCCGGTGGTCGTGAGCAGTGTCGTGGCGGCGCTCGTGTCACGCTCCTTCTTCGGCAACCATCCGGCATTCCCGATACCGGAAGAGTACGGCTATTCGCTGGCGCGCGAAGTTTTTCTGTTCTTCCCGCTGCTCGGTGTGATTGCGGGTCTGGTATCGGTGCTCTACGTGCGGACGTATTTCGGAACCGAGTCCTTCGTCAAGCGCTGGCGCATGCGGCCCGTGGCGCTCGCTGCAGCAGGCGGCCTGATCGTCGGTGTGATGGTATCCGCATCGGATGGCCTGCTGGTCGGCTACGGCCACCTGGCACTGCGCCTCGACCTGTTCGGCCGCATGCCGCTCATCGTGCTGTGCCTGCTCGCGCTCGGCAAGATCGTGGCGACGTCGCTCACCCTGAATACCGGCGGTTCCGGCGGTGTCTTCACACCAGCGCTCTACATCGGCGCCGTGACCGGTGGCGCGTTCGGTGTGGCCATGGCGTCGCTCTTTCCGACGCTCGGTCTGCGCCCCGAATCGTACGCACTCGTCGGCATGGGCGCGCTGATCGCCGGTGCCACGCATGCGCCCATCACCGGCATCCTCATCGTGTTCGAGATGACCAACGACTACGCGATCGTGCTGCCTCTCATGATGGCGACCGTGATCTCGTTCATCATTGCACGACGGGCGGAGCCGGATTCACTGTACAGTGGCTGGCTCCGGCGTCGTGGCGAGAAGCTCGAGTCCGGCCGCGACCGCGACGTTCTGGCAGGGTTGCGCGTGGGTGATGCACTGGAACACGACGCGCCTGTGATCCACGAGAACGCGTCGCTCGCCGAACTGCTCGAGCATCTGAATGTGGCTGGCCGCACCGAGTTTCCCGTCGTCGATGATGAAGGACGGCTCACCGGTGTGATCAGCATGGCGGACATTGGACGCGCGGCCAAGGACCACGCCGACCTGGCCGGCATCCTGGTCGCCGCGGATCTGGCCGGCCCGACCGAGACGGTGTCACCCGATGATTCGCTGCTCGAAGCGATCCGGCGACTCGGCCGTCGCGGCGCTGCCGCCATTCCCGTGATCGACCGGGTCAACGGCCGTCTCATCGGCACGACCAGCCGCATGCGCATCCTCGCACTGTACGAACGTGAGGTCGCCACAATGGCCGACGGCAGCATCGGGCACTGACCGGCATCGTCGCCTGCGCCGCGAGGTCGGCACGCGGGCTGATTCCGCTGCCGTGTGGATCGAGGGACGAGTACCGTTCACTGCTCACCGAGGTCGCGCCGTAGTCAGCTCGCCGCGTTCAGCTTTTCGTGGATGTACAGCGCCGCAGCGGCATCTTCGATGGCGAGTCCGAGCGATTCGAAGATCGTGATCTCCTCCTCGTTGGTGCGGCCGGCCACGCGACCGCTGACCAGTTCGGCAAGCTCGCCGCGGATGTGCCCGTCCGTCAGTGCGCCTTCCGCAATCGGAATGAGCAGGTCGCCCGCTTCGGCGAGTGCGGACGTGCGGGAATCCACGAACACGCGCGACCGCAGGACGAGCGCCGTGTCCAGTTCGCGCGTCCCCGCCGTGCTCGCGCCCACCGCATTGATGTGCGTGCCCGGCGCGACCCACTCACCACGCACGACAGGGTCCGCGGCTGCGGTCACGGTGCACACGATGTGCGCATCGCGTACGGCGCTTTCAGGCGACGCTTCAGTGGCCACGTCCACGCCGTGCCGCTCGAATGCGGCTTCGGCGAACTCACGGGCATGCCGTGCCGTGCGGCTCCACACGCGGAGCTGCCGGATCGGCCGCACGGCGAGCATCGCCTCGAGATGCGAACCGGCCTGCACACCAGCGCCCAGCATGGCAAGCACGGAGGCATCGGGCCTGGCCAGCAGCCGGGTAGCGAGGCCGCTGACGGCGGCCGTACGGATCGCGGTGACGCTCGCGCCATCGATGAGCGCGCGGACGCCACCGTGGCTGGCATCGAACAGCACGATCACGCCCTGATGCGTCTCACGATCGGTCCGCGCATTGCCGGGAAACAGCGTGATGAGCTTGACGGCGAGTGCGCCGTCCTCGCCGTGTCCCAGCAGCGCGGGCATGCAGTAGAGAGCGCCGCTGCCGTCGGGCAGCCGTACGACCAGACGCAGCGGCTGCACGGCCTGGCCCGCGGCCAGCGCCCGGAATGCCCGCTCCATGGCGCCAATGCACTCCCGCATGGGCAGCAGGCGAGCAACGGCGGCCGCATCCAGGACCGGTACGGAATTCATGCTCATGGCGAGGCCACCGATTGCGTGAGCGGCGATCGTCCGTCATCTTGATGCGCACGCTGACGGGTCTGTGACGGATACGAAACGGGAGCTGGCATGACATATTCCGAAATGATGGTCACACCCATGCGTCGCGAGCTGACGAATCTCGGATTCGAGGAGCTGCGGACGCCGGCGGCCGTCGACGCGTTCCTGGAATCAACGCAAGATGGCACGGCGCTGTTCGTGGTCAACTCCATCTGCGGCTGTGCGGCGGGCAGCCTGCGGCCGGCCATCGGGCTCGCACTGTCACACCGCAGCCGGCCCGCGGCGCTGGGCACCGTCTTCGCCGGGCAGGACATCGAAGCGACGGAGCGCGCGCGCAGCCGATTCACCGGATACGCACCATCTTCACCTGCCGCAGCGCTGTTCCGCGCTGGCGCCCTCGTCGCCATGCTCGAACGGCACCAGATCCAGGGCCGGCCGCCGAACATGATCGCCGAGGACCTGATCGGCCTGTTCGAGCGGTTCTGCGACCAGGACGCCACCGTCTGAGCCGTCGCACCGCTCACCCGAAGCGGTCCAGTGAGAACGGTCCCAGCGCCGCAGGTGTTCGACCGGTCTCCAGCAGTGAGATGAATTCTTCCGCAATCGCCGGCGCGAACTTGAAGCCGTGTCCCGAGCACGCACTCACGATGAACGTGCGCGCGGACGCCGGGTGCGCATCGATCAGGAAACGATGGTCGGGCGTGTTCGTGTAGAGACAGATGTTCGTCGCGCGCAGCGGGCCCGCTGCTGCAGGTGAGAAGGTTTCGAGTCGTGCACGAATCGCGGCTGTCTCATCATCGCCCGCCATCCGCTCGACACGGAGCGCATCCGTGACCTCGCCCTCGTGATGGAACGCGGCTTTCACACCGTGCCCGGCATCCGGCAGCGTATAGAAATAGCGCCCGGATTCGTACTCCCACAGCGCAATCGGACAGCCAGCCGCTGTCGTGGTCGAGGCCCCGTCGTGGCGTGGCGTGAAGAAAGCAATCACCTGTCGTTCGACGGTCAGCTGCGGACCGCTCCAGCTCGTGCCCAGCAGTGCAGGCAGCCATGCCCCGGCAGCGAGAACGAGGCTGCCGCAGCTGACCCCGCCCGTGGCCGTTCGCACGCGGACGGTATCGCCTTCCGGTGCCCAGTCCAGCACCGGCTGGTCCATGTGGATCTGCGCGCCGTACTGCGCGGCCTCACGCAGCAGCGCGTCCACGCACGCCTCTGCGGCGAGCATCCCGCCACGTCGCTCGAGCACGCCAACCGTGTCGTCGGGTGGCGTGAACGCGGGGAACCGTGCGCGCAGCGCCGTGGCATCGAGGAGTTCGTGCGGCAGATCGTGCGCGGTCACGCTCGCGAGTGTGCCGCGCACCAGCGTGCTGTCGGGCCGGCCGATGTTGAGCACGCCCGTCGAACGGAACAGCGGCATTCCGGACCGCGCTTCCAGCTCGCTCCACAGGTCGAATGCGCGCAGCACGAGCGGCACGTAGAGTGGATCTTCGAAGTAGGCAGCGCGGATGATGCGGCTGTGGCCATGGGATGAGCCGAGCGTGTGCGGCGGTGCGTGGCGATCGAACGCGATGACACGCCAGCCACGACGGGCCAGCTCCCGCGTGATCGCCGCGCCGCTCACGCCCAGTCCGACGATCGCGGCGTCGCAGGTGCGCATCGCAGGAACGTCGGATCAGGCCGGTTCGATCACGTACGCCACACGCCACTTCGACATGTTCTCGGGCTGTGCCGGATCGACCCGGGCATCGGAAGTGCTCGTGCCATAGGCGCCCAGCCACGCCGATGCTTCGCCCTGGAACGCGCGCAGATACTGATCGAGTGGATCGTTCGCCGTGACGCTGTCGAGCTCCTCACCGCTCAACTCGATGGTCATGGCTTGCGGTGTGGGACCCTCGTAGAGGACGCGGTCCAGCTTGAGCCGATTCCATTCCGGGTGTGCCGAGATCTCATAGTGGCCGTCGCGCGGGAAGCGGACCTCGCGCAGATGGCCGTCCACCACGACACGGGCGAGGAACCGGAACTCACCGCGCTTCTTGTAGAACGGCTCGAGTTTGTCCAGTATCTGGATCGAACGAAGCGTCACCCGGATGCGCTCGGGCATCATCGGACTCCTGACCACATGATTCGCGACCGTCAGCGTGCACGCCCGAAGAGCCCGCGCGCGGCCGTACAGGCCTCCCGGCTGCGAGGCGCAGTCTACGGCCCGTGGCGCCTGCCGTCCAGTCGCTGCGGCGGACGACTGTGGACCGCTGGCCGGAATCCCGGCGTGACGTGCGAACGTAGGGTTCCGGTACCGGGGTGGCAATCCGCCCTGCGCCACTGAAGCCTTGAAGGCAGACGTCTGGCCGGGCCGTGCGCCCGGAGAAACGAGCGAACATGAATCCGAACGACATCGGACCCATGATTGCCATGCTGGTTCTGACTGTCGTCGTGGGAGCGGTCATCCTGCTGCGTCCGATCACGAAGCGGCTGGGCGACCTGCTCGAGGTCATGATCACCGAGCGCCGGCGTCCCGTCCCGTCGCTCGAGCCGCGCCTGCAGGAGACGCTGGAACGCATCGAGGAGCGACTGCGACTGGTCGAAGAGAAACAGGATTTCACGGACGCATTGATTGCCCATGAGGCCCGCAGCGGGCCGCTGCAGGCAACGGTTGCGCTGCGGCCGCTGCAGCACGAGGCGCCCCGCATCGAGGCGAAGGGCTCCGACCCGTCCTGATCGCGCGGCAGTCGCCGCGTGTTAGATTCCACGCGTGCGACCTGTCTGCGACGATCAGGATTCCGGGATGAACCCGAAGGTCGGATTCCACCCTTCGCTCGCCCGTTGCGCGCGAAGCATTGTGCTGTGCTGCGCGATTGCGCTCGTACCGGCGTGCCGGGAACCGCCCGGCGTGCCGGGTGCGAACGACTGGCGCGGTACGCTGCTCACCGAGCCGCTGGACAAGGTCGCATTCACATTGATGGACACGAACGGCCAGCCCTGGGACTTCGGGCGCGAGACGGATGGCCGCCTGACCTTCCTCTTCTTCGGCTTCACGAACTGTCCCGACGTCTGCCCGGTGCACATGGCGAACCTGGGTGCGGCGCTGGGTCGCCTGCCCTTCGCGACCCGCAATGAAGTCCGGGTCGTCTTCGTGACGACGGACCCGGCGCGTGATTCGCCCGCCGTTATCCGGGCGTGGCTCGATCGATTCGATCGTGACTTCATCGGCCTGCACGGCGATTCCGCAGAAGTGGCGCGCATCCAGAACGCGCTGCGCATGGCGACCGCCGTGCGCGGCCCCGCAGCCGCGGATGGCAGCTACACGGTCGGCCATGCCGCGCAGGTGCTGGCATTTACGGCCGACAATCGCGCACACGTCGTGTATCCATTCGGTACGCGACAGGAGGATTGGCTGCACGACATTCCCCGCCTGCTGGCGGCGGGCTGGTAGCGAGCGCAGCCGATGCAGTGGTGGTGTTCCGCGGTCGGCGTGCCCTGGTCCTGGACCTGGCGTCCCTATCCGGGCGTCTGGCTCTTCGTGCTGGCACTGGTGCTCGCATGGGTCTGGCTCGTGCAACGCTCGCAGACAACCCGGCCCGCGCGACGCTGGCCGTTCTTCGCCGCAGGCGTGCTGCTGCTCTGGATCGCACTCGACTGGCCGGTCGGCGCGCTCGGTGCCGGTTACCTCGCCAGTCTGCACATGGTGCAGTTCATCCTGATCGGCATGGCGGCGCCGCCGCTGCTGCTGCTCGGTCTGCCTTTCGATGCGGCGCCATCGCCCACGCCTGGTGTGGTGCGACGGATGGGCCGGCTTCTGACGCATCCACTGATCACGCTCGTGCTCTTCAACGTGATCGTCATCGCGACGCACATGCCGCGCCTGACCGACCGGCTGATGCCGTCACAGGCGGGTTCATTCCTGATCGACGTGCTCTGGCTGGGCGCCGGTCTGCTGTACTGGTGGCCGCTGCTTTCGCCCGAACGGCGATCATGGTTCCGCGCACCCGTCCAGATCGCGTACCTGTTCGCCAGCATGGTGTTCATGACGGCGCCGGGCGCCATGATCACGTTCAGCGACCTGCCCCTGTACGCAACGTACGAGCTGGCGCCGCCGATTGCGGGTGTGAGCGCACTGGAAGATCAGCGGCTGGCCGGCATCTTCATGCGGCTGGGCGCTTCGATCGTCGTGATTCTCGCGATCAGCATTGTGTTCCTGCGCTGGAACCGCAGGGAGGTTCGCGACATGGAGGTTGAACAGCGGGAGGCGGCGGCGAAGTCCGGCCCGCCGCGCTGAGCAACCTCACGCGCGCGCCCCGGCTGCGCTCGCGGCTGCGCGGCGCGCGCGCAGGTGATCGCGCTCCCGGTCGTACCAGCGCAGCATTCCCTCCGCGGCAGCGACGGAGTAGACGACCGGTGTGCCGCCCCTGTCGCGGACCCACTGTGCATCCTCGAGGTCGAAGACGCGTACGAGGATGGGCACGCCGCGCGCCAGTTCGAGCAGGCGCCGGTTGTCCTCGGGCCGGCGGATGGTCGAGCTGATGATACGGGCTCGATCGGCACACGCGCCGCGCAGCACCTTCGGGTCGGCGGCCTCGCCACGGATACATGCCACCTCGGCATCGCGCAGCCGGCCGATCACGGCCGGGTCATCATCAACGGCAAGCACCGTCTGTCCGGCCAGGAGAATGGTTTCCAGCAACGGCATGCCTGTCGTGCCCGCGCCGAGCAGAAGCACGTGACCGGACATGGGCTGGACATCAAGCGTGGCGCGCGCCGGATGGAAGCGGAGCAGCCACCAGGCGAGCCGGTCGGTCGCGAGGAACGGTGTCAACACCATAGTCATCACCGTGACCAGCGCGATTACGGTGAACGTGTCCTGGCTGATCTGCCCGGCGAGCATCCCGTAGAGGCCGACGACCAGTGACATCTCGCTGGTCTGCGACAGCAGCAGTCCGCTCTCCAGGGCAGCGCGCGAGGAGAAGCCGGAACGCTCCGCGACGAATGCGACCAGAGGTGGTGTGAACAGAATGACCAGCGCGGCAAGGATGGCGGCACGGAACACCTCGGGCAGACCGGGCGCGATCAGGGCGCCGAGCGCGGTGAAGAAGATGGCGGTGAAGAAATCTGCAATGGAATCGAGCTGCGGACGCACCACCCCGTTGACCGGGAAGCGTGCCAGCGAGACGCCGGCGAGAAAAGCGCCGACGACGACCGGCAGGCGGAGCATGGCCGCGAGGCCGATGAAGACGAAGAGCAGGGCGAGCACTGCGAGCAGCAGGCTCTCGTCGTCGCGTTCCAGTCGCAGCAGCAGCGGCGCAAGTCGGCGCACCATGACCCAGGCGGCGAGTACCAGGACGAGACTGCCGAGCGAACCGAGCAGCACGGCCATTCCACCGTCCGGCAGGCGGGTCAGTGCGGGCACGACCAGCACGACGAGCAGGTCCTGCAACAGCAGCACACCAATGATGAGCCGGGCCGTCGGTTCGAAGAAGCGGGCGCGACGTTGCAGCAGGCCCACGACCACCAGCGTCGAACTGGCGGTCAGGGCGAGCCCGAGGTACACCGCGTCGAGCCTGCCGAACCCGATGGCGAGCGCGGCGAGGAAACCGACCGTGCCCAGCGTGAAGAACTGCAGCAGCCCGACGCGGATCGCTGCGCCGCGTTGTGCGCGCACGCGGCCGGGATCCAGTTCAATGCCGGTAGCGAACAGCAGGAACGTCGCGCCCAGAACGAGGCCGTTCTCGAGGAGGTCCGGTGTGACGACGCCGAGCCGGCCGATACCGAAGCCGCACATCATGAGTAACGGCGTCGCCGGCAGCCGCAGGCGCACTGCGAGGATGTGGCCGGCGGCGGCCGCTGCCAGAAGCATGGCGAGCCCGTCCATTCAGGTCACCACGCCCGCGCGGCGCAGCTCTTCCGCCACCTGGCGGATGCCGTCGTGCTTCGAATCCATGAGGTAGTCCACGCCCAGCCGACGCAGCTGGTCACTGACTGACGGATCGAACACGTGGATGGCGCACGGCACGCCCGCCTCGCGACAGCGATAGGCCAGCAGATTGTTGGCGGCTTCGATCTGCAGAGCGGACACCAGCAGCAGTGATGTCGTGAAGTCCGCTTCGCGCAGCACCGCCGGATGCTGTGTGTCGCCCACCTGCGTCGCGCACGGCAGACCGGCCAGCTTGCCTGCATCCGTGTCGATCGCGAGGACCTGCTCGCCTCGTTCGCTCAGGCTGTTCACCAGCATGCGACCCAGCGTATTCATGCCGACGACGATGATGTGACCTCGGCGCTGGTCCGCAGGCTCTTCTTCCGGCTCCTGGCCCGCGCGGAAGATGCGCAGCAGATTGCGCCGGCGCATGAAGTCGTAGAGCTGCTGACTGTACAGGATCATGTAGGCCGATATGCTGATCGTGACGACGCCAATGAACGCGACCAGCGCAAGGACCGCCTCGTCGACCAGGCCGAACTCCATGCCCATCGCCGCGAAGATGAATGAGAACTCGCTGATCTGCGCAACCGTGACGCTGGTCGCGAACGATGTCCGCTCACTGTATCCCATTCGGCTGATGATCCACATGAAGATGAGTGGATTTCCGATGAGTACAAACGCGGACAGCACCAGAGCGGCGAGAACGTCCATTTGTGCGATACCGACGTCCATGCGAATGCCGAGCGACGCGAAGAAGATGGCAATGAAGAAGTTCACGAGCGGGTGAATGCGGACTCGAAGTGCATGTGTGAAGGGCAGCTGGGCGAGCGTGATGCCGGCGAGGAAGGCGCCGATCTCGAGGGACAGCCCGAAAGCCTCCGCGACGAGGACCAGCAGGAAACACCAGCACAGACTCAGGATGAGAAGCGCTTCCACCGATGCGGCGACGCCGGAGAAGAGCCGGGGCAGGAGATAGCGCGCTGCGATCAGTGCCAGCGACAGCAACGTGATCATTCCGACCGTCGCACGAATGATTCCGGCCAGGATCGAACCCGTCCCGGCCGCTTCGCCGGCACCCCAGCCCGCGAGCAGGGTGAGCACGGTGATGACGACGAGGTCCTGCACCAGGAAGATACCGACCGCAATGCGACCGTACAGCGAATTGAGCTCAGCCTTCTGGTCGAGCAGCTTCACGACCACGACCGTGCTGCTGAACGTGAGGGCCACTGCGATGAAGATCGACTCGGTCGCCGAGAAGCCCAGGGCCAGGCATACAAGGGTGCCGCCGATCGCGGTGAACGCCACCTGCCCGAGGCCGGCGGTGACGGCCACCGCTCCGACATCACGGATGCGATCGAAGCTCAGTTCGAGCCCCACAAGGAACAGCAGCAGCGCAATGCCCGCTGAGGCGATCAGCTCGATATCCGGCGTCAGCGTGATCACGCCGAGTACCGGCCCGAGCACGATTCCCGCCACCATGTAGGCGACCAGGGGAGGCACGCGCAGCGCACGCGCGGCCATGCCGGCGGCCGCGGCAAACACGACGATGGTGCCGAGTTCACGAAGAATGAGAACGGAATCCACGGAGGAAGCGTAGCGCCCGCCGGAAAGCCCAGCCACCCCAGGACGAAGGTCGAGGCTGCACGCTCGAACCGGACCCGCTGCGTCTCGGGCAGGAGCGGTCCTCGGACAGCGTCGCCGGCCGAGTGTGTGTGGCGCGCGCGGCTACCCTGCCCGCCGATGGGCGACCAGGAAACAACCGCGGGGCCGGCGGCGTACGTTGCTCGGTTGCCGCGGTTTGCCGCTACAGGACCGAGTGACCGTCAAGGATGGACGCGATTGCGGCCGGCGCACCCGGCAACAGGATCACGCACGATCGGAGACCTTCATGCGAACACGCAGGACCCTTGCGCTGGCAGCAGTAGCCGGGGGGATGACGCTGCTGCCCGGTGCCGCTAGTATCGCGGCACAGGAACTCGAGCCTGTCAAACCGCTTCGCGCCGTGGCCGGCGCCGGTCTCAACATTGCCCGTCCGGTCGGTGAGTTCCAGGACTACGTCGGCACGGGCTGGGGACTCAGCGGACACTTCGCCCTGAGACTGGACCCCGCCGGCGTCATCAACCTGCGCGCGGACGGTGGCTTCATTGTGTACGGCCACGAGAAGAAGCGGGTCTGTTTCAGCTCGACCGTCGGCTGCCGCATCGAGCTCGACCTCACCACGAGCAACAACATCGGCTACTTCAACTTCGGTCCCGAGCTGGCTGTGCCGGGCGGACCCGTGCAGCCCTACTTCAACGCGTCACTCGGATTCTCGTGGTTCGGTACCGTCTCGTCCGTCGATGGCATTGGCAGCGATGACGAGGACATTGCCAGCACCACCAACTTCGAGGACTTCACGTTCGCATGGCAGGCCGGCACCGGCGTACGCGTGCCTCTGCCCATCGGTACCACGCCGATCTTCATCGACCTCGGGGCCAGGTACAATCTGAACGGTCGCGTCGAGTACCTGACCGAAGGCGGCATCATCGATCATCCGGACGGCAGCATCACACTCAATCCGATCACCAGTGATGCGAACCTGCTCACGTTCATCATCGGCGCATCGTTCGGGGTGCGCTGGTAGTTGATCGAATGGCGGGACGTCCACTGCGCGACTGCCGGCGGTCGGGCGGGGCGGCGGCGCTGGCAACGCCGCCCCCACCCGAACCGTCATGGCTCGATCAGGCGCCCGGGTAGGACCCGCTCGCGCTCGTGATCGCCTCCGGGCGGATCGGCAGGCGCCGCACCCGATGCCCCGTCAACACGAAGAGCGCATTGGTCACTGCGGGCGCCACCGGCGGTACACCGGGTTCACCCACACCGCCCGGTTCTTCTTCACTCGCAATGACATGCACATCGACGGCTGGCATTTCACGCATGCGCAGCATCGGATAATCGTGGAAGTTGCTCTGCTTGACGCGGCCGCGCTCGATCGTGATCTCGCCGTAGAGTGCGGCGGTCAGACCGGCAACCACCGCGCCCACCATCTGCTGCTCGACAATGCCTGGATGGATGATGCGCCCGCAGTCGGCGACCAGCGTGATCCTGTGTACACGCACGTTACCGCCGGTGAAGGAGACTTCCGCGACCTGCGCTACGCGACCCCCCTTGTCCTCGACTGCGGCAATGCCGCGCGCCCGGCCCGCGGGCAGAGGTGAGCCCCAGCCGGACCGCTCGGCGGCCAGTTCGAGACAGCGGCGCAGGCGAGGATCACCACCCAGCAGGTCGCGCCGGAATGCGAACGGATCGCGGCCGGCAGCATGCGCCAGCTCATCGATGAAGCTCTCCATGATGAAGCAGTTCTGCGTCGGACCGACCGCGCGCCAGTAGCCGACCGGCACGGCGACATCCGGCCGCATGTACTCGACCAGCTGGTTGGGAATGGCGTACGGCTGATTGACGATGCCGTCCACCGCATTGCCGTCCACACCGCCGCCCCGGCCGCCGAACGGCGATGCGACGACGCGCGCGTGGAACGCGACGGGCCGGCCCGCTGCATCGACCGCGCCCGACAGACGGTGATGCACGGCTGGCCGATAGGTGTCGTGCTGCATGTCCTCTTCGCGCGTCCACACGAGCTGGACGGGCGCGCTCAGCTTCATCGCGATCTCGACCGCGTCGGTCACGAAGTCCTGCAGGCTGCGCCGGCCCCAGCCGCAACCCAGGTAGGTGGGATGCACCGTCACCGCATCGACGGGAAGACCGGTGAGCCGCGCTGCCGTGCTCTGCGTGCCCTGCGGATTCTGCGTCGGCACCCACACCTCGCAGCGGCCCGGCTGCACGTGCGCCGTGCAATTCATCGGCTCCATCGTGGCGTGCGCGAGGTAGGGCGCTTCGTACGTCGCATCGATCCGCTGCACCGCACCGGCCAGCGCCGCCCGCGTGTCGCCATCATTGCGCGCTTCCGCGCCCGGCTGCTCGGCGCGCTCCGCGAAATGGCGGAAGATGTCGTCGCTGCTCATGGTGAAGGCGCCATCATCCCATACGATGGCGACTGCCCTGGCCGCCTTGAAGGCAGCCCACGTGTTCGCGGCGACGACGGCCACGCCCTGCGACACCTGGAACACGTCACGCACGCCCGGCACTTCACGCGCGCGCGCTGCATCGAAGGAGCGGACGGCGCCGCCGAAGACCGGGGGATGCACCACCGTCGCATACAGCATCGCCGGCAGCCGGACGTCCATGCCGAACTGCGCGCGACCCGTCACCTTGAGCGCCGTGTCGACGTGCGGAATGCTCGTACCGATCAGGCGGAATGCGGCCGGATCCTTGAGCCTCGGCCGCTCGGGAACCGACAGCGTGGCTGCGGCTTCGACGAGGTCGCCATAGGCCAGCGAACGGTTCGATCCGTCGTGCAGCACGCGACCGTTCTCCGTGCGGCACGCGTCCGGGCTCACGTTCCAGCGTGTCGCAGCCGCACGCACCAGCATCTCCCTCGCCGCGGCGCCCGCTGTCCGCAGCGGGGTCCACGCACCGTTGCGTACGCTCGAGCTGCCCACGGTCATCATCCGGCCGTAGCGGTTCGGATGCGCGTCCGCCTGCAGCACACGGACACGGCTCCAGTCTGCATCCAGCTCGTCGGCGACGATCATGGGCAGCGTCGTGCGCACGCCCTGACCCATTTCGACTTTCGCCACCCAGATCGTGACGTCGCCGTTCGGGTCGATGCGCAGGAACGCGTTGGGCGCCAGCTCCACCGCCACACTGTCCGGTCCGTCCTCGCCGCGCGCCGGCAGGTAGACACCCAGCAGCAGGCCGCCGCCCGCCACGCTGCCCAGCCGCAGGAAGTTGCGCCGGTCGAGCTTCAGGATCGCGTTCATGATCAGCCCTCCCGTGCAGCCCGGTGAATCGCGCGGCGGATGCGGTCATACGTCCCGCAGCGACAGATAATGCCCGACATCGCCTGATCGATGTCCGCATCCGATGGCGTACCGTTGGACGCGAGCAGTGCGGCCGCCGACATGATCTGGCCCGACTGGCAGTAGCCGCACTGCGGGACTTCCTCCGCGATCCACGCTTTCTGCAATGCGTGCGTGCCATTCGCCGACAGCCCCTCGATCGTCGTGATGCCGCGCTCGCCCACTGCCGACACCGGCGTCGTGCAGGAGCGCACGGCTTCACCATCGAGGTGAACCGTGCAGGCGCCGCACTGCGCCACACCGCACCCGTATTTCGTGCCGGTCAGGTCGAGCAGGTCGCGTAGCACCCAGAGCAGGGGAGTGTCGGGTTCGGCTTCGACGGTTTCCACGCGGCCGTTCACCCGCAGATTGACTCGCGCCATGGCGGTTCTCCCCTGTCGGCGGAGCGCAAGAAGGCAGTTTCACCCATGGTAGCCGCGCGCGACCGCATGTACAACCCGTTCACGAAACGAACAGGGAAGCGACGACCGATCCCGTGCCCGTCCACCGTCCCGCCCGACCCGGCCCGTGGGATAGAACGGAACTTGCATCGTTGGTCCGGACCCCACGTTCCCGCCGCGACGCCGCGCGCGGGAGGCCCGTTCCGAATCGGGGACGTGGCCTCGCGGTGACTTACACAACCACAACAGGTACTCCATGTTGGCACGCATCTTCGCCGCCAGTCTGGTGGTGATGCTGGCTCCGAAGCCGGGCCACGGGCAGGCGGCGCTGCCGCCGGCCGGGTTCCAGATCATGGGCGGTGCGGGCGTGGGCTGGACACGCACGGCGTGCGGGTTCTGCCGGCGCGAGCGGGACCCGGGTCCGGTCGTCTATCTCCAGGCGACCAGCCGAATCAGGCCGGGCCTGACGATCGGTGCGGAAGGCAACGTCTGGGCCCGCGACGATGAGATCTTCGTGCTGGTCGGATCCATCGGTGCCATCGCAAACATCTATCCAAACGTCGAGAGCCCGCTCTACCTCAAGGGCGGCCTCAGCTACGTGACCTATCGTGCGTTCGACGAGGATGGCGACCTCATCGCCAACGGTCCCGGCATCCAGCTCGGCGCCGGCTACCGGTTCCGCGTCACGGAAGACATCACGATCACCAACTTCGTCAACGTCCTCGCATCGCGGTACGGCAAGCTGAAGGAAGAGGATACGGTGGTTGTGGACAACTTCGGAGTGACCTCGTTCCAGCTCGGGATCGGGCTGGTACGATGAACGATGAGATCCCGGGCCACAGGGCCACGGCTACCGCTGGGGAAGCACATCGCAGGAAGCAGTCCGGTGTGTTCGCGGTCGTAGGCCGAAGCCGTAGCTCCTGGTCCTGGCGGTGTCCGGGACACTACGGGCATGAGGGAGTTTGCCCGGCAATAAAGTAGGGACCCACACTACAAAGTTCGGTGGAGGCTGTCCAATGAGGTGGATGAACGGGGGCCGGATCGGAGCTGTGGCGGTGGCCGCGCTGACAGTGGTTGCGGCGTGCGAGCCAGAGAACCTGTTCGAGACGCCGGGCGAGGCGAGGGGCTTCTCGAAGGCCTACGGCATCTGGACGCCGGGACCGACGGACACGTGCACGAAGGAGCAGCACGACCGCTACTCGGTCGTGGGGCCGGATGGGCTGCTGTATCCGACGTGGCATCCGGCGCTGGAGCCGGAATCGGGCTGCAGCTTCGGGCACGAGCACGGACGTGATCCGCGCGGCTCGGACATCTACCCGGAAGTGGGGCCGTTCGTGTTCGCCTACGCGAACCAGATGCTCGACATCCACAGCCCGTCGATCTCGCGTCACGAAGATCACTTCGGTCACAAGGTCGAATGGGAGAACGACATCCGGCTGGATTTCGGCGGTGCGGCATCGGCCGTGCTCGAGGTGCGCTGTGATGTGCTGACCAAGTTGCATCAGGGGACGCACTCGAAGGACGCGTTCACGAACAATCTGCACGAGATCATCTACCACTTGCGCTGCAATGACGGGACGAACATGTCGATCCAGATCATGACGGCGATCGGCCGTGCTGGAGAATTCGTGGCGTCCTGCGATGGCCGCACGGTGAATGCGGGCACGGCATCCCCGCCGACGTCACCCGATGGCGGTGGCAAGCGCCGCATTCCGGATCGCACGTGCATCGAGCGGCACATGATCGTACCGCCGAACGACCGCTCGAACTTCAACGCGGCTCTGCACGAGAGCTGGGAGACGCACAACACGATTCGCACGGAGCGGGGACACACGCTGGTCAGTTTCGATCCGTACTACCAGGTCGAGTTCCCCAGCCGGTTCCACGATCCATCGCTGGCGGGCGTGACGGGGCGGCCGATCGAGCTGTGCTACTACGTCGCGTCCAACGGCGAGCGCGCGTCGGGCGAGCTGTGCCGCGAGTCGACCGGCAACGGTGCGATCCAGGGCCTGACGTACGACGATCCGCGGTCGAAGTTCAACGGCGTGCTCCGCTTCGTCGACATCAACGGCAACCGGATCAGTAATGGGGACGGTCCCGAGATCTGGTACTCGGATCCGTTCGGCAGGAACGCCAGTCAGACGCCGTTCCCCGGCTCGATCCGGCAGTACATCGCGAAGGTCGACAATGCGGGCCGCAATGGACACGGCCCGGTGGTCGGTCGCGGCCGCAACTACGGCGGCCCGGGCGTGCGCGCACCCAACTGATGCAGGAGGGGCGTGGGCGGATCACCGCTCACGCCCCGTTCCCACTTGGCACGCAGCGCCGCGCGTGCCACCTTTCCGCGCCGCCCACACCACGGATCCCACGGCTGCGGAATCTCATGACGCCGCTGCATCGCGAATCGATTCCATGGTTGCCGCGTCCGTCGCGCGATCGTTGGGCGCGTCGACGGCACACACGGGCGCACCTCGCTCGCGCAGCCGCGGTCCTGTTGCTCGCGTTGCCCGCACTCTCGGCGACGCGGATCCATGACCGGCTGGTTCACAGCTTTCCCGCCGCCGGCGACACGCTGCACGCCGTGCCGCGGGAATTGCGACTGGCCTTCTCGCGCGAATTCCCGCGTGACACGACGGTCCCCGGCGCAGCCGTCACGCTCAGCGGCCCCGACGGCGCCATCGCGCTCGGTGATCCTGCCGTGTCCGCCGATACCGCGAGCGTGCTCGTCGCCACGATCTCCGGCGTCCGCGTGGCTGGTGACTACACCGTCACGTGGCAGATCCTGGGCGCGGATGGGCATCCCGTGCGTGGTACGTTCACGTTCCGCATTGCCGACCATGCCGACGGTCTGCCCGTCGAGCCGGCACCCGTCACCACTGCTGCAGATCCGGAGACGACGACCGTACTGCGGGACGAGGATGTGTTCGATGCGTCGTCGCCACTCTACGCCGTCATTCGCTGGGTCTGGTTCCTCAATCTCACCGCGCTGATCGGCGCGGCCGTTTTCCTGTCGATCATTCTGCAGCGTGCCGCTCCCCGTGGAGCGGATGCCGGCGTCACCCAGCTGGCGACTCGCCGCGCCGCCAGCGCCGGGGCCGTGGCCGCCGCGTTCTGCCTGCTCGCCGGCGCCGCTCGTCTGTGGGCGCAATCGCGCGCACTCGGCGGCACTAACGCGTTCCCGCTCCAGCCGCTGATCACCGGGACGACGTGGGGCACGGGCTGGCTGATCCAGATGGGTGGTGGCGCGATCGCCGTGGCCGGATTCACGGCCGCGTTCGCCGGGCGCCGCGCCGGCATGCACCTGGCTGCGGTCGGCGCACTCCTTTCGGCTTTCGCCCCGCCGCTGTCCGGACACGCCATGACTGCTCCGCTTTCACCACTGCCGATCATCGCGGACGGCATTCACGTCCTCGCTGCCGGCGGCTGGCTTGGTGCCCTGCTGGTGCTCGTGCTGATCGGGCTGCCAGCCGCGCAGCGCGCAGGCGACGGCGCCGTCCGCCAGGCCGCACTTCTCGTCAACACGTTCTCGCCCGTCGCACTGTCCTTTGCCGGGCTCCTCCTGCTGACCGGCGCGCTCACCACCGTGCTCCACGCCGGCTCGCTCGCCGCTCTGCTCGCCAGTACGTGGGGCCGCACGCTGGGACTCAAGCTCCTCGTCGTCGCCGCCGCCGTCGCCTTCGGCGCATGGAACTGGCGGCGCGGCCGCCACGCACTGGGCGACACGGGCGGCGTCCAGCGGATCCGTCGCTCCGCACGTGCGGAACTCGCGTCCGGCGCTCTCGTCCTTCTCATTACGGCCGTACTCGTCGCGACACCGCCGCCTGCCGAAGACGCGCACGACGACGCAGTGGCGCGTTCGGCCCCGAGCGCGCGCTGATCGGTTGACAGACGCAGAGCGCGACCGGCATCGTCGAGGGCCCGCGCGCCCGCTTTCGCCAGCAACAGGCTGCCGCGGGTCGTGCATCCGGTCGATCCCGTTCAACCGTCCGTCGAACACCCTGACCGCGTGTTGCGTCACGCCGACACGATCCTGCGCGGCACCGGGAACCGAGCAGGCGAAGCAGGGCCGGAATGGCGACGCTTCGCCACGATCGCGGCGGCACAGGCCTTGCCCGCAGCCGCCCGGGCGCTGGCGAGTATGGCAGAATCTCATGGTGAGGCCCGGCGGTGCGGCCAGACGCCCGAGGCGACGCACCGGGAACCGCTGGCCGACCATGCGAACCACGATTGCTGCAACGGCGTCAGGCCGGCAGCGCGTTCCTCACCGACGACGGTACCGTTTGCAGCGTCGAACGAAGCGATGAACTTGCGGACCACACTCCGGCGTGCCTGGCAGGAGCCACGCGTCGCGTGGGACGCCGCCCGTTCGCTCTCCCGTGGCAGCTACTATCGCATCAAGTTCCGCCTGCTCGGGCAGCGCGTCACCATCGGCAAGCGATTCCGCGTGCGCGGCAAGCTCGACATCCGCGGCCCGGGTACCGTCATCTTCGGCGACGATTGCGGCGTGATCTCGTCGCGACTCGCATGGACGACGCCTTACACGCACGCACCGGACGCCGTGATCAGGTTCGGCAACCGGGTTCTGCTCACCGGAACGCGACTCAGCTGCCAGGCGCGTATCGAAGTCGGTGATGGTGCCGGTCTCTCCGATGCGCGCATCATGGACACGGACTTCCACGCACTCGAGACCGACGGCCGGCCGCGCTACAACACGACCGGTGTGGGCAAACCGATCACCATTGGCCCCAACGCCTGGTTGGGTGCCGGCTCGATGATCCTGAAAGGCGTGCGCATCGGCGAGAACGCGGTGGTCGGCGCCGGCAGCGTTGTCGCGAGCAACGTACCCGATCACACGGTCGTTTTCGGTAATCCAGCCCGCGTGATCTGGCGGCTGAAGAAACCGGCGCCACCTTCCGCGCCAGGAACGGCGAACGCGGACACGAAGGAAACCGGTCAGCCGGCGAACACGCCGGAGAGCTGAGCAGAATATGGACTTCGAGTGGAGTGAAGAGCAGAACGAGTTCCGCGAGGCCGTGCTGACGTTCGCGCGACGCGTGCTGGGCGGCGACGTCGTCGCGCGTGACAGCGCCGGCGAATTCTCGCGCGACCTCTGGCGCCAATGCGCCGAGTTCGGCATTCAGGGGCTGCCGTTCCCCGCGCAGTACGGCGGCAGCGACGCGGATGTGCTCACCACCATGCTCGCCATGGAAGCGCTGGGCGTCGCCTGCGCCGACCAGGGTCTGCTCTTCTCCATCCACGCTCACATGTGGAGCGTGGCCATGCCGCTCCTCGCGTTCGGAACGGACGCGCAGAAGGACCGCTGGATGCCCGGCCTCTGTGACGGCTCGCTCATCGGTGCGCACGGCATGAGCGAGCCCGATTCCGGTTCCGATGCCTACGGTCTCCGCACCCGCGCCGACCAGAAGGGCGACCACTGGGTGCTCAACGGCGCCAAGATGTTCGTCACGAACGCGCCGGAAGCGGATCTCTTCGTCGTATTTGCCACCGTGGATCCGAAGAAACGGATGTGGGGCATCACCGGGTTCCTGATCGAGCGTGACACACCCGGTCTCTCCGTCAGTCCGAAGATCGCCAAGCTCGGCCTCACCACTTCACCCATGGCCGAAGTCGTACTCGAAGACTGCGCCGTACCGGCCGCCAATGTGCTGGGTCGCATCGGTCAGGGCGCAACCATCTTCAATCATTCGATGGGCTGGGAACGCAGCTGCATCCTGGCCAGCACGATCGGTGGCATGGACCGGCAGCTCGAAACCTGCCTCGCATACGTCAAGTCACGCCGTCAGTTCAACCGGCCGATCGGTGACTTCCAGCTCGTTTCCTCACGTATCGTCGACATGAAAGTGCGACTGGAAACGTCGCGACTGCTGCTGTATCGCGCCGCATGGGCCCAGGCAAAAGGGCAGACGCCTGCACTCGAGGCGGCCATGGCCAAACTCTACATCAGCGAGGCCGCCGTGCAGTCCGCCCTCGATGCGATCCAGGTGCATGGCGGCTATGGCTACATGAAGGAGTATCAGGTCGAACGCGATCTGCGCGATGCCGTGGGCGCCCGACTCTATTCCGGCACGTCCGAGATCCAGCGGCTCATCATCGCGCGCAATCTCGGTCTCACTCCGGCCTGAGCACGATCGTGTCCTTTCTGCTCTGGCACTACCTGACCGAATCCGTGGCGCGCTATCCCGAGCGGCCTGCCGTCGCCTGCCGTGACACCGTCCTCACGTACGCCGAGCTGGACCGCCTGAGCCTGCGCATTGCACGCGCACTCGCCAGCGCTGGCATCGGCCGCGGCGATCGCGTCGGCCTCTGCCTGCCCAAGTCCGAACGCGCCGTCGCTGCCATGCTCGGCGTGCTGCGCGCCGGCGCCGCCTACGTTCCGGTGGATCCCGGCGCGCCCGCCCGCCGCGGCGCGTTCATCCTGCGCGACTGCGCCGTGCGAGCACTCGTCACCACCACGCGCAAGCTGAAGGACTATCGCGAAGAGCCGGGCGTCCTCGAATCGCTCGCGCTGATCCTGCTCGCGGACGATCAGGCTGCGCACGCCGACACCCACGGCGTGACCACACTCGGCTGGACGGACCTGCCTGAGCCTGGAGCGCTCAAGGCCGCGACACTCGGCATCGAAACGGATCCCGCGTACCTCCTCTACACGTCCGGTTCCACCGGCAACCCGAAGGGCGTGATCCTGAGCCACAGACACGCGCGCACCTTCGTCGACTGGGGACGGACCACGTTCGACGTCGGTCCCGACGACCGCCTGTCCAATCATGCGCCCCACCACTTCGACCTTTCCGTCTTCGACATCTACGTCGCACTCGCCGCCGGCGCCTGCGTCGTCATCGTCACTGACGACGTCGCGGCGTTCCCCGTCGAGATGGCTCGCTGGATCGGCCGCCTGCGCATTACCGTCTGGTATTCCGTGCCGTCCGCGCTCGTGCGCATGCTGCTGCACGGCCGGCTCGCCGACCAGCAGTGTCCGGAGCTGCGAACAGTTCTGTTCGCAGGCGAAGTGTTCCCCATGAAATATCTGCGCCAGGTCATGGCCGCCCTGCCCACTGCCGCGTTCGCCAACCTCTACGGGCCGACCGAAACCAACGTCTGCACCTGGTATCCCGTCCCCGCCGAGTTGCCAGCCGACGCAACCGGGATACCCATCGGATTCGCTTGCGCCAACAGCGACGTCTTCGCACTCGATGACGACGGCAGGCTCGTCCAACCCGGCGGTACGGGCGAACTCTACGTGCGCGGACCCACCGTGCTGCTCGGTTACTGGGGACTGCCCGATCGCACGCGCGCTGCCCTCGTCCCCAATCCGCTGCAACCGGCCTACTACGAACCGGCCTACCGCACCGGCGACATCGTGCGGCTCGGCGAGGACGATCTCTACTGGTTCGCTGGCCGGCGCGACCACATGGTCAAGTCGCGCGGCTATCGCATCGAGCTGGGCGAAGTCGAACAGACCATGTACCAGCACCCAGCCGTGCGCGAGGCCGCCGTACTCGCTCTGCCCGACGATGAAGTCGGCGCCCGCCTCCATGCCTTTGTCGCCCCCGTCGTCGGCGTCTCCATCGAAGCCCGCGACATCCACAGCTTCTGCTCCAGCCGGTTGCCTCGCTTCATGGTCCCCGAATCATTCACCGTCCGTGACGATCTGCCCAAGACGTCCACTGGAAAAATCGACCGCGTGGCGCTCATGAACCATCTCTCCGCGCCACCTCAGGAGGCCAGCCCATGACACTCGGTCCCCAGCTGCTCCGATTCATCCGCGATGAACTCGCCACCGACCCCGGTGCCATCGACGAGAACGCTCAGCTCATCGACGAGGGAATCCTCGATTCCATGGCGCTCATGCGCCTCATCACCTTCCTCGAAGAACGCGCCGGTGTCCGCGTCCCCGATGACGAAGTCGTACCCGACAACTTTCAGACCATCGCCAGCATCGAGGCTCTGGTCGCTCGCCTCCAGGCACGACCGTGACCTGAGCCCTGCGCAACCCGCGCGGACCGGCCGGCCTTCCAGTCCAAATGTCAGCGATTACCAGATCGTGACGGCCTCCGCGACGGACGTCGCGTAGTCCAACCCGCACGCGACCGCGGCGATTGCCGAACCGCTCGACGGGGTGGAGACCCGCATCCGTGCCGGCCACGGCCAGGCCACCCGGTGTCCGATTCTGAAATGCGTTGAGGTGCCCCTTGCGCGGGTGGTCGGCCGCTCCCATCATACAAACGTATGAATGAAGCGACCGAGACGCGCCACCGACTCATCGACGTCGCGCGACGACTCTTCGCCGAGCGCGGATTCGATGCGACGTCCGTACGCGACATCACGGGTGAAGCGAAAGCGAACCTGGGTGCGATCACCTACCACTTCGGCTCGAAGCAGGCGCTTTACGATGCGGTGCTGGAGCAGGCGTTCGCGCCGGTGGCTGCGCGGGCGCGTGTGGCATTGCCTGAGGGCATTGCGCCGCTGGATGCAGTGGAGCAGGTGGTGCGGGGCGTGTTCGAGGAGATGGCGTCACGGCCGGATCTGCCGCAGCTGATTCTGCAGCAGGCGGTGCAGCAGAATGTGCTACCGGAGGCGGCGCGGCGGTCATTGGGGTTGCTGATCGAGCGGTTGGCGTCGTTGATCCGGCGCGGACAGCGGGACGGGACGGTGCGGCCTGGCGACCCGTTGCGCATGGCGATCAGCGTGATGGCGCAGCCGGCGTACTTCAATCTGGTTCGGCGCTTTGCGCCGGACCTTCTGGCGCCGGCAGGGGAAGCCGCCGCGGTGTCGGAGGTTGCGGATCATCTCGTGGACTTCGTTCGGGCGGGACTTGGGGGCCGGAAGGCGAAGGCAGGCGGACGTGCGCGTGGGCGGTCGCGTCGTCGGATCTGATCGCGGGTCAGGCGGCGCGGGTGATGGACGGGAAGCGGAATCGGGCAGGAAAGCGGGGAAGCGGACAGGGAACGAACACGACGAAACGGGAAGCAGAGCGATGATGTTCGCATTGTTGGTGGCGACGGCGTTGCAGGCGCAGGTCCCGGAGCAGCTGACGCTGGCGGCTGCGGTGGACCGTGCACTGGCGACGTATCCGACGGTGGCGGCGGCGCGAGCGCTGGTGGACCGTTCGGCGGCTGATGCAGGGGAAGCGCGGTCGGCGCGGCTGCCGCGCGTCATGCTGGACGCATCGCTGAACCGGTTCGAGGAACCGATGGTGGTGGCGCCGCTGCACGGATTCGATCCGGCGAATCCGCCGCAGTTTGATCGAGCGCTCGTGCAGTCGAGCGTGGGATTGAGCTGGACGGCGCTGGATTTCGGTGCGCGATCGGCACGGGTCCGAGCGCAGTTGGCGCTGGGCGACGCGGCGGACGCGGCGTTGACGTCGGCGGAGCAGCAGATCCTGGCGCGCGTCGTGAATGCGTGGCTGGCGGTGGTGTCCGCACGCGATGTCCTGGCTGCGGAAGCTCAGCGGCTGGCCGCGCTGGCGTCGGTCGCGGAACGGACGCGACAGCTGTACGCGACGGGGAAGGCCGCGCGTGTGGATGTGTTGCGCGTGGAAGCGGAGCTGCTGCGGGCGGAGGCCGATCGGCTGGCGGGCGGGTCGCGGGTCGACGTTGCGGAGCGCGAGCTGGCGCAGCTCGCGCAGGTTCCGGTCGACGTGGTGCGGGGTCAGCCGCTCGCTGCGCTCCGGCTGGTGGCAACGACGGCTGCGGCCGCGACCACGGAAGCAGCGCGCGGGCGGCTGGTGGAACGCGCACAGACATCGAGTCCGGATGTGGTCCAGCTCGAACAACGCGTGGCGGCAGGGGCTGCGGGTGTGGCAGCCGCCCGTGCGGCATGGTTCCCGGAAGTGCGCGTATCCGGCGCATTCATCGATCGCGGCCGCTGGTGGGGCGATTTCGAAGGTGAATGGCAGTTCGGTCTTGCGCTGTCGTATCCGCTGTATGCGGGAGGCGGTCGCCGTCACGCTGTCGCCCGCGCCACAGCCGATGAGCGTGCGGCAAGCGAACAACTGCGTGCGACCAGGCTGAACGTCGAGGCCGGCGTCGACCGGGCGCTGGCTGCACTGCGGGAAGCGGGTGCACGCGTCGTCGCCCTCGAAAGTGCGGTCGCACAATCTGCCGAAGTCACGCGGATCGAACGTCTTTCGCTCGATGTCGGCTCCGGCACACAGACCGATTATCTCGCTGCCGAAGCGACGCTGCTCGCGGCGCGTGCGAGTCTCATTCAGGCGACGCACGCGGAAATCGCTGCGCGTCTCGAGCTGGCCCGCCTGCTCGGTGAGCTGTCACGTGGCTGGCTTGCAGCCAATCTGGAGTCCGGATCATGAACCCGAAGCGAATCGTGCTTTCTGTTCTCGTGCTGGCCGCAATTGCGGCCGGTGTCTGGTATACGCAGTTCCGTGCAGCGCCGGACGAAGGTGAGCTGGCATCCGGCACCGTGGAAGCGACGGAAGCCGCGCTCGGCTTCGAGATGCCGGGTCGCGTCGAGCACATCGGACCGCGCGAAGGCGATCGCGTCCGGCGTGGTGATGAGCTGGCGAGTCTGGATCGCACCGGACTGGACGCGCGACTGGCCCAGGCGACTGCCCAGCTGGCGGCAGCGCGCGCGCAGCTGGCGGAGCTGGAGGCGGGCGCACGCACTGAAGAGCTTGCGCAGGCAAGGGAGGTCGTGCGCTCGGCACGCGAGCGGCACGCGGATGCACAGCGCGATCATGACCGGGTGCGCACGCTGTTCGAAGCCGGTGCCGTGTCGCGCGAAGCGCTGGACAAGGCTGCGCTCGCGCTGGAAGTCGCGATCAGTCAGCTGGCGCAGTCCGAGCAACAGCTTCGCCTCGTCGAGGCGGGTCCGCGGCCTGAGCGGATCGCCGCACAGCGCGCCATGGTGGCACAGGCGGAGGCGACCGTGCGGCAGGCGGAGGCAGCGCTCGCCAATGCCGTCATCATCGCGCCGTTCGATGGCGTCGTCACGGTGCGGGACCGTGAGCCGGGCGAAACGGTCGGTGCCGGCGCACCCGTGCTCACGATCATGAACATCGGGGATCGCTGGGTGCGCATCTACATCCGCGAGGATCGCGTGGGCGCAGTGCAGATCGGTCAGTCGGCCGTGATCACGGCGGACACCTGGCCGGAGCGCGAGTACAGGGGCGAGGTCTCGTTCATCGCGAGCCAGGCGGAGTTCACGCCGCGCAACGTGCAGACGACCGCAGAGCGCGTGAAGCTCGTGTACGCCGTCAAGGTGCGCATCACGGGAGACGCGGGGAACGAACTCAAGCCGGGCATGCCCGCCGACGTACGCCTGACGGACGTGGCGTCGGGCGAGCCGCGCAGATGAGCCGGCCTCGAACCATGAGAACGAATGGCAGGGCAGCGGCGGCGATCGTCGTGCAGGGATTGACCCGCAGGTTCGGCGAGCTGACGGCGGTCGAGGACCTGCACTTCGAAGTGGCGCCCGGCGGCCTGTTCGGCCTGGTGGGCCCGGACGGCGCCGGCAAGACGACGACGCTGCGCATGCTGGCTGGCGTACTGCGGCCGACGGGCGGCGATGCAATTCTCGCCGGCGTCAGCGTGGCGAAGAACGCGGAAAACGTGAAGCACCACATCGCGTACATGTCGCAGCGGTTCGGCCTCTACGCGGACCTGACGGTGCGCGAGAACATTGACTTTCATGCCGACCTCTACAGTGTGCCGCGGGCGGAGCGGCCGGCGCGGCTCGAGCGGCTGTACCGGTTCTCGAATCTCGGGCCGTTCGAGAAACGGCCCGCGGGCAAGCTGTCCGGCGGCATGAAACAGAAGCTCTCGCTCTGCTGCGCACTCATCCACCAGCCGGAGATCCTTCTACTGGATGAGCCGACGCTCGGCGTCGACCCGATCTCGCGACGTGATCTCTGGCTGATCCTGCACGAGATGGTCGAGCAGGGCGTGACTGTGCTGGTGTCGACGGCGTACATGGACGAGGCCGAGCGTTGCGACCAGGTCGCACTGCTCGATCGCGGCCGTATTGTCGCGCTCGACCGGCCCGAGTCGCTGCAGCGGAGCCTGGCCGGACGCATGCTCTCGCTTCGTGCGACCGACGCCCGCCGTGCCGTCCAGGTCCTCTCGCAGGCGGCGGGCATTCGGCGGGCTGCGCTGTTCGGTGATGACATCCACGTCACGCTCGATCAGTCCGCCCGGGACGCGACAGTCCTGCACGACGCACTGGCCGGATCGAGCATCGACGTGTCGGATGTGCGCGCGATCGAGCCCTCGCTCGAGGATGTCTTCATGGACCGCGTCGCGGGAGGAACCGGCTCATGAAACACGCGGTCGAAGTCCGCGACCTGACGCGCACGTTCGGCGACTTCGTCGCTGTCGATCACGTGACGTTCGATGTCCGCGCCGGCGAAATCTTCGGATTCCTCGGGCCCAACGGTGCGGGCAAGACGACGACCATCCGCATGCTGGCCGGCCTGCTCGCACCCAGCGCGGGCGAAGGTCAGGTCGCCGGACTGGACGTGCGTACCGACTCCGAGCGCATCAAGGAGCGCATCGGCTACATGTCGCAGCTGTTCTCGCTCTATGCCGACCTCACGGTCGACGAGAACATCGCGTTTTTCGCGGGCCTGTACGGCGTCTCCGGCAAGCGCTTCGCGGAGCGCCGTGACTGGCTGCTCGAGATGGCCGGGCTCGGCGACCAGCAGCGCCGCATGACGGGCGAGCTGCCGCTCGGCTGGAAACAGCGGCTGGCGCTCGGCTGTGCCGTCATGCACGAGCCGCCCATCCTCTTCCTCGACGAACCGACGTCGGGTGTGGATCCGGTCTCACGCCGCAACTTCTGGGACCTCATCTACACACTGGCCGGTCACGGTACGACGATCTTCGTCTCGACCCACTACATGGAAGAGGCCGAGTACTGTCACCGGCTCGCCCTGATGAATCGCGGCCGACTCATTGCACTGGATCGACCGGCCGCGCTGCGCCAACGCATGGAGGAACCGATCCTCGAGCTGGAAACGCATGATGGCCCGGCGGCGGCGCGCGTGCTGCAGAATGCAGACGGTGTAATCGAGACGGCGATGTTCGGGCGACGCGTTCACGTGGTCGTACGTGATGGCCTCGCCGCAATGACCGAACTGCCGCTGTTCCTCGCGGCGCAGGGAATCGAGTGCCGATCGATCGGGGAAGTGCGTCCGTCGCTCGAGGATGTCTTTGTCGCCCTCGTACGTCGCGAAGGCGGCGCCGTCGTGGGTTGAGGTCGACCATGACGCTCTCGGTTTCACGGCTGCTTGCCATGGCCAGGAAGGAAGCGCTGCATGTGCGGCGCGATCCACGCAGTCTGGCGATGGCGTTCGCCGTGCCCGCAGCCATGATCGTGTTCTTCGGCTACGTGATCAGCTTCGACGTGCGCGATATCCGCATGGCGGTGCTCGACCGTGATGGCACGCAGCGCAGCCGTGAGCTGATCGAGGCGTTCGAAGCGGACGGCCGCTTCCGGGTGACCGAATGGCTGGACCGCTACGGCGCGATCGAGCCGCTGCTGGACCGCGCCGACGTGCGCATGGCACTCGTCATTCCGGCCGGCTTCCAGCGTGACCTCGCCGCCGGCCGACTCGTACCCGTGCAGGCGCTGATCGACGGCGCCGATGCCAACAATGCGGCCATCGCGATGAACTACTCGGGCGCAATCGTCAATGCGTTCTCTGCGCGCGTGGCATTGAGCTCGTCACAGCGCTCGCCGCCGGTGGCTGCCCGGAGCCGCGTCTGGTACAACGAGACGCTGGAAAGCAGCAACATGATCGTGCCCGGGCTGGTCGCGGTGATCATGATGATCATTTCGGCGATGCTGACGGCGCTCACCGTAGCGCGCGAGTGGGAGCGCGGCACGATGGAGCAGCTGGCGGCCACGCCCGTGCACCGCGTCGAAGTGATTCTGGGCAAGCTCGTGCCGTACCTGATGATCGGGCTGATCGATGTGGTCGTCGCGGTCTTCATCGGCAGGACCGTGTTCGACGTGCCGTTCCGCGGCGATCCGCTGCTGCTGGCGGTAATGGCCATGCTCTTCCTGGTGGGCGCGCTCGGTCTCGGTGTCTTCATCAGCGCCGCGATCAAGTCGCAGCTGCTGGCGACACAGACCGCGCTGCTGGCCACACTGCTTCCATCGCTTCTGCTGTCCGGCCTCATGTTCGACATTGGCGCCATGCCATTCGTGCTGCAGGTCATCTCGAACGCAGTGCCTGCGAAGTACTTCATCATTGTACTGCGTGGAATCTTTCTGAAGGGCGTGGGCATCGAGGTGCTCTGGGCGCAGGCTGTGGCCATGGTCGCATTCGCCATTGCCGGCCTCGGGCTCGCCATCCACGTGTTCCGCAAGGAGATCGCATGAGTCGAGGACTCAGGCGCGGCCGGCTCGTGCAAATGGTGCGGAAGGAGCTGCGCCAGATGCTGCGCGACCCGCGCTCCAAACGGATCCTGTTCGTTGCGCCTGTAGTGCAGCTGATGCTGTTCGGTTACGCCGTCAACACAGATGTTCGCAATGCGCCGACCTGGGTCGTGGACCGGGACCGGACCAGCGAGTCCCGCCGGCTGGTTGCGGCACTGGAGGCATCGGGCCATTTCCGGGTGAGCGGGACCGGTGACCGGCCGGCCGGACTGATCGATGCGCTCGACCATGGCCGTGTGGTCATGGGTCTCGAGATCCCGCACGGGTTCGCGGCCTCGCTGACGAGCGGGCGGCCCATCGATGTGCAGCTCCTGTTCGACGGTACGACGGCGAACACCGCCAATGTCGCGCAGGGCTACGCCCAGCAGATCATCGGCCGGTTCGGCATCGAGCGGGGCGGGCAGGTCGCGGCGGGCGCAGGCCCGGCGCCCGCACAGTCGGGTGTAGACCTGCGGGCGCGGGCATGGTACAACCCGAACCTGGAGAGCCGCGTCTACAACGTGCCCGCGGTGATGGGCACGATCATGATGCTGATGAGCCTGCTGCTCACGTCACTGGCCGTCGTGCGCGAACGCGAGATCGGCACACTGGAACAGCTCATGGTCAGTCCGCTGCGCCCGGCCGAGCTGATGCTGGGCAAGACGCTGCCGGTCGTGTTCGTCGCGTTCGTCCAGCTCGCGCTGATCCTCCTGTTCGCTCTGTTCTGGTTCGACATTCCGTTCCGCGGCAGCATCATCTTCCTGCTGGTCGCCAGCCTGTTCTATACGCTGTGCGGACTCGGTATCGGTCTGCTCATTTCCACCGTGTCCAACACACAGCAGGAAGCGTTCATGTCGATGTTCTTCTTCCTGCTGCCCGCGATCCTGCTGTCCGGCTTCATGTTCGCCGTCGAGAACATGCCCGTGGCGCTGCAATACCTGACACTGCTCGATCCGCTGCGCCACTATCTGGTGATCGTACGCGGTGTGTTCCTGCGTGGCACGGGCTGGGTGGTGCTGATGCCCGAGCTGCTGACGCTGCTCGTGATGGGCCTGCTCCTGCTCGGCTTCGCGACGACGCAGTTCCGCAAGACGACGGCCTGACCGGACTACTCGAGCATGATGGGCTGGCCGGTCTCCGGCACGGGCTTCACGTGCGGGTGTCGCATGATGGCGCGGGCGCAGGTATTCCAGCGCAGGATCGCGTCATCGTTGCCGCTCGGCCGGAGCGGTTCTGCGCGGTCGTACCACTCCATGGCCTGGCGCAGCCAGTCATAGGCGATCGGACCGTCGCCGGTCGCGTTCCGTTCGAGGTGCACGGCCGCCTGCCGCTCGCAGATGATGCCCGCATAGTAGGCACGGTGATAGTCGCTCGTCAGCCGGGGCAGCAGTTCCTGTGCTTCCTTGCGGGTCGCGCCCCGCTCGCTCTTGAACTGGTCGGTGAGCGAGAGCAGCAGCTGGATCAGCGCGTCCTGGCTGGTCGGATCCGTCTCGAGGATGTCGAGGCAGATGCTTTCCGCCTCCCAGGGCTCGTTGAGCAGCCGGTAGCGCTCGACCTTGCGCAGCGCTGCGGCGATCCCTTCCTTCGTCAGTGTCTTGAGCTGGAACATCCGTCATCCTCCTGCGGGCGGCCGGGCCTCATCGTCATGGTGACGCCGTGCGTGCTGCCGGCGAGATTTAAGCGCGGCCGGCGGTCGCCGGCAACCGTCACACAGAGGCCGCGGTGGCAAAGAGGACGAATCGGTTCGGAGGAGTGAGGTCACCGCACACCGCGGCAGCGACGGCGCCCACGGGCGCGTTGCGCAGGCCGGATCGCCGCACGGGCCGGAGTGGTAGCGTCCAGGATCACGGGCGCATGAGGGAGTCCGCGGGCATCTGTCGCTTTACGGTCGGCGACCTGCGGCTTGCGCGGAGGGCCGGGTCCGGCCGCGCGAGCAGTTCGCCGCTTTGCGGAGACAGTCCACGCTGGCGAGCCGGCACCAGGAACGGACGTTGTGGGTCCGCGCGCTGGCCGGCCGGAACGGGGCCATGAGAGCAGAGCGCTGGCAGCAGATACAGAGCCTGTTCGACGCGGCCGTCGAGCTGCCGACCGATCAGCGCAACACCTGGCTGGCGTTCCAGTGTGGCGCCGACGTCGCGCTGCGCAGTGAAGTCGAGCACCTGCTGCAGGCCTTCACCGCCGAACGCAGTGGTGGCTTCATCGATGCCGCGATCCGTTCCGTGGCGAGTGACGTGACCATGGGCAATGTGCGCCCGGGCATGCGTCTCGACGAGTACCGGCTGGTGCAGGAGCTGGGCAGCGGCGGGATGGGCACCGTGTTTCTCGCCGAGCGCGCGGATGGCGAGTATACGGGTCTGGCGGCGATCAAGCTCGTGCGTGGCGGATTCGCGAGTCCCGACATCGAGCGGCGCTTCCGCACCGAACGGCAGATGCTCGCGGATCTCGAACACCCCAATATCGCCAGACTGCTCGATGGCGGTACGGCGCCCGATGGCATGCCCTACCTCGTCATGGAGTACGTGGACGGCCAGCCGATCACTGCATGGGCGCATGCGCAGCGTCTCGATCTGGACGACCGGCTCCGCCTCTTCCTCACGATCTGCGATGCCGTGCAGCACGCGCACCGTTCACTCATCGTGCACCGCGACCTCAAGCCCAGCAACATCCTGGTCCGTCAGGACGGTGTACCCAAGCTGCTCGACTTCGGCATTGCCAAGCTGCTGCCATCGATGTCGAGCGCAGCGCAGCAGACCTTCTCCATGGTCCGCGTCATGACACCGTCGTACGCGAGCCCCGAGCAGATCGATGGCCGGCCGGTCACTCTCGCGACCGACGTCTACTCGCTCGGTGTCGTGCTCTATCAACTGCTCACCGGTGTGCACCCGTTCACTGCGGACCGGCCCGGCCCGCTGGAAGTGCGGCGCCGCATTGTGGAGGATGAGCCGCTCCCGCCCAGTCGTGCGATGGCTCCAGCCGAAGGACCCCGCCCCGCGTCCGCTCGTTCGCTGCGCGGCGACCTCGATGCGATCGTCATGCGCGCCATGCAGAAGCGCGTCGAGCAGCGCTACGCGACCGTCGAACAGCTGGGCGCCGACATCCTGCGGCACATGCACGGCCTGCCCGTCCTCGCGCGCCCACAGACGCCCGGCTACCGACTGGACCGCTTCGTGCGCCGCAACCGCGCCGCCGTCGCCGGGAGTATTGCCGCCATCGTCATTGTGGCCACTCTTGTCGGTATCGATCGCATGCGACTGATGCGCGAACGCGACGAAGCGCAGGCCGACGTCGTCGCCGCCCGACAGCTTTCGTCGTTCCTGGTCAGTGTCTTCGGCGCAGGCGATGTTCCGGCTGGCCCGGCCGACTCGACCGCCTCAACCGCAGCGCAGAATGCGGCGGTTCTGCTCGACCCCGCCGCCGAACGTGCCCGTACGGAGTTCATCACGCGTCCGCGCGAACGTGCACGGGCCCTCACCGCACTCGCGGAGGCAAACCTGCGCGTCGGCCGCCACCCCGCCGCCGTGACGCTGCTCGCTGAAGCACTCGATGCCATCGCTGCTGATCCGTCGGCTGTACCCGCGGATCTGCTCGATGACGTTGACCGCCTGGTCGTCCCGCTGCGCGGCGCCGGCGCCGGAGAAGCCGCAACCGCTCTGGGTCGCCGGGCCGACGGCCTCCGGGCGCGCGTTCGTCGCTGATCCTTCATGTCAACAACAGATGAACAACCGGTTCCGTTGAATCAGGTCCGTTGAATCTCCCTTGTCGCCACATCGCCGGAATTGCTCGTGGCCACGCAACTGCCGCCTGTGATCGACGAGTCAGTCAGGGCGCCTTCGAAGGCGGCAGGGAGCTCCGCCCACGCACGAGGCTCACCAGCCTGGTCACCGGATCGAATGCCCGCGAGACCACGCGTTCCTTGAGCGGGATGATCGCGTTGTCCGTGATCGCGATGCTCTCGGGACAGACCTTCGTACAGCACTTCGTGATGTTGCAGAGCCCGATGCCCTGTTCGGAGCGCAACTCGTCGACGCGGTTCTCGGTGTCCAGCGGATGCATCTCGAGCGCGGCGGCGTGCACGAGGAAACGCGGCCCGATGAACTGGTCGTGCAGCTGGTGGTCACGCAGGACGTGACAGACGTCCTGGCAGAGGTAGCACTCGATGCACTTGCGGAACTCCATGACCCTGTCCACATCCGCCTGTGCCATGCGCCAGGTGCCGTCGGGCGCGTCCGGCTGGCGTGGCTTGAACGGCCTGATGCGCTTCTTCACGGAGTAGTTCCAGGAAACGTCGGTCACGAGATCGCGGATGACGGGAAACGCCTTCATCGGCTCGACCGTCACCGGCCGGCCGGTGGGCAGGTCGCTCATGCGCGTCATGCACATCAGCCTGGGCATGCCGTTGACCTCGGCGGAGCAGGAGCCGCAGCGGCCCGCCTTGCAGTTCCAGCGGATGGCGAGGTCATTGGCCTGCTCGGCCTGGATGTGGTGCAGCGCATCCAGTACGACCATTCCCTCGCTGACCTCGGTGGCATAGTCCTGGAAGCGTCCGCCATCGACGTTGCCTCGCCACACGCGGAACGTGACCTTCGCCATTACCTGATCTCCTCGATGATCTGTCGCAGGTCCGGGCGCATCTCGGTAATCGGCTGGCGTCGAACGTCCATGCTGCCATCACCGTTCTTGCGGATGATCAGGTTGCAGCGACCCCAGTCCGCGTCCTTCCCCGGATGATCATCGCGGTAATGCGCGCCCCGGCTTTCCTTGCGTTCGATCGCCGCCCGCGCCACGGCTTCCGCGACTGTGAGCAGGTGGTGCAGGTCGAGAGCGGTGTGCCAGCCGCGATTGTATTCGCGGTTGCCGGACACGGCTACGTTGCGGGCGCGCGCCCGCAGCTGTGCGATGTGTTCGAGTGCACGCTCCACGTCCTCTTCGACGCGCACAATGCCTACCATGTCCTGCATTGTGTCCTGCAGTGTGCTCATGATGGGGAACGGACCTTCGCCAATGTTGTCCGCCGCCCGGTCGAACGGCGCGAGCGCGGCTTTCGCCGCCTCATCCACTTCGTCCTGATCGACGTGCGGATCGCTGACGGTCGCGGCATACTCCGCGGCGTGCTCACCGGCCCGCTGACCGAACACGAGCAGGTCGGAAAGCGAGTTGCCGCCCAGCCGGTTGGCGCCGTGCAGGCCGGCCGCGCATTCGCCGGCAGCGAAGAGACCGGGGACGGTCGACATCTGCGTGTCCGCATCGACGCGCACGCCGCCCATGGCGTAGTGAGTGGTCGGCCCGACTTCCATGGGCTCGGCCGTGATGTCGATGTCGGCGAGCGCCTTGAACTGGTGGTACATGCCGGGCAGCTTGCGGCGGATGTGCTCGGCGCCCCTGGGCAGACGCTCGCGGATCCACGCGATGTCGAGGAACACGCCGCCGTGCGGACTGCCACGGCCTTCGCGGATTTCCTTCACGATCATGCGGGCGACGTGGTCGCGGGTCAGCAGCTCGGGCGGACGCCGCGCATTGCGGTCACCCCGCGTATAGCGCCAGCCTTCCTCCTCGTTGTCCGCCGTCTGCGCCACGTAGTTCGATGGAATGTCGTCGAACATGAAGCGGCGGCCCTTGCTGTTGCGCAGGACGCCGCCTTCGCCGCGCACGCCTTCGGTCACCAGAATGCCGCGTACGCTCGGCGGCCAGACCATGCCGGTCGGATGGAACTGCACGAACTCCATGTCCAGCAGGTCGGCGCCGGCATGGTACGCGAGCGAGTGGCCGTCGCCGGTGTACTCCCAGCTGTTGCTCGTGATGCGGAACGCCCGGCCGATACCGCCCGTCGCCAGCACGACGGCCTTCGAGCGGAAGACGATGAACGTACCGCGGTCCTGATTGTAGGCGAAGGCGCCGGCCATGCGGCTACCGTCCCGCAACAGCGTGACGACGGTGCACTCCATGTGCACGTTCATGCCACTGTGCACGCCGTGGTCCTGCAGCGTGCGGATCATTTCGAGCCCGGTCCGGTCTCCCACGTGGGCGAGGCGGGGATAGGCATGACCACCGAAGTTGCGCTGCAGGATACGGCCATCATCGGTGCGGTCGAACAACGCGCCCCACGCTTCCAGTTCGCGCACGCGGTCGGGTGCTTCCTTCG